>Ga0308156_1003128_pt1 | contig 13129 bp, 13 predicted proteins | sample PhyAR2_FD_201041 | JGI IMG/M metagenome (GOLD analysis project Ga0308156, IMG submission 201041) | Phyllosphere microbial communities from UC Gill Tract Community Farm, Albany, California, United States - DLSL A.R2 | ecosystem: Host-associated > Plants > Phyllosphere > Unclassified | place: USA... | reverse complement strand
CGCGTGCTCGACAACGGCGACGTCGCGATCATGATGGTCGAGGCCGAGGCCACCGAGAACAGCTGGAACCTGATCAAGGCCGGCGCCGTCAAGCCGAACGAGGAGATCGTGGCCGGCGGCCTCGAGGCCTCGAAGCCCTTCATCAAGCAGCTCGTCGCGGCGCAGGCCGAGATGGCCGCAGCCTCGACGAAGGCGCCGCTGGAGTTCCCGGTCTTCCCGGCCTACAGCGACGAGACCTTCGCGTTCGTGAACGAGAAGGCCGCCGACGACCTGGCCAAGGTGTACCAGATCGCCGACAAGCAGGAGCGCCAGAACGCCGACGACGAGGTCAAGGCCCGCGTCAAGGCCGAGCTGGTCGAGAAGGTCGAGGCCGGCGAGCTGCCCGCCGCCGCCCCGCTCGAGTTCTCCGCCGCCTACAAGTCGGTCACGAAGAAGATCGTGCGCGGTCGCATCCTCGCCGAGGGTGTCCGCATGGACGGCCGCGGCCTGGCCGACATCCGTCCGCTCGACGCCGAGGTGCAGGTCATCCCGCGCGTCCACGGCTCGGCGATCTTCCAGCGCGGCGAGACCCAGATCATGGGCGTCACCACGCTGAACATGCTCAAGATGGAGCAGCAGATCGACTCGCTGTCGCCCACGACGAGCAAGCGCTACATGCACCACTACAACTTCCCGCCCTACTCGACCGGTGAGACCGGCCGCGTGGGCAGCCCGAAGCGCCGCGAGATCGGCCACGGCTTCCTGGCCGAGCGCGCGCTCGTTCCGGTGCTGCCGTCGCGCGAGGAGTTCCCCTACGCGATCCGTCAGGTGTCCGAGGCTCTCGGCTCGAACGGCTCGACGTCGATGGGCTCGGTCTGCGCCTCGACCCTGTCGCTGCTGAACGCCGGTGTGCCGCTGCGCGCCGCCGTCGCCGGCATCGCGATGGGCCTGGTCACCGACGAGGTCGACGGTCAGACGCGCTACGCCGCGCTGACCGACATCCTCGGCGCCGAGGACGCCCTGGGCGACATGGACTTCAAGGTCGCGGGAACGAGCGAGTTCATCACCGCGATCCAGCTCGACACGAAGCTCGACGGTATCCCGTCCGAGGTTCTCGCGGGCGCCCTGACCCAGGCGAAGGACGCGCGCACGCGCATCCTCGAGGTCCTGAACGCGGCGATCGACGCTCCCGACGAGATGGCGCCCACCGCGCCCCGCGTCATCAGCGTCCAGATCCCCGTCGACAAGATCGGCGAGCTGATCGGCCCCAAGGGCAAGACGATCAACGCGATCCAGGACGAGACCGGCGCGCAGATCTCCATCGAGGAGGACGGCACCGTCTACATCGGCGCGACCGACGGCCCCTCGGCCGAGGCCGCCCGCGCCCAGGTCAACGCGATCGCCAACCCGACGAACCCCGAGATCGGCGAGCAGTTCCTCGGCACGGTCGTGAAGATCATCCCCTCGGGCGCGTTCATCTCGCTGCTCCCGGGCAAGGACGGTCGCATGCACGTGACGCAGATCCGCAAGCTCAACGGCGGCAAGCGCGTCGAGAACATCGAGGACGTCGTCTCGGTCGGCCAGAAGATCCTGGTCCGCATCGCCGAGATCGACGACCGCGGCAAGATGGCTCTCGAGCCCGTCGTCGAGGAGGCCGCGGCCGCCGAGGCGACCGAGGCTCCCGCCGAGGCGTAAGCAGTCCCGAACGGCCCGCTCATCTCCGGATGGGCGGGCCGTTCCGCTTGCCACGACGCGGCCGGGCGTGTCGACGTGACCGAAGCGTTACGGCGCGGCGCGGCCCCGGCGCAGAAGACTCGAATACCCTCGAAGGACACGCTGGCTCTCGGGCGTGCCGCGACGTCGGGCCCCGGGCGACGCGTGTGAAGGGGGCGGGGAATGACCGAAGTGCAGGCGAACACCACAACGCCGGCCATCGGCGCGCACCAGGAGCACCCGTCCGCCCCGATCCCCGTGCAGGGCCCCGCCGTCGGCAGCCTCGTGCGTGTGCCGCTGGGCGAGTCCGCGATCCCCGTGTTCCCCGTGATGCTGGGCGGCTCCGAGTTCGGCTGGACGATGGATCAGGATCGCGCCGACGCGCTGCTGAATCACTTCCACGCGATCGGCGGCAACGCCGTGCACACCGCCGACAGCTTCGCCGCGGGTCGCAGCGAGCACATCATCGGCCGCTGGATGCGCGCGCGCCGCAATCGCGACGACATCGCACTCGCGGTGCGCGTCGGCGACCACCCCGACAATCCGGGCCTCGGCTCGATCAATCTCGTCCGCGCCGTCGAGGCCTCGCTCACGCGTCTCGCCACCGACCGCATCGACGTGCTGTACCTCGACGCCACGGCCGAGCCGGTCGCCTCCCTGGAGGACACCCTGGCGACCGCCGAGTGGCTGATCGAGACCGGCAAGGTCCGTCACATCGGCGCGCACGGCCTCACCGCCGAGCAGCTCGTCGAGGCGCGGATCCTGTCCTCGGCCGGGTACCCGCGCATCACGGCGGTCGACGTCCCCTACAACCTCATGCGCCGCGGCGACTTCGAGGGCGACCTGCGCCTCGTGGCGGTCGCCCAGGGCATCGCCGTGACGCCGTCGCAGGCGCTGGAGCACGGCTTCCTCTCCGGCCGCCACCGCAGCCGACAGGGCGTGGCGACCTCCGCGCGCGGCCGCCTGCTGGCCAACAGCCTCAACCGGCGCGGCGCGCGCGTTCTCAAGGCGCTCGACGCTATCTCGGCCGAGCTGGCCGTATCGCACGCGGCGATCGCCGTGGCCTGGCTGCTGGCGCAGCGCTCCGTGGTGGCGCCCATCGTCAACGCGCACTCGCCCGCGCAGCTCGACGAGCTGGTGCAGGGTGTGGGCGTCCGCCTCACGCGCGCGCACCTGTCCGAGCTGGCCAAGGCCGCCGACTGATCCGGCGCGCCGGCGAGGCGATGACGGCTCGTGGCGCGGTCTGCGCGAGGTAACGGGAACGTCACGTAGTGTGGATGAGGATCCATCGGCGCAGGAGTTCGCTCTGCCGCGCCCGGTCGATCCGGACGACTGATCGATACGGACGAAGGATGGGGTGAGGCAGTGGCGCACTACATCTATCTCGTCCGCCATGGCGAGCAGCAGGATGCCGAGCACGGCATGGAGGACGGCCCCCTCTCGCCGCGCGGCCGCCGCCAGGCAGAGCTGATCGCCGACCGCCTGTCGGGCATCCCGCTCGACACCGTCTGGCACTCGCCTCTTGTGCGGGCCACCGACACGGCCGACATCATCGCGAAGCGGCTGCCCTCGATCACCCCGCAGCCCCACGCGCTCCTGTTCGACTGCGTCCCCACGGGTATGACCGAGGAGACCCCGGCCGCGTACGAGCCGTTCTTCGGCGGGGTCACCGAGGCCCAGATCGAGGCCGGCACGGCGCAGATGGCCGATGCCGTGAACGAGTTCCTCGTGCGCAAGCACGGCGACGTCCACGAGCTGCTCATCACCCACAACTTCGTCATCTCGTGGTTCGTCCGCGAGGTGCTCGGCGCACCCGAGTGGCGCTGGATGACGCTGAACCAGGCCAACTGCGGCCTGACCGTCATCGCGCAGCGTCAGGGGCGTCCCTGGACGCTCCTCACGCACAATGACCTGGCCCACCTGCCGGTCGAGCTGCGCACGGGCCTCCCGGACCAGTTCCCGTTCTGACCCGCGTCGCGGCCGGAGGCTCCCGGCCCCCGGTCAGCTGAGCGTCTTGGCGTACCAGCGGGTGGCGTTCGGGTTGTCGTTGTACGCCTCGATCTCGCTGAATCCCGCGCGCGCGTAGAGGGCGGCGGCGGCTTCGAGCGTGTGGTGCGTGTCGAGCACCAGCTCGTGGGCGCCCCACGCGCGGGCGCGGCTCTCGAGCTCCTCGATGAGCAGGCGCCCCGCGCCGAGGCCGCGCGCGGCCGGGCGGGTGTAGACGTGCTTCACCTCGAAGCGCGCGCCGGCGGGGCCGTCGGCGATGCGCCGGATCGCGCCGCAGCCGATCGTGCCGCGCTCCTCGTGCTCGATGACCAGGAGAACGCCGTCCGGCTCACGGAAGGCGTCCGGGCCGGGCAGGACGGGGCGGTAGTCACCGGGGAAGCCGGCGGCGCGCTCACCGAAGTACTCGACGATGAGATCGTGGGCGTCGGGGTCGGCGGGCGAGGCGGCGCGGAACGAGATCACGCCTTCGAGCGTAAGCCTGCGGCGCGGGGCGGGGGTGCGGGGGAGACCCCGAACCTAGGATGGAGCCATGACGACACGGATCGCGCTGGTCGGCGGCACAGGCAAGCTCGGCGGCATCATCCACGAGGTCATCGACGAGCTCGACGGGTTCGAGGTCGTGACGGTGCTCGGCTCCCGCAGCGACCTGGCCGAGCTCGACGGCGCCGACCTCGTGGTCGACGCCTCGGTTCCCGCCGTGAGCATCGACGTCGTCCGTGCCGCGATCGAGCGCGGCATCAACGTCGTCGTCGGCACGAGCGGCTGGTCGGCCGAGCGCATCGCCCTCGTGCGGCCGCTGGTGGAGGCCGCCGGCACCGGGGCGGTGTTCATCCCCAACTTCTCGCTCGGCTCCGTGATCGGCAGCGCCATCGCCGCGGCGGCCGCGCGCTTCTTCCGGTCCGCCGAGATCGTCGAGGCGCATCGCGACACCAAGATCGACTCCCCGAGCGGAACGGCGGTCCGCACGGCCGAGCTCATCGCCGCCGCGCGCCAGAGCCCCGTCGACGCGCCGCACGTCGACCAGCGGGCCCGCGGTCAGCAGGTCGCGAGCGTCCCCGTGCACTCGCTTCGCCGCCCCGGCGTGATCGCCAAGCAGGAGGCGGTCCTCTCCGGCCCCGGCGAGTCGCTCACGATCGTGCACGACACGATCGATCCCGCCGCCGCGTACGCCCCGGGCATCCGCATCGCCCTGCAGAACGCGCTGGAGGTCCGCGGCGTGGTGGTGGGTCTCGAGAGCTTCATCGACATCGGCGTCGGGTCGCCGCGCGCCACCGCCGACCGCCCCGTCCCCGAGGACGGCGCACCGGGACAGGTGGCGCAGGTGACGAGCGCGTGAGCACGCGCATCGGCGTGGCCGTGATGGCCGTGCTGCTCGCCCTGTACATCGCGGTCGCCGGCTGGCGCGCCGTGCAGTGGATCCAGACCGGCGAGCCCATCGCCATCGCCATGGGCGCGGCGCTCATCGTCCTCCCCGCGATCGCGCTGTGGGCGCTGGGCCGCGAGCTCTGGTTCGGCGTCCGCGCCGAGCAGCTCGCCCGCCGGCTCGAGACCGAGGGCGGCCTGCCGGAGGAGCTCGTCGCGACCACCGCGAGCGGGCGGCCGACGCGCGCCGAGGGCGACGCGGTGTTCCCGCGCTACAAGGCCGACGTCGAGGCGCACCCCGACGACTGGACCGCATGGTTCCGCCTCAGCCTCGCCTACGACGCCGCCGGCGATCGCCGCCGCGCGCGGTCGGCCGTGCGCGAGGCGATCCGGCGCGAACGCGCCTCCCGCTGATCCGGATCAGGCGGCGACCGCGTCGGCGACGGCCTCCTCGACCGTGTTGTGGCGGAAGGCGAAGCCGCTGGTCGTGAGCACCTCGGGAACGACGTGCGCATCGCCCAGCAGCACACCGTCGGCGAAGGGGCGCCCGAGCACCGCCCGCAGCGCCGCGGCGGGCGCACGCAGCAGGTAGGGGCGGTTCATCCGCACGGCGAGGGCGAAACCCAGGTCGTTGGCCGTCGCCCGGGTGGGGCCGGAGAGGTTCACCGGCCCGGTGATCCCGTTGTCGATGACATGCAGGATCGCCGCGACCTCGTCGTCGAGCGAGATCCAGGGCCAGGCCTGTGTGCCCGAGCCGAGCGGGCCCGAGACCCCGAACCGCGTCAGCGTCATCAGCGGTCGCAGCACCCCGTCGGGGTGCACGATCGGGGCCGTGCGCAGCAGCGCGACGCGGTCGCCGGCGATCCGCGCCGCGTTCTCCCATTCGACGCAGAGCGACGCCAGGAACGATTCGCCGGGCGACATCGCCTCGGTGAGCTGCGCGCCCGGTCGCGACCCGTAGTACCCGGTCGCGCTCGCGGAGACGAACAGGGGCCGCTCGGCGGCGGGGAGCGATTCGATCGCGCGCGCCATCGTGCGCGTGGGGGTGATGCGCGACCACAGCAGCTGGCTGCGATACCCGCGCGTCCAGGGCAGGCGGCCGATGGAGGCGCCGCCGAGTCCGACGACGACGTCGGCCGACGCGACGACCGACGGATCCAGAGGAGCGCCGTCGAGCCAGCGCACCTCATCGGGCCCGGTCGGCGGGCGACGGACGAGGCGGGTGACCCGGTCGCCGCGCGAGTGCAGAGATGCGACGAGGGCGCGCCCGATGAGACCGGACGCGCCCCCGATGAGGATGTGCATGGCTCAGGCCAGCGTCGCCTCGAGGGTGATGGTGATCCCCGAGAGGGCCTGCGAGACCGGGCAGCCGGTCTTCGCACCCTCGGCGATCTCCGCGAACTTCGCCGCATCGAGTCCGGGCACGACCGCGCTCACGTTGAGGTGGCTGCCGGTGATGCCGGTGCCCGGCTTGAACGTCACCGAGGCGGTGGTGTCGAGCTTCTCGGGCGGGGTGCCGTTCTGCGACAGCTCGTGCGACAGCGCCATGCTGAAGCACGACGCGTGCGCCGCGGCGATGAGCTCCTCCGGGGTCGTCGTCGACCCCGAGCCCTCGGCACGCGCCTTCCAGTTGACGGGGAAGGATCCGATCCCGGATGCGAACGAGACGGTTCCGGATCCTTCGGTGAGGCTTCCGGCCCAGGCGGTGGTTGCTTCGCTGGTGACAGTCATGACGTCCTCCGAATCGCGGATGAGCGGTGTGGTCGCCAGCCTATCCGCCGAGGTCGGCGGCGTCACGGGTGCAGCGGACGGGCGCGTCGATCAGGCGGCGCGCTCGCGACCGAGCACCCCGGCGCGCTGGAGGAGCAGGTAGAGCTGGCAGCCGAGGCAGAAGCCGAACGCGGCGTTGAGGAAGGCGGCCACCAGCGCGGCGGCGGCCGCGATCGGCAGCGCCCACGGCACGCCGATCAGGTGCAGCACGAGGCCGAGGCCCGTGACGAGCAGTCCGACCCCCTGGGCGAACCGCGGCGGTCGCGGGTCCTCCAGCTCGGTCGGCGGCGCGAGACGCGGGCGCACGACCGTGCGGAACAGCGCCCCCCAGGGTGCCGTGCGCGGCGAGGCCACACCCCACACGAACAGCGCCGCGACGATCGCGACCGCGACGAACCCGGGATCGGCCAGGCGCCCGGCCGGCGTCGGAGCCGGAGGCGCCGAGATCAGTGCGAGGAAGGTGGCGACGACCAGCAGCACGGTGGTCACGGTCGCGGCGAAGCGGGGTCCGCGCGGGTCGATGCCGGCAGGGGCGTCAGACATGGGTGGTCTCCAGGAGGCGGTCGAGCTCGGCGGCGACCTCGTCGGGCCGGGGTGCGCCCCCGATCCGGGCGCGCACGGCGCCGGTGGCATCGACGATCAGGGTGGTGGGGGTCTGCAGCACGTGGAAGCGCTTGGCGAGGTCGGGACGGTGGGTCAGGTCGACGTCGACGTGGCTCACGCCGTCGCGCCGCTGTGCGATGCCGCCCAGCACGCGCCGCGCCTGCGGGCAGCGGGTGCAGTACTCGGTGCTGAACTGCACGAGCGTCGCGCCCGATCCGAAGTCGGCGTGGTCGAGCCCGAGCGCATCGGGGGTCGCGATGTCCTTCTCGTGGGCGCGGTGCCGCACCTGGCCCTCGCGGCGTCGCAGGACGAGGCCGATCGCCGTGCCGACGAGCACAACGGCGGCCAGCACGGCGAGGGCGGCGACGGGATCCATATCGACACGATAGGCGCGCGCCCCCGAGGCGCGGATCCGGGCGAAACACCGTGTCATACGGGCGGGCTCACCGGAGCCGGTGGAGCCCGTGTCGGAGGGGGAGGCTAGCCTGGATCGCGTGAGCGAGCCGATCCCCACCCCGTACGAAGACCTGCTGCGCGACGTGCTCGCCAACGGCGTCCACAAGGACGACCGCACGGGCACCGGCACCACGAGCGTGTTCGGGCGTCAGCTGCGCTACGACCTGTCGCAGGGCTTCCCGCTGATCACGACGAAGCGCGTGCACTTCAAGTCGGTCGCGCTCGAGCTGCTGTGGTTCCTCCGCGGCGACTCGAACGTCCGCTGGCTGCAGGAGCGCGGCGTCACCATCTGGGACGAGTGGGCCGATGCCGACGGCGAGCTCGGGCCGGTGTACGGCGTGCAGTGGCGCTCGTGGCCGACCCCGAGCGGCGAGCAGATCGACCAGATCCAGCAGGCCGTCGACCTGCTGAAGACGAACCCGGATTCGCGCCGGATCATCGTGTCGGCGTGGAACCCCGCCGACATCCCGGGCATGGCGCTTCCGCCGTGCCACGCGTTCTTCCAGTTCTACGTCGCCGACGGGAAGCTGTCGTGCCAGCTGTACCAGCGCAGCGCCGACATGTTCCTCGGCGTCCCCTTCAACATCGCGTCCTACGCGCTGCTCACGCTGATGATGGCGCAGCAGGCGGGCCTCGAGCCCGGCGAGTTCGTGTGGACCGGCGGCGACTGCCACATCTACGACAACCACCGCGAGCAGGTCGCCGAGCAGCTCTCGCGCGAGCCGTTCCCGTATCCGACGCTCGAGATCGCGCGGAAGCCCGCGTCGATCTTCGAGTACGAGTACAACGACTTCGCGGTACGCGACTACCAGCACCACGCCCCGATCCGCGCGGCCGTGGCGGTCTGATGCCGATCCGCGCGATCTGGGCCCAGGCGGCCACCGGCGCCATCGGCGCCGAGGGCGGGATGCTCTGGAACCTGCCGGAGGACATGGCTTTCTTCAAGCGCGCGACGACGGGTGCGCCGGTGGTCATGGGGCGACGCACCTGGCAGTCGTTCCCCGACCGGTTCCGCCCGCTGCCCGATCGCCCGAACATCGTCATCACCCGCGACCGCGACTTCGAGGCGCCGGGCGCCGAGGTCGTGCACTCGCTCGAGGAGGCGCTGCGCCGCGCCGGCGAGCTCGACGACGAGGTGTGGGTGATCGGCGGGGCCGAGATCTACCGCCAGGCCATGTCGCAGGTGGACGAGCTCTGGGTGACCCGCGTCGACGTCGACCTCGAGGGCGACGCGTACGCGCCCGAGATCGACGGCTCCTGGCACCTCGACCGCGCCGATCCGCCGGAGGACGGAGCCTGGCACACCAGTCGCACGGGCACCCGGTACAGGTTCGAGGTGCTGCGCCGCGATAGCCTGGCCTCATGACGCACTCGGGCAACCCCTTCGGACAGGTGCTCGTCGCGCTCGTGACGCCGTTCACGGCCGACGGTGAGGTCGATTGGGGCGCGGTCGAGAAGCACATCGACGACGTCATCACCTCCGGCGCCGACGGCATCGTCGTCACCGGCACCACCGGCGAGACGTCGACCCTGACCGATCCCGAGAAGCTGCGGCTCGTCGAGGTCGGCAAGGACGTCGCGGCCGGCCGCGCAAAGATCATCACGGGCGGCGGCTCGAACGAGACCGCCCACGCGATCGAGCTCTACCGCAAGAGCGAGAAGGCCGGCGCCGACGGCATCATGATCGTCACGCCGTACTACAACAAGCCGACGCAGGCGGGCATCCTGACCCACTTCCGGCTCGTGGCCGACTCGACCGACCTCCCGGTGATCCTGTACGACATCCCGGGGCGCACGGGTGTGCCGATCAAGTACGAGACCATTCTGCGCCTGGCCAAGCACCCCAACATCCTCGCGGTGAAGGACGCCAAGGGCGACTTCAGCGAGGTCAGCCGCGTGCTCAACCAGACCGACCTGCTCTACTTCTCCGGCGACGACGCGAACGTGCTGCCGCACCTCGCCATCGGGGCCTCCGGCCTCATCGGCGTGACCGCCAACATCGCCGCGGCCCCGTACCGGGCGATCGTCGACGCGGTGAACCGCGGCGACCTCGCCACCGCGACCGAGAACCACAAGAAGCTCGAGCCGCTGGTGCGCGCCGTCATGACGCACGTGCCCGGCACGGTCTCGGCGAAGTACATCCTGCATGGCCTCGGTCGCATCGGCAGCCCTCGCGTCCGCCTGCCCCTGGTGGGGCCGGAGGAGTGGGAGGCCGCGCTCATCGAGGACGAGCTCGCTCTCGTGCGCGACATCGACGGCGTCGACTTCACCAACTTCCGGCCGGACCGCAATGCGGCCGCCGGCGGTGCGCTGCCGAAGATCGCCGGCACCACGCGCTGACCGCGCCTCGCGCGCCCCACAGATCTCAACAGCGGCCGAGAAGGCCGCACCACACAACAAAACACCTAGGACCGGGCCACCCACGAGGACCCGGTCGATGAGGGCGCCCGCCATGCCGGGCCCCGCGAAAGGCGGACAATGTCCACTCCGGTCTTCGATCCTCCCGCGCTCGAGAAGGGCGCGCTGCGCGTCGTCCCGCTCGGCGGACTCGGCGAGGTCGGTCGCAACATGACCACCTACGAGTTCGACGGCAAGATCCTCATCGTCGACTGCGGCGTCCTCTTCCCGGAGGAGCACCAGCCGGGCGTCGACCTGATCCTGCCCGACTTCGAGCCGCTGAAGAGCCGCCTGGCCGACATCGTCGGCGTGGTGCTGACGCACGGTCACGAGGATCACATCGGCGCCGTCCCGTACCTGCTCAAGCTGCGCCGCGACATCCCCCTGATCGGATCCGCGCTGACGCTCGCGCTCGTCGAGGCGAAGCTCAAGGAGCACCGCATCAAGCCCGCGCTCACGGTGGTGAAGGAGGAGGAGAGCTGGGACATCGGCCCGTTCGACCTCGAGTTCGTGGCCGTGAACCACTCGATCCCCGACGCCCTCGCGGTCGCGATCCGCACCTCTGCGGGCCTCGTGCTGCACACCGGCGACTTCAAGATGGATCAGCTGCCGCTCGACGGCCGCATCACCGACCTGCGCGCCTTCGCGCGCCTGGGGGAGGAAGGCGTCGACCTCTTCCTGCCCGACTCGACCAACGCCGACGTCCCCGGCTTCACCCCGACGGAGCGCGCGATCGGCCCCGTCATCGACCAGGTCATCTCGAAGACCCCCGGCCGGGTCATCGTGGCGAGCTTCTCGAGCCACGTGCACCGTGTCCAGCAGGTGCTCGACGCGGCCGCCGCGAACGGGCGCCGCGTCGCGCTGCTCGGCCGCAGCATGGTCCGCAACATGACGATCGCCGCCGACCTCGGGTATCTCAAGGTGCCGGACAACGTGCTGATCGACTACAAGAAGGCCAAGGACATCCCGGACGACCAGATCGTCTACATGTCGACCGGCTCGCAGGGCGAGCCCATGGCCGTCCTCAGCCGCATGGCGAACCTGGATCACGCGATCGAGCCCGGCGAGGGCGACACGGTGATCCTGGCGTCGAGCCAGATCCCGGGCAACGAGACCTCGATCTACCGCGTGATCGACGGCCTGACGAAGCTCGGCGCGAACGTCGTGCACAAGTCGAACGCGAAGGTCCACGTCTCGGGCCACGCCGCGGCGGGCGAGCTCCTCTACTGCTACAACATCCTCAAGCCGAAGAACGTGCTCCCCGTGCACGGCGAGTACCGCCACCTGATGGCCAACGCCCGCCTCGCGCAGGACACGGGCGTCGCCGAGGAGCGCACCATCCTGGGCGAGAACGGCACGGTCATCGACCTCAAGGACGGCATCGCCCGTGTGGTCGGCCAGCTCGATCTCGGCTTCGTGTACGTCGACGGCTCGACGGTGGGCGAGATCACGGACGCCGACCTCAAGGATCGCCGCACCCTCGGCGAGGAGGGCTTCGTCTCGGTCATCGTGGTCGTCGACGCCGCCACCGGCAAGGTCATCACCGGTCCCGAGATCCACGCGCGCGGCATCGCCGAGGACGACGGAGTGTTCGAGGCCGTCAAGCCGAAGATCGCCAAGGCCCTCGAGGAGGCCGCCGCCTCGGGCGTGCGCGACTCCCACGCGCTCTCGCAGGTCGTCCGCCGCACGATCGGCCGCTGGGTCAACCAGTCGCTGCGCCGCCGGCCGATGATCGTGCCGCTGGTCATCGAGGCGTAAGCGCGCCCGGCCCCGATCGGGCGCGTCTCGCGCGCCGATCGGGGCCATCACCGGCGTCGCTCACGCGCGATGTCGGTGGTCGGACGTAGCGTGGAGGAATGCCACGCACGTCAGCCGCGTCCAAGAGCTCGCCTGCGAGCAAGGGCACCTCCAAGTCGGGTGCCGCCAGCGGCTCGCGCGCGCGCAAGACGCCGGAGCCCGCCGCCAAGCCGTACTTCGACCCGTCCGACCGCCCGCCGGTGGCGGTGCGGGCCTGGAACGGGCTCGGCCACGCGGTCGGCGGTCTGTTCCGCGCCTTCGGCCCGGAGGCCCTCGAGAAGGACGACCGCCGCGACGGATTCCCGCTGCTGCTCGTCACCCTGGCCATCGCCGGCGCCGTCACCGAGTGGTTCTTCATCGGCAACGAGATCGCCGGCAACATCAGCGCGTACACCTTCGGGCTGCTCATCGGCCGGGCGGCGTTCGTGTTCCCGGTCGCGCTGCTCCTGCTGGCCGGTTGGCTGTTCCGTCACCCGTCGTCGGTGCACGACAACGGCCGGATCGGGATCGGCTTCGCCCTGCTGTCCATCACCGTCGCGGGCTTCTGCCACATCGCGGGCGGCCGCCCCGCACCGAACGAGGGCATGCCCGTGCTCAGCCGCGCGGGCGGACTGTTCGGCTGGATGGCCGGCGAGCCGACGTCGCTGCTGCTGACCGAGATCGGCGCCTATGTGCTCCTCTCGCTGGTGGCCGCCCTCAGCGTCCTGATCATCACCAAGACGCCGCCGAACCGCATCGGCCGTCGGCTCGGCGACCTGTACGCGTGGATGTTCGGCGCCGAGCGCCCCGACGAGGCCACCACGGCCGCGAACGGCCAGACGGCCGCCACCGAGGTGCTCACCGAGACCACCCCGGACGACGATCACGTGCCGTGGTGGCGTCGCAACAAGTCCGGCCGCGAAGAGGATCCGGACGTCATCGACTCGCCGCAGGATCTCACCGAGCTGCTCGGCGGAGACGCCTACGGCGCGCAGGCCGACGGGGGATACGACAAGGCGATCGTCGTGGCCGAGCCGGACGACCGCGACTCGGCGACCGAGGTGCT
>Ga0308156_1003125_pt1 | contig 13149 bp, 7 predicted proteins | sample PhyAR2_FD_201041 | JGI IMG/M metagenome (GOLD analysis project Ga0308156, IMG submission 201041) | Phyllosphere microbial communities from UC Gill Tract Community Farm, Albany, California, United States - DLSL A.R2 | ecosystem: Host-associated > Plants > Phyllosphere > Unclassified | place: USA... | reverse complement strand
ATCGGATCGACGGAGGCGACGACATCGAGAACCCAGCCGAGTGCATCGTCCACCCGATCGAGCATAGGCTCGCGCGCCGGTTGATACCCTGGAATCTCGCGCCGACGCGCCCTTTTCGGCCCGCACTCGATCGATTGGCTACCCCACCCGTGTCGCAGACAGAATCCGCCATCTCCACCGCACCCTCCGAGGGTGCGTTCGACGTTCACGCGCTGCACGCCAAGTGGCAGCGGCGCTGGGCCGAGGAGGGCACCTTCCTCGCGGGTGGCGACGACGACACGCGCCCCCGCAAGTACGTGCTGGCGATGTTCCCGTACCCCTCGGGCGACCTGCACATGGGGCACGCCGAGAACTACCTCTACAGCGACATCGTCGCGCGCTACTGGCGTCACCGCGGCTACAACGTGCTGCACCCGATCGGCTGGGACTCGTTCGGCCTGCCGGCCGAGAACGCGGCCATCAAGCGCGGCGCCGACCCCAAGGAGTGGACGTACGCGAACATCGCGCAGCAGCGCGAGAGCATGAAGGCGTACGGGGCCTCGTTCGACTGGAGCCGCGTGCTCCACACGAGCGACGACGACTACTACCGCTGGAACCAGTGGCTGTTCCAGCAGCTGCACGAGCGCGGTCTCGCCTACCGCAAGGACAGCCCGGTCAACTGGTGCCCCAACGACCAGACGGTGCTCGCCAACGAGCAGGTCGTCGACGGCCACTGCGAGCGCTGCGGCGCCACGGTCGTCAAGCGCAAGCTGACGCAGTGGTACTTCAAGATCACCGAGTACGCCGACCGCCTGCTGGATGACCTGAACCAGCTCGAGGGCCGCTGGCCGCACAAGGTGCTGCAGATGCAGCGCAACTGGATCGGCCGCTCGATCGGCGCGGACGTCGACTTCGAGATCGAGGGGCGCGCCGAGAAGGTCACGGTCTTCACCACGCGTCCCGACACGCTGCACGGCGCGACGTTTATGGTCGTCGCCCCGGACAGCGACCTCGCCGCCGAGCTGGTCTCGGCCGCCTCGCCCGAGGCGCAGGCGCGCTTCGAGGACTACCTCGCGCAGACGCAGAAGCAGACTGACATCGAGCGCCAGTCCGCCGACCGCCCGAAGACGGGTGTCTTCCTCGAGCGCTACGCGCTGAACCCCTTCACGGGCGAGCGTCTGCCGATCTGGTCGGCCGACTACGTGCTGGCCGACTACGGTCACGGTGCCGTGATGGCCGTGCCCGCGCACGACCAGCGCGACCTCGACTTCGCTCGCGCGTTCGACCTTCCCGTCAAGGTCGTCGTCGACACCACCGCGCCCGTCACCGGCGCGATCCCCGTGATCGAGGTCGACGACGACGGTGTCCCCGTCGACCCGCAGGCGGCCGAGCTCGACCCCGCGACCACCGGCGAGGCCCTGGCGGGCGAGGGCCGGATGATCAATTCGGGCCCCCTCGACGGTCTGTCCAAGCGGCACGCCATCGCGCGTGCGATCGAGCTGCTCGAGGCGCAGGGCAAGGGCCGCGCCTCGAAGCAGTACCGCCTGCGCGACTGGCTGATCTCGCGTCAGCGCTTCTGGGGCACGCCGATCCCGATGATCCACACCGCCGACGGCGAGATCGTCCCGGTTCCGGCCGACCAGCTGCCGGTGCGCCTGCCGGATGCCGCGGGCCTCGACCTCAAGCCGAAGGGATCGTCGCCGCTCGGCGCCGCCACCGGCTGGGTCGAGACCACCGACCCGCGCACGGGCGAGCCCGCCCTGCGCGACCCCGACACGATGGACACGTTCGTCGACAGCTCGTGGTACTTCCTGCGCTTCCTGTCGCCGGGCAACGCGGAGAAGGCCTTCGACCCGGCCGACGCCGACCGCTGGGCGCCCGTCGACGCCTACATCGGCGGTGTCGAGCACGCGATCCTGCACCTGCTGTACGCGCGCTTCATCACCAAGGTCCTCTTCGACATGGGCCTGGTCGACTTCACCGAGCCGTTCTCGAGCCTGATCAACCAGGGCATGGTGATCCTCGACGGCGCCAAGATGTCGAAGTCGAAGGGCAACCTCGTCCTGTTCAAGGAGGAGCTCGACCAGCACGGCGCCGACACGCTGCGTGTGGCGCTGGCCTTCGCCGGCCCCGTGGAGGACGACAAGGACTGGAAGGACGTCTCGACCACCGGCGCGTGGAAGTTCCTCTCCCGCGCCATGCGCCTCGCGCACGAGGTGTCGTCGGAGGCGGGCATCGACTTCGCCGCCGGCGACCAGGCGCTGCGGCGTGTGACGCACAAGGTGCTGGCCGACGTGCCGGCCCTCGTCGAGCAGACGAAGTTCAACGTCGTCGTCGCCCGCCTGATGGAGCTGGTCAACGCGATCCGCAAGACGGTCGACAGCGGCCCCGGTGCCTCCGACGCGGCCGTGCGCGAGGCCGTCGAGGCCACCGCCGTCATCCTCGACCTCATCGCCCCGCACACCGCGGAGGAGATGTGGGAGCTGCTGGGTCACACCGGCTCGGTGGGGCTTGTCACCTGGCCCGCCGCCGACCTGGCCCTCCTGGTCGAGGACTCGGTCACCTCCGTCGTCCAGATCGACGGCAAGGTGCGCTCCACGCTGACCGTCTCGGCCAAGATCTCCGTCGAGGAGCTCGAGGCCCTCGCCCGCGCCGACGAGAAGGTGCTCCGCGCCCTCGACGGCCGCGACATCGTCCGTGCCATCGTCCGCGCCCCGAAGGTCGTCAGCTTCTCGACCAAGTAGTCACGGCCGCAACCCGAGGGCGGGCCCGGTTCGCCGGGCCCGCCCTCGCGCCGTTCGCGGCTCCGTGCGCCCCGCCCCTCCGCTCCGCGCCCTACGCCCCGCCTTCGCCTCGTTGAGCGAGGGAGGAACGACCGAGTCGAAACGCCCCAGCAGCCCACGGCCTCTCGTCCCCACCCCGCGCCCGCTCGCCCCTCATCCACGACCACCGGGATCCGCCGATCCGACTGCGAAGGCTTCCTAACGTGGAGGCGTGGCGGCCGCAGAGGAGACTCGGGATGACCGTTCGCCGATCCCGGAGATCGCTGAGCCGCCGCGTCGGCTGAGGCTCGGCCTCGGGGCGATCGTGCTGCTGGTGATCGCGGCGCTGGCCGTGACGATCGGGATCGGCGTCTGGCGGGGTGCGACGGCGCCGACCGCTGTCGTGATGGGGCCGACGCCCTCTCCGGGGGTCAGCGTCGTCGCGGGGCGGATCTATGTGCATGTCGACGGCCGGGTGCGCCTGCCCGGGCTCTACGTCCTGCCGTCCGGCTCGCGCGTCGTCGACGCGGTCGCGTCGGCGGGTGGCTTCGCCGAAGATGCGGACAGGGCGGGGGTGAACCTCGCGCGCGTGGTGGCCGACGGCGAGCAGCTTGTGGTGCCGGCCAAGGGGGCGGCACCGCCCGCGGGTGCCGCGGCAGCCGAGGAGACGGCGGGCGATCTCATCGACCTCAACACCGCGGACGCGCCGGCGCTCGAGGGGCTTCCCCGCATCGGCCCGGCTCTCGCCGAGCGCATCATCACCTGGCGCGACGAGAACGGGCGCTTCGCGAGCGTCGACGATCTCCTCGCGGTGCCGGGGATCGGGGACAAGATGCTCGAGGGCATCCGCCCGCACGTGAGGGTGGGATGACCCGCGTCCCTGAGGAGCGCGAGACGGAGGTCGCGGGGCGCGACCTCCGGATGGTGCCGGTCACGCTCAGCTCGTGGGCCGCCGCGCTCGGCACCGTGCTCGTGCCGGAGAGCGCCCCCTGGGTCGCGGCGGGCGTGTGGCTGCTTGCGCTGGCCGGGGTCGCTGTGTGGCGATGGCTTCCGTGTACGGGGCGCACCGCGGGGACGGTCGCGGTGCTCGCGTGCGCGTTCGCCGGCACGGTCGCCGGGCACGTCGCGCTGGCCGCGCCCGGGCGGGCCGCCGTCGTCGAGCTCGCCGAGGGGCGCGCCGTCGAGCTGAACATGGTGGTCGCCTCGAAGGTCGAGCGGCGAGCCGGGGCGCTCTGGTTCGACGGTGAGGCGTCCTCGGTGGTGCGGCGCGAGGAGGCGTTGCGCGGATCGGCGCCGGTCACCGTCAGCGTGGCTCCCGCCGCGGTCGAGGGATCGGCGCTCGACCTGGGCTCGCGCGTGCGCGTGCGGGGCACCGCGCAGGCGAGCGACCCGGGTGACCGCGCCGTCCTCACGGTGTTCGCCCACGAGGCGACTGTCCGTGCCGGCCCGGCGTTCGGGCTCGACCTCGCCGCCGCGCTGCGCGACGGATTCGTCGCGCGGGCGGCGCTGCTGCCGGCACCCGGGGCGATGCTGCTGCCGGGCCTCGCGGTCGGCGACACCCGCACCGTCTCGCCCGAGCTCGATGCCGCCATGAAGGCGTCGTCCCTCTCGCACCTCACGGCCGTGTCGGGCGCGAACTGCGCCCTCGTCGTCGGCCTCGCGTTCGGCGCGGCGGCTCTGCTCGGTGCCCCGCGGGGCGTGCGCATCGCCGCCGGGCTGACGGCCCTCGGCGGCTTCGTGGTGCTGGTGACGCCCGAGCCGAGCGTGATCCGCGCGGGCGGGATGGCGGCGATCGCGCTGCTCGCTCTTGTGCTGGGGCGGGCGGGGGCGGGGGTCTCGGTGCTCGCCCTCGCCGCGACCGTGCTGCTGGTCGCCGATCCGTGGCTCGCCGCCTCGTACGGGTTCGTGCTCTCGGTCGTGGCGACGGGCTCGCTCCTGCTGCTTGCCGGGCCGCTGTCCCGCGGGCTGTCGCGGTGGCTCCCGTCACCGCTCGCGCTGGCGCTGAGCGTGCCGCTGGCGGCTCAGCTGGCCTGCGGGCCCGTGCTGGTGCTGCTCGCCCCGGAGGTGCCGCTGTACGGCGTTCTGGCCAACCTCCTCGCCGAGCCCGCGGCGCCCCTCGTCACGGTGGTCGGTCTGGCGGCGTGCCTCGCGGCTCCACTGCCGGTCCTCGCCGACGGTCTGGCGGCCGTGGCATGGCTGCCCTCGGCATGGATCGCGTCGACCGCGGAGACGATGTCCGCGCTGCCGAGCGCCCGCGTCACCTGGCCCCCGGGCCTCGGCGGCGCCGCCCTGCTCGCGGCGGCGGGGCTCCTCGTCGGGATCCTGATCCTCCGCGCCGGCTCGGCGGATGCGCGCGATCGTCGGATGCGTCGGATCGCTGCCGCGCTGCTCGCGGCGGGAACCGGAGTGACGGCCGGTCTCACCGCGCTGGCGGGTGTCGCGGGCCCGCTGTCGGTGCCAGCCGATTGGGCGGTCGCCGCGTGCGACGTCGGGCAGGGCGACGGGCTGGTGCTGCGCTCGGCCGGGGCGGTCGCCGTCGTCGACACGGGCCCCGCGCCCGCTCCGCTCGCGGCGTGCCTCGCGCGCCTCGGCATCGACCGCGTCGACCTGCTGGTTCTCACGCACTTCGATCTCGATCACGCCGGCGGTGTGGCGGCCCTGCGCGATCGCGTGGCGACGGTGCTGCACGGGCCGATCGACGGCGCCGACGACGAGGCGACGCTCGCCGAGCTCGGGGGTGTGCGCCGCGTGCCGGCCGCCGCGGGCCTGTCCGGGGTGCTGGGCACCGCACGGTGGCGGGTGCTGTGGCCACGACCGCAGTCCCCGGCGTTCCCGGCCGGCAACGACGCGAGCGTGGTGCTCGAGGTCGCGGGGCCGGACGTCCCGCGGACGATCCTCCTCGGCGATCTGTCCGCGTCCTCGCAGGCGGCGCTGCTCGGGTCGGGTCTCGTCGCCGGGCCTTACGACGTGGTCAAGGTCGCCCATCACGGCAGCGCCGATCAGGATCCCGATCTGTACGCCGAGATCGCACCGCGCCTCGCGGTGATCTCGGTCGGAGCGGCCAACGACTACGGACACCCGCGCGCGGAGATCCTGGCGACGCTCGCCGACCTCGGGGTGATGACCGAGCGCACCGATCGCTCGGGTCTTGTGCTGGTCTCGCCGGACCACGAGGGGCTGCGGGTCTGGCGCGAGCGCCCGCCGTGAGCGGTGTCCGAGGCCGCCGGTAGGCTGGGGGAATGGCACCCGCACCCGCTTCGAAGACCGGCGCCCGGGCGGCCAAGACCTCGATCCCGCAGCTGCCATGGCGCAATCCGCGCCCGGCGCCGATCGTCCTCGTCTCGGGCCCCGAAGAGGTCTGCGCCGAGCGCGCGATCGCCGGTGTCCGCGACTACCTGAAGGCCGAGGATCCGGCCCTCGAGATCGCCGACGTCCGCGCCGACGACTACACCGCCGGCACGCTGCTGGCGGTCTCGTCGCCGTCGCTGTTCGGCGAGCCGCGACTGGTGCGCGTGTCGGGGGTCGAGAAGTGCAGCGACGCGTTCCTCTCGGAGGCGCTGTCGTACCTCGAGCACCCGCAGGAGGGCGCGACGATCGTCCTGCGCCACACCTCGGCGACCGTCCGCGGCAAGAAGCTGCTCGACGCGATCCGCTCCGGCGTCGGCGGGGGAGTCGAGGTGCCGTGCCCCGCGGTGAAGCGAGACGCCGAGCGGCACGATTTCGCGGCCGGGGAGTTCAAGGCCGCCGATCGACGCATCGCCCCGCGCGCGCTCCAGGCGCTGCTGCAGGCGTTCGCCGACGACCTCACCGAGCTGTCGGCCGCGTGCCAGCAGCTGATCGCCGACGTCGACGGCGACATCACCGAGGAGATCGTCGCCCGCTACTACGGCGGTCGCGTCGAGACCAACGCCTTCGCGGTCGCCGACACCGCCATCGCGGGCCGCTACGGCGAGGCTCTGGTGGGCCTCCGCCACGCTCTCGCATCGGGCGCCGATCCGGTGCCGCTGGTGGCCGCCTTCGCGATGAAGCTGCGCACGATGGCGAAGGTCGCCGGCTCCCGCGAGCCGAGCCGCGCCCTCGCGGCGCGTCTCGGGATGAAGGACTGGCAGGTGGATCGCGCGCGCAAGGATCTGCAGGCCGGCTGGACGCAGGCGACGCTCGGCCTGGCCATCCAGGCGACCGCACGTGCCGACGCGGAGGTGAAGGGCGCCTCGCGCGACCCCGTCTTCGCCCTCGAGCGCATGATCGCCGTCATCTCGACGCGCCGCCCGTTCGGCGAGTAGTCCCCGCCCGGCCCAAGGCGCCCGGCCCGAGGCGTCCGGCCCGAGGCCGCCGCCTCAGCCGCGCACGCCGGGTACAGCAGAAGGCCCGCCCCGATGGGGACGGGCCTTCTCACGAAGACGTGCGGGTCAGAGACCGGCGACCTTCGAGGCGAGAGCCGACTTGCGGTTCGCTGCCTGGTTCTTGTGGATGACGCCCTTGCTCACGGCCTTGTCGAGCTTCTTGGCGGCCTTGTTGAAGGCGGCCTCGGCGGCGGCCTTGTCACCAGCGGTGATGGCCTCGCGCGTCTTGCGGACGAACGACTTCAGCTCGCTCTTGACGGCCTTGTTGCGCTCGCGCGCCTTCTCGTTGGTCTTGATGCGCTTGATCTGCGACTTGATGTTTGCCACGTGTCAGAAGACTTTCGTTCAGAGGTTGATCGGACGATGTCGATTGACAAGAGAGGGGTGTCGCACGACGGGTGTGGGATATCCCACACGCAAGCCAAGGACCAAGCTTAGCAGGTCAGTCCTGTGATCCTGTGCGTTGACCGGCCTCCAGCGTGGCGATCGCCACGTCGAGCACCGCGTTGAACACCTGGGGCTGCATCGCGGTCATCAGGTGCGTGCTGCGCGGCACAACGATGAGCTCGGCGTGCGGCACGAGCGAGACGAACAGGCGCTCGTGCAGGCGCATCTGATCGTACTGGCCGTTCACGAACCACGTGGGGATCCGGATCCGCTCCAGCGCGGTCAGCAGGTCGAGGATCGACAGGCTCCGCAGAGCGATGTCCTGCGCGAGATACGCGTAGCCGCCGGCGCCGAAATCCCCGCGTGTCTCCTCCGGCAGCGTGGCACGCAGCACGGCCTCGGTGATGCGGGCGCCCCGGCCCGGGAGCGCGTTGAACCCCGCGGCGATCGCCCGATACGCGCGCAGGCCCAGCCCGCGGGGGAGAGCGGTGCAGCCGGCCGCGATGAGCGCCGCCACCGGGGGAGGCTCGGCCGATCCGGCGTACTCGGTCGAGAGGAGGCCGCCCATCGAGTGGCCCACCAGCAGCACGGGCCCGCGGGCGGCGGCCGCGCGCACCGCCGCATCGATCGTCGCGAACGCCTCATCGAGGGCGAAGACCTCGTCGATGCGGGTGCCGTGACCGGGAAGGTCGACCGCCGTCACTGCGACGCCCCGGGCCTCGAGGTGGGCGCGCTGGGCCCGCCACATGGTCGCGGACGTGCGGATCCCATGCACCAGCACGACCTGAACGGGTGCCACGTCGATGGCCATGCGCACCACGTTACCGAACGACTTCGGGGTCGGAGGCTCGAAAGCCGCCGACCCCGAAGCCGAGGAGATCAGTTCAGATCAGAACGTGATCACTTCTCCCAGCCGACGTTCTCGACGGGCGAGAGGCCGAACAGGTCGAGACCGGTGTAGGTCTCGGGCGTGAGGTTCGCCAGACCCTCCTTGGCCATCGAGATCCAGGGGCCCATGTACAGCGGCAGGATGCCCCAGGTCTCCTGGATGATCTCCGACTCGAGCTTCAGGCCCGCCTCGGTCTGCTCCTCGGCGGTCGGCAGAGCGGCCACCTCGTTCGCGATGCGCTCGTCGATCTCCGGCGTGCCTGTGGCCGACAGGTTCAGGCTGCTGTCCGAGCAGTACAGCTGGCACATGTAGGCCACGCCGTACGGGTCGCTCGAGGAGAAGCCGAGCAGGACCAGGTCCCAGTCCTTCGTCGACAGCACGGTCGAGAAGTCGCTCGCGGGGCGGACGTCGATCTCGACCTTGACGCCGACGGCGGCCAGCTGCTGCTGGATGACCTGGGCGCGGGCCTGCGTGATCGGGTCGTCGCCGAAGATCGGCAGGCGGCCCTCGAGGGCCACGCCGTCCTTCTCACGCACGTCGCCGTTGAGCGTCCAGCCGGCCTCGTCGAGGATGCTGTTGGCCTCCTCGGCGTTGAACTCCCAGCCGGCCTCGGAGAGCGCGTCGACGTAGCCCTCCTGGAACGGGAAGAGGCTCAGCGAGCCCACCGGGTCCTCGGTGTAGTTCAGGCCATCCCACATGACCTCCTTGATCTGCTCGCGGTCGATCGCCATGAGCATCGCCTTGCGCACGTCGAGGTCCGCGAACTGCGGGCGCTCGGCGTTGATCTGCAGGAGGTTGGTCGCCGTGCGCTGGGCGCGGTAGGTGACGGCGCCGTCGACGTCCTTGAGTTGCTCGAGGTTGTCGGCGGTGAGGTTGTCGGCGTAGTCGATCTCGCCGTTCTGGAACGCGTTGACCATGGCCACCGGGTCGAGGACGCGGAAGGTGACCTTGTCGAGCAGCGGCTTGTCGCCCCACCAGTTCTCGTTGGGGACGAGGGTGGCGGTGCCGCCGTTGAGGTCGAGGTCGTCGAGCTTGTAGGGACCGGCGCCCCACTCGGGGTGCGCCTCCTCCTGGTAGCCCGTGTTGAAGACCTCAGGGCTGTTCACCTTGGGGTGCATCGGGTTCCAGAACAGGCCCTTCCACCACGGGTAGACCTGCTTGAAGGTGACGACGGCCTGGTACTCGTCCTCGCCCTGCTCGACCGACTCGATGAGCGAGTAGCCGTCGGTCGACGAGGGCGCGTACTCCTCGTTGGTGCCGTTGAGGGCCTCCCACGTGACCTTGTACGACTCCCACGTGAAGGGGGTGCCGTCGTTGAACTTGGCCTTCGGGTTGATCGTGAAGGTCAGGACGGTCTTGCCGTCCTTCTCCTCGGCCTCCCAGCCGGTGAGGTAGTTCGGGTTGGCCGACGCCTCGCCCTCCGGCGTCATGAGGATGGTCTGGGGGTTGTACCAGGTCCACAGCGTGGTCGTGTCGACCGAGCCGTCGCCGTGGTTGGGGTTCATCTGGGGCGTGATCTCGGTGATCGGGAAGACGACCTCGCCGCCCTCCTTGAGCGCGTCCCGGTCCTGCGGGTTGTAGTCCGCGCCGGTGATGGTCTCCTTGGGCGTGTCCTCGCCGCCGCCGTTGCCTCCGTTGCCGCCTCCGCCGGCGCAGCCGGCGAGGGTCAGAGCGAGCGCGCCGCCTGCGGCGACCACGCTCAGCACCTTGTGCTGAAGCTTCATTGCAGTGCTCCTTTCGACGCCTTGTGAGCGCCTGTGTTTTGGTGGGGACTTATTGAGTTGTGAGTCTGGTGGCGGCGGGTGTCCGAGCGGAAGACCCGGTCAGCGCCAGTGGCAGGCGTTGACGTGCACGCCGTCCTCGCCCGTGAGCGGGGGCATCACGCCCTCGCAGAGCTCCTGCTGCTCCGGTGCGAGTGTCCGGTACAGCGGGCAGCGCGTCACGAACGGGCAGCCGCGGGGCTCCTCGGTCGGGCTCGGCAGGTCGCCGGTGAGGACGATCCGCTCGCGGGTGCGCTCGATCCGGGGGTCCGGCACGGGGATGGCCGACAGCAGCGCCTGCGTGTACGGGTGCTGCGGGTTGTCGAACACCGCGTCGACGTCGCCGTGCTCGACGAAGCTGCCGAGGTACATGACCGCCACGCGGTCGGCGATGTGCCGCACGACCGACAGGTCGTGGGCCACGAACAGGTACGACAGGCCCAGCTTGACCTTCAGCTCGTCGAGCAGGTTGATGACGCCGGCCTGGATCGACACGTCGAGCGCCGAGACGGGCTCGTCGAGCACCACGACCTTGGGGTTCGTCGCGAGCGCCCGGGCGATGCCGATGCGCTGGCGCTGGCCTCCCGAGAACGCGGTCGGGAACCGGTCGCTGTGGGCGGGGTTGAGGCCCACGAGGTCCATGAGCTCGTCGACGCGCGTCTCGATGCGGTCCTTCGACTCGCCGATCGTGTGCAGCGGCTCGGCGATGATGTCGTACACCGTCATGCGCGGATCGAGGGCGCCCATCGGGTCCTGGAAGACGATCTGGATGTCGCGGCGGAGGTCGCGCTCGGCGCGCGCGCTGCGGATGTCCGCCACGCTCACCCCGTTGATCCGGATGTCGCCGTCCTGCTGCTGCGCGAGATCCATGATCTGCAGCAACGTTGTGGTCTTGCCCGATCCGGATTCGCCCACGATCGCCATGCACTCGCCCTCGCGGACGTCGAAGCTGACGTTGCGGACCGCGTGCACATCGCCGATGCGGCGCTTGAAGAAGGCGCCCCGGGTGAGCGGGAAGGTCTTCACCAGGTTGTCGACGACGAGGGTCGCGGGGCGCTCCTCGCGCGGCGTGCGGACGAGGGCGGACGTCGGCACCTCGGGCACCGGGTAGACCGGGTGGCCGTCGATGTAGCCGGCGCGGATCTCCTCGGCGCGGATGCACGCGGCGCGGTGCTCGACCTTGCCGCCCACGGGCAGCAGCTCGGGCTCCTTGCGGCGGCACGCGTCGACCGCGATCGGGCAGCGGTCGGCGAACGGGCAGGCGTCGGGCAGGTTCACCAGCAGCGGCGGGTTGCCCTTGATCGGCACCAGCGGCTGCTTCTCGGCCTTGTCGACGCGGGGGATCGCACCCAGCAGGCCGATCGAGTACGGCATGCGCGTGTCGGCGAACAGCTCGTCCACCGGCGCCTGCTCGATGGGCTTGCCCGCGTACATCACGAGCACGTCGTCGGCGATGTTCGCCACCACGCCCATGTCGTGCGTGATCATGATCACCGCGGCGCCCGTCTCGCGCTGGGCGGTCTTGATCAGCTCGAGGATCTGCGCCTGGATCGTGACGTCGAGGGCCGTGGTGGGCTCGTCGGCGATGATCAGCTTCGGGCGGTTGGCCATGGCGATCGCGATCACGACGCGCTGGCGCATGCCGCCCGAGAACTCGTGCGGGAACGACTTCAGCCGCTTCTCCGGGTTCGGGATGCCGACCAGGCGCAGCAGCTCGATCGCGCGGGCGGAGGCCGCCTGGCGCGTCATGCGGCTGTCGTGCACCGTCAGGGCCTCGATCAGCTGGTCGCCGATCGTGAACACCGGAGTGAGCGAGGTGAGCGGATCCTGGAAGATCATCGCGATGCCGTTGCCGCGCAGCTTCGACATCTGCGCGTCGGTCTTGCCGAGCAGCTCGTCGCCGCCGAACCGGATCGATCCGGCCACGCGGGCGTTGTCGTCGAGCAGGCCCATGATGGCCAGCGACGTGACGGACTTGCCGGATCCGGACTCGCCGACGATGCCGAGCGTGCGCCCGGGCAGCAGGTCGAACGAGACGCCGCGGACGGCGTCCACGCGTCCCGCCTCGGACGGGAAGCTGACGGTGAGGTCGCGGACCTCGAGAACGGCGGTGGTGGTGTCTGCGAGTGTCATGCGCGGCCTCCCGCCGCCGAGGTCGGGTCGAGCGCGTCGCGGAGACCGTCGGCGACGAGCGCCATCGAGACCGTGAGCAGCGTCAGGGCGCCGGCCGGGAAGTAGAAGAGCCAGGGCGCGCTCGAGATGCTGTTCGCGCCGATGCCGATGAGCGAGCCCAGCGACACGTCGGGCAGCTTGACGCCGAAGCCGATGAACGACAGGCCGGTCTCGGTCAGGACGGCCGAGACGACGCCGAGGGTGAAGTTGATCACCAGCAGCGAGCCGATGTTGGGCAGCATGTGGCGCATCACGATCGTGAAGCCGCGGACGCCCATGTAGCGCGCCGCCTGCACGTACTCGCGCTCGCGGATCGACAGCGAGAGCGTCCAGATCACGCGGGCCGAGAAGAACCAGCCGACCAGGATCATCACGAGCGAGATCACGCGCCAGTCGCCGCCGGCGTCGTTCGAGATCATCGCGAGGATCAGGAAGGTGGGGGTCACCATCAGGAAGTGGATGACGAGCAGCGTGACGCGCTCGAACCAGCCGCGGAAGTACGCGGCGGCGGCGCCGATCACGGCTGACAGCACCGTTGTGCCGACGGCGACCGTGATGGCGATCATCAGCGAGCGCTGCAGGCCGACGACGACCATCGCGTACAGGTCGTTGCCCGCGTTGTTGGTGCCGAACCAGTGCTCGGGGCTGGGCGGGTCGCTCAGCGCGAGGAAGTCGAGCTCGATGTGGTCGAACTGCTGGAACAGCGGCCCGAGGATGGCGAAGAGCACCAGCAGGACGAAGATGCCGAGGCCGATGAGGGCACCGCGGTTGCGGACGAAGCGGCGACCGTAGAGCTCCCACTTGGACAGGCGCTTGCGCCCGGGGGCGCGCAGCGCGGTCTCGCTGGGCGGCGGGTT
>Ga0308156_1003122_pt1 | contig 13161 bp, 9 predicted proteins | sample PhyAR2_FD_201041 | JGI IMG/M metagenome (GOLD analysis project Ga0308156, IMG submission 201041) | Phyllosphere microbial communities from UC Gill Tract Community Farm, Albany, California, United States - DLSL A.R2 | ecosystem: Host-associated > Plants > Phyllosphere > Unclassified | place: USA... | reverse complement strand
CGATATCCTCGGGATTGCAGTTGGAGGGGACCATAACGCCGGTCTGCCGCCTGGCAACGCGACCAAATGGAACATGACGAAAGGTTCATGTTCTCCCCCGCGCGACCCGGAAAAGGTTGCATCGCCGGACCCCCGGTCTTATGCGCGCGTCAACTCCCCGACTGACCGCCCCTTGCTGAAAGAGCCGCCATGTCCGCCCCCGCCGACAAGCCCGTCAAGAAAGTCGTCCTCGCCTATTCGGGCGGGCTGGACACCTCGATCATCCTGAAGTGGCTTCAGACCGAATATAACGCCGAGGTCGTGACCTTCACCGCCGACCTGGGCCAGGGCGAAGAGTTGGGTCCGGCGCGCGAGAAGGCGCTGAAGCTGGGCATCAAGCCCGAGAACATCTTCATCGACGACCTACGCGAAGAGTTCGTGCGCGACTTCGTCTTCCCGATGTTCCGCGCCAACGCCCAGTATGAGGGCGACTACCTCCTGGGCACCTCCATCGCCCGGCCCCTGATCTCCAAGCGCCAGATCGAGATCGCGCGTCAAGTCGGCGCCGACGCCGTCTGTCACGGCGCGACCGGCAAGGGCAACGATCAGGTCCGGTTCGAGCTGGGCTATTACGCCTTGGAGCCCGACATCCGCGTCATCGCCCCCTGGCGCGAGTGGGAGTTCCGCAGCCGCGAGGCCCTGCTGGACTTCGCCGAAAAGAACCAGATCCCGATCGCCAAGGACAAGCGCGGCGAGGCGCCCTTCAGCGTCGACGCCAACCTTCTGCACTCCTCGTCCGAGGGCAAGGTGCTGGAAGACCCGGCGGTCGAGGCCCCCGAGTTCGTCCACCAGCGCACGATCAGCCCTGAAGACGCGCCGGACGTGGCGACGGTCATCGAGATCGGTTTCGAAAAAGGCGACGCCGTCTCGATCAACGGCGAGGCCATGTCGCCCGCCACGATCCTGACCGCCCTGAACCAGTTTGGCCACGACAACGGCATCGGCCGTCTGGACCTGGTCGAGAACCGTTTCGTCGGCATGAAGTCGCGCGGCGTCTATGAGACCCCCGGCGGCACCATCCTGATCGCGGCGCACCGCGGCATCGAAAGCATCACCCTGGACGGCGGCTCCATGCACCTGAAGGACCAGCTGATGCCGAAGTACGCCGAGCTGATCTACAACGGCTTCTGGTTCTCGCCCGAGCGCGAGATGCTGCAGGCCGCCATCGACAAGAGCCAGGAAAACGTCTCCGGCACCGTCAAGGTCAAGCTGTACAAGGGCAATGTCTCGGTCATCGGCCGCGAAAGCCCCAACAGCCTGTACGATCAGGACCTGGTGACCTTCGAGGAAGGCGTCCAGGCCTATGACCACAAGGACGCGGCCGGCTTCATCAAGCTGAATGCGCTGCGCCTGCGCGTCCTGGCCAAGCGCGACGCACGCAAGAGCTAGGGGGTCTTATCCGACCGGGCGATCCTGAGGATCGCCCGGTTTCGGTCGTCCGTGACCCAGATCGATCCGTCGGCGGCAACGGCCAGCACGACCGGCGCGCCGCGCGGCTGAAGGCCTGCGACCGTGTCCCAGCCCGGCGTCAGAACCTTGCCTCGCACGCTGGGCGCGCCGGCGGGATAGGGCAGGGCGCCGCGGGGATAGATGGCGTAGCGGCCGCCGATATCGGTCAGCGGGCGGCCCTCGCCATCCGTCTCGGCCGCCACGATCCGGCCGCCCGCGCGACGATATCCGTGCCAGCTCATCAGCAGCCGGCCGCGCAGTTCGGGGAACATCGCCCCGTCGTAATAGATCAGGTCCAGCGGCGCGGCGTGGGGCGGCAGCAGGGCGACCGGGCGGTCGCGCTGGCGGCATTGCGCCTGGGCCGCCGCGCTCCAGCCCGGCAGGGGCGTCGCCAGATCGACGCAGTAGGGCCAGCCGTAATGGCCGCCCTGACGCAGGACATTGATCTCGTCATAGGGATGGTCGGGCGTGGTCAGATCGACCGAGTTCTCGCCTTGCAGGATCGTGCCCGACGGGTGCCGCACCAGGGCGATGGAGTTGCGCAGGCCCGATGCGAAGACGCTGCTGTCCTCGGCCCAGCGGCCGTTGCCCAGATAGGCGTGACGCCGCACTTGGGCCGTCGCCGCGCTGTCGATGCAGGCGCCGGACGCATTGGCGCGCGCCCGGCCTCGCGCATCCACGCAGCGGTCGCTGGGCGCGCCGACATTGACCAGCAGATCGCCGTTGGCGTCGAACACGAAGCTGGACAGCGGGTGGCGATTGGCGTGCAGCCGATTGTCGGGCAGGTCGCCGATCACGGTGCGCACCGTCGCCGCTGGATCGGCCGCGTCGGGGTTCAGCGTCAGTATGCGGTTCATCTCGGACACATAGATGCGCCCGTCCGGCCCGCGCGCCGCCGTATGCGGCATGCTCAGGCCTTGCGCCAGCCTGCGCCAGCGCGGCGCGCCGTCGGCGCTGAACGACAGCCGCCAGATCGCGCCACGTCCCTGGTCCCAACTGCCGAGATCCGTCACCAACCAGTCGCCGTTGGATAGCGCCAGCAGGCCGCGCGGCATTCGCGGCCCCTCGGCCCCCGCGCCCTGCCAGACCAGCCCCAGGCAGTAGCCGGGCGCCATGCGCACGGTGGTCATGGGCCGCCCGCCACAGTCGCCGTCGGTGACATAGGCGCCCTGTGCGGCCTTCGCGCTGGCAGGCGCGGCGACCAGCAGGGACAGCAGGGCCAGCAGGCGGATGGTCTTCATGGCGCCAGAAGTCCCGACGGAAGGCCCAAGATCAAGTCAGGCGTCAGATCAGCCCTTGTTCGCGCGCCACCCCCGTCAGGCCGTCGCGAAACTCAGGCGCCGCCAAGGCGATCAGGGCGCGGGCGCGCTCGCTGGACGACTTGCCCTTCAGATTGGTCCAGCCGTGCTCGGTGGCGACGATGTGCGTGTCATTGCGCGGGGTGGTGACCGGCCCGTCCAGACGCGCGACAATGCGAGAGGCCGTCCCCTTGGCCGCCGTGGAATGACAGGCGATGATCGACTTGCCGCCCTCCGATCCATAGGCGCCGCGCACGAAGTCCAACTGGCCCCCGGCGGCCGTGAACTGGCGCCCGTTGAGAAACTCCGAGCAGCAAGCGCCGGTCAGGTCGATCTGAAGCGTGGCGTTCACCGAGATCATCTTCGCATTGCGCGCGATCACGGCCGGGTCGTTCACATAGGAGACCGGATGGGCCTCCATGCCGCGATTGTCGTCCAGGAAATCATAGGTGTTGAGGTCGCCCATCGAGAAGGCGAAGACGCCCACGCCCCGATGCAGGGTCTTGCGGGCGTGGTTGGCCACGCCGGCCTGCATCAGCTCGACCAGGCCGGGTGTCAGCATCTCGGTGTGAACGCCCAGATCGCGATGGCCCATCAAGGCGTCGCAGACGGCGTTGGGCAGGGCGCCGATCCCCATCTGAAGCGTCGCCCCGTCCTCGACCAGGCCGGCGATGATGCGGCCGATGGCCAGGTCCGCCGGCTGGGGCTCGGCGCGCGGCACGACCAGCAGGGGCGCGGCATGTTCGACGATGCCGGCGACCTGGGACACATGGACGGTGCAGTCGCCGAACACACGCGGCATGTGCGGATTGACCTCGACGATCACGGTCTTCGCCGTCTGCGACACCGGCTTGGCGTAATCGGTGTTGGTCCCGAACGAGAAGAAGCCGTCCGCATCCATGGGCGAGACGGTGCAGATAAGGGTGTCCACCTTGACCTCGTCGCACAGAAGGCGGGGCGACTGCTGAAAGCCCGTGGGGATGAACTGCACGGGGTTGGGGCGACCCTCCTCGTGTGCGCGCTGTTCCAGCCGGCGTTCGATGGCGCTGTGGAACAGGCTCCAGGGGCGGATCCGGTCCATCAGCTCATAGCGCAGCACCGTCTCCCCGGCGATGGCGGTCGAGAGCAGATAATAGAGGTTCACATCCTCCACCTCGCCGCGCTCGGCCCGGTCTGCCAAGGCCTTGAGCAGGGCCGGCGGCTGGGACACGCCAAGGCCCATGGCGACCTTGGCGCCCGAGACGATCAGGGCGGCGGCCTGGTCCGGGGTCTTCAGGCGTTCGGCGTAGAGGGCGGCGTGGTCCATGGCGTGCGTCTCCGACATGTCGCCAGACTAGCCTGTCGCGAGGCGGATCACGGGCCTAGACTTTGGTCGGGTCAGGCGCGGCTTCGATCGGGGAGGCTTCGTCCTGCAGCGCCGCACGGTGGCGCTTCTGCCAGCGCGCCACCCCATAGGCGACCAGCCACAGGGCCATGGCCCAGGCCGCGCCGACCGCCCAGCCGGCGAAGACGTCGGTGGCCCAGTGGGCGCCCAGATAGATGCGCGTCAGCCCGACCAGCAGAGCCAGCAGAATGCCGACGCCCAGCACGAAGACCTTGAACCGCTCGCGCGGGAAGGCGCGGGTCAGCATGACGGCGACGCTGAGATAGAAGACGGTGGATAGCAGGGCGTGGCCGGAGGGGAAGCTGGCGTTGATCGTTTCCACCGCCTGAGCGGCGGCAGGGGGGCGGGCGCGTTCGAACACCGCCTTCAGGCCTTCCGACAGCGCGACGCCGCCGGCCAGGCCAATGACCAGCAGCAGGGACGACAGCCATTTCCGCTGGCTGAGCAGGAAGACGATCACGATCAGGGCGAACAGACCCAGCACAGAGATGCCGCCCAGCGAGGTGATGTCCGCCGCCGCCTCCTTTAGCCACCATGGCCCCCACGGCCGGCCGGGATCGTCGGCATAGGGCCGCATCAGCGCCAGGACATGAAGATCGAAGGCTTGGCCCTCGCCCTCAGTCATCTCATCGGCGAGGCCGGCGAAGGTCAGAACGCCGCCGGCGACGACCAGCAGGGCCAGAAGCGCGGCGATTTCCGTGCGGGCGACCGTCAGGGCGCGTATCAAAAAGGCGCGTAAGTCAGAAAGCGTCATGGGCGAGCCAACGGCCAAGCTGGGCAGTCGTTCCGATCACGCGTTCGTGATCATGCCGTCGCAGGCTCGTAAAACGGACGTGCTGGCTTGCGCGCGGGCTTTTCCCCAGACGGCTGGGACTTGTCCGACCGATTCGCCCACAATGGTCGGCGTCAACCCGTTGACGGGTCATTAGGCATATGCGCCCTATATGTGGGCTCGGGGAGCGCAGAGGCCACAAGATGATGTGGTCGCGGCGCGGGCGGCTCAAACGATTTTTTGTTCAGGACGCAGATGACCATGGCTGGCGGCGAGGCATTGAAGACGACGGAATTCCAAGGCGTTGCGGCGACGCCGACGCCGGAGCGCCCCCACCTGACCGTGGTCAAATCGGTCCAGGTTGACCGCTCGCGCGACGATCTGCTGACCGACTTCGGCAAGAAGACGCTGGAAGATCGCTATCTGCTGCCGGGCGAAAGCTATCAGGACATGTTCGCGCGGGTCTCGACCGCCTTCTCGGACGACGCCGAACACGCCCAGCGCCTGTATGACTATATGAGCCGCCTGTGGTTCATGCCGGCGACCCCGGTCCTGTCGAATGGCGGCGCGGATCGCGGCCTGCCCATCTCCTGCTTCCTGAACGCGGTGGGCGACAGCCTGGACGGCATCCAGAACGTCTGGAACGAGAACGTGGCCCTGGCCTCCAACGGCGGCGGCATCGGCACCTATTGGGGCGGCGTCCGCTCCATCGGCGAAAAGGTGAAGGGCGCGGGCAAGACCTCGGGCATCATCCCCTTCATCCGCGTGATGGACAGCCTGACGCTGGCGATCAGCCAGGGTTCGCTGCGCCGCGGTTCGGCCGCTGTCTATCTGGACATCCACCATCCGGAAATTGAAGAGTTCCTGGAGATCCGCAAACCATCGGGCGACTTCAATCGCAAGTCCCTGAACCTGCACCACGGCATCAACGTCACCGATGAGTTCATGGAGGCGGTCAAGGTCGGCGGAACCTTCGATCTGAAGTCCCCCAAGGACGGCGCGGTCATGAAGACCGTCGACGCCCGTTCGCTGTGGACCAAGCTGCTCGACATCCGCATGCAGACCGGCGAGCCCTATCTGATCTTTTCGGACACGGTGAACCGCCAGATGGCGCCGCACCAGCGTGACCTGGGCCTGAAGGTCAAGCAGTCGAACCTGTGCGCCGAGATCATGCTGCACACCGGCCGCGACCATCTGGGCGTGGACCGGACCGCCGTCTGCTGCCTGTCGTCGGTGAACGCCGAGACCTTCCTGGAATGGCGCGAGGAGCCGCGCTTCGTCGAGGATCTGATGCGGTTCCTGGACAATGTGCTGGAGGACTTCATCCGCCGCGCCCCGCCCGCCATGGCCGCCGCCGTCTATTCGGCCAAGCGCGAGCGTTCGGTGGGGCTGGGCCTGATGGGCTTCCACTCCTTCCTGCAGGGGCAGGGCGTGGCCTTCGAAAGCGCCATGGCCAAGTCGTGGAACATGCGCCTGTTCAAGCATCTGCGCCGCGAGGTCGACAAGGCCAGCCGCCTGCTGGCTGAAGAGAAGGGCCCGTGCCTGGACGCCGAGGAGCGCGGCGTGATGGAGCGGTTCAGCCACAAGCTGGCCATCGCCCCGACCGCCTCGATCTCGATCATCTGCGGCGGCACCTCCGCCGGAATTGAGCCGATCCCGGCCAACATCTACACCCACAAGACCCTGTCGGGCTCGTTCGCGGTCAAGAATCCTTATCTGGAGCGCCTGCTCGACGAAAAAGGCATCAACACCGAGGCGGTGTGGAGCTCCATCCTAGAGAACGAAGGTTCGGTCCAGCACCTCGACGCCCTGGACGAGGATGAGAAGGGCGTGTTCAAGACCGCGTTCGAACTGGACCAGCGCTGGGTGATCGAACTGGCCGCCGACCGCGCGCCGGAAATCTGTCAGGCCCAGTCGCTGAACCTGTTCATCCCCGGCGACGTGAACAAATGGGACCTGCACATGCTGCACTGGTCCGCCTGGGAGCGCGGCGTGAAGTCGCTGTACTATCTACGCTCCAAGTCGGTGCAGCGCGCCGCCTTCGCAGGCGCCGAGGACAAGGCCGAAGAGGTGATCGATCCCAATCAGCCGGATCTCTTCTCCCTGCCCAAGACCGACTACGACGAGTGCCTGGCCTGCCAATAAGGCCATCTGAACCGAAAGACCCGAAGGGCTCCGCGACAGCGGGGCCCTTTTTCGTTTGGGAACCGCTGCTGGGCGTCCTCGTTCAAAAGCGACGAAACCATGACCAAAAGCCGTTGGACTCTTGCGCCTGAGGGTTGCAGTGTGTGTCCAGCGGATCGGTGGGGAGACCGGATGCGATTAAAGGCCTGTATTGTCGGCTTTGGTGGCGTGTTGGCAATGGCCGGCGCGAGCGCCGCCTGCGCACAGACCTGGGCCCCCAACGCCTTCGACGCCTCGCCCGATGTCGAGGCGCGCCTGACTGAACAGACCAGTTTCCGCGTAGCACCTGACGCCCGGTTCGGCGCCCAGATCGAAATCCCGACCGCCTTCCGTCCAGATGACCGATCCGGCCTGTCCGCCAGCACGCGCAACGACGTCTGGATCGATCGCACCGACTTCACCGACCGGGTGACGCTGGAGACGGCCGGCCGTCTGCGCCGCGCCGACGGCTCTCCCTTGCCGGTCACGCCCGTCGATCGGGCCGAACTGGACCCCGACGCCTATGATCTGCGCTATGTGCGCGGTTTCCGCGGCGCCCGCGGCCACACCGCCTCGGGCCTGGAAGTCAGTCTGACGCCCCACGCGGGCCTGGGCGTCGGCAGCGAAGGCCGTTCGGCCGAGGCTGGCGTCACGCTGAAGATCGGCGAGGGGCTGGATCGTCTGGCCCCCAACGGCCGCGAGCGTTTCGGAGAGCGGCCGCGCTGGTATCTGTACGCCGCGGGATCGGGCCGGGCCGTCGGCTACAACTTCGCCCGCACCCGCGACGGCGACTACGCGCGCTCCGGCTATACCCAGGACAAGGGCAGCTTCCTGGGCGACGCCTCGATCGGCGTGGCCTATCGCAAGGGCGACATGCAGACGTCTTTCGGCGTCGTCTATCGCGAGATCGACGCCGGCAAGGGTCTGCGCGGCATGAACGGCCTGGACACCGACGTCAGCGAAGGCCTGCTGGCCTTCCAGCTGTCGATCCGTCCCGGCCGCTAAGGCTTCAGCGAACCTCCGAGACCGCCACGCCCTCGCGACGCGGATCGGCCCCTCCGTCCCAGCGACCGTCGCGCCAGATCGCGCCATGCAGGCCTGAGGTCTCGGTGGCGTTAGGCTTCAGGGCCATGCCCGCCGCCGCCAAGGCGTCGCGGATATCGGGCGCGATCAGGTCGGTGTCGGCCCCGACCATCTCGCCCCGCACCACCAGATTGGGCAGGGCGATCGCCTCCTGCATCGACAAGCCCCAGTCCATCGTCCCGACCAGGGCCTTGGCGACATAGGCCAGGATGCTGGACCCGCCCGGCGAGCCGATGGCGCCGACCAGCCGCCCTTGACGATCCAGAATCAGCACCGGCGTCATCGACGAGCGCGGCCGCTTGCCCGCCGCCACGGCATTGGCGGCCGGATGTCCGTCCTCCTGCGGCGTAAAGGAGAAGTCGGTCAGCTGGTTGTTCAGGAAGAAGCCGTCGACCATCCGGCCATTGCCGAAGATGCTCTCGACCGTCGTGGTCATGCTGACCGCATTGCCCCAGGCGTCCACCACGACCATGTGCGATGTGCCGCCCGGCTCGGCGGTCTGGTCGACCCCGCGCGGCGGCGATCCCGTCGGGGCGCCGGCCTCGACCGGCCCGTTCACCTGCGGGGCCAGGGCCGCGCGCGACGCGACATAATCGGGATCCAGCAGACCGGCGATCGGCACCCCGACGAAGTCGTTGTCGCCGATATAGCGGTCCCGGTCGGCATACATCAGCCGCTGCAACCGCCCGAACGCGACCCAGGCCTCAGGGCTCCTGGCCCCCTTGTCCAGATCGGGCGTTTCCTCGGCCATGGCCAGGAACTGCAGCAACGCCACCCCGCTGGACGGCGGCGGCGGCACGCAGATCACGTAGGCCTGATACGGCCGGCAAAGGGCCTCGCGACGCAGGGGGCGATAGCCGGCGATGTCCGCCTCGGTCAGGCCGCCGGGACGCGGTCCTTCGCGAACCACCGCCGCGATGTCGCGCCCGATCGGCCCGCCATAGACGACGCTCGCCCCCTGCTGCGCCAACCGAGCGACCGTGTCGGCATAGGCGGGGTTCTTCAGCGTCTCGCCCGCCTGATACCGCGTGCCGTCCGGCTTGGTGAAATAGGCGCTGGCCCAACGCGTCCGGGCCTGGGGATAGCGTCCATTGATCATGCCGGCCAGACGCGGGCTGACCGTGAATCCGTCGCGCGCCAGCCGTTCGGCGTCCCCGAACAGATCACGCCAGGCCAACTTGCCATGATCCTTCTGCGCCATGGCCAGCATGGCCACCGCCCCCGGCGCTCCGGTCGAGCGGCCCGACAGCACCGCGTCGATGAAGGTCAGGGGCTTGCCGTCTTCGTAGAACAGTTCGGGCGTCGCCGAGGCCGGCGCGGTCTCGCGGCCGTCATAGGCAGTGACGGTCCCGGTCTCCGCGTCATAGCTCATCAGGAAGGCCCCGCCGCCCAGGCCCGAAGACTGCGGCTCCACCAGACCCAGCACCGCCTGGATCGCCACCGCCGCATCCACGGCCGATCCCCCACGCCGCAACACGTCCATCCCCGCCTCGACCGCCAGCGGATTCGCCGCCGCCACAAACGGCCCCCGAGCGGGCGATGCGGCAGTCGACGGGGCTGACACGGCTGGCGGCGACGCCGTCGTCGGCGAGGGCGCGCCGCGGACGTCTGTCGCGGTCTGGCATCCCGCCAACAGGACGGGAACCAGCACAGCGGCGATCTGGCGACGGAAGAAACGCATGGAAAATCCGAAATCAGGGGAGCGTCAGACAGGCCTAAGCCGTCGCAGCCGCCACGCCAACCGCTTCAGACGCAGAAACTGCATTCCCCCGCTTGCGTCCGCCCGATCCACCGGCTAAAGACCCGCCCTCGCCGCAAGGCAGCCGCACCCGTAGCTCAGCTGGATAGAGCATCAGACTACGAATCTGAGGGTCGGGCGTTCGAATCGCTCCGGGTGCGCCACTTCTTCCAAACAATCGACTTCAAACGTGACGCCGATTTTAGGCGGGCCGCCTCGCGATCCGCTGCAGCGCATCGCGAGGGCTTCTGCGCGCGTTTAGAACTGTTTCGATAGCGACACAAAGGTGCGCCAGCCTTTGTCGGGTTGGTTATAGGGCGCGCGGGACAGGGGTTTGGCGAACTCGATACGCAGGGTGGCCTTGCGGTCGAAGGTGATGCGTGAACCGACGCCGGCAGACGTCAGCTGTTCGGACCAGTCGCGACCAGGCGTCTTGTTCCACACCTTGGCGGTGTCGAAGAAGGCGAAAGCCTGAGCGAAGGTGATAAGGTCGCCCTTGGGATCATATCCGACCCGCGCCTCAATCATCCCGGCGACGGCCTTGTCGCCGCTGGCTTCGCCATAGTCATACGCCCGGCCGTAGGTCGGGCCGCCGACGAAGAACTCTTCGGAGCTGAGCAAGGCGTCGTCCGACCATTGGCCTGAGGCCTCGACATAGACGCCGACATACTTGCTGAGATCGCGATAGGCGCTGACCTGGGCGTTGACCTTGAAGAACTCGCCCGTCGCGTCGTAGCGCGTATTCAGCGGCGAGCGCTCGGTCGTGGCGCCGAAGGCGTCAATCCCTTTCGACAGCTGAATTGAGCCGGCCATCCAGCCGGAGCTGGAACGCCGCTGTCCCGCCACCGACATCCGCGCCACGGTCAGGGTCTCGTCGGTGCGACCCGTGGCGACGTAGTTCTGCTCGACGCGACGGACATCCAGTCCCGCGTTGAGCCAGAGGTTCTTGTCGCGCGAACGGACCAGAGGATGCGAGAGCGTGACCGAGGCCATGCGGCTGCTCCCCCCGACCCAGCCCGATGCGTTCTGAAGCGGCGCATCCGTCTCATAGCCCGATACGCCAAAGCGGACGCGGCCGCCTCCGGACGCGACGACAGAGTAGGACGCATCGATATAGGTAAGTTCGTCAGGGCGATCCGGCACCGTCAGCACGCCCAATGTGATCTGGTCGCCGGCCATAAAGGTCGAGTTGCGGGCGCCGGACAGGTAGACTTGCCACGGACCCTGCGTTTCGGAACCGCGATTGTCGACATAGACGCCGGCGCTGCCCGAGGTCATTGCCGTCTCGACCACGAAGCGGTGTTGGGCCGGGTTGCCGATGATCGGCTCGATGCGGCTGGTCAGTTTGACGCCGGGCACGTCGGACGCCAGGGACAGGCGGCGATCCAGTTCGCCGATGGTGAGGGGGCGCTGGTTCACCAAGGGCTTCAGGATCGGTTCGACGGCGCGTGCTCCATCGCCGGTCAGTTTCAGTTCCGAGATATAGCCTTCAAACACCACGATGCGGGCGGCGCCGATGGCGGGGTCGGTTTCGGCGACGACGGCGCGGGTCAGAAAATAGCCGTCGTTGCGATAACGGGCGGTGATCGCATTGGCCGACTGCACCAGATCGTCCACCGAGACGCGCCGCGCCAACTGCTGGTCATAGGTGTCGGCGAGATCGGCGAGCGGATAGGCGCTCACCCCCTGGATCAGCATGCTGGTCAGGATCAGACATCCGGCGCATCCGGCGTCCGGCGTCGAGGCCGGCTCAGCGTCCGCGCGAACTGGTCTCGCGACAGCCATGGTCAGCACCGCCACCATCCCCCACAGGACACTGATTGTTCTTAACCATGAAGTCGAAAAAATATGACGCACGCCGTTCTCCAAACACAGGAGATCATTTACGGCGTTCGGGCTAAAAATCGTGTTAATATCACCAGTTAAGAGCTTGGCAGGCACGTCCTGATATCCAGAACATCAAACAGAATGTCTGGAGTGTGTGTTGGCCAATCGATATGCAATATTCTTCGCGGTCCTCTTCTTCTTCGTGCGCTACCCGACCCAGGCTCTGGCGGATGAATGGCGCATCAGGGAAGTCGCGGGCGTTGTTCGCGTGGCCATACCGGCGCGGCCCGCTGCAAATGGCTCGGTTGGGCAGGTATTACCGACGGGAACCAGCGTCACGACAGGCGGAAACGGCCGCGCGATGATCACGAACGGTCAGCAAAGAGTCGTGGTAGGGCCGAACAGTCGCACCACACTGGCGCCCGAAGTCGGCGGCATGACACGGGTTTTGCAGGACCTCGGCTCGGCCCTTTTCCAGGTCGATCGCCAGCGGCAACCGCACTTCCGCGTGGAGACGCCGCTGCTTGCCGCCGTGGTGAAGGGGACGACATTTACGGTCACTGTCGACCCCATGGGCGACCGCGTGCATGTCGCCGAGGGTCTGGTCGAAGTTCGCGCCAACAACGGCAACGCCGTCAGCGACGTAGCGGCGGGCGCCACCGCCCTGGTTCCGCGCCAACAACCGACCAGCGTCGAGGTTTCCACACCCGTTGCATCGGTTCCGATCGAAGCGGCGCCCGTTGCGGCGCCGAGTCTGGATTACGAGGCCTTGACCGATGGTCTGGTCCAGAACCCCCCAGCGGCGGCACCAGCAGCCACTACTGTGACGGCGTCCACATCAGGCGCCTCGACGGCCGCGACGACAACAACAGCGGCTACGACCACAAGCACGACTTCGGTTCCAACGACGTCTTCAACAGCGACGTCCACCGCTGCGGCAGGAAACTCAGCTTCAAGCGGAAACGCTTCACTGCCGCCAGCTGCAACCAACTCAAGCAACAATGCCGCAGCGGGCCCCGGTAACAGCGCCAATCCTGGAGCGACTAATCCTGGCAACCCCGGCTCGGGCAACCCAGGCACCGGCAACCCGGGCAACGGTAATCCGGGCAACGGTAATCCGGGCTCGGGCAACCCTGGCTCAGGCAATCCGGGCTCGGGCAACCCTGGCTCAGGCAATCCGGGCTCGGGCAACCCCGGCAACGGCAACCCTGGCGCCGGCAACCCTGGCAACGGCAATCCAGGCGCTGGCAATCCGGGCAATGGCAACCCAGGCGCTGGCAATCCCGGCAACGGTAATCCGGGCAATGGCAACCCTGGCAACGGCAACCCAGGCTCGGGCAACCCCGGCAACGGCAACCCGGGTTCGGGCAATCCGGGCAACGGCAACCCAGGCTCGGGCAACCCCGGC
>Ga0308156_1003121_pt1 | contig 13162 bp, 7 predicted proteins | sample PhyAR2_FD_201041 | JGI IMG/M metagenome (GOLD analysis project Ga0308156, IMG submission 201041) | Phyllosphere microbial communities from UC Gill Tract Community Farm, Albany, California, United States - DLSL A.R2 | ecosystem: Host-associated > Plants > Phyllosphere > Unclassified | place: USA... | reverse complement strand
GTGGCGGCTTCTTAAGATACCGCCATCCTCAACGTCCCTATCGTCTAGAGGCCTAGGACATCGCCCTTTCACGGCGGTAACCGGGGTTCGAATCCCCGTAGGGACGCCAATTTCTTTTATAAGAAATTTATTTCATAATCAGATCATTTAAATTACATTATCTCACTTCAAATTTTATCCATGAGATAACTTAGTATTTTTCAAAATTTAAGATTTCAACTTTATTTCATCAATATGTGATAAAGGTTGTACTGTCGGATCATCTCTCTCAATAGTTATTGCATCAGCGACAAATTTTGTTTTTGTTTCACTTGAGTTTGGTTCTATTGAAACTTGTGGTAATGAAACGGACGAAATTTTAAAATCAGCATGTATCTGTGTAAGCTCTGGTGTTCTTTTATAACGTATAACTTTAAAACCAGCTTCACGAATTAAAGCATCACGTTCTGCATCAAATTTCTCTTTTCCCTTATGACTTGAATCATCTAGTTCAACAATAACGACAATATTGAATGATTTATCTAATACGACAAAATCAGCTACTTTCCGATTAAATAGATTACGTGTTGCGTATCCTTGCGCAGTCATAAAAGCGCTAAAAGCAACTTGTGCCAAAATAATATGTTCAGGTAAAGCTTCTCTTAGCTTCATAAATGTCGGTTGCTCATTCATGCTAATGATACGTTTTCCTTTGATTGGATTACGCTTTCCATTTCCACCTTTGCTTTCCCCTTTCTTTAAAATACTTAAAACTGCCAATATAATTATGACCAACAAAAACATGCCAATAAACATAGACATTAAACTTCCCCTTGATAAAAGTAAAAAACATCTTAATTTTCAAAAAATCTAATTTAAAACGATTAGTTATGAAATATTCAATTGATTTTAAAGCTATTGTTTATATATTTGATGCTCTATTTTAAACTGTAATTTATAATTATTTAAGCTCACCTGAGTATACTTTTTATTCTCATATTTCCAAATAAAATACACTTGTCTAGATTTATCCCTACTTTTGTATTCCTTTTACACGCAGTTACATTATAATAATTCTTATTTTTATACTGATATTTATTATCAAACAGGTTTTAAATGGATCTTAAGCTTCGCCTCCTCTCCCTCAGCATTGCTCAATTCTGCTGTTTATCACCTGCTTTTGCAGAAACAGATAGTTCTTCAACGACTCTTGCTACGATTAAAATTAAAGCTCAACAGACTTCTGACCAAACTTACAAAGTCGATAGCTCGAGTAGCGCGACACGTAGTGAAGTCGCATTAAAAGACACACCTCAATCGATAAGTGTTGTAACCCAAAAAGTAATTGAAGATATTGGTGCGACACGCTTAATTGAAGCTCTTGATTTAGCAGGCGGTGTTGGACGAGCGAATAACTTTGGTGGTCAAGGCTTAACTGGTTTTAACCTTCGTGGTTTCACCAGTGGCGAATTTTATCGTAACGGATTCCCAATTAACCGTGGTTATCCAAATGCACCAGATAGCAACACCATTGAACGTATAGACGTTTTACGTGGCCCCTCTTCTAGCTTATATGGCCGTGGTGATCCTGGTGGTACGTTTAACTTAATTTCAAAAACACCGAAGTCTGAGCAACAAACCACTTTAGGTGCTCAGCTTAACAGTGAAGGTTTATACCGCACCACTGTAGACACTACAGGCACCATTCCAAATGCAGAAAATATCGGTTATCGCCTAAATGTGATTGCAGAAGGTGGTGATAGTTATCGTGACCATGTCGAATCTAAACGATACGGAATTGCACCTGTCATTCAATGGCAAGCGACTGATGCAACTAAAGTAACTTTTGAAGCCGATATTTTACGGAATCAGCATCCCCTTGATCGTGGGCATACGCGTTATCCTGCACAGAAGTCTTTTAATAGTTCACCAGAAACCTATTTGTGGGAAACAGGTAAATATAACAACCGAATCTATAATGATAACAATATGACTCAATTACGAGTTGAACATGACCTTGGAAATGACTGGAAGCTTAATGCGGGTGTGCAATATTTAAATGGCAAATTGCATGGCTATGCCGTAGAAGCAAATGGAATTCAGTCTGATGGAGAAACACTCGAAAGAAATTACAACTATCGCGAATTAAAATGGCAAGATACCGATGCCCAAATTAATTTAACAGGTAATTTCCAACTTTTAGGTTTAGCACATACCTTGGTGACTGGGCTTGAATATGAAAACTATGATTACAAGTCATATATTATTCGTTCAGATCTAAAGTCAAATAACTACCCAATCAATATTTATAATCCTGTTTTAGGCCAACCTCTACCTGAGCTTAAAAATGTTACTACCCATGATCGTGAAAATTTAAAAACAACAGCCCTTTTTGTACAAGACCAGATCGAATTAAATGAACGTTTAAGCGCGCTGTTAGGTTTGCGCTTTGAACACTATGAGCATGACTATAAAAACCTATTACCAAATACTGCAAACTGGAATACTAGTCACGATGCCTTTATTCCCCGTTTAGGGTTAGTTTTTAAAGCCCGTGACGATCTTTCAATCTATAGTAATGCAGCAAAATCTTTTAAACCCAACACTGGCGCTAGTCGCAATGGAGAAGGTTTTGACCCTGAAGAAGGCATGGCTTACGAGTTAGGTTTTAAATGGCAAGCGCTAGACAATATGCTGTCGATTGACTCTGCTATTTTTTATGCTGAAAAAGAAAATGTATTAACTATCGATCCTGTTGATTCAGCTTACAAGGTTTCTGCTGGTGAAGTCCGTAGTCGTGGTATTGAGCTAAATATTGCAGGTCAACTTACACCTGCTTGGAAAATTATTGGTGGATATGCATATACAGATGCTGAAGTGACTAAAGACAACACTTTGCAAAAAGGAACGTCTTTAGCCAATATTCCAAAGAATAGTTTTAACCTGTTAAATATTTATGAATTTCAGGGTGGAGCTTTACAAGGTTTAGGTCTAGGGGTTAATCAAAAATATATTGATAAGCGCGCAGGACAAACAGCAAATAGTACATACACAATGAAAGGCTATGCGGTTACCGACTTAGTTTCTTACTATCAAGCAACACCAAAACTTCGTCTCAATTTAGATTTGAAGAATATTTTTGATAAAACTTATGATGAAAGTGCCTTTAATTTATATGCATACCCAGGCGAACCACGCACTGTTCAGTTTGGTATGAGCTATACGTTCTAAAAGAAGTGCGCCATTTCAGTTATTGAAATGGCGCACCGGATTTATGCAGATTTACGTGAATTCACGCGACCTTTTACCACAGCTGTAATATTGCCTTTGGCATAATTTAAAAAGACGACTAGTGGTGAAAGTTTCGGATTTGGCTTTTTGCCTTTACCAATGGTTTTAAATTGAGCGGCATACCAAATAATTTCCATGATTGCCATTTTATCGACAAAAGGTAGACCTGTCTTAATAGGTTTTACTGCATAGCGTACGTCCTGCCCTGCAATTAAACGGTCTGTTAAATCAGTCTCAACTGCAAGCGGACGCGCAATACCAATAAAATCACAAGCCCCACTTGCAAGTGCTGCATTCATTCCTTCTACAGTACGAAAACCACCTGTCACCATGAGTTTACATTTAACGTGTTGGCGGATCTTTTCAGCAAAATCTAAGAAATAAGCTTCACGCGCAATCGTACTTGTCTTGCGCTTGTCAGCTTTAGCCCCTGCCATTGCAGGTGCTTCATAGGTGCCACCTGAAATCTCAATTAAATCAATGCCAGCATCATCAACTGCTTTAAACACTGAAATTACATCTTCTTCGCTAATTCCACCACGTTGGAAATCGGCAGAATTCAGTTTGACTGAAATGATAAAATTCTCGGAAGTTGCTTCCCGAACAGCCTTATAAACTTCTAATAAAAAGCGGGTACGGTTTTCAACTGAACCACCCCACTGGTCGGTACGCTTATTCGTTAAAGGTGATAAGAACTGGCTAATCAAATAACCATGCGCACCGTGTAATTGCACTCCTTCAAAACCTGCTTTTTCACAAATACGAGCAGCGGTTGCAAATCGATTAATGATATCTAGAATTTCATCATGAGTCAGTTCACGTGGCGTTCCAAACATAGTCGCTAAAGCTGGGCTAAATGGTACTGCTGACGGCGCAACAGTTTCTTTATTTAATCCTTTTGGACACTGACGCCCTGGGTGGGACAATTGAATCAACTGCACCATTCCATATTTTTTACCTAATGCTGCCCACTCTTTTAAGCGCTCTAAATCCCGTTCGGTTTCAATAACAACAACACCAGGTTCATTTTTTGCGGCTACATTGACCATGACGTTGCCCGTGATTGCACAGCCAAGCCCACCTTTTGCCCACGCCCCATATAAGCCTAAATGTAAGTCATTTGGTTGACCTTCATAATTTGCAAGCGCCTCACTCATTGCACCTTTAATAATTCGGTTTTTGAATGTGGTATTGCGAATTGTGATGGGTTGAGCAATCTGGTTCATGGTTAACCTCTTTTTTAGTTTTTTAGAGTGATTACTCTAAATTAGGCGAATTATAGGGCATGTCAAGTCATAATCGATAGCTGACAATAGCATATGTCAATTTCAAAAAACATAAAAATATGCAACTTTTTGCATAAAATTCAAAAACAAATCATTCCATTTAAAAACAATAATTTAATATTTTATTTTAAAAGTTTGCCTTAATTAATTGTCTTGTATATTCAGTTTTAGGCTTAGAAAACAACAGTTCTGTTTCCTGATATTCAACAACTTGTGCACGGCGCAACACCATAACTTTATGGCACAAAGATTTGACTATATTTAGATCATGGCTAATAAAGATATAGCTCAAATGTTCAGTTTTCTGTAATTGTCGTAAAAGCTTAATGATGGCTTTTTGTGTAGTCCGGTCTAATGCAGAAGTGGGTTCATCCAAAATTAAAAGTTTCGGTTGAACGACTAAAGCTCTTGCCAAAGCAACCCGTTGACGTTGGCCACCTGAAAGTTCGTGTGGGTAACGATGTTGAAAATCTTCAGGCAGTTCAACCTTCTTGAGAACAGATTTAACTTGCTCTTGAATCTGACTATTCAATACTTCTTTTACTTTTAAACCTTCAGCAATAATCTGCCCTACCGTCATGCGTGGGTTCAAACTACCAAACGGATCTTGGAATACAAGTTGAAAATCAGATCTCGCCAAACGTAAAGCTTTGGGAGCCAACTGATTCAAATCTTGTCCTAAAAAAATAATCCGCCCTTCACTTTTAATGAGCCGTACTAAAGCCAGAGCCAAAGATGACTTTCCAGCGCCACTTTCCCCAACAATCCCAAGTGATTCACCTTGAGTAAGATCGAAACTTAAATCTTCTATTGCAGTCACATAGCCCTGAACGCGATTAAAAATACCTTTTCTAATTGGGAAGTGCACGCTGAGTTGTTGAACTGACAATATATTCTTTTCGATTTCAAAAGGTTCTGCATTTCCAAAATCATGTTCTAATAATTGCTTTGTATAAGCAGTTTTAGGATTTGTAAAAATCTGGCCAAGCTCGCCTTGCTCTACAACATGCCCACTTTGCAATACAACCAGTTCATCGGCATATTGACGTACCAAATTTAGGTCATGGCTAATTAAAATAAGTGCCATTCCATATTTTGATTGTAAAGATTTTAAGAGTTCTAAAATCTGGATCTGTAAAATGACATCAAGTGCTGTAGTCGGCTCATCAGCAATTAAAATTTTAGGTTGCAGTGCCAATGTCATGGCAATCATGACACGTTGCCTTTGACCTCCAGAAAGCTCATGTGGATAGCGTTTTAAAATCTGTTCTGGCTCACTAATTCCAACATCTGTGAGTAACTCAATGACTTGTTGTCGAACATTCTGTTTAGTCAAACCTAATAAAAAAAGGTTTTCCCCTACAATTTTTTCAACCCGATGTAGCGGATTTAACGCAGTAGCAGGCTCTTGAAAAATCATGGCGATTTGTCGCCCACGCATATTGGATTGAGCTTTTTCATCTAGCTCAAGCATATTTTGGGAACCAATCCAAACGTGACCTGTTATTTCTAATTTCTCTTGTAGTAGCCCCATGATTGCTAAACAGCTAAGTGATTTACCTGAGCCACTTTCGCCAACAATAGCCAGTGTTTTCCCTTCACTAAGCTGCAAATTAAGGCCTTCTAACAAAATCTTTTGATCTAGCGTTTGAATCGAAAGATGTTCAACCTTCAACAATGCAGGAGTAACATTTGTATTATTTTCTTGGGTCAAAAGCATCACGAGCGGCCTCCCCAATATAAATTAAAAGTGAAAGAACAATAGCCAGACTAAAAAAACCTGAAATCGCTAGCCATGTTGCATCTAAGTTATTTTTACCTTGGAGCAACAACTCCCCTAACGATGCTGCATCAGGTGGTAAGCCATAGCCTAAAAAATCAAGAGCAGTTAAGGCACTAATATTAGTTGTTAAAATAAATGGTAACTGGGACAAGCTCGAACTGATTACATTCGGCAAAATATGCTTAAAAATAAGAACGCGATCAGTCACTCCTAACACTTGAGCGGCACGAACATAATCAAGCTGACGAGCTTTCAAAAACTCTGCTCTGACAATTCCCACTAAAACTGTCCAGCCAAAAAATAACATAATGAAAAATAGCCAATATACATTGGGTACAAACATGCTGACCAAAATCATGACCATAAAAAGCATGGGCAAGCCATTCCAGACTTCAACCAAACGTTGTCCCAATAAATCTACCCAACCGCTATAGTAACCTTGAATGGCGCCCACAGTAATGCCAAACAAAGCGGAACAAAAGGTTAAGGCCAAACCAAAAAGTAAAGATACTCTTAAACCATAAAGAATACGGGCCAAAACATCCCTTCCCTGATCATCAGTTCCTAACCAGTTCTGCTTAGAGGGTGGTGATGGCACAGGAACTGCCAAGTCTAAATTGGGAGTTTGATATGAAAATTGAATGAGCGGCCAAACTGCCCATCCTTGAGCATCAATAAGCTCTTTCACAGCCGGATCTTTATAATCTGCTTCTGTTTCAAACACACCACCAAACGTCGTTTCTGGATATGTCTTAAACACAGGCAAATAGTAAGAATCCTCATACTTCACTAACAATGGTTTATCGTTAGCAATCAGCTCAGCAGCTAATGACAAAACCAAAATTAGACTAAATAAAATAAAGCTGGCCCAACCTAATTTATGTTGTCTAAAACGTTGTAATCGTGTTCGCACAATCAAAGACATTATTTGCCTCCTTGTGCGTCAAAGTGAATTCGAGGATCGATCCATTGGTACAGCACATCACAGATGAGACGTAAAATTAGACTAAATAAAGTAAAGAAAAATAAGACACCAAAAATAACAGGATAATCCCGCTGGACAATTGCTTCAAAGCCTAATAATCCGACACCATCTAAATGAAAAATAATTTCTACAAACAGGTTACCCACAAAGAAAATACCCGCCAACACTTCTGGCAACCCTGCGAGCACGACTAAAATAGCATTACGAAATACATGCTTATACAAGACTTGCTGACTATTCAATCCTTTCGCATAAGCAGCTAAAACATAGGGTTTATTGAGTTCTTCTAAAAACGAATATTTGGTTAAATACGTTAAACTGGCAAAACCGCCTAATACCATCGTAATCAGTGGTAAAGTCATATGCCATAAATAGTCGGTAACTTTGCCCCAAAGACTGAGTTGATGAAAATTATCTGAAACAAGATTTTGTAATGGAAACCATTGAAAATAAGAGCCGCCTGCAAAAAAAACAATCAACAAAATGGCAAATACAAAACTGGGTACAGCATATCCCACCACAAGAACTAAAGAAGTTGAGCGATCAAACCATGAACCTTGTTGTCTTGCCTTCTTAATACCAAGCGGAATCGAAATTAAATAAATCAGAAAAGTACTTACCAGCCCAAGCGAAATAGAAACAGGCATTTTGTCCCACAACAATTGCACGACTGGTTTATCTTTAAAAAAACTCTGTCCAAAATCTAAAGTTAAATAGCCTTTTAACATGAGAAAAAACCGTTCAGGAGCAGAACGATCAAAGCCATACTGCACCTTAATTTGTTCAACCATTTCAGGGCTTAAACCTTGAGCACCTTGATAATAAGTTTCTGAACTTAAGGCACGCCCGATTCTCAAATCGCTTTGTACCTGATGTATTGCTTGCTCAACTGGTCCACCCGGCGCAATTTGCACAACCACAAAGTTAATCAATAAAATGACAAATAACGTAGGAATAATTAAAAGAAGTCGCTTGAGAATATATGAACCCATATAACAGGATTTCCTTTATGGCAGGTACTTTTTATTGTTGATGTAAATATTTAGCAACTTTTTTGGCTTTGTTTGCATCACTCCACCAATAATCTATTCCAGACGAAAGTGCTGGTTTAATTTTAGGTTGTTGATACATATTCCAATAAGCATACCAGTTTTCACCTTTACCATAAGTCGGAATTTGATAATAACCAGCCCTCAGCAATCGATCGAGAATACGAGTATAAATAATCTGTTGTTCACGATTTTTACTTGCAACGAGCTTGGAAATAACTTGATCAATTACTGGATTGCGAATTCCCGCATAATTGTAATTTCCATCCTGCGCTGCCGCCTTGCTCCCCCAAAACTGAATTTGTTCATTACCTGGATTAAGAGATTGCGGCAGATTCATGGTGGTCATATCAAAGTCATAACGGCGGGTGCGCTCTAAATATTGCGGAGCGTCGACTTGTCGTAAATTAACATCAATGCCTAACTTTTTTAAGTTACGGACAAAAGGCATGAGTGTTCGTTGTTTGCCATCCTGTTGAATTAAAAACTCAAGCTGAACTTTTTTACCTTCAGGCGTCAACAATTGCCCATCTTTAACTTTATAGCCAGCCTGTATAAGTAATTGCCGCGCAATTAATAAATTTTGACGGTTAAATCCACTCGCATCCGACACTGGATATTTCCAGTCGGCTAAAACACCTTGTTGCATGAGTGGAGATAACTTAGGCAATAACGGTTTTAACAACTCTAATTCAGTTTTTGAAGGTCGACCCGTTGCTGCTAAGTCGCTATTTTCAAAATAACTTTGAAGGCGTTGATATTGACCATAAAACAAAGCTTTATTCTGCCATTCAAAATCATAGGCATAGGTTAAGGCTTGTCTAAAACGAATATCATTTAAAGGTTTACGTCGAGTGTTAAAAACATAACTTTCCGTTGCAATTGGGTTGTGGTGACGAAACTTATATTGAGCAACCAGTCCTGCTTTTACGGCTGTAAAACGATAATCTGTTACCCATTTTTTAGGATTAGTTTCTTCATGCAAAGTGTATTGACCAGATTTGAATCCTTCAAAAGCAATATCCCAATTTCGATAATAGACATATTTTAATCGGTCAAAATTATAACGCCCTTTATTAATAGGCAAATCTTTTGCCCAGTAATTTGGATTTCTTTTATAGCTAATACTTCTACCTGCATCAACTCGTTCAACCACATAAGGTCCCGAGCCAATAATCGGTTGTAGGGTAATTCGGCTAAAATCTCTTTTTTGCCAATCCGCTTTTGAATAAATCGGTAAGGTTGCCAAAATGAATGGCATTTTAGGATTATGGGTAGACTTAAAACTAAACTTTACTTGATGGGCATTTATTACTTCTGTTTTTGCCAAATCGGCAAGGTACATCTGCAAACCTAAATTGGACTTCGTCTGATAGGCATCAAAACTAAATTTAACATCTACTGCTGTAACAGGCTGTCCATTACTAAAACGCGCTTTAGGGTTTAAATAGAAAGTAACAGACTGTGTTTTTTCTGGATCATAAGTAACTTTCTCTGCCAAAAGAGGATATAAAACCCCGACCTCATCTAGCGACTGGGTCATTAAAGTATCAAAAAGATAATTAACGCCTTCTGTAGCATTCCCCTTTCCATTCATACTATTGAGGTTGTCAAAAGTTCCTTGAGCTGCCTGACTTAACAGGCCACCTTTAGGGGCATTGGGGTTTGCATAAGGCATAGCCATCATTCTTAAATATTTAGGCTTAGAATGAATCGCTATATAAGTGGTGGTTTGCTGTGCAGAAAAAACAGCATGAGAAACGACACTGAGCCCGACTAGCAGGCTCAGTTGAAAATATGATTTATGCATAAGTTGCTAATTATTTTATAAATTAGGCACTTTAATGACGTCGCCAATGCGAAGCTGAGTAGAAGGTGTCAAATCATTCAGTTCAGCCAATAAATTGGTTTCTAAACCATATTTGCTGGCAAGGCCAATTAACGTATCACCACGCTTCACTTTGTATTCCACAACAGTTTTTGGAATCACAATATTTTGACCACGTTGTAAGTTCGCGCTTGCTTTTAATGCATTCATTTCAGCAAGTTCACGCACTGAAATACCTGCACGACTCGCAATACTATTTAAAGACTCACCAGATTTAACAGTATATCTTTCAGTGTTTTTACTAGCCGCAACTGTTTTAGTTGACGACTTAGTATCAACTTTCGCTGTTTCAACTGTAGGCATATCACCTGTTAGCTTTAAACGTTGCCCTACACGAACACTACTGTTACGCGAAAGACCATTCAATGCAGCTAGATAATCCAACTGTAAGTGGTGACGGTTAGCAATATTACCTAGGCTATCACCAGATTTGACTGTGTAAGTCTCAGGCGTTTCTTCTTTCGTATTTTTAGAAGGTTTACTTGGTGCGTCCTCAACTGTACCTGTGAGTTTTAAACGTTGACCAGCACGAAGTCCTGCCGTACGAGACATACCATTTAAGTCAGCTAAATAACTTGTTTGTAAGTTATATTTGCTTGCTATGGCATTTAAACTATCACCCGACTGTACAACATACTGTTCTGGAACAGTATTAGTAACAGGCACTTTTAAAGTTTGACCAAGCTGTACATGACTATTCGTTTTTAAGTTATTTAATTCAGCTAACTCAGCTAAGCTAATTTTTGATTTCGTTGCAATACTCGATAAAGTATCACCGCGCTGTACTTTATAGCCTTCTGTTTTATAAGAAACACTTAGCGTCGCTTTCTCAGATTTACTAGAAGTTTTAGTTTCAGCAACGTCATCTACCGAAATATCTTGTGTAGGCACATTAATTTTTTGACCTACCATCAAGTTACTGCCCGCAGTTAAACCTGGAGTTAATTCAGCAAGTTCCTGATTAGAGAGTGCGTAACGATCTGCAATCAATTTAAGGTATTCACCGCGCTTCACAGTATAGCTTTTAGTTGCTATACGTCGTGCATTTGCCTGAGCTACTTTTGGCTCTGCTTTTGCACTTGAGCGACTATTCTTCGGCTCTTTTAACTGTAGTTTTTGCCCAACAAACAGACCATCTGTTACTGATAAATCGTTATATTCAGCTAATTGCTTTACTGACAAATTAAACTGGTTAGCAACACCGCTTAAGCTGTCGTTAGCCTCAACTACATATACATCTGGTTTAGCCGTACTTTTCGAAGTACCTTGAGTTTCTTGTGGTTTCGCATCATAAAGATAAAGACTAGTTCCTACAAACAAAGTCTTTTCTGGATCAATCTGGTTCCACTTAGCCACATCACGCCAATTCACACCATTTTTCATGGCAATAACGGCTAAAGTATCACCTGGCTGAATTGTATAAGTACTACGCTTACCTTTAGGCTGTACAACTACAACATCAGTATCAGTTTTGATATAAGGCTTATCTTTATTACGTTGCCCATCTTCAGAGCTAGCTACAGTCGCATCTTCAGCTAAAGTTTTTGGATAAGCAAAACCTCTACTTACCTCTTTACCTTGTTGCTCTGCAACTGACTGGCTCGTCTGAATTGCTGTTAACCTAATTTTGCCATCATAAGGATCGACAATTTCAGTTCCTTGCGGCGCAATTGCTTTTAATTCAGCAACGACTTGATCTTTCTCTGCTTGAGTTGCTTGCGGTTGTAAAGCTTGATCTACAGTCTCTTTTTCCCCTTCAGCGCGAACTGCCGCTAAAATCTTTTCACGTTCAGAAGCCGAAATTGGTGGCTCCATCTTAACAGGCTGCTTAATGTTAGCTGCATTAGTGACAGCTACAGGAATACGCGGCGCACTTGGTACATCCGCCGATGCAGCAAAGGCAGCTAATGCATCGGAACCACGTGGTGTAGATTTTGAAGGAGTTGAACTGGTCTTCACTGGCGAAGAAGGTTTAACTGGCTGAACTTGCGTTGTAGGCGTTGTTCTTGTTGTTACTGTAGTCGAAGGACTAACCGTAGGGGTAGACGGTGAAGTTGTATTTGCCCACCAACCTGAGCTACCACCCGTTTTTTTCCCTTTTAATTTATTATCAATTGAAGGACTTAAATCTGCTGGAATCAAAATACGCATTGGACTCGCAGGGTCTACTGCTTCACCACGATATCCTGGGTTCAATGCATAAAGTTCTGCACGGCTTAATCCTGCTGTAGAAGCAATTTCATTTAAAGTTAAAGGCGCAGATAAAGTCACTTCACGGAAATGGGGTCTATTTGCAATTGGTGGTAGTTCTACACCATAAGCCTTAGGATTTTTAATAATTTGAGCAACAGCTAAGAAACGTGGAACATAGTTCATCGTTTCTTGAGGTAATTTTAATGACCAATAGTCAGTTGGTAAACCCGCAGCTTGGTTGCGGTTAATCGCCTGTTGAATACGCCCCGGGCCAGCATTATAGGCCGCCAAAGCAAGTTCCCAAGAACCGAATTGATTATAGAGGCTTCCTAAAAATTCATAAGCTGCACGAGTCGACTCAACCACATCGCGGCGCCCATCATACATACCTGTTTGCTTTAAGCCATAAATACGACCAGTACTTGGAATAAACTGCCATAGCCCTGCTGCTGCTGCACTACTTGTTGCAGCTGGGTCATAAGAACTTTCAATTACGGGTAATAAAGCGAGTTCAGTTGGCAGTCCACGGCGTTCTGCTTCTTTCACAGTATGGTACAAATAACGGCTGGCACGAGCACTTAAACGATCAAGGTAAGGCTGACGAGAAATAAACCAGCTACGCTGAGCTTCAATACGTGAATCCCAGTGATTCAAGTCCATTTTGAAACCAACGGACATACGCTTCCAGACATCACCATGCTTCAAAAT
>Ga0308156_1003117_pt1 | contig 13171 bp, 8 predicted proteins | sample PhyAR2_FD_201041 | JGI IMG/M metagenome (GOLD analysis project Ga0308156, IMG submission 201041) | Phyllosphere microbial communities from UC Gill Tract Community Farm, Albany, California, United States - DLSL A.R2 | ecosystem: Host-associated > Plants > Phyllosphere > Unclassified | place: USA... | reverse complement strand
GCGACGTCATCATCGGCGCCCTGCTCGGTGCGGAGGAGTTCGGCTTCGCCACCGCACCGCTGGTGGTCAGCGGCTGCATCATGATGCGCGTCTGCCACCTCGACACCTGCCCCGTGGGCGTCGCGACCCAGAACCCGGTTCTGCGCTCGCGCTTCACCGGCAAGGCCGAGCACGTCGTCAACTTCATGGAGTTCATCGCCGAGGAGGTGCGAGAGAACCTCGCCGCCCTGGGCTTCCGCTCGCTGGACGAGATTATCGGCCGCGTCGAGCTGCTCGACGTGGACGGCGCCGTCGACCACTGGAAGGCATCGGGTCTCGACCTGTCGCCGATCCTGATGGGCCCCCGCTTCGGCGAGGGCGAGCCGCGCCGCCGCACGACCGAGCAGGACCACGAGCTCGAGGATCACTTCGACGTGCCGCTCATCGAGCAGACGCGCGACGTGATCGAGAACGGCGGCCGCATCTCGGTCGAGATGCCCGTGCGCAACACCGCTCGCGCGGTGGGGACGATGCTCGGCCACTACGTCACCAAGGCGCGGGGCGAGCACGGTCTGCCGGCCGGTTCCATCGACATCTCGCTGACCGGATCCGCCGGACAGTCCTTCGGCGCCTTCCTGCCGAACGGCATCACGCTGCGCCTCGAGGGCGACTCGAACGACTACGTCGGCAAGGGTCTCTCCGGCGGGCAGATCGCGATCCGACCGCCCCGGAGCGCCTCCTTCGATGCGTCCGAGAACGTGATCGCCGGAAACGTCATCGGCTACGGCGCGACGCAGGGCACCATGTTCCTGCGCGGCATGGTCGGCGAGCGGTTCTTCGTCCGCAACTCGGGCGCGACCGCGGTCGTCGAGGGCGTGGGCGACCACGCGCTGGAGTACATGACCGGTGGCCTCGCGGTCATCCTGGGCCGCACCGGGCGCAACCTCGGCGCGGGCATGTCCGGCGGCACCGCCTACGTGCACCGCCTCAACCAGGATCTGGTCAACCGCGAGTCGCTGGCCTCGGGGGAGCTCACGCTCACCGAGCTCGGCTCCGGGGACGCCGCGATCCTCCGCGACCTGCTCGAGCAGCACGTCGTCCAGACGGGGTCGGAGCTGGCCGAGCGCCTGCTCGCCGACTTCGAGACCGAGGTGGCGAACTTCGTCCGGGTGCTCCCGCGCGACTACGCCGCCGTTCTGCAGACCCGCCAGGAGGCGGTCGCCGAGGGGCTCGACCCCGACGGCGACGTCGTCTGGAGCCGCATCCTGGAGGTGACCGGTGGCTGACCCCAAGGGCTTTCTGAAGGTGACGGAGCGGGAGCTTCCCGCCCGTCGTCCCGTGCCCGTGCGCATCCTCGACTGGAAGGAGGTGTACGAGCCCGGCGACTCGGCCGTGCTCAAGCGCCAGGCCGGTCGATGCATGGACTGCGGCGTGCCGTTCTGCCACCAGGGGTGCCCGCTGGGCAACCTGATCCCGGAGTGGAACGATCTCACCTGGCGCGGCGAGGGCCGCGCGGCGATCGATCGTCTGCACGCCACGAACAACTTCCCGGAGTTCACGGGCCGTCTGTGCCCGGCGCCGTGCGAGAGCGCCTGCGTGCTCGGCATCAACCAGCCGCCCGTGACGATCAAGCAGGTCGAGGTCTCGATCATCGACCAGGCGTTCGGCAGCGGATGGGTCGAGGCGAAGCCCCCGGCCCGCCTCACGGGCAAGACGGTCGCGGTCGTCGGCTCGGGCCCCGCCGGCCTCGCCGCGGCGCAGCAGCTGACGCGCGCGGGCCACACCGTGGCCGTGTACGAGCGCGACGACCGCATCGGCGGCCTCCTGCGCTACGGCATCCCGGACTTCAAGATGGAGAAGAAGCACGTCGAGTCGCGTCTTCGCCAGATGGAGGCCGAGGGCACGCGCTTCCGCGCCGGCGTCGAGATCGGCAAGGACATCACGTGGAGCGACCTGCGGGCCCGGTACGACGCGGTCGTCGTCGCGACCGGCTCGACCGTTCCGCGCGAGCTCCCCATCCCGGGTCGCGACCTCGCGGGCGTGCACTTCGCGATGGAGTACCTCGTCGAGTCGAACAAGGTCGTCGCGGGCGATTCCGTCCCGAACCAGATCCACGCCGAGGGCAAGCACGTCGTGGTGATCGGCGGCGGCGACACCGGTGCGGACTGCATCGGAACCGCCCACCGTCAGGGCGCGCTGAGCGTGACGAACCTCGCGATCGGCAAGCGCCCGGGCGATGACCGTCCGGACCACCAGCCGTGGCCGATGATGCCGACCGTGTTCGAGGTCTCCTCGGCGCACGAGGAGGGTGGCGAGCGCCACTACCTCGCGTCCACGGTCGAGTTCGTCGGCAACGCGGCGGGCGAGGTGCGCGCGCTGGTCGTGGCCGACACCGAGTTCGTCGACGGGCGGCGTGTGCCCAAGCCCGGCACCGAACGCGAGATCCCCGCGGACCTCGTCCTCATCGCGATGGGTTTCACCGGCCCCGAGCGCGACGCCCTCGAGGCGCAGCTCTCGGCGCAGTTCACGCCCCGCGGCAACGTCGAGCGCGACGCGGCCTTCCAGGCGACCGCCCCGGGCGTGTTCGTGGCCGGCGACGCCGGTCGTGGGCAGTCGCTCATCGTGTGGGCCATCGCGGAGGGCCGTTCGGTCGCCGCGGAGGTCGACGCGTTCCTCATGGGCGCGACCTCGCTGCCGGCGCCGGTGCGCCCGAGCGATGTCGCGATCGGCCTCGCCGCCAGCGTAGGCTGACCGAGGATCCGAAGGCCGCCGCATGGATCGGAAGTTCGGCGGCGGCCTCCACAGAAATCACCCTGACCAGACCACCTTGTGCGGAGGTATGCAGTTGAGACGTGCCAAGATCGTCGCCACCCTAGGACCCGCGACATCGACACGCGAGAAGGTTCGTGAGCTGATCGAGGCGGGCGTGGATGTCGCGCGCCTGAACCTCAGCCACGGCGACTACTCGGTCCATGACGCGAACTACGAGAACGTGCGCGGCGCGGCCGAGGACCTCGGCAAGCCCGTGGCGGTGCTCGTCGACCTCCAGGGGCCGAAGATCCGTCTCGGCAAGTTCGCGGACGGCCCCCACTACCTCGCAGAGGGTGATGTCTTCAAGATCACCATCGACGACATCGAGGGCACGAAGGAGATCTGCGGCACGACCTACAAGGGTCTCCCGCAGGACGTCAAGCCCGGCGACTTCCTCCTGATCGACGACGGCAAGGTCCGCCTGCAGGTCACCGAGGCCGACGAGCGCACCGTCACGACGAAGACGATCGTCGCGGGCAACGTGTCCAACAACAAGGGCATCAACATCCCGAGCGCCGCGGTCAACGTGCCCGCGCTGTCCGAGAAGGACGAGCAGGACCTCCGCTGGGGCCTCCGCAAGGGCGCCGACATCATCGCGCTGTCGTTCGTGCGCAACGCGACCGACGTCCAGCGCGCGCACGTCATCATGGCGGAGGAGGGGCGCCGCGTCCCGATCATCGCCAAGATCGAGAAGCCGCAGGCCGTCGAGGCCCTCGAGGGCATCGTCGACGCGTTCGACGGCATCATGGTCGCCCGTGGCGACCTCGGTGTCGAGCTGCCGCTGGAGGCCGTGCCGATCGTCCAGAAGCGCGCCGTCGAGCTGGCCCGTCGTATGGCCAAGCCGGTCATCGTCGCCACGCAGATGCTCGAGTCGATGATCACCAACCCGGTGCCCACCCGCGCCGAGACGAGCGACGTCGCCAACGCCGTCCTCGACGGCGCCGACGCGGTCATGCTCTCGGGCGAGACCAGCGTGGGCGAGTACCCGATCGTCACCGTCGAGACGATGGCCCGCATCGTCGCCTCGACGGAGGAGCACGGCCTCGAGCGCATCGCGCCGATGACCTCCAAGCCCCGCACGCAGGGCGGCGCCATCACGCTCGCCGCCGTCGAGGTGGCCGAGTTCGTCGAGGCGAAGTTCCTCTGCGTCTTCACGCAGTCCGGCGACTCCGCCCGTCGTCTGTCGCGCCTGCGCTCGAGCATCCCGATGATCGCGTTCACGCCGGACGCCGCCATCCAGAACCGCATGGCGCTCACGTGGGGCATCCGCTCGCACCTGGTCGACATGGTCGAGCACACCGACGCCATGTACCCGCAGGTCGACGAGTACCTCCTGTCGAACGGTCTCGCGCAGATCGGCGACAAGGTCGTGGTCATCTCCGGTTCCCCTCCCGGGATCGCCGGCTCGACCAACGACCTGCGCGTGCACAAGGTCGGCGACGCCGTCAACGGCGCCGCGCCGGTCTACCAGCAGTAAGGTCTGCCCGCGGCGTCCCGCCGCAGCCGATGCCGCCTCGTCCGGAGCGATCCGGGCGAGGCGGTATCGTCGTTCAGGGCCGGTGTGGCGGAATGGCAGACGCGGCGCACTCAAAATGCGCTGTCCGAAAGGGCGTGTGGGTTCGAGTCCCACCACCGGCACTTCATGAGAATCCCCGCGCCGCGCGGGGGTCGGAATGATCCGAAGAATTAGGATGGAACCGTGACCGAAGAGCAGACCGGGCAGGCGCCCGCAGCCCCCCGCCGCGTCGTCGTCGCCGAGGACGAGTCGCTGATCCGACTCGACATCGTCGAGATCCTCCGCGACAACGGATTCGACGTGGTCGGCGAGGCCGGTGATGGTGAGACCGCGGTCCAGCTGGCCACCGAGCTGCGCCCCGACCTGGTGATCATGGACGTGAAGATGCCGCAGCTGGACGGCATCAGCGCCGCCGAGCGCCTGAACAAGAACCACATCGCGCCCGTTGTGCTGCTGACGGCGTTCAGCCAGAAGGAGCTCGTGGAGCGGGCGACCGAGGCCGGCGCGCTGGCCTACGTCGTCAAGCCCTTCACGCCGAACGACCTGCTGCCGGCCATCGAGATCGCGCTGGCCCGCTACGAGCAGATCATCACGCTCGAGGCCGAGGTCGCCGACATGGTCGAGCGCTTCGAGACCCGCAAGCTCGTCGACCGCGCGAAGGGCCTGCTGAACGAGAAGATGGGCCTCTCCGAGCCCGAGGCGTTCCGCTGGATCCAGAAGGCGTCGATGGATCGCCGCCTCACGATGCAGGACGTGGCGAAGGCCATCATCGACCAGCTCTCGCCCAAGAAGGCGTAAGCACCCGCACATCGCGAAGGCGGGCCCGGATCATCCGGGCCCGCCTTCGTCGCGTCCAGAGGTCAGGAGGCGGATCGCGCGGGGACCTCTTTGATCAGGTTCGTGATGCGCACGGTCGAGCAGCGACGGCCGTCCTCGCCCGTCACGATGATCTCGTGGACCGTGGTGGTGCGCCCCAGATGGATGGCGGTGCAGGTCGCGGTGACGAAGCCGGTGCGCGCCGAACTGGTGTGCGTCGCGTTGATGTCGAGGCCCACCGCGAGGCGACCGGGCCCCGCGTGGTAGTTCGCCGCCATCGAGCCCATCGTCTCGCCGAGGACGACGTAGGCGCCGCCGTGGAGGAGGCCGACGGGCTGCGTGTTCCCCTCGACGGGCATGGTGGCGACGGAGTGCGCGGCCGAGAACTCGGTGAACTCGATCCCCATGCGCTCGGCGAGGACGCCGATCCCGCGCGCCCGGATCCAGTCGAGTCCGGTGGTGACGGGGGAGAGGTCGGTCATCAGGCTCCTCGGGATGTCCCTGGCCCTCGTTAGGCTGGCAGGGTGACGGACTCCGCAAAGCCTACCCTTCTGGTCGTCGACGGCCATTCGCTCGCGTACCGGGCGTTCTACGCCCTCCCGGTCGACAACTTCACCACCAAGGACGGGCAGCACACGAACGGGATCTACGGGTTCCTGTCGATGTTCGTCAATCTGCTCAAGGCCGAGAAGCCGACGCATCTCGCCGTCGCCTTCGACACATCGCGCGAGTCGTTCCGCACCCGCGAGTACAGCGAGTACAAGGCGACCCGCACCGAGACGCCATCCGAGTTCCGCGGTCAGATCCCGCTCCTGCAGGAGTGCCTGGCCGCCATGGGCGTGACGGTGCTCGCCAAGCCCGACTTCGAGGCCGACGACATCCTCGCCACGCTCGCCACCCAGGGCGCCGAGGCGGGCTTCCACGTGCTGGTGTGCTCGGGAGACCGGGACACCATCCAGCTCGTCACCGACGACGTGACCCTGCTGTACCCGTCGGTCCAGGGCGTCTCGCAGCTCAAGCGCTACGACCCGCCCGCAGTGGTCGAGAAGTACGGTCTCGCACCCGAGATGTACCCCGACATCGCCGCGCTGGTGGGGGAGACCAGCGACAATCTGCCCGGTGTGCCGAAGGTGGGCGAGAAGACCGCCGTGAAGTGGCTCACCCAGTTCGGCTCGCTCGACGCGCTGCTCGAGAACGCGCACACCATCAAGGGCGTTGTGGGCGGCAACCTCGTCGCGCACGTCGATGACGTGCGCCGCAACCGCCGCCTGAACCGCCTGCTCCGCGACGTCGAGCTGCCCGTCAGCCCCGCCGATCTCGCAGTCCAGCCCCTCGACGCGCAGGCGGTGCGCGACATCTTCGCGCGCCTCGAGTTCCGCACCCTCCTTCCCCGCGTGTTCGAGGCCGCCGGCGCCGCGCTCGAGGAGGAGCCGCGCGCCGCGGCCGAGCCCACGCCGGCCGCACGCCAGCTCGGTGCCCGCGAGCTCGTCGACTGGGCCGACGCGGCCGAGGGCGAGGTCGGGGTGACGGTGACCACGCAGGGCGGTCTGCCCGACCGCATCGGCCTCTCGCACGGCGGTGAGGCCGTCGAGGCGACCTGGTCCGACGAGCTGGCCGAGGCCCTCGCCCCCTGGCTCGCCTCCGACGCGCCCAAGGTGCTGTCGGACGCGAAGCCGCAGCTCAAGGCGCTCGGGCGCGCGGGCGTCGTTGTGCGCGGCATCGCCTACGACCCGATCCTGGCGGGCTGGCTGCTGCGTCCGAGCTTCCCGGACAAGACGCTCGCGCACCTGGTGGAGCGCTACCTCGGCGAGAAGCTGCCCGAGGCCGATCCGTCGCAGCTGGTGCCGGAGACCGAGGGGGCGACCCCCGGGCAGCTGTCCTGGTACACCCTGCGCGTGACGGCCGGCCTGCGCGACGAGCTGCCCGACAGCGTCGCATCGGTCCTGACAGACATCGAGCTGCCGACCCTCAGCACCCTCGCCGACATGGAGCTGGCGGGCGTGGCGGTGTCCCACGAGAAGCTGTCCGAGTTCTCCGGCGAGCTCGGCACGCGCGCCGAGGGGCTGGCCCAGGAGGCCTACGCCGCGATCGGCCGCGAGGTGAACCTTGGGTCGCCCAAGCAGCTGCAGGAGGTCCTGTTCGAGGAGTTGCAGCTGCCGAAGACCCGCAAGACCAAGACGGGCTACACCACCGACGCCGCGGCCCTCGCCGACCTGCAGGAGAAAGCGCACCACCCGTTCCTCGACCTGCTGCTCCAGCACCGCGAGGCGACGAAGCTCAAGCAGATCATCGACGGGCTCGACGCCGCGATCGGCGCCGACGGGCGCGTGCACACCACATACGTCCAGACGGGCAGCCAGACCGGGCGTCTGTCGAGCACCGACCCGAACCTGCAGAACATCCCGGTGCGCACCGAGGAGTCCCGCCGCATCCGCGCCGCCTTCGAGGTGGGCGCCGAGCACGAGGCGCTGCTCACCGCCGACTACTCGCAGATCGAGATGCGGATCATGGCGCACCTGTCGGGCGACCCCGGGCTCATCGAGGCGTTCAACACGGGGGAGGACCTGCACCGCTTCGTCGGAGCGCGCGTGTTCGGCGTCGAGCCCCAGGACGTCACGCCCGCGATGCGCACCAAGGTCAAGGCCATGTCCTACGGTCTGGTCTACGGCCTCTCGGCGTTCGGCCTGTCGAAGCAGCTGCGCATCGAGCAGTCCGAGGCGAAGTCGCTGATGCTCGAGTATTTCGCGCGCTTCGGCGCGGTCCGCGACTACCTGCGCTCCTCGGTCGAGCAGGCGCGGGTCGATGGCTACACCGAGACGATCTTCGGCCGCCGTCGCCCCTTCCCCGACCTGACGAGCCCGAACCGCCAGCTGCGTGAGAACGCCGAGCGCGCGGCCCTGAACGCGCCGATCCAGGGCAGCGCGGCCGACATCATGAAGATCGCGCTGTTCCGCATCCACGACGACTTGCGCGACATGGGCTCGCGCGTGCTGCTGCAGATCCACGACGAGCTCGTGGTCGAGGTCGCGCCCGGCGAGTGGGCCGACGTCGAGCGGATCGTCCGCGACCGCATGGGGTCGGCGGCCCAGCTCACCGTGCCGCTCGATGTGCAGGTGGGGCGCGGCGCCGACTGGAACGAGGCCGCGCACTGAGCGCGGGACACCGATGAAGGGATCGACGACGATGATGGATCACCACGGCGAGGAACGCGCGCAGACCGAGATCGATCGCATCGCCGAGGGCTGGGTCGACGAGGTCGTCCGCCTGTCTCCGATCGCGGCGACCTACATCGGTCGCACGGAGGCGAACGAGCGCTACGACGACTTCAGTCCGGCCGGTCACGAGGCAGCTGTCGAGGCGCGGCGTCGCACCCTGGCCGCCCTCGAGGCGGCGACGCCGGTCGACGAGGTCGATCGCGTGACGCAGGCCGATCTCGGCGCCGAGCTGCGCCTCGCGGGCGAGCTGCACGAGGCCGGGTGGCACCTGCGCGACCTCAACGTCATCGCCAGCGCCGCGCAGGACGTGCGTCAGGTGTACGACCTGATGCCCAGCGGCACGACGGAGGACTGGGAGACGATCGCCCGCCGACTCGCGGTGATCCCCGACGCGCTCGACGGCTACACCGAGACGCTCGCCGAGGGCATCCGGGCGGGCGTCACGCCGGCGGTGCGCCAGGTGCGCGAGGTCGCCTCGCAGATCAGCCGCTACTCGGCCGACGACGGATTCTTCGCGGGTCTCGTCGCCGGTGCCGCTCCCGAGACCGGCCCGCTGCCGTCGGCGCTGACGGCCGAGCTCGAGCACGCGGCGACCGCCGCACGGGCCGCTTACGACCGCCTCGCGGAGTTCCTCGCCGGCCCGCTGAGCCGCGCGGCGACGGAGGACGACGCCGTGGGCCGCGACCTGTACGCGCTGCACTCGCGCCGGTTCCTGGGCGCCCGCATCGACCTCGACGAGACTTATGAGTGGGGGATCGAGGAGCTCGCCCGCATGACCGAGGAGCAGGAGGCGATCGCCCGCGAGATCCTCCCCGGCGCGAGCGTCGCGGAGGCTGTTGCGCACCTCGAGGCAGACCGCTCGCACAAGCTCGTCGGCACCGTCGCGCTGCGCGAGTGGATGCAGGAGACGAGCGACCGGGCGGTCGAGGAGCTCGGCCGCACCCACTTCGACATCCCGGCGGAGGTGCGCCGGCTCGAGTGCATGATCGCGCCGACGCAGGAGGGCGGGATCTACTACACCGGGCCGACCGACGACTTCTCGCGCCCGGGTCGCATGTGGTGGTCTGTGCCCGAGGGCGTCACCGAGTTCGACACGTGGCGCGAGCTCACGACGGTCTATCACGAGGGCGTGCCAGGGCATCATCTGCAGATCGGTCAGGCCGTGTACAACCGTGCGCAGCTCAACTCGTGGCGTCGGCTCCTCGCGGGAACGTCGGGTCACGCCGAGGGCTGGGCCCTGTACGCCGAGCGCCTGATGGAGCAGCTCGGCTACCTCGACGACCCCGCCGACCGCCTCGGGATGCTCGACGGTCAGCGCATGCGCGCGGCGCGCGTGGTCCTCGACATCGGCCTTCATCTCGGCAAGCCCCGCCTCGACGGCCACGGCCCGTGGGATGCCGACTACGCGCTCGACTTCATGCGCGCCAACGTGAACATGCCGGACGAGTTCGTGCGCTTCGAGGTGAACCGGTACCTCGGATGGCCCGGTCAGGCCCCCTCCTACAAGGTCGGCCAGCGGCTGTGGGAGCAGGTGCGCGACGGCTACCGGGACGCCCGCGGAGAGGCCTTCTCGATGAAGGAGTTCCACAAGCGCGCGCTCGACCTCGGAGGGGTGGGCCTGGACACCCTGAGGTCCGCGCTGCTCGGCTGAGGCCCGCCCCGGAATAGGCGGGTCGCGCGCGTGTTACATGCGTGTGAATGGAAAGGATCCGCATGGACATCGAACTCGGCCTGGACACCTTCGGGGACGTCACCCGCGGCCCCGACGGAGAGCGCATCAGCGATGCGCAGGCGATTCGCGACATCGTCGCTCAGGCGAAGCTCGCCGACGAGGTGGGGCTGCAGTTCTTCGGCATCGGCGAGCATCACCGACCCGAGTTCGCCGTCTCGAGCCCCGAGATCGTGCTGGCCGCGATCGCCTCGGCGACCGAGCGGATCCGGCTCGGCACGGCGGTGACGGTGCTCTCGAGCGACGACCCGGTGCGCGTGTACGAGCGCTTCGCGACGCTCGACGCCGTCTCCGACGGACGCGCGGAGGTGATCCTCGGGAGGGGATCGTTCATCGAGTCGTTCCCGCTGTTCGGGTACGACCTGCACGACTACGAGGTGCTGTTCGAGGAGAAGCTCGGCCTGTTCGTGCAGCTGATGGGGGAGAAGCCCGTCACCTGGCACGGCACCACGCGGGCGAGCCTCGAGGACGCCGACGTCTTCCCCAAGACGGCGAACGGACTCACCGCGTGGGTCGGCGTCGGAGGGTCCCCCGAGTCCGTCGTGCGCACGGCCCGCCACGGTCTCGGCCTGATGCTCGCCATCATCGGCGGGTCCCCGGCGCGCTTCCGCCCCTACGTCGACCTCTTCCACAAGTCGCTGGCGTCGTACGAGAGGCCGGCGGCGCCGATCGGCGTGCATTCGCCCGGGCACATCGCGCCCTCCGACGAGCAGGCGTGGGACGAGCTCTACCCCGAGATGGCACAGATGCGCGAGAAGATCGGCCGCGAGCGCGGCTGGATGGGCAGCTACAACCGCCTCCAGTTCCAGAACGAGGTCGGGCCCGAGGGAGCCGTGTACGCCGGTTCTCCGGAGCGCGTCGCCCGGAAGATCGCCGACACCGTCCGCACGCTGGGGCTGTCGCGATTCGACCTGAAGTTCGCCAACGGCGGCCTGGAGCAGGACAAGCTCCTGCGCAGCATCGAGCTGTACGGCACGGAGGTCGCTCCGCGGGTGCGCGAGCTGCTCGCCGACGACTGACGCCCGCCCCCCCCGGCAGCCGATGCAGGCCGATGCCGGGGCGGCTGGCCGGTGGAGATGAAGGGTCGCTCTGACCATTAGGCTGGGCGCCATGACCGCGCCATCGGCCCGCCTCGACTCGCTGCCGTTCACCCGCAGGCACCTGCGTCTGCTGACCGGATCCGGCGTGGGCTGGGCGCTCGACGCGATGGACGTCGGGCTGATCTCCTTCATCATCGCCGCGCTGGCGGTCGAGTGGCAGCTGAGCCCGGTCGAAACGTCGTGGATCGCCTCCGTCGGCTTCATCGGCATGGCTGTCGGCGCCAGCGTCGGCGGACTGCTCGCGGACCGGTTCGGACGCCGACAGGTGTTCGCGCTCACGCTGCTCGTCTACGGCGTGGCCACGGGCGCGAGCGCGCTGGTCGGGGGAGTGGGGGCGCTCCTGGTGCTGCGCTTCCTCGTCGGCCTGGGGCTCGGCTCCGAGCTGCCCGTCGCCTCCACCTACGTGAGCGAGTTCGCCCCCACCCGCATGCGCGGACGGCTTGTGGTGATCCTGGAGGCGTTCTGGGCGGTCGGCTGGACCGCGGCCGCCCTGATCGGCTACTTCGTCGTGCCGCTGGACGACGGATGGCGCTGGGCGTTCGCGGTCGGCGCCGTCCCTGCCGTCTACGCCCTCGTTGTGCGCTGGGCGCTGCCCGAGTCCCCGCGCTTCCTCGAGAGCAAGGGCCGGATCGCCGAGTCCGAGGCGGTGGTGCACCAGTTCGAGGTCGCGGCCGGCCGCCCCGTGACGCGGCACGAGTCACCCGTCGTCGACCCCGTCGAGGCGACCGCCCCGGTCGCGCCGCGGGGACTGGCGGCCGTCGCCGCGCTGTGGGCGCCCGCCCTGCGGATGCGCACGGGCGCGCTCTGGCTCGTGTGGTTCTGCGTGAACTTCTCCTACTACGGCGCCTTCATCTGGATCCCGTCGATCCTCTTCGCGCAGGGCTTCGATCTGGTGAAGTCCTTCGGCTTCACCCTGATCATCACGCTCGCGCAGCTGCCGGGGTACGCGGTCGCCGCCTGGCTGATCGAGAAATGGGGGCGTCGCCCGACACTGGGGACCTTCCTCATCGGATCCGCCATCGCCGCGATCCTGTTCGGCAACTCCAGCGCCGAATGGCAGATCATCGCCGCGGGCATGGCGCTGTCCTTCTTCAACCTCGGCGCGTGGGGCGCGCTGTACGCGGTCACGCCCGAGCTCTACCCGACCGCGCTGCGCGGCACCGGATCGGGATGGGCAGCGGCCGCGGGGCGCATCGCGTCGATCGTGGCGCCCCTGTTCGTGCCGTGGGCGATGGCCGCCGGCGGCGCGCCGCTGCTGTTCGCCGTGTTCTCGGCCTTCTTCGCCATCGCGGCCGTCGGGGTGGTGCCGCTGGTCGAGCGGCGCGGTCAGTCTCTCGAGGAGCACCTGCCCGTCTGATCCGGGATCGAGCGCCGCCGTCCGCCGTAGACTGACGCGGTGTCAGCAGACGTGCGGTTCGTGGCCATCGGGGATTCGTTCACGGAGGGCGTCGGCGACGAGCTGCCGGACGGCACGCCCCGGGGCTGGGCGGATCTCGTCGCCCAGGGCTGGGCGGACGGCCTCGGCCGCCCGATCGCGTACGCCAATCTGGCCATTCGCGGGCGTCTGGCCTGGCCGATCGTCGACGGTCAGCTCGAGGCGGCGCTCGCGCTGCGACCCACCCACCTGTCGTTCAACGGCGGCGGCAACGACATGCTGCGCCCCCGCACACCGCTGGATCGGATCGCCGACGCGTTCGATCAGGTGCTGCGGCGCTGCGACGAGGAGGGCGTGAAGATGATCCTGCTCTCGGGCGCCGACCCGACGGCGGGGCTGCCGCTCGGTCCGATGATCAGGCGCCGAGGAGACCAGCTTTCCGCCGTGGTCGAACGCCGCCTCGGCGGCCGGACCGACGTCGTCCGAGCGCTGAACTGGCCCGATCGCGACCTCGCCCTCGGGCCGTTCTGGGCCCCCGACCGCCTCCACATGAACGCGCGCGGCCACCACCGCGTGGCCGCCCGCGTGCTGACGGAACTCGGGATGGATCCGGATCCGACCTGGTGGGAC
>Ga0308156_1003114_pt1 | contig 13174 bp, 11 predicted proteins | sample PhyAR2_FD_201041 | JGI IMG/M metagenome (GOLD analysis project Ga0308156, IMG submission 201041) | Phyllosphere microbial communities from UC Gill Tract Community Farm, Albany, California, United States - DLSL A.R2 | ecosystem: Host-associated > Plants > Phyllosphere > Unclassified | place: USA... | reverse complement strand
CGCCGTAGACCTTCTCGACGTCGTACGGCGAGAACAGGTACATGTCCTCGTTGTTCTTCGCGAGCTCGAACGTGATGTCCGGCACGACGACGCCGAGCGACAGCGTCTTGATGCGGATCTTCTCGTCCGCGTTCTCGCGCTTGGTGTCGAGGAACTTCATGATGTCCGGGTGGTGCGCCGACAGGTAGACGGCACCGGCACCCTGACGCGCACCGAGCTGGTTCGCGTAGGAGAAGGAGTCTTCCAGCAGCTTCATCACGGGGATGATCCCCGACGACTGGTTCTCGATCTGCTTGATCGGGGCGCCGGCCTCGCGGATGTTGGAGAGGAGCAGGGCCACGCCGCCGCCGCGCTTCGAGAGCTGCAGCGAGGAGTTGATGCCGCGCGAGATCGACTCCATGTTGTCCTCGATGCGGAGGAGGAAGCAGGAGACGAGCTCGCCGCGCTGTGCCTTCGCCGTGTTGAGGAACGTGGGGGTCGCGGGCTGGAAGCGGCCGGCGACGATCTCCTCGACGAGGTCGATCGCGAGCTGCTGGTTGCCCTGCGCCAGGCCGAGGGCGGTCATCACGACGCGGTCCTCGAAGCGCTCGAGGTAGCGCTTGCCGTCGAACGTCTTGAGCGTGTAGCTCGTGTAGTACTTGAACGCACCGAGGAAGGTCTGGAACCGGAACTTCTTCGAGTACGCCAGGTCGTTGAGCTGCTGGATGAACTCCAGCGAGTACATGTCGATCGTCTCGCGCTCGTAGTACTCGTTCTCGACCAGGTAGTCGAGCCGCTCCTTCAGGTTGTGGAAGAAGACGGTGTTCTGGTTGACGTGCTGCAGGAAGAACTGCTTGGCGGCCTCACGGTCCTTGTCGAACTGGATGTTCCCGTCCGCGTCGTAGAGGTTGAGCATCGCGTTGAGGGAGTGGTAGTCCATCCCCGTCTGCGGCGACGTCAGATCGACGTCTGCAACTGCTGCGTCCAAAATGCATCCAATCCTGAGTTGACCGCCTGCACGTCGTCAGGCGTTCCGAAGAGTTCGAAGCGGTACAAGAGCGGGACGTCGCACTTCTGCGCGATGACGTCCCCGGCGAGCCCGTAGGCCGCACCGAAGTTCGTGTTGCCCCCCACGATCACGCCGCGGATCAGAGCCCGGTTGCGTTCGTCGTTGAGGAACTTGATGACCTGCTTGGGCACCGCGCCCTGCCCGTTGCCGCCCCCGTAGGTCGGCAGGACGAGCACGTACGGCTCGTCGACCTGGAGGAACGGGTCACCCGGGTGGAGCGGGATGCGGTCCGCGTCCCTGCCGAGCTTCTCGACGAAGCGGGCGGTGTACCCGGACACGCTCGAGAAGTAGACGAGGCGGCTCATGTGCGCGCTCCTTGTGAGAGGTGCGGACAGCAGATCTGGTGGTGCCCGGCGGAGGCGCTGCGGGCCTCCTGGCCGGCGGAGGTGCGGGCCCCGTCACGGGACCCGCACACGTCACGCGAGTTCGGCGCTGAGCGTCGCGATCTTGTCGGGACGGAAGCCCGACCAGTGGTCGTCGTCGGTCACGACGACGGGGGCCTGCATGTAGCCGAGGCTCTTGACGTGCTCGAGCGCTGCCTCGTCCGCGGAGACGTCGAGGACCTCGTACTGAATGCCCTTGTTGTCGAGCGCGCGGTACGTCGCGGTGCACTGGACGCAGGACGGCTTGGTGTAGACGGTGACGGCCATGATCTCCCCTGGTTCTTGCTGGGTGGTACGTGCTGTGGAGGTGGTGCTGATGCTGGTCCGCAGTCGAGGTCCGGGAGGGGCCGCTGCGATGCCTCCACACTACATCTAGTGGCTGGCTGCGGCACCGACCACTAGAGGAAGTGTTACAGCCGTGTAGTTCTCCACAAGCTGTCCACACTGTCAACAGCTCGGCGAGGCCCGTGATTCCGCCAGTCTGAGCCGCACCACCGACACTTCCCCACAGCGGTGGACAGCATCCGTCCACACGTGTGGAATCCGTGCGTCGGCGTGTCGCGGAGCCACCGTCGGACGGCGTCTCTCCACAGCACCCCCGGACGGGTGACGGCGCGATCCGTCCGGTCCGTACACTCGTCTCGTGAGCGCCTACGGACCCCTGCTGAAGACCCCTGGCGTCGGTCGCGTCATCGCTGCACAGCTCACCGCGCGGTTCCCGTTCGGCATGCTGTCGCTCGCCTACCTGCTGCACGTCGAGCACGTCTTCGGCTCGTACGGCGCGGCCGGTCTCGTGCTCGCGACCACGAGCATCGGCCAGGCGATCGCCGGTCCGCTGACGAGCCGGTGGATGGGCAGCTGGGGCATGCGCCCGGTCCTCGTCCTGACGAGCATCGTTGCGCTCGTGAGCATGGGTGTCATCGCGTTCTTCGTCATGCCGCTGTGGGCCTACGTGGTGGTCGGGTTCCTCGGCGGGCTGGCGGTGCCGCCGGTACAGCCCGCGGTGCGCACCATCTACCCGAAGATGGTGACCTCGTCGCAGCTCACTCCCCTGTTCTCCCTCGACGCGAGCGCGCAGGAGCTCATCTGGGTCGCCGGTCCGGTCATCACGACGTTCGTCGCGACGCAGATCGGCACGGTCCAGGCGATCGTCGTCGCGATGGTGTTCCTGGTCGTCGGCGGCGTGTGGTTCATCGCCTCCCCCGAGCTCGGACGGGTCCGCATCCCCCGCTCGAAGCGCGCGTTCGGTGTCGTGCTCAAGCGGCCGTCGGTGGTCGTCGCGACCCTGACCGGCCTGCTGCTCATCGGCGCGTGCGCGGCGGTCGAGGCCAGCGTCACGAGCGTCTTCGGCGAGGGCAGCCCGAACGCGGGCATCGTCCTCGCGGTGTTCGCGGTCGGGTCGCTCGCGGGCGGCCTCACGCTCGGCCACCGTCCGATCTCGCGGAACACCCTCTGGGCTCGCATGTCGATCGTCTTCGTCGGGCTCGCACTCGCGGTCGGCGGCACCGACTTCTGGTGGCTGTGCCTGGCGCTCGTGATCGCCGGCGCCGGGATCGCTCCCGCCCTCGCGGTGATGTTCGGCTCGGTGTCCGCGACCGTGAAGTTCTCCGACACCGCCGAGGCCTACGGCTGGATGGGGACCGGGCAGCTGATCGGTGCCGCCGGCGGTTCCGCGGTGGCCGGCTTCCTCATCGACGCGAGCGGACCGACCGGCGGCATGACCGTCGGCGCGGTGATGGCGGCGGCCGGCGTGCTGCTCCCCCTCCTCATGAAGCGGTGGCTGCCCGACCTGCGCGGTCGTGACGTGAGCCCGCTGCCCGACACCGAGCCCGTCACGCTGCCGAGCTGACACCCGGCCGGGAGGCACGGCGCACCTCCGCCCCGATCGGCAGGATGGGTGCATGGTCACCTCGATCCCCCTCAACGACGGCGCCGCCATCCCCGCGATCGGCTTCGGCGTCTACAAGGTCGACGACGCCGCCGCGGAGACCGCGGTCGGGCTCGCGCTCGATGCCGGCTACCGCCACGTCGACACCGCCGAGATGTACGGCAACGAGACGGGCGTCGGGAAGGCGATCCGGGCCTCCCGGCTGGACCGCGACGACGTCTTCGTCACGACCAAGGTGTGGAACGACCACCAGGGTCGCGACGCGACGCTGCGGGCCTTCGACGCGAGCCTCGAGCGGCTCGGGCTCGACGCGGTCGACCTGTACCTGATCCACTGGCCGGCGGCCGCCAACGACCGGTACGTCGAGACGTGGCGGACGCTCGTCGAACTCCGCGAGCAGGGGCGGGCGCGCAGCGTCGGCGTCTCGAACTTCCAGGTGCCGCACCTGCAGCGCGTGATCGACGAGACCGGCGAGGTGCCGGCCCTCAACCAGGTCGAGCGGCACCCGTGGCTGCCGCAGCGCGAGCTGATGGCGTTCCACGAGGAGCACGGCATCGTGACGGGGGCCTGGTCGCCGCTCGGCCGCGGACGGCTGGTCGACGAGCCGGTGCTCACCGGGATCGCGGCGGAACACGGGGTGAGCGTCGCGCAGGTGCTCGTGCGGTGGAACGTGCAGCAGGGCGTCGTGGTGCTGCCGAAGTCGGTGACGCCGTCGCGGATCCGGTCGAACCTCGACGTCGAGGGCTTCGCGCTCACCGACGACGACCTGGCGGCGATCGCGACGCTCGAGTCCGGTCAGCGGACGGGGTCGCACCCGGACGCCGTGTCCTGACGGGCGCGGCCCGCCGGCCGGGCGCGTCGACCGCCCGCGTGGAACCACGGAACCGACACCGAACCAGGCCCTGGCGCTGGTTCGATGTCGGTTCCGTGGTTCGTCGCGCGCCGGGTCGGCCCGGCCGAGAGCGTCAGCCCTTGCGGTCCTCCTCGGACTGCCACGGCAGGTTCAGGTCGCCCGGCTCGGGCTCGACGTCGCCGGCGTCGTCGGCGCCGCCCGTCCCCGGGGCCGCGACCACGCGTGAGGGGTCGATGCCGTCCTCCTCCAGCTCCGCGTCGCTGCGCTGCTCGGTCTGCGAGGCGACGGTCTCCCGCTCGCTCGACGGGCTGTAGGAGGTGTCGGCGGCGCGCTGCTCGGAGCCGCTGACGCCGTCACGGTCGTCGCTGTGCGCTGCGTCGCGGAGCGCGTCGGTGCGCGCGCGGTCGTCGGAGGGCTCGGGGCCGGTCACGTCGGGAATGCTGTCGCTCATGCCCCGCACAGTAGGCGCGGTGCCCGAGTACCGGTTGCGTCACGACACCCGTGGTCCGCTTCCCGCTCCCCTACGCTCACCACGAGGGGGGAACCACATGCACTTCCGCACGACCACGACCGCCGCCGCGACCGGGACGCTGCTCGCCGCCCTGCTGCTGACGGGCTGCACGGCCTTCAGCGGGGACGACCCGCTGCCGACGCCGACGGGTCACGCCGCTCCGACCACGACAGCCACCCCGCGTGCGGCCGAGGGTCCGGACGGCACCTCGCAGACCGTCACCGACCGCCGAGCGGTCCCCGCCGGTACCGTCGTCGCCGAGACCGATGCCGTGTCGAGGTCGGGCGAGACCGCCGTCCACGTCCGTGTCGTCGCGAACGACCGCGGGGACTTCACCGCGGAGCTGTCCGGGTACCGGACGACGCAACCACAACCGATGTCGCTCGAGTTCCGCCGAGGTCTCGCGCAGCCCGGCGACGGCTGGGACGGTGCCGCGCTCGACCGGGTCGCATGGGCCGCGGACGAGCAGCCCCCGGCGACGGTCACCCTCGCCGATGCGGGCGCGTACCCTGACTGGGTGCGCTCGGTCGTCCTCGTCCCCGCGGCCTCCGACAGCGGTGACGACGCCGATCGCCCCTGGGTGGGGACCGTGCTCGGCGTCGGCGCCCTGCAGTGGTCGATCCCGGACCCCCACCCGGACCTGCGCGTCGTCGCGGGTGCGGCGCGACCGGGCGCGTTCGGCTACGCGTTCGACGCCGCGGACGAGGCGCTCACGGGGACGACCGGCACCCCCGTGCGGTACCGCGTGACCCGCGGCGACGACCGGGCGACCGTGCTCGAGCGGTTCGGGCTGACGTCCGACGAGCTCGACTGGCTGAACCCGCGCCTCGAGGGCACCTCGCGCGACAGCCTGATCGAGGGCGACGACCTCAACCTCGACCCCGCGGCGCGTTGAGGGGCGGACGGGGTCCGTTACGCTCGACCAGCACCCCGCACCACCCAGGAGGTCCCACCGTGACGATCGTCGCTGCCGCTGACGGCTCCGCACTCGGCAACCCCGGCCCGGCCGGCTGGGCCTGGTACGTCGACGACGACCGCTGGGCCGCCGGCGGCTGGCCGAGGGCGACGAACAACATCGGTGAGCTCACGGCCGTGCTGCAGCTCCTCCGCGCGACGAAGGACACCGGCGAACCGCTGCACATCCTGTGCGACAGCCAGTACGCGATCAAGGCGTGCACCGAGTGGCTCGCCGGCTGGAAGCGGAAGGGCTGGCGCAAGGCCGACGGCAAGCCGGTCCTCAACGTCGAGATCATCAAGGAGCTCGACGAGGAGCTCCAGGGCCGCAAGGTCACCTTCGAGTGGGTCCGCGGGCACGTCGGGCACGAGATGAACGAGGCCGCTGACGTCCGTGCCCGTGGTGCGGCGACCGCGTACCAGAACCGCACCGAGGTCCCGTCCGGTCCCGGCTGGCCGGGCACCGTCGTCGAGGCCGCCCCGGAGCCGGTGCAGGTCGAGCCGCCCGCGACCCTGTTCTAGCGAAGCGACGCAGCGGCGGTGCGATGGCGCGGCGACGCGACGCGCCACCGAGACGGCGAACCGCATGACGAAGGGCCCGGGCGATGTCGCCCAGGCCCTTCGTCGTGCGGTCAGTACGTGCCGTCGCGACGGTCCTGCCGCGTGATCTGCTCACCCGACGCCGGGTCGACGCCCGACCGCGTCGTGGTGGTCGTCCGACGTCCGCCGAACCCGACGGCCAGGCTGATGATGAGCAGCACGACACCGGCGGCCATGAGGATGTAGCCGATCAGGCGGAGGTCCACGCCCGCGACCTGGATGTCCAGGGCGAACGCGACGATCGCGCCGATGACGATCAGGGCGATGCTCGATCCGATGCGCATGGGGTGCCTTTCAACGTGCCCGGCCGGTCCGGGGCTGTCGCCGAACCTACCCGGACGTCAGAGCGGGCGTTCCCACAGCGCGACGGAGCTCACCAGGTGGTCGTACCGGTACGGCTTCACCTCACCGGTCGGGCCGTACCCGAGCGTGCGCCAGAACGGCTCGGCACCGGCGGCGTTCGTCGCGACGATCCCGAGCCGCAGCCGGGTCACCGCCGGCGACGAGCGTGCCAGGTCGACGACCGCGTCGTGCATCCGCCGGCCGAGCCCGCGTCGGTGTTCGCCGCCCCGCACGACGAGCAGCCCGACGAACGCGGCGGCGGGGTCCGGGTACCCCACGATGACGTCGGCGAACGCGACGAGGCGGTCGTCGTCCCAGAGACCGAGGCCGTGCTTGCGCGACGGGTCGAAGCCCTCCGGCACGGTGATCAGGGCACTCAGCCCGTCGGAGGCACCGGGCGGGTACCCGGTGATGCGCTCCGCGTACGACGGCACCGACTCGAGCAGGTCCTGCAGCGCGTCGACGTCGTCGGGCCCCAGGGCGCGCACGACCGGCGACGACGACCAGGCGGACACGGTCAGTCGACGTCGACCTCGGCCCAGCCGTCGAAGCGGCCGATCTCGGTGACCCGCACGACCGCCTCCCCGGTCTCGTCCGAGGCGTCGAGGTCGATCGTGGCGGAGAACCCGAAGTCCTTGTCCCCGGACGGGTCGGCGAAGATCTGCCGCGCCCGCCAGGTGCGTCCCGGGCCGTCCTCGTCGAGCACGAGGTACTGCATCGACCGGGCGTCGCCGTCGGTGCCGATGGTGTCGTGCTCCTCGTAGTACTCCTCGAGCACGGCGTCCCACTCGTCCTGCCCGAACCCCGCGGCGCCGTCGAGCGCGGCGAGTCCCGCGACGTCGTCGGCCGCGGCGAGCAGCACCCGCTGGAACAGGGCGTTCCGCACGAGCACCCGGAACGCCCGCGGGTTGCCGGTGAGCCGGGCGGGCTGCGGCGGCGCGATCTCGTCGTGTTCGGCCGCGGCCTCGGCCACGTCCCCGTTGACCAGCGCCTCCCACTCGTCGACGAGCGACGAGTCGGTCTGCCGGACAACCTCACCGAGCCACTCGATCAGGTCGTCGAGCTCGGGGGTCCGCTGGTCCTCGGAGATCGTCTGGCGCATGGTGCGGTACGCGTCGGACAGGTACCGGAGCACGAGGCCCTCGGAGCGGGTGAGCTGGTAGAACCGCACGAAGTCCCCGAAGGTCATCGCCCGCTCGTACACGTCCCGCACGACCGACTTCGGCGAGAGCCGGAAGTCGAGCACCCACGGCTGCTCGGCGGCGTACGCCTCGTAGGCGGCGGTGAGCAGTTCGTCGAGCGGCTTGGGCCAGGTGACCTCCTCGAGCAGCTCCATCCGCTCCTCGTACTCGATCCCCTCCTGCTTCATCCGGGCGACGGCCTCGCCGCGCTCCTTGAACTGCTGCTGCGCGAGGATCGCCCGCGGGTCGTCGAGGGTCGCCTCGACGATCGACACCATGTCCAACGCGTACGTCGGCGACTCCGGGTCGAGCAGCTCGAACGCGGCGAGCGCGAACGGCGAGAGCGGCTGGTTGAGCGCGAAGTTGACCGGCAGGTCGACGGTCATCCGGTACTGCCCGTCGACCTTCTCGATCACCCGGGCGTTGATGAGCGTCCGCGCGATCGACAGCGCCCGTCGGGCCATGGCGAGCTGTCGTGCCCGCGGCTCGTGGTTGTCGAAGACGAGCGAGCGGACGGCTGCGAAGGAGTCCCCGCCGCGCGCGACGACGGCGAGCACCATCGCGTGCGAGATCCGCATCCGCGACACCATCGGTTCGGGTTCCGCCGCGATGAGCCGGTCGAACGACGCCGGCCCCCACGAGACGAACCCCTCGGGTGCCTTCTTCTTCTTGACCTTGTTCTTCTTCTTCGGGTCGTCCCCGGCCTTGGCGACGGCACGGGCGTTCTCGACCTCGTGCTCGGGCGCCTCGGCGACGACGTCACCCTCGGTGTCGTACCCGGCTCGTCCGGCGCGGCCGGCGATCTGGTGGAACTCGCGCGCGGACAGCTGCCGCATCCGCGAGCCGTCGAACTTCGTCAGCCCGGTGAGCAGCACGGAGCGGATCGGCACGTTGATCCCGACGCCGAGCGTGTCGGTCCCGCAGATCACCGGCAGCAGTCCGCGCTGCGCCAGCTGCTCGACGAGCCGCCGGTACTTCGGCAGCATGCCCGCGTGGTGCACGCCGATGCCGGCTCGGATGAGGCGCGACAGGGTCTGGCCGAACCCGGCGCTGAAGCGGAACCCGGCGATCGCCTCGGCGATCTCGTCCCGCCGCTCGCGCGATGCGACCTTCACCGACATGAGCGCCTGCGCCCGCTCGAGCGCGGCGGCCTGGGCGAAGTGGACGATGTAGACGGGCGCCTTGCCCTCCTCGAGCAGCCGTTCGACCGTCTCCTGCACGGGCGTGAGCACGTACTCGTAGGACAGCGGCACGGGCCGCGAGACCCCCGTCACGCGGGCGGTCGGGCGTCCGGTCCGACGCGAGAGGTCGTCGGCGATGGTGGTGACGTCACCGAGGGTCGCGGACATGAGCAGGAACTGTGCCCGCTCGAGCACGAGCAGCGGGACCTGCCACGCCCACCCCCGGTCGGCATCGCCGTAGAAGTGGAACTCGTCCATCACGACGACGTCGACGTCGGCATCGGGGCCCTGGCGGAGCGCGGTGTTCGCGAGGATCTCCGCGGTGCAGCAGATGATCGGGGCGTCGGCGTTGACGCTCGAGTCCCCGGTGACCATGCCGACGTTCTGCGCGCCGAACAGGTCGACGAGCTGGAAGAACTTCTCGGACACGAGCGCCTTGATCGGTGCCGTGTAGTAGCTCCGCTTCCCCTCGGCCATGGCGGCGAAGTGCGCGCCGGCAGCGACGAGGGACTTGCCGGTGCCCGTCGGGGTGCTGAGGACGACGTTGGCGCCGGACACCAGTTCGATGAGCGCTTCGTCCTGCGCCGGGTAGAGGGGACGGCCGCCGGTCTCGGCCCAGTCGGCGAAGGCCTGGTAGACCGCGTCGGGGTCGACGGCACCGTCGACCGCCGCCGGCAGGGCGGCGACGAGCGGCGGGGCGGTGGTGACGTCGGTCATGTGCCCATCCTCCCAGGTGGGGTGACCAGGGGACGGACGGGAGGCGCGGGGCGGCCCCGACCCGCGCCTCCCGTCCGTCACCCGGTCACCTGTCGATGCATGCGCATAGACTTGGTCCGTGCGCGAACTCGGCTTCCTCTCCTTCGTCCCGAACCACGGCGGCACCGCTGGTGCCGCGTCCGCGCTCGAGGACGGCCTCCGCCTGTTCGAGACCGCCGAGTCCCTCGGCTACGGCACCGGGTGGGTCCGCGGCCGGCACTTCGAACCGTTCCTGACCAGCCCGATGACCTTCTTCGCGGCGGCGGCACAGCGCACGAGCACCATCGGCTTCGGCACCGCCGTCCTCGGCATGCGCTACGAGGACCCGGTCCGCCTCGCCGAGGACGCCAGCACCGTCGACCTGCTCAGCGACGGCCGGGTGCAGCTCGGCATCAGCACCGGCATCGCCGGGTACGGACCGATCCTCGACCCGGTCTTCGGCACCTCCGAGCGCAGCTTCCGCGACGAGGCCGAGGCCCGCGCCGCCCGGCTGCTCGAGGTCCTGCAGGGCGAACCGCTCGGCAGCGCCGGCAAGGGCTACGAGAGCATCCCGGCCGGGGCCGACCTGACGCTGCAGCCGCTGTCGCCGGGCCTGCGTGACCGGGTCTGGTGGGGTGGTGGCAGCCTGGGCACCGCACAGCGCACTGCCGAGAAGGGCCTGCTGCTGCACTGCTCGACGCTGAACACCGAGGACACCGGCGCCCCGTTCGCCGAGGCGCAGGCCGACCAGATCACCGCGTACCGCGAGCGCTTCGCGGAGCTGCACCCGGACCGGACCCCGAAGGTGGCCGTCGGCCGCATCGTCGTCCCGCTGCTCGACGACCACGACCGGCAGGTCCACGACGAGTTCCTCACCGGCTACGCGAGCGGGATGGACGACGAGGGCCGCCCCCTGAGCGGCCCGCCGTTCCGGTTCAGCACGGTCCTCTCCGGCGGTGTCGACGAGATCGTGGACGCCCTGTCGGCAGACCCGGCGGTGCAGGCCACCGACGAACTGGTCATCACCCTGCCGGCGAACGGCGACGCCGTCGCCCACGAGCGGATCCTCCGGATCGTTGCCGAGGAGATCGCCCCTCGGGTGCGTTGATCGCGGAGCATCCGGCCGGGGCCCGACGCAGGTGTGGTGAGGCCCCCCGAGCCCCGGGCCGGATGACCATCCTGTTCCTGATCCCCACGGGATGGTGGCACCACTCTTTCACTTCGTGACGGGAATGTCACCAACGGGAAGTGGATGAATTGACGGATCGTCACGTGATCGAGACCTGCGCGAGCGTCCGCGGAAAGGTGCCCCGGAGGACCTTCGCCCCCGGACGACGAATGCGCCCCCGCGCGGACGCGGGGACGCATTCTGGACGCACCGGGACCGAAGGGGCTCCGTGACCGGATCAGGAGGTCACTTCGCTCGCACGACGATTCCTCGATGGTGCGCGCGTCGACGGTAACCAGCCGTCAGGCGCAGATCCATGCTACTGAATGGATCCGCGCCTGCGCGGAAACCGGATCACTCCAGTTCGAGGGCCGCCGATCCGGCGATGTCGGCCACCGACGCTCCGACGTGCAGCGCGAACGTGCCGGGCTCGTACCGCCAGGCGCCGTCCCAGTGCGCGAACGCCCGTGCCGGCACCTCGACCGAGACCTCGGTCGACTCCCCCGCACCGAGCCGCACGGGCGCGAAGCCCACCAGCCAGCGCACCGGGCGGTCGACGGCCGACTCCGCACGCGACGCGTAGACCTGCACGACGTGCTTGCCGGCACGGTCACCCGTGTTCGCCACCGTGGCGGTGACGATCGCGGCGTCGCCCTCGGTCACGGTCGGCGACGCCGAGACGCCGTCGATCGTCCAGGTCGTGTACCCGAGGCCGTGACCGAACGGGTACGCGGGCTCGGTCCCGGCGCGGAGCCAGGCCCGGTAGCCGACGTGCACGCCCTCGTCGTAGGCGACCTTGCCGTCCACCGGGGTGACGTTCGCGACCGGGACGTCCTCGAGCGTCGCCGGCCAGGTGGTGGGCAGCCGTCCGCCGGGCTCCGCGGCACCGGTCAGCACGTCCGCGAGGGCGTTGCCGTACTCCTGCCCGCCGAACCACGTGAGCAGCACGGCGGCGACGTCGTCGCGCCACGGCATCTCCACCGGCGAGCCGGAGTTGACCACCACGACGGTGTTCGGGTTCGCCGCGGCGACGGCGCGGACCAGGTCGTCCTGGTGGCCGGGCAGTGCGAGCGACGAGCGGTCGTAGCCCTCGGACTCGACCTTGCTGTTGGTGCCGACCACGACGATCGCCACGTCCGCATCCTGCGCGGTGGCGACGGCCGCCTCGATCAGGGCGGCGGGGTCGGCGTCGCTCGGCTCCGTGCCGAACTGGTAGGCGAGGACGCCCCCGAGCGCGTCGTCCTGCACGATGTCGTGCTCGATCCGCACGGCGACCTGCCGCCCGGCCTCGACGGCCACCGGCACCGAGCGCGCCGGCGGGTTGAGGAACGCGGCACCGAGCTGGTCGCCCTCGTACGGCACGGTCTCGTCGAGCAGGAGCTCGCCGTCGATCCACAGGCGTGAGTGTCCCGCGGCACCGATGCCGATCCGGACGGTGCCGGTGGTCTCGGGCGTGTAGGTGGTCGTGATGTCGAGCCGGTCGGCCTCGCGGATCGGGGCGTCGCCACCGAACCAGAACAGCGCCGTCGCGCGGCGGTCCTCGACGAACAGCTCCTCGCCGTCCTTGACGAAGGCGATGCGGGCACCGGGCTCACCCGTGGACGGGTTCGTGATGGTCGACAGCGGGAACTCCGCGATGCCCTCCTGCACGACGGCACCGATGGCGTAGTCCACCGTCGCCCCCGGGAGCGCTGCCCGGATGCCCTCGACGGGCGTGACCACGCGCTCGGGCACGACGGTCGCCGAGCCACCGCCCTGCGATCGGGCCTGGTCGGCGTTGTGCCCGACGAGCGCGATGCGCGACACCGTGGTGCTGTCGAGCGGCAGCGCGCCGGTGTTGCGGACGAGGACGATGCCCTCGGCCTCGGCGGCACGGACGAACGCGACGCCGTCCTCCACGTGGACCGGCTGCGCGGCGACGGGCTCGAAGCCCTCGAGCGCTCCGACGCGGGCGGCGAGCGTCAGGATGCGGCGGACCTTGCGGTCGATCGCGTCCATCGGCACCGCACCGGACTCGACCGCCGACAGCAGCGGACCCTCGCTCCACCACGGGTTCGGCCCGGGCATCGCGACGTCCTGCGACGCCTTCGCCGAGTCGACCGAGCGCACCCCGGTCCAGTCGGACACGACGATGCCGTCGAAGCCCCACTCGGAGTTGAGCGGCGTCTCGAGCAGGTCGTTCTCCGACGCCGTGACGCCGTTCACCGCGTTGTACGACGACATGACCGCCCAGGCGTGGGACTCGGTCACGGCCTTCTCGAACGCGAGCAGGTACAGCTCGCGGAGCGCACGGTCGGACACCTCGGTCGACGCGGTGAAGCGGTCGGTCT
>Ga0308156_1003108_pt1 | contig 13189 bp, 13 predicted proteins | sample PhyAR2_FD_201041 | JGI IMG/M metagenome (GOLD analysis project Ga0308156, IMG submission 201041) | Phyllosphere microbial communities from UC Gill Tract Community Farm, Albany, California, United States - DLSL A.R2 | ecosystem: Host-associated > Plants > Phyllosphere > Unclassified | place: USA... | reverse complement strand
AGTTCGCCGAGCGCACCGGCCTGTTCCAGGAAGCCCTGGACGTCGACGAAGTCATCGCCCAGCTGCTGGTCACCGAAGGCTTCGCCACGGTCGAGGACCTGGCCTATGTCGACGCTTACGAAGTCTCCGAGATCGAAGGCTTCGACGAAGAGACGGCTGAAGAGCTTCAGGCCCGCGCCCGCGAATATCTGGACAAGAAGGCTGCCGAGCTGGACGCCAAGCGTGTCGAACTGGGCGTCGAGGACGGCGTGCTTCAGGTGCCGGGCGTCACCCTGCCCATCGCCGTCGCCCTGGGCGAAGGCGGCGTCAAGACGGTCGAGGATCTGGCCGACCTGGCCACCGACGAAATCCGCGGCGGCTATGAGGTCAAGAACGGCGAGCGGGTGAAGGTCCCCGGCGTGCTGGAAAGCTTCAACCTGGCGCAGGAAGACGCCGAGCTGCTGATCCTGCAGGCCCGCGTCGCCGCCGGCTGGATCGATGCGTCGGAACTGCCGCAGCCCGAGCCGGAAGAATACGAAGAAGAGGGCGATTACGCCGAGGGCGAATACGATCCGGACCAGGTGTTCGGTGACGCGCCCGCCGAAGACGACACGGCCGAGGGCGAAGAGTCCGACGCCGAACCGTCGAACGCGTGATGGGAGACCTGGCCACATATGAGCTTGCGCGACGCAACGATCGATAGGGAACGCCGGGACCTCGTCTCTCACGAGGTCATGGATGAATCTCGCCTGATCCGTTTCGTCGCCGGGCCCGATGGCCAGGTGGTCCCCGACCTGGGCAGGAAACTGCCCGGACGCGGCCTGTGGGTCGAAGCCAGCCGCGCTTCGGTCGAGGCGGCGGTCAAGAAGAACGGCTTCACCCGCGCGGCCAAGACCAAATTGACCGCCCCGGCCGACCTGGCCGATGTCGTCGAACGGCTGCTGGCAAGGCGCTGTCTCGACCAGCTGGGTCTTGCCCGGCGCGAAGGCGTTCTTATATCCGGCTTCGAAAAAACCGCGGCGAGCCTGCGCGCTGGCAAGGCCGCCTGGGTTCTGGAAGCCGCCGACGGCTCGGCCGACGGGCGCGGAAAGATCCTCGCCCTGGCCCGTCATCAGACCGCCAAGATCTGCGGCGCGTTCACGGCGGACGATTTGAGTTTGGCCCTTGGGCTGGAAAATGCGATACACGCCGTCCTGCTTGCGGGCGGACGCGCCGATCGGTGGACCATCGAGGTCGAACGACTGGCTGGATTTCGGCCGCTTCGCCCCCCTCACTGGCACGTTTCCAGTGTCGAGGACGGATCGGCGGGAGCACCCCCGACAGGGGCGAGCTGAGGATTTTAGCGGCCGAGGGCCTGTCTCCAAGGGCGGAGACGGGCTCACGGCCGTTCATGGGTATTAGATGAGGACGGCGGGCCTTTCCGCCCCGAGTAAAGCGACCGGATGAGCGACGAAAACGACAAGACCAACCAAGGCCAGGGCAATGCGGGCGGCACGCCGTCCCAGACGGGGCCGCGCGCTCCGCTGAGCCTGAAGCCGCGCGTTGTGGGATCGGTGCCGACCGGCACCGTGAAGCAGAGCTTCAGCCATGGCCGATCCAAGACGGTGGTGGTCGAGACCAAGCGCCGCGCCGGCGCCGGCGGGCCGCAACGTCCGCAGGGCTTCGATGTCGCACGTCCTCAACAGGCCGCGCAGGCACCGCGTCCGCAAGGTCCGCGTCCGTCGCAACCCGCCGGCGGCGCCCTGTCGGCCGAGGAGCAGGAAGCGCGCCGTCGCGCCATCGCCCTGGCCACCCAGGCTAATGCCGCCAAGGCTGACGCCGCCGCCGCCGCCAAGGCCGCCGCAGACGCCGCAGCCCGCGAACAAGCCGCCGCCACCGAACGCGCCGCTCAGGCCGCTCGCGACGAGGCCGCCGCCGCCAAGGCCGCCGCAGAAGCCGCACGCGCTGAAGCGGCCAAGCTGACGGCGGCTGCGCCTGTTGCGCCGGCCAAACCTGCGCCCAAACCGACTGCGCCCGTCGCCGCCGCGCCTGCGCCTGTCGCGCCGACCCCGGCGCCTGCGGCCCCGGTTGCGCCCGCCCGTCCGGCCGCTCCGGCCCGCCCGGTGGTCAACTTCGGCCAGCGCGTGCCCAAGCCCGGCAATCCTCAACGCGCCGCGCCCGAGCGTCCGGCCTTCGGCGGCCGTTCGGCCCGCGAACAGGCGATGGGCGGCGGTGATCGCGCCTATTCGGACCGCCCGCAGAGCGATCGCCCGCAAGGCGACCGTCCGCAGGGCGCCCGTCCGGGCCCTGGCGGTCAGCGTCCGCAAGGCGCCAAGCCGGCCGAGCCCGTCCGCTATTCGGCGCTGAATCCGCGTCCGGCGCCGGGCGCCGCCCGTCCCGGCGGCGCGCGCACCGGCCCTGGCGGGCGTCCGACCCCGAACGCCCCGCCGGCCGAGGCCAATGTTCTGCGTCCGGCCCGTGCGCCCGGCGCCGGCTTCGGTCGTCCGGCCGGTCGTGACGACGATCGCGAGAAGCGTTTCTCCGACGCCGGCAAGGCCGTCAGCCGCACGCGCGGCGAGCCCAAGCGCCGCGAAGGCCGCATGACCATCCAGTCCGTGGTCGGCGACGGCGACGCCGCCGAGCGGATGCGCTCACTGGCCTCGGTCCGTCGTGCTCGTGAACGCGAGAAGGAAAAGCGCAAGGGCGGCTCGACCGATGCGCCCAACCGTCCGCGCGAAGTCGTCATTCCCGACGTCATCACAGTGCAAGAGCTGTCCAACCGGATGGCCGTTCGCGGCGTCGACATCATCAAGTTCCTGATGAAGCAGGGCCTGATGATGAAGATCAACGACGTGATCGATTCCGACACCGCCGAACTGGTGGCCGAAGAGTTCGGCATGGCCGTCAAGCGCGTCTCGGAATCCGACATCGAAACCGGCTTCCTGGGCGAGGCCGACGATGCGGACGCTTCCGACACCCGCGCGCCGGTCGTGGCCATCATGGGCCACGTCGACCACGGCAAGACCTCGCTGCTTGACGCCCTGCGCACGACCGACGTCGCAGGCGGCGAAGCCGGCGGCATCACACAGCACATCGGCGCCTATCAGGTTCGCCTGCCGGACGACCAGAAGGTCACCTTCCTGGACACCCCGGGCCACGCCGCCTTCTCGGCCATGCGGGCGCGCGGCGCCAATGTGACCGACATCGTGGTTCTGGTCGTCGCCGCCGACGACGGCGTCATGCCGCAGACCATCGAAGCCATCCAACACGCCAAGGCCGCTAACGCGCCCCTGATCGTGGCGGTCAACAAGATGGATAAGCCCGGCGCGACGTCGCAGAAGGTCGTCAACGAGCTTCTGCAGTACGAAGTCATCGCCGAGAGCCTGGGCGGCGAGACCCAGATCATCGAGGTCTCGGCCAAGGAGCGGATGAACCTCGACGGCCTGCTGGAAGCCATCCTGATCCAGGCCGAGGTTATGGACCTGCGCGCCAATGCGGATCGCTCGGCCGAGGGCGTGGTCATCGAGGCCAAGCTGGACAAGGGCCGAGGTCCGGTCGGCACCGTGCTGGTCAAGCGCGGCACGCTTAAGCGCGGCGACATCGTCGTCGCCGGCGGATCGTGGGGCAAGGTTCGCGCCCTGCTGAACGAACGCAACGATCAGCTGACCGAAGCCGGTCCGTCGGTTCCGGTCGAGATCCTCGGCCTGGACGAGGCGCCCTCGCCGGGCGACGTCTTCGCCGTGGTGGAATCCGAAGCCCGCGCCCGCGAGCTGACCGAATACCGTCAGCGGGTGAAGCGCGAGAAGGCCCAGGTTTCGGGCGGCTCGGTCTCGCTGGTCGACATGATGGCCAAGCTGGGCTCCAAGAAGGCCTCGGAACTGCCGGTCGTCATCAAGGCGGACGTGCAGGGTTCGGCCGAAGCCATCATGGGTTCGCTGGACAAGATGAGCACCGACGAGGTGCGCGCCCGCACGGTCTATTCCGGCGCCGGCGGCATCACCGAGAGCGACGTCAACTTGGCCAAGTCGGCCGGCGCGCCGATCCTCGGCTTCAACGTCCGGGCTTCGAAACAGGCGCGCGATCTGGCCGAGCGCGAAGGCGTCGAGATCCGCTACTATTCGATCATCTACGACCTGCTGGACGACATCAAAGGCGTCCTGTCCGGCATGCTGGCGCCGCTGCAACGCGAAACCTTCCTGGGCAACGCTGCTGTGCTCCAGGTGTTCGACATCTCCAAGATCGGCAAGATCGCCGGTTGCCGGGTGTCGGAAGGCGTGGTCCGCAAGGGCGCGCGCGTCCGCATCATCCGCGACGACGTCGTGGTGCTGGAGCTGGGCACGCTCAACACGCTCAAGCGCTTCAAGGACGAGGTCAACGAGGTCACGGCCGGCCAGGAATGCGGCATGCAGTTCCAGGGCTTCCAGGACATCAAGGAAGGCGACTACATCGAGTGCTTCACGGTCGAAGAGATCAAGCGCACGCTGGACTAGTTCCTCGTCGCGAGCACGAAGAGACCAAGGCCCGGAACTCAGGTTCCGGGCCTTTTCTTTTGGCGTATATGTAGTTTGCAAACCCAGCACCGGAATGTGATGATCGTCCCCAAGGGGGACCATCTGATGACAGCAAACCAGTTCCGGCTTTTTGTCGCCATTGCGGTCGTCGTTGCCGCGTTGGGATATGTTGCCTGGCTTGCGTATCAGCCTGTCCGTCGCGTCAACGAGTGCGCAGCGCTACGAGAGAGCGGATATAGCGACGCACGTGCGTATTGCGCCGACCTCCAAAGGCAAGGGCTGCTAGCTCGCGATTAGAGGCTGTCTAGCGTTCAGCAGACCAGTTGTTTCGGCACACGATAGTCCTCCACCACAAAACGACCGTCGCCTTGGTCTTTCGCGATGAAGGTGATCAAACAACCGGCGGACTCATAGATTGCCGCTGGCGTGGACGTGGATCGCACGGTCGTCATGTTGCCGAAGGTCTGAGCGGTCGCGTTCACCTGACCGGGCACGACAACCGTTCCGCCGCCCCAGCGGTATTGATACGCCCGCCGCCCGCCCGCCATCTCGATCACGTGGACCGGCTCTCCATAAGCGAACATCGTCTCTTCGACGGGTTTGCCAACGAACGTCCGCATCTCCGTCGATGCACAGCCAGCTATCACAGTGGCGGCTAGAAGAATGGCGAACGTCTTACGCATCTGGCTCTTCCTCCGGCTCTGGCTTCGGCGCGGTCGCTACCCGCCGCACCTTCTCTTCAAAGGCGGCTTCGTCCTCGTCGGACTCAATCTCGCGCGCAAGTTGACGGAATTTGTCAATCTGCGACTCATCCGCTTTGTTGTCGGGCATGGCTTCAAACTCCAAGCGTCACGGCTTCATAGCATTCATCGATGAGTCCGGACAGGAAGGCGGCAAAGGCAATACCCTTTCTAGCGACTTCTTCGTCATCAGTGCTGTCGTTTGCCGAACAACCAAAGGTCAGAACCCCATCACTGAGGCGTTCGAGAAGGCTGCCAAGGAGGCGGGAAAAGGACCGGGTTGGCGCTACCAAAAGTTCAACAAGGCGCAGCGCAACGCTCAGTGGCTTTATGCGAAGCACCTTGGGGCGGCCCGTATCCAGATCGCTACGATCATTTGCCACAAGGCTTCGTTCCAAAAGGACACGATGCTCACCAAGAATGGCGACCTGTATTTCTACGCGTCACAGCTACTTTTGGAGCGAATTTCGTGGATTTGTCGGGACGCTCATGAGCGCGAGCCAAGCGGGAATGGCAAGTGTGCGATGGTGTTTTCGCGCCGCCGAACGCTGGATTACGAACGCTTCCAAGGATACGCGGAAAGAATCAAAGTTGGCGACTGCCTCCGGACGTCAAACGCCGACTGGGCACACCTCGATCTCCGGGCCATTACGTCGCGTCCGCACTCCTCAGGGTATGATGGGCTCCTCGCGGCCGATTACGTCGCGAGCTGTTACGGCGCCGCCCTAGAGCTTTCTCCCTACGGGCTTCACGATGACCATCTTGTGCGGCCATTGTCTCGCCGATCATATCGCTCGGGCCTAGGAACCGGAAAATCGTGGTCAAACGGCCTCAAGATTTTCCCGAAAGAAGCCGAGGCGTTGGTGGCGTCGGATCAGCATCTCTGGTGGATCAGAGACTTTCATCAAAAGTGAATTCGCGGGTCTGAGATTTCAACCTCTCAGCAACCACTGACGCGCTCTGGCGTCTGGGTCGGCATATAGCACCCGCAAGCGAGAATATAAGCGATTCTAACGAATCGACAATGGGGGAGAGGCGCCAAACCCATCGGGAGTCAACCCCGTTACCGCCAGCGCGCCCCTCGCCACTTTCCGTTAGCGGGCGAACGAGGCCCTTCCGTCAGTCGTTCGATAGGTCAGACGCTTACCAACGCCGCCCACGACCGCGCGCATGGCGCGTTCTTGATCTTCGCATCCCAGCGCCGAGCGGTTCGAATAGCGGAAGTCGAACTCCGCCAGATAGCGGTGCAGGTGCTTCTTCGAGCAATGCTGATAGACGCCCTTCATGCCGCGCTTGAAGATCGAGAAGTAGCCTTCGATGGTGTTCGTGTGGATGGTGCGGTCGTCGGTCGAGACGTATTCGTCCTGACCGTGGCGGACCACGCCGTGCTCCGCGAACTGACGACCGACCGCCAGATAGTGACCGGCTTCGTCGGTCATCAGGCGGGCTTCGCGGTGCAGGTTGTCCAGCACGATAGGGGCAATGGTGGCGGGGCGGATGTTGTCCACCACGACCGAACGGACTTGGCCAGTGGAGCGGTCCACCAGCGAAAGCACCTTCATCTTGTGGTGGAAGGCGCGCTTGACCGGCTTGCCGGGTTCGCGACCGATGTAGGTTTCATCGACCTCGACCGCGCCGCCATCCTGACCGAAGGGCGCCAGTTCGCCCGAACGCATGGCCTCACGGATGCGGTGCGCCAGGAACCACGCGGTCTTGTAAGTGACCTCCAGAGTGCGCTCCAGCTGCTTGGCGCTGATGCCCTTCTTGGACGAGCACATCAGGTAGATGGCTTGAAGCCACTTGTGCAGGGGTAGCTTCGATTCCTCGAAGATCGTGCCCATGCGGACGGTGAACTGGCTCTTGCACTGGCCACACTTCTTGAGGCCGTAGCGGACGCGCTTCTCAGGGTTCGCCTTGATCGCGCTGATGCGATCCACGCCGCCGCACTTCGGGCAGACCGGGCCACTGGCCCAGATCAGGCCTTCAACGAAGCGGAAGGCCGCTTCTTCATCGTGGAAATAGGGCTTGGACAGAACGGACATGAGCGGGCCTCTTTGACCCGCTCAATCTAGCCCAAACTCACCGGGTTTGCAAAGTATATATACGCCTTTCTTTTGCGGCCCGGGGGCGATGCGTTCGAAGTGTTCGTTCGCGCTTCGTCAACGCCGCTGGCTGTGCATTCGCGAACGGCGGCCGTTCATCGCCGCAAGCGCGGTGGTGAAGGGCAGGGGATGGCGGCACGGTCTGGTCATCGAGGGCCGGTCGTCGGTCCTCTCGCTGACACAGGACACGCCGTCATGAACACCGCCGCCGCCATCGCTCCCATTCTCGCTCTCGCCGCCGCCCTCACCGTTGCCGCGCCCGCCTTCGCCGCCGACCTGACCGTCGCCTTCCCGAGCGCCGCGCCCCAGGGCCAGATCATGGTCGCCGTCTTCAACAGCGAGGCCAACTATGGCGGCGAGGGCCAGCCGGCCCAGGTCGCCATGCTGGATGTGGCCGCCGGCCAGACCAGCATCACCTTCGACGGCCTGCCCGACGGCGACTATGCCGTCCGCGCCTTCCACGACCTGAACGGCGACGGCAAGATGAACACCAATCCCTTCGGCATGCCGGTCGAGCCCTTCGCCTTCTCCAACAACGCCGTCGGCAATATGGGACCGGCGTCTTGGGAGCGCGCCAAGTTCGCGGCCGCCGGCGCGACGACCCAGTCGATCGACCTGAAGTAAGCGACGAAAGCCGGAGTTAAATCATGACCCCCTCCCGCCGTTCCTTCCTGATGGGCGCCGCCGCCCTCTCGGCCGCAGTCGCCACGCCCGAAATGGTGCGGGCCGCCGCCGCCTTGAACGTCGTCGCCGCGACGAAGGCCGACTGGGCGCTGGCGACCCAGGACGTCGAAGGCGACATCGCGCGCCAAACGATGCGCCTGGTCCACGGCCGGGCGCCGGCGGGGTTGCAGGGTGCGCTGTATCGCAACGGACCGGCCAAGTTCCGGCGGCCAGGCGGGTCGGCAACCCACTGGTTTGACGGCGACGGCATGATGCGCGCCTTCCGCATCCAGGACGGCCAGGCGACGCTGGAGGCACGGTTCGCCGACACGCCCAAGCGCCGCACCGAAACGGAGCTGGACGCCGTGGTCACGCCGGGCTTCGGCACCAAGGGCGACGCGCGCGCCCGCATCGGCTCGAACGACGACGCCAACGCCGCCAACACCGCCGTCATGGTCGCTGGCGATCAGGTCTGGGCGCTGTGGGAAGGGGGATCGCCGCTGGCCCTGTCGGCGTCGGACCTGTCGACCCGCTACTTCGTCACCCTGCGCGATGATTTGAAAGGCATGCCGTTCCAGGCCCATCCGCGCTACGCCCCCGACGGCTCGATCTGGAACGTGGGGTCGGCGGGCGGTCAGGCTGTCATCTGGCATCTGCGCCCGGATCGCAGCCTTAGCGACGCCCAGGTCGTGCCCCTGCCGCGCGCCAGCTATATGCACGACTTCACCGCCACCAACCGGCACGTGATCCTGGTGCTCCAGCCCTGGGTGTTCGCGACCCACGCCATGCCGGTGACCGCAGGCCTGGCCTGGCGACCGCAGATGGGGACCCAGATCCTGGTGCTGGACAAGGACGACCTGTCCAAGCGCCGCCTCTATGAACTGCCGGGCTTCTTCCACTTCCACCTCGGCGACGCCTGGGCCGAGCGCGACGGCACGATCCGCTTCGATGTCGCCGCCAGCGGCGATCCGCGCTTCGCGGTCGATGGTGCGCGGGTTCTGGTGGACGGGCATGGGGTCGTTCCGGGCGATCCGGCGAAACTGGCGCTGATCACCCTGCGGCCGGATGGACGCGCCGACATGACCTACAGCGATATCGTGGGGGAATTCCCGAAAGCCGATCCGCGCCGTGCGGGGCTGAAGCGCAGTTTGACCGCCCATACCTCCGGCGAGACTCGCGGCCGGCCCTTGCCGACAGGATTGGCGGTCCACGACTGGAACAGCGGGCGCTCGCACGCCTTCGAGTTCGGCGTGCATCAGGTAGTCGAGGAGGCGGTCTTCGTGCCCAAGCCCGGCGCGACGGCGGAAGAGGACGCCTGGCTGATCGGACCTTCGGTCAATCTAAAGGACGGGCGCACCGAACTGCATGTCTTCGACGTGGCGCGGATCGAGGACGGGCCGGTGGCGACCTGGCAGGCGGACGTGGCCCTGCCGGCCGGCTTCCACGGCGTGTGGGCAGGGTAGGACCGCCCCGGGCACAACCTTTGCGGGCCTTCATGGTTCGAAAAGGCTGCCGTGCCAAGGTGAGACCATGACCCCCGTCCAGACGCCCGCCGATCTTCGCCCCATCACCGCCCTGCGCTTCGGCGCGGCCATGTGGGTCGCCGTCTACAGCTTCTGGGAAAACCTGGCGGGCGCCGGTCAGTCGGGCCTGGTCGCCAAGGGCTATCTGGGGGTCGAGCTGTTCTTCGTCCTGTCCGGCTTCATCCTCAGTCACGTCTATCTGGCGGCGGCGGGCGAGAAGCGGTTCTCGTACCGTGGCTTCCTGTGGGCGCGGATCGCGCGCGTCTATCCGCTGCATATCGCCACCCTGATCGGCGTGGGGCTGCTGGCGGCCGCCGCCCTGTTCGCCGGCATGAGCGTGGACGCCAATGTGCTGAGTTGGGCCTCGCTGCCCGCCAACCTCTTCATGGTTCACGCCTGGGGGCTGGCGCCGGTCGCGGGCTGGAACCATCCGTCCTGGTCCATCTCGGCGGAGTGGTTCGCCTATCTGTGCTTCCCGCTGTTCGCCTTCGTCTTCTGGCGCCTGCGTCATCGGCCGATCGCGGCGGTGGTCGGGGCTGCGGCCTTCCTCGTCATCCTCTATTTCGCGTTCGAGCAACTGGCCGGCTTCGCCTTGACCGAGGCGACGATCCGCTGGGGCGCGCTCAGGATCGTGCCGTGCTTCGCCCTGGGCTGCGCCCTCTACCTCGTTTATCGCCGCGCGCCGTTAAAGGCGCCGTGGCTGTGCGCCGCCGTTTCGTTCGGCCTGATGGTGCTCAGCGCCGCGCTGGGACTGTGGGACGGCGTTACGGTTCTGCTGGCCGGCGCCCTGATCCTGTCGCTGGCCTCGCTGCCTAATGAACGCGCCGGATGGCTGGCGTCAAAGCCGGCCGTCTACCTCGGCGAGATCAGTTACTCGGTCTATATGGTCTGCGTGCCGTGGAAGCTTTTGGCGGTCGGTCTGGCCGCCAAACTGTTCGACGCGCCGGACAAGCAGCTTCAAATTTTCGTGTGGCTGGCGATACTGGCCCTTCTGCCGGTTGTCGCGGCTGCCTCCTATCATCTGGTCGAACGCCCGGCGCGCAAGGCTCTCAGGGGCATGGCCGACAAGCGCGCCAAGCGTCACGACAAGGTTTCAGAAGGAAATATGAAGCACGGCGATATGCCGAAACAACTTGCGACAGGGCGTGATCCCGTGGCCTAAAGGGCGCTTCCAAAGGCGGGTCGGGATACCCCAAGCATGCTGAAACGGCTCAAAGCCGCCGCAGTTGCGGCGACCCTCGGTTTTTTTGCGCTGGGCGCTGTCCCCTCCACCGCAAAGGCTGATGAGCCCTATTGGCAGTGCGTGACCTTCGCGCGCATGTTCTCCGGCATCAACATCTTCGGCGACGCCTGGACCTGGTGGCGCCAAGCCGCCGCCAATTTCCGCACCGGCAAGGCCCCGGAAACCGGCTCGGTTCTGGTCTTCCGCCCCGAGGGCCGCATGAGCCGGGGCCACGTCGCCGTCGTCTCCGACATCCTGACCGACCGCGTCGTGCGCGTGACCCACGCCAACTGGGGCGGCAGCCGCGGCAAGGTCGAAGAGAATGTCACCGTCGTCGACGTCTCGCCCTCCAACGACTGGTCCCAGGTCAAGGTCTGGTACAACCCGATCAACGATCTGGGCACGACGGTCTATCCGACCTACGGCTTCATCTACAAAGGCGCCCGCGACGCCTTCGACGCCGGTCGTCAGATCGCCGCCAACGTCTCGGCCCAAGGCCAGCACTAAGCTTGCACCGCCCGCCATCGCGGGCGATAGGCGGGCATGACCCAATCCAGCGACATCACCTACGCCGGCTATCTGGCGTTGGACGACCTGCTTTCGACCCAGCATCCATTGTCGGACCAGCACGACGAAATGCTGTTCGTCGTCATCCATCAGACCAAGGAACTGTGGCTCAAGCAGATCCTGCATGAGACGGCCCTGGCTCAGTCGATGGTGCGCGCTGGCGACCTGGTCCCGGCCTACAAGAGCCTGGCGCGCGTGAGCCGCATCCAGGCGGTGATGACCCACAGCTGGGACATTCTATCGACGATGACGCCGTCGGACTATCTGCGGTTCCGAGGGGCGTTGGGATCGTCCTCCGGCTTCCAGAGCGACCAGTTCCGACGTTTCGAGGCCATGCTGGGGCTGAAGGACGCCAGCTTCCTGAAGTTCCACGAAGACCGCCCCGAGGCACTGGCCGCGCTTCAGGCCGCCATCGCTGCGCCCAGCCTTTACGATGACGCTCTGGCGCAGCTGGCCAAGGCCGGTCTGCCGGTGCCCGCCGAGGTGCTGAACCGCGACGTGACCCAACCCTATGCGCCGTCTGAAGCCGTCGAGGCGGCCTGGCTGGAGGTCTATCGCGACACGGAACGGTGGTGGGTCCTTTATCAGTTGGCCGAGAAGCTGGTCGATCTGGACGACGCCCTGCTGACCTGGCGGCACAAGCATGTTGTCACGGTCGAACGCATCATCGGTCGGCGTCGCGGCACGGGCGGAACCGAAGGCGCCGCCTATCTGGCCTCGACCCTGACCAAGCGCTGCTTCCCCGAGCTGTGGTCGCTTCGCACCAAACTTTGATGTCGCAGGCGGCAACCTTCGCCGCGCCGGGCCATTTCGCCGTTTGACCGCAACAGCGGAAGGAATGGACGAGATGAGCAACCCCAACGCCCACGACATCAAGGTTCTGAACGGCCTGATCGAAACGACGCTGGACAGCGCGGACGGCTATCGCGAAGCCGCCGAACAGACGCAAGACCCGCACTACCGCACCCTGTTCGAGCGCCGCAGCAGCGAACGCCAGCAGGTCGTCGACGACCTGTCGGCCGCCGTGCGCGGTCTGGGCGGAGATCCGGAATCTGATGGATCGATCCTGGCCAAGGCGCACCGCGCGTTTCTGGATGTGAAACACGCCCTGCTGCGCAACGACGATTCCGTTGTCGGCTCGATCAACTCGGGCGAGGGGTTCATCGCCAACAAATATGAAAAGGCGCTGGAAGACACCGGCATTTCCGCCACCACGCGCGAGACGATCCGGCGCGCCTATGCGGCGGTCAAAACCGAGCATGAGCAGATGGAAGCCCTGAAACACAGCCTGGAAGGCCAGCGCGACGCCGCCAACCCCCTGTTCCCGCAGTAATCCCGGACTGACGGAATAGAAAAAGGCCCCGGCGTCACCGCCGGGGCCTTAGTCATTTGATCATCTAGCCTGAAACTAGGCTTCTTCGGTCTTGGCGGCCGAACCGGTTTCCGGAACGACGACGCCCTTGGCGGGACGGACCGTCTGGCGCTCGGCGATACGGGCCGACTTGCCGCGACGGTCGCGCAGGTAATAGAGCTTGGCGCGACGCACGACGCCGCGGCGCTTCACTTCGATCGACTCGATGTTCGGCGACAGGATGGGGAAGCGGCGCTCGACGCCTTCGCCGAACGAGATCTTGCGGACCGTGAAGGTTTCGCTGATGCCGCCGCCGTCGCGGGCGATGCAGACGCCTTCGAAGGCCTGAACGCGCTCGCGCTCGCCTTCCTTGATCTTCACGTTGACGCGCAGGGTGTCGCCGGGCTGGAATTCCGGGATTTTGCGTTCGCCCAGAACGCGGGCTTTTTCTTCGGCGTCCAGCTGTTGAACGATGTTCATGTCATTTCTCCTCGGGCTTTGCGCCCTTTAGCTGTGAGTTGGCGAGATGCGCCTGCCAGAGGTCCGGCCGCC
>Ga0308156_1003106_pt1 | contig 13196 bp, 11 predicted proteins | sample PhyAR2_FD_201041 | JGI IMG/M metagenome (GOLD analysis project Ga0308156, IMG submission 201041) | Phyllosphere microbial communities from UC Gill Tract Community Farm, Albany, California, United States - DLSL A.R2 | ecosystem: Host-associated > Plants > Phyllosphere > Unclassified | place: USA... | reverse complement strand
GAAAAGGGAGTATTTTAGTGCTGGACAATGAACGAAATACCTAAACGGCTCTCTCCTTCCAAGGAAACGTTGAACCTGCTTTTTGCGCGTTCAGGGAATTGCTGTGCTTTTCCGGGCTGTGCTCATCCGTTGATTGATGAGGAGGATCAGTTTATTGCCCAGGTTTGCCATATCGAGGCGGCGCTGCCTGGTGGGGAACGCTATAATGAGCAGTCGGACAATGAGTCCAGGAGAAAACCGGAAAATCTTTTGCTGCTGTGTTATCAGCACCATATTAAAACCAATAATATTGACCGATATCCGGTGTCGGAGCTGCGCAAGATGAAATCGGAGCATGAGGCGCAGTTTCAGTCCGGAGCTGATCGGGTGATACCAACTTTTGAATTTATTGAAAGGGTGTATTATGGCGAATTGCAGAAGATTACCGATCAACTCTCAAGGCTGGGAAACCAGATGGAATCGGTAAAGAGTGACACTGCGGAAATTCGTGAGGATACCAAGACGATATTGGCGGCGGTAAATGAGCAGATTGCTATCTCTTCTGGTTCTCGCGGTACTACTGTTGCCGGATCAGGCATATATATACCGCAAATGGATGCGGCGATGACCCTTCGGTCTTCTTATCGCCACGACCTGGCCATAGAGGGGCTTAAGGCTTTGAAAGATGGCCACTGGCAGGATCTTAATGCTCTTGAGCGGTATAAACTGCTGGCCAATCTGGGTATCTGTTATTTTGAGCTTGGGGAATATGAAAAGGCAGCCAGGTATTATCTGGATGCTTTTGAATTCCAGCCGGAACGTTTGCGCGCTATAACGCTTGCTGCCTCGGCGCATGTGATTATGGGTAGTTTTGATATTGCGGCTGAATTGGCGAGAAAGGCGCTGGTTATGGAACCGGGGAATGCCGATGCTTATAATACACTGATTGTGGCTGAGGGCGGTAAAATGGATTTGCCTTCGCTGATTGCACTGGTTCCTCTGGCTTACCGGGATCAGGTGGACGTGGCCCTGGCAATATCCAATGAGGCCCGTAAAAAGGGAATGCTTGAAGAGGCTATCAATTGGGCGCAAAGGGGGATAGGGTTCGCTGGGGGTAAAAATGTGTTGCAGGGGAAGGCCTATCTGGCTACGCTGATCTATGATTCAATCAATTATCCTTTTGATGTGTACAACCGGCAGGTTTCCAGGGATATGCTCAATAAAGCTAAGTACGTGGTTGAGCTGCTGGATACGGTCTGGGCAGAAGTAAAGGGAACCATGCTTGCGCCTGTAAATACTTACTGGCTGTCTTGCCGAGGGCAGGCCAAAAGGATAATGGGGAAATTCAAGAGTTATTATGCGGATATGCTGGAATGCGCAGAATGTAATCCGAGTCTTCAGAATTTGCATAACCTGGCTTACGCAGGGATTGCAGTGGAAGAATTTGACAGGGCGTATACATGTACCGTGGAAATGGAAAAGTTTGCTTTTGGGGAGGAACGCGGCCAGGTCCAGATGGTCAGGGCGGAGATACTTTATTTTACCGAGCACTATACAGAAGCCATAGGATTATTGGAATCGGTGACCAAAGAAGTTATTCCCGATAGTCTAATTGTGGAAATGCAGGTTTTGTTGGTTGCAGCCTATAAGCTTGGTGGATTTCTGGAAAAGGCTCTTGTTTTGAATGACAACCTGATCCTACGCTATCCGGATGCCATCCGGCCTTATCTGGAGCGGGCTTTGGATGAGCGGAGGGCCGGCCGGCCGGATAAGGAGCTGGAAGCATTGGAACTGGCACTGTCCCATATCAATGCTGAAAGCTCGCTGCTGGATATAAAAACGCTTGCAGCACATTTTTTCCGAACAGGTAAGTTTGCTGAAGCTATACCTTTGTATGAACGCATTGCTGATGTAAAGATCTATGGGCCACTGACTAAAAATTTACTGGAAACTTATTTTAGGGCCGGAGAATCGAAAAAGGTGCTGAATGCCTGTATAGATCTGATTTCAAGGTATGGGCCTTCTTATGAGCTTAGTTATATGCTGACCGATACCTATCTTTTGATCAATGATACCCAGGCAGCGATTCAGACCTGTCTGAACCACTTGGAGGTTTACCCTGATGATCAGCGTGTTGCAGCAAAACTTTTGCAGGTTTATGAGCGGATTAATGACTTTGATGCGATCAAAAAGATTTTGGCAAAATTTGATCGTATTGACAGGACGCTTCCGACTGCGGTACAGTTCAAAATTGCTGAACTTTTTTTAGTTGCAGGGCTGCCAGAGCAGTTTTATGACCAGTCGTTAATCTGCTGGAAAAGGCATTACGGGCAGAAGGAATGCCATGAATATTTTATCTTCAATTCGGTTACTGCATTAAGGCTTGCGGGTGAACTGACTGATCCGCAGCTTGTGCAGGATGAGGTGGCGGTGGGATTAGTGGATGATGAGGGTAAAAAGCTTACTTTTTTCATTACCGAATCAGGTAAAGCAGGGATACCAGAAGAAATCGCGGCAAAAGATCCGATAGGAAAAGCTCTTGCTGGCAAAGCTGTAGATGATGAAGTTAATATTTCGGGACGCAGGTACAGAATAACTGAAATTCTGCATGCTTTTAATTTTGCCAAAAGGGAAAGTTACCGCTTGATGCAGGAGAAGTTTATTGACAGCAACAGCTTACGGGTATTGAAAAAACATGATTCTGATGATCCCAAAGTGGCTTTCCGGGAGCTGTATGCTATTTTGGATGCGGACGGCAAGCAAAGGCAGGTGGTGGAGAATATGTATAAGAAAACTCCGTTACCGCTTGGCGCAATTGCGCGCGGACAGGGGGAAAATCCGATAAAGACCTGGAATAGTTATATCGCCTGGGACTCTCCGGGTATTCCGGTGATGAATGGTCAAAACGAGATTGATGAAGCTTTGAAAAAGCTTGCCGAAAACAGCCCGATTATTATTGATGCGATTACACTTAATTCGGTTGCCTCAATTGGCCTGCTTTCAGAGCTGGCGGCTATGGAAAATCCTTTGACCGTTTCCCAATCTTCCCTTAACGTGTTCCACAGCCTCATCAGGGAGTTTGAAACCAGTAAGGGCGGTTTAACCACGATGGGCAAACGCAACGGGCAATATGTGCGCAGTGAACTTAGTGCCCAGGATATTACGCAGTACCTTGACTTTATAAAGAACCTGGTTAGCTGGATTGAGCAGCATTGTCAGGTGCTGCCTTGCAGGCCTGGTCTTGAAATGCCTGCCCAGGAAAAGCTGGAACTGGATGATTTATATGGCGAAAGTTTTGCCGAAACCCTGCTTATTGCCGAAAGTTCTGATTACCTGCTGTACAGCGAGGAATGGACTTTCCGCAGCATGGCTTATCAATTTTACCATACTGATGGTTTTAACAGTTTTATGCTATGCCAGTATTTGGTAAAAAAAGAGGTGATTTCCATGGAGCGCTTCCATGATGCAGTAGAAAAGATGATCGGTATGAACTATCAGGGCATTCCGGTCAACAGCAGTATTCTGATTTCGCTGCTTGAAAAAACCGGAGATCCATCACATCCTACCTTTCAGACCGCAATCAAGGGACTTGCCTCTAACCTGACCGGTTTTAATCATGCGCAGGCAACCTGTTTATTGTTTTACCATGATATCATCAGAAGCGAGGTGCTCAGTAAGAAACTACAAACTGATCATTCATTTTTTTCTAGGGTTGTACTTGCCACATTACGGGTATTGTTCAGCTGCTATTCTACTGCTGAACAGGTCAATAATTCGTTGGTTGAGGCCTGTATTACGATTTTCAGACCGGAGCATCCGCTGACCATAAAGATTTTGAACCTGATTGCAGAAGCTTTTAAACGTTCTGAGAAAAAATAATGCTTTTTTCAGCTTACCAGTCCTTTACCTATTCAAATTCCATATCTGAAACATCATCGCTAAAACCGCCAAACAATCCGGGATCAAGCTTTCTTTGGATTAGGCTGATTTCAAACGTTTCCCCTTCTTCATGCTCATCTTCTACAAAGGTTTCCGTTCTTTCAATATTGTATTTTGGAATAATTGAAATTACCAATTGCCCTTCATCTTCAAAATCCCGGGATAACAGTTTCCATTTGAGCAATACCTCCCCTATTTTGCCCATAGTGGGTTTAACGTAAATTCCTCTGGTAGTAAAGCCATCTGATGAAACCAGAACAGAATTGTAAGGATCAATCAGCAACGACCTGTTACAGTTGCTGTAGGCTTTAACATTGGATTTAAATGTCTTGAAATTCAGCACAGTTGATTCCTCGGTTCCGACAGTCTCAAATTCACCTTCGAATTCCAGCTCGATTTTATAGTCTTCAATTGTTTTTTTGCCTATATTCCTGACCTTCAGATCAAACCAGCAATATTGCTCCCAATCTCCAGTACGATCAAAAAACTGGGTGTAGAGCGGTCCTTTAAGTATAGCAGGCCTCTGCTCCCGGATTGTGTTAAGGGTAAAGGCTTCACTGCTATATACTTTTTTAGTAATTATTTTTTTGAATTTCGGGTTAACTTCTAAAGTAGTACTCCCATCAGCAAAAGTTATACTGATTCCGCTCTGACGGTAGTGGTTTTCGTGCTTTAAGTACCAGTCGTTTACTTTTGGAAACTCGGGAATCTTGCGTTCGAAAAAGTCCCAAAAGCAAATCTGTATCGAAAACAGTTTGTTGGTCACATTTTCTACACTTTTGATCCGGACGTATTCTTCTATTTTTTGGTCCTTTGGCAAGGAAGTGGCAATCACCAGTTTGTTTAGCTTTGGTTGAAAATGAAGGGCTTTATCGATTTCAGCTTGTATATCTGAGGTGGTAATTCTATTGGGTGATCCGTCTATCAGGTTGAGCTTTTTGTTTTTGCACTGTATGCCGTTATATTTTGCACCGTCATCTACCGCGCCATAGATATCTACACCCTGCTGCCCCTGTGCATTGTCAGAATTAAATTCAATTTCGTGGGGAATTTCCCAGATTTCTCCCCAGAGTTTGAGGCATAAGGTTTCAAAATCCTGCCAGTTTTTTGGAGGATGGATATTGGTTGGTGATATCATATTTTATTGGCGAGATCAAATATACTAAACCACCACATTAAAAACACTTCCAAATGGTGTCCTTTTATTCAGTATGGTATTGTGTGAGCTATTACAATCGATCCGATGATATTTTGGTGTATCTGACCTAAATGGGTGATGGTTTATTTACAGTATTTCCTACTATCGGGTGATTTACCGGTTCGGTTTTGTATCACAGTTTTGTACTGGCGGTAATGGTGCTGCCGGATAATCTGATCTGTTGTGAACAAACATGAAATTTATTTTGGCCTGGTGCCGCTTTTGCTCTTGGTGCTGCTTTGTGCGGTGATTTCTTTCTCGGCTGCCGCCCAGCCGCCTGCTGAGGATTATTTTTATTTACCCGGCGTGGTTATTTCTTTGGGTAATAGGATGAAATATTAGGGTATCCCCTATTTACTCCCCCTTTCAGGCTTTTGTGGTTTACCAGTTTTGCTGCTGATTCCAGTGGTAATGGTGCTGCTGGGTAAAGCGAAATACGATGTTAAAATCTTTTACGTGGCCGGAGTTTTTACTGGCCAGCATTATTTTGAGTTTGGTGTGGTGGGCGGGTGTGTGGCTGCTGTGTTACCGGAAAAGGGGTAAACCTGCCGGGCCTTTGCCGCACAGTTGGGAAGATGAGGTGGAGGAATTTTCGGATAAGGTGATGGGCAGGCCTGCTGTGGAACAGGGGGTTCAGGTGGTGGAGGCCGGAGAGTTTTCTTTTGCTGAGCGTGGAGAGGATGAGGGCGGGACGGATAAGGTTTCCAGGCTAGGTGATCTGGCTGATGTGCAGCAGGAGATCCGTGAGGTTTGCGGGATTCTGGCTGCAGAGGATGGATCAAAGGAGGACTTTTTTACGCTGTTTGAAATGATCCGCTCGAAATATCCAAGGATTGCCGAGTCTGGTTCGCTGGATGCGCTGAACGGATTTATCCGGGAGCATGTGCCTTTTGCGCTGAGCGAGCAGGAGCTGGAAAGTCTCTGGCTGTAGGCCTGCCTGGTTTTTGATTTATTGAAGCGGGCTGGATTTCCATCCGATGGGACTGGCGGCATGGGGCCGCTGATCTGGAAAATCAAGCTGTTTTTATGAAGAAAAAATTAGGTGGTGCTATTAGTGAAAGAAGAATGCTGACTGGCCGTTTTTGGCTGCTGGCGATGGTGTTGAACGTTTTTGCGGTGCTGAATGCGGTGGTGGTCAAGGCGCAAAGTGGTGAGGCAGGGATCAATGAGGCAACCAATCAGGTGGCGGGCTATTTTGATGCAGGCTGTAACCTGGTGTATGCAATCTGCGCGGTGGTGGGCTTGATCGGCGCGGTAAAGGTGTTCAACAAGTGGAATGCGGGTGAACCGGATACCAATAAGGTGGCTGCAGCCTGGTTTGGTTCCTGTGTGTTTGCGGTGATTGTGGCCACGGTGCTGAAGTCATTCTTTGGGGTTTAGGTTTAGTATTTAATGCTGGCGGCTGGCCGGGTTGTTTGGTTTTGGTTCGGATCTGGTCGGCCCCAGCTTTAATTGATGTTTTATGGGTATTGTATATCAGATTAATAAAGGAGTTGGAAAGCCTATTGAGTTTCGGGGTCTGCAGGGTCAGTATATTGCTTATCTGGCTGTGGGACTAGTGGTATTGCTGCTGCTTTTTACCGGGCTGTATCTATTGGGTACGCCGCTGGTGGCGCTTTTGCCGCTGGTGATGGGGCTGGGTGCTGCGCTGTTTTTTGGGGTATTTGCTTTGTCCAAACGCTTTGGGGTGCATGGGCTGGCTAAGTTTATGGCCAGACGCGGGATTCCTGTTTACCTGAAGTTTTCTTCGCGCAGGGTATTTACCGGGCTTCGGGTTTTACAGGGAAATAAGGAAAGGCAGGCCAGGCGATGATGGAGATCGAAAAAATTATGCCTATCTGGAAAGTGGAAAATGGCGCGATGCTGTCGATGGCGGGCGATGTGACGATTGCCTATTCGTTGCGTTTACCGGAGATTGGGACCAGCTCGGCCAAGGATTTTGAGGGGCTGCACCAAGCTATTGTAAAAGCGATGGGTGTGCTGCAGCCGGGAACGGTGCTGCATAAGGCAGATTGGTTTGTCAGGCGGTCGGTCGGTTTGAATGAGGTTAAAAGGCAAGATTCGCTTGGTGGTGCGGGTGAGCGGGAATTTGCAGGCCGTGATTTTCTGGATCATGAGTGTTTTATCTTTTTGACCAGGAAACCTGCCGCAAGGAAGCTGTCATCATCGGCTTACTCAAATATCCTGCGCAAATCGATTGCCCCTGCCAGCGTGGCGGATGAAAAACTGTTGTCCGGTTTTTTAGCTTCCTGCGGGCAGTTTGAGCGGATTTTATTGGATAGTGGTATGCTCGGCCTTTCGCGTTTGGGTGATGATGCGCTTTCTGGTACTGCTGGCAGCGCTGGTGTGATTGAAAAGTATTGCTTTTTATTAGGACGCGGGCAGCGGCCAGTGATCCGGGATGTGCACCTGCGGGATGAGATCCGGGTGGGAAGGACCAGGTGTGAGCTGTATACGCTGGCTGATGTGGTGCACCTGCCTGCCTTATGTGGATCAAGGCTGACCTATGAGCCCTACTCTACTGACCGCACTTCCTATAGCATTGGTTTTGCTACGCCACTGGGGATGTTGCTGGACTGTAACCATGTGTATTCGCAGTATGTTTTTATCGGCGATGGCAGAAAAACGATCCGGGAACTGGAGGCGAAGAAATTGCGTTTGCAGTCGCTTTCGGGTTATTCCAGAGAGAATGCGGTTTCCAGGGATGCGGTAAATGATTTTTTAAATGAGGCGGTTTCTACGGGCAAGCTTCCGGTTCGGGCGCATTTTAATGTGCTGTGCTGGTCAGAAGATCCTTTGGAATTTTCAGACTTGAGAAATAAGGTAGGTTCTGCTATGGCACGGATTGGAGCAGAATGTAAGCAGGAAACCGATGGTGCCCCTCAGGTCTGGTTTTCGGGGATGCCGGGCAATGCGGCAGATTTTCCGATGAATGACAGCTTTGATACGTTTGCCGAGCAGGCAGCCTGTTTTTTCAACGTGGAGTCCAATGTGCGCTGCGATGGATCGGGGCTTCGCTTGGGTGACAGGCTTTCGGGGAGGCCGCTATACGTGGACCTGTTTAATTGTCCGATGAAGTCTGGAAGGATTACGAATCGTAATCTTTTTGTCTGCGGAAGTTCGGGTGCCGGAAAGTCGCTTGCAATGAACCATTTGTTGCGCTCGCTGTATGATGAGGGCGCGCACTGCGTGACGGTGGATGTGGGTGGCAGCTACCGGGGATTATGTGATCTGGTGGGTGGTTATTATTTTTCTTACACCGAGGCTAATCCGATCAGGTTCAATCCTTTTTATATCGGAGAGGGTGATGTGCTGGATATTGAAAAGAAAGAGAGTTTAAAAACGCTTTTACTTTCGCTGTGGAAGAAAGATGCCGATGATTATAACCGGGCGGAATACGTGGCGATCTCTACAGCCATAACGCTATACTATGAGTATTTAGCTATTCATCCCGAGGTTTTCCCCTGCTTTAATTCCTTTTATGATTTCCTGATGCGTGAGTACATGGAGGTAATGAAGGATGGTAAGGTAAAAGAAAAAGACTTTGACCTGGTGAACCTGCTGTATGTACTTAACCCCTATTACAAGGGCGGGGAATTTGATTACCTGCTGAACGCCTCGGAGAACCTGAACCTGCTTAATGAGCGGTTTATAGTCTTTGAGCTGGACAATATCCGCGGGCATGAGATTCTGTTTCCGGTGGTGACGATCATCATTATGGAAATGTTCATTTCCAAGATGCGAAAGCTGAAAGGGCTGCGAAAGATTCTGGCCATTGATGAGGCCTGGGTAGCGATTGCCAAGAGCGGCATGGCCCATTTTATCCGCTACCTGTATAAAACCGTCCGGAAGTTTAACGGAATTGCTGCGCTGATCACCCAGGAAGTGGATGATCTGATCTCCTCTCCTATTATCAAGGAAACGGTGATCAATCTCTCTGACACCAAGCTGCTGCTGGATATGCGCAAGTTTATGAACAAGTTTGATAAGCTTCAGGAGGTTTTGGGGCTTTCGGATAAGGCGAAGACCTTGCTTTTGTCGCTGAATAAGGATAATGCGAAAGGGGAAAATTACCGGGAGCTGATGCTGGATCAGGGCGGTCAGCACATGCAGGTGTACCGCAACCAGCTCTCTCTGGAAGAATATCTGGCTTATACCACTGAAGAATCTGAAAAAATGCAGGTAGAAGCTTTTGCAGCCTTACATGGTGGTATAGCTGCTGGAATTGCGGCGCTGGCGGCGGAGATCCGCTCTGGCAAAAGAAAACTTTAAATACTAAGCAATTAAATATGATGAAAAATCTTAGAGAAAACAAAACAGCGAAAGAGCGGAGCAGGATTGATTCGCGGATGATGTCCTATGCTGCCAGACTGATGTTTATCGGGGCGTTGGCTGCTTTGATCATACTGATCGGCATCCAGGCCTGTAAATCCGGAAAAACGTTTTCAGGAACTTATGTGAATTCCGCGGGAAGTGAATTCAGTCTGGCCAATGATACGCTGGTTTTAGAGCAGGTCGAGGGAAATCAGTACCGGATCCACCGGATGACTGGCTATCTCCTGATTTCGGATTCAGGCCGTCTGGGCAGTTACAGGTGGGAAAAAGAGGAATGGACGGCAGAATATGATCCTGAGCATGGGGTGATGAGCGAGAAAGGGCATGGAAAGCCAATTTCTTTTAATGCTGACCGCTCGGTGATGACTGTGGGTAGAAGGGGGTACCAAAAAATTAATTAAAATGATGATGAGAAAGATGAAAAAAATAATGGAGGGGCTTAAGGTTTATATGGTGGTGCTGCCTTTAAGTGCTACGGTGCTGCTGACGGCTTTGCCTAAAGGGGCTTCGGCGCAGCTGGCGATAGCGGAAGTGATCAAGGCAGGGATAAAAAAGGTAGTCAAGGCGGTGGATCTGAAAGTACAGCGTCTGCAGAATGAAACGATCTGGCTGCAGAATGCGCAGAAGGTGATTGAAAATGCTTTGAGCAAGTTAAAGCTGGGTGAAATCTCGGACTGGACTGAAAGGCAAAGGAAGCTGTATGCAGAGTATTATGAGAGCCTGGTTAAAGTGAAATCGGTGATCTCTGCTTATAAAAAGATCCGTGATCTGATCTCTACCCAGAAGGCCATTGTACAGGAATACCAGTGGGCACTATCGCTGTTTAAAAAGGACAAACATTTTTCCCCTGATGAGATCCTGCGCATGGAAGAGATCTATACTGGAATTTTGAAGGAAAGCGTAAAAAACCTGGACCAGGTGTTTGTGGTCATTAATTCCTTTAAAACCCAGATGAGCGATGCGGCAAGAATGGAGCTGATTGAGCTTTCAGCAAAGGCAATAGAGGGCAATTTCAATGATTTGAAGACTTTTAACGATGAGCAGATCGCTTTGAGTCTCGGCCGCTCAAAATCAGAGTTTGAAACCAGACAATTAAAGGAGCTCTATGGGATCGATTAGTGTTGGCATAGGGATCAGGCCTTTCAGAAAGGCGCTGATACTGGGGATTGGTGTTCTTTTGCTGACTGCGGTAGCGGCGCCAAGATGCAGGGCGCAGACTTTTGCCGAATGGTTTAAGCAGAAAAAAACGCAGCAGAAATATCTGCTGGAGCAGATTGCAGCCTTGCAGGTCTATATCGGTTATGCCAAGAAAGGATACGAACTGGTTGGATCCGGGATCGAAACGATCCGTGATATTTCCAATGGCGAATTTGGCTTACATAACGCCTTTGTAACGGGACTTAAAAAGGTGAGCCCGGCGATCCGGGATGATGTGCGGGTGGCTGAGATTGTATCGATGCAGGTAGAGATTGTGGCGGGGTTTAGCAGGTTGAAGGGGCTTTCTGGCTTGCGGCCAGATCAGCTTTTGTACCTGGCCTCGGTATCAGCTAATTTAATGCTGGAATGTTACGGAGATTTAGAAGAATTGCTTTTGGTGATTACTTCGGGCAAGGTGGATATGAAGGATGATGAAAGGCTGATGCGGTTAAATGGTATCTATGAGCGGATGATGGATAGGTCAGCATTTAGCCGGTATTTTTCCGGGCAGTTCAGCAGGCTGATCTTGCAGCAAAGCATAGAATCAGAAAGCATAGAAAAGCTAAGGAGGTATTATGGGATTGATTAGAAGGTTTTTGCTGTGCTGCTTTTTTTCTTTGGTGCTGTCTTTGGGATTGGGAATAAATTCTGCTTACAGCCAGTCGCAGGAAATCCAGCAGCTTCTATTAAATGTAGAAAAGCTCTCACAGCTGAAAAATATCCTCTCGGATATGAAAAAAGGCTACGAGGTGGTTTCCAAGGGCTATAATGCGGTAAAGAACATTGCCCAGGGTAATTTCTCTTTGCACGAGGTATTTTTGGACGGGCTTTGGCTGGTGAGTCCCGAGGTGCGCAAGTATTACAAGATCGCGGATATTATCCGCTACCAGTCTGCTATTGTTTCGGAATATAAAGCTGCTTTTAAGCGCTTTAATTCTAGTGGGAATTTTACGGTCTCGGAACTGGAATACCTTTCCAAGGTGTATGGGCGGCTATTTGATGAAAGTCTGGATAACCTGGACCAATTGGCGATGGTGATTACCGCTAAGCAGATGCGCATGAGTGATGAAGAGCGGCTGAAAGCGATTGATAGGATCTTTTCTGACACGGTGGATAAACTGGAGTTTCTGCGGTCTTTTAATTCCTCTGCTGGACTATTGGCCTTGCAAAGGGAGCGGGAGAAAACAGATGTTAAGGGTTTGAGCGGTTATTTTAATACGAACTGATATGGGAAAAATTAAATTTTTGAGGGCTGTTTTTATGGTGGCCTTAGGCTTGCTGTTGCCCGGCTTTTGTTTCGCGCAGTCTGGCGGCGGCCTTGCGGGCAGTATTTCGGGGTTGCAGCCGGTTTTGGATAATGTTTATCAGGATATGTTGCCGCTTTGTGCTAAGCTTATCGGGGTAGCTCGGGGTCTGGCAGGATTTGGGGCGCTGTTTTATATTTCAGCCAGGGTATGGCGGCATATTGCAAGCGCAGAACCGGTGGACTTTTACCCATTGCTACGGCCTTTTGCTTTGGGGATGGCAATTATGTTATTCCCGATGGTGATCAGCGTGATGAATGGGGTATTGCAGCCGGTAGTTTCTGCAACGGGTAATATGGTGAAAAACAGTGACCGCGCGATTGCGGCACTGTTGAAACAGAAAGAGGCTGCAATCAAGAAAACGCGGAACTGGCAAATGTATGTGGGAGAAACCGGATCCGGAAATTCGGATAAATGGTACCGCTATACACATCCAAAAGATCCTGACCGTGAGGAAGAAAGTATGCTGGATGCATTGGGGAACGGGCTTCAGTTTCAGATGGAGAAAATGAGCTATAATTTTCGCAACAACATCAAGCAATGGATGAGCGAGGTTTTACAGGTGCTTTTTGCAGCTGCTGCTTTGTGCATCAATACCATACGCACCTTTTACCTGATCGTTTTGGCGATTTTGGGCCCACTGGTCTTCGGATTTGCGGTATTTGATGGTTTCCAGCATACGCTCACCGTTTACATTGCCCGCTACGTAAACATTTTTATGTGGCTTCCGGTGGCCAATATTTTTGGCAGCATCCTGGGTAAAATCCAGGAAAACATGTTAAAAATCGATATTTCACAGATCGGGGAATCGGGGGATACGTTTTTTAGCGCTTCAGATAGCGCTTACCTGGTATTTTTGGTAATTGGGATCGTAGGTTATTTCACCGTGCCGAATGTGGCCAATTATATTGTTCATGCCGGTGGAGGTAATGCGATCCTACAAAAGGTGAATTCGCTGGTAGTCGGTGGTGGCCGCTCTGCGATGAATGCTACTGGCGCTGCTGGTGGTATGGCAGCCGATGCGATGGGTAACGCCTACCGAAAAATGCGTGGTGGCGAGGTTTCAGATGGCAATGATTATATGAAGGATAAAATTGCGGGAGGTAAAAACGGATAGCTATGGTATTTACGCAATTAAAAAATATAGACCGTGCTTTTCAGCACATTAAACGCTTCAGCATCGTATTTCTGGTTTGCTGTGTATTGTTGACTTCATTTGCAGTTTATTGCTCTTTTTCATTGGT
>Ga0308156_1003103_pt1 | contig 13207 bp, 11 predicted proteins | sample PhyAR2_FD_201041 | JGI IMG/M metagenome (GOLD analysis project Ga0308156, IMG submission 201041) | Phyllosphere microbial communities from UC Gill Tract Community Farm, Albany, California, United States - DLSL A.R2 | ecosystem: Host-associated > Plants > Phyllosphere > Unclassified | place: USA... | reverse complement strand
TCGCCGCCGCGCTCGACGAGTTCGGCGCCCCCTACGTCGTCAAGGCCGACGGGCTCGCCGCCGGCAAGGGCGTCATCGTCACCGACGACCGCGAGGCCGCCCTCGCGCACGCCGACACCTACCTGCCCACCGGGCCGGTGCTGGTCGAGGAGTTCCTCTCCGGCCCCGAGGTCTCGCTCTTCTTCCTCAGCGACGGCGACACCGTCCGGGCGCTGAGCCCCGCGCAGGATTTCAAGCGCGCGCTCGACGGCGACGCCGGCCCGAACACGGGCGGCATGGGCGCGTACTCGCCGCTGCCGTGGCTGTCCGAGCGCTTCGGCTCCGAGGAGGCCTTCGTCGCCGAGGTGACCGAGACCGTCGCGCTGCCGGTGATCCGCCAGCTCGACAAGGAGGGCACGCCCTTCATCGGCCTGCTGTACGCGGGGCTGATCCTGACCGACGCCGGCGTCCGCGTGATCGAGTTCAACGCCCGCTTCGGCGACCCCGAGACCCAGGTCGTGCTGCCGCGCCTCGTGACCCCGCTGTCGCGCCTGCTGATGGCCGCCGCGAACGGCACGCTCGAGGACGAGGGCCAGCCCGAGTTCTCCTCCGACGTCGCGGTCACGGTGGTGCTCGCCTCGGAGGGCTACCCCGAGGCGCCCGTCACCGGCCGCGCGCTCAGCGGCATCGCCTCGGCGGGTGAGGTCGAGGGCGTGCACGTGGCGCATGCGGCGACCGCCGGCACCGGCGACGAGCTGACCGCCACCGGCGGGCGCGTGCTGAACGTCGTCGCGGTCGGCCCGGACTTCCGCACCGCTCGCGCTCGGGCGTACGACGCCCTGGGCCGGATCGGTCTCGAGGGCGGCCACCACCGCTCGGACATCGCCGCGCGCGTCGAGTGAGGTCGAGGGCCTCCGCTCGGAGGGGGCTCTCGGACGACGGGGTCAGCGCCGCCGACGCGGCAGGCCCGCGGCGAGCGCCGCGACGGCGAGCACCAGCACGACGGCGCCGCCGGTGACCGCGGGCCAGCGCGCGACGTCCCAGGCGTAGCCGAGCAGCAGCGCGCCCGCCGATGATCCGGCGTAGTAGAAGAGCGTGTACCAGGCCTGCCCCACCGACGGTCGGGGCGAGACGGAGGGCACCGTCGCGCTGGCGCCCGCGTGCAGCAGGAAGAACCCCGCCGCGAGCACCAGCAGTCCCCCGATCACCGCGACGAGGTGATCCAGCATCAGCGTCGCCAGGCCCGCCGCCATCAGCGCGGCGCCCAGCAGGATCGTTGTGCGCGCCCCGAACCGGTCGAGCAGGATCCCCGCGCGCATGGACGTGACCGTGCCGGCCGCGTAGGTGAGAAAGAGCAGCGACGTCACGCCGAGGCCCAGCGAGAACGGCGGCTCGTGCACGCGGAACGCCACGGCGTTGAAGACGCCCATAAACGCCGCCATGCCGGCGAAGGCGATGGCGAACAGGCGCGCGCGCACGGTCCAGGGGTGCACGCGCGGCATCTCGATCGACGTGGTCGGGGGCGCCAGGGCCTTGCGGCGGAGCGTGACGGCGACGGCCAGGACCCCGCCCGCACCGGCGAGCAGGACGATCAGGTCGACTGCCGCGACGCCCGCGCGCCAGCCCCACCACTCGGCGATGATGCCCGCGACGATGCGGCCCGCCATGCCGCCCGCCGTTGTGCCGGCGACGTACATCGCCGCGACCCGCTTGCGTCGCAGGGTCGGCGCTGCCTCGGACGACCACACGAGCGCCGACACCAGCACCCCGCTGAGCACCAGCCCCGCCAGCAGGCGCGAGGCGACGAGCACCGGCCACACCGCGGCGGTGGAGGTGACGGCGGTGAGCGCCGCCCCGGCGACGAGCGAGACGATGATGACCCGGCCCCGGCCGATCCGCTCGGCCAGCCACGCCGCCGGGAACACACCGGCCGCGATGCCGAGGGTCGTCATCGACACAACGAGGTTCGCCTCGAACGCCGTGCGCCCGAACTCGCGGGCGATGGCCGCGAGCAGCGGCTGCGGGGCGTAGATGGCGGCCATCACCGCCACCCCGAGCAGCTGAGCGCCGGCCGCGGCCAGCCGCCACCGCCCGGGGGCGGGCTCGTTCATCGCGCCACGGCCGTGCGCAGGGCGGGACGGGCGGAGGGCCGCGTCTCGTCAGGGGTGATGGCCGCCAGGGCGCGCATCAGGGAGGTGAGCCACACGAACGCCAGCCCCACCGCCACCGCCTCGAGACCGGTGGCCGAGTACAGGTGCAGCGGCTGCCAGAGCAGCACGGCGAGGACGAGCCCCGCGCCCACCCCGGCCGTCGTGACCACCAGCGCGGGCGGGGGCCCGGGCATCACGATGACGACCGCGACCGCCGACGCGGCCATGAGGATCAGGGTGCCGACCGCGGCGATGAGGTGCGGCACGGGCGCGCGGTACAGGGGGAAGACGCCGATCAGCGCGAGAGCGAGGCCCGTGGCCGCGAACAGCGCGACCACCACCGCGATCCGGCGCAGCGCGTCGTCGCCGAGGACGCGATGCAGGTCACGCCCGACGTAGGAGCCCACCACGGCGAGCAGGAGGCCGCCGAGCACAAGCGTGCCGTTGAAGGCCCAGGCGCTGCCGCCCGCGCCGAGCTGCGAGAAGTTGCGCTCCCACCAGCGCGGATCGGCCGCCGTGAGCATCGAGAAGAGGGTGCCGGCCACGAGGAACGCGAACAGCAGCCCGACCAGGTCGTCGGTGCGCAGCCGCGCACCCAGCCCGAAACCCGCCGCGCTCGCCGCGGCGGTGGCGGCGCCGATCAGGAGTCCGCCCCCGAGCGGCGCGACCTCCAGGCCGTCGAGGCCGACCGCGAGCACCTCGCCGAGACACAGCACGGCCAGCGCGCTCACCCCGGCCAGGGCGAGCGCGACGGCGGCATCCGAGACATGCGAGACCACCCGCTGCCAGGGAGGCATCCCGGCCGTCTCCTCGCGACGATGCAGCAGCGTGCCCGCCGCGAAACCCGCCGCCGCGCCGAGGGCGGTCACTCCCGCCGCGGGCAGCCCGATCGAGCCCTCTCCCGCGAGCGGCCGGGCGGGGCCCCAGAGCAGCAGCGTGCCGAGAACGGCACCTGCGGCGAATCCGATCCACGCGGCCCACGTGGCGTGCGTGTCCCGTTCGATCCGATCCTGGCGCGTCACCATCTCATCGAACCACGCGCGTCCGACACGCGGCGGGGGTGCGCCCGATCAGCCGGTGGTGGGCGTCTCGCCTGCGTACCCGCGGGATCGTCGCATACGGGCAGGATCCCGGGCGAGACCGAGGGGCGCGACCTGGAAGAATGACGGCATGACGCTCGAGATCCCCGGTTGGAAGCACACGTACTCCGGCAAGGTGCGCGACCTGTACGCGCCCGCCGACGGATCCGAGGGCCGGATGCTCGTGGTCGCCAGCGACAGGGTGAGCGCCTTCGATCACGTGCTCGAGCCGGGCATCCCCGCGAAGGGCGAGCTGCTCACGACGCTCAGCCAGTGGTGGTTCGATCAGCTGGCCGGTGCCGACGGCGGCGCCCCCGTGCCGAACCACCTGACCGGAGAGCCGGTGCCGGACGAGGTCGCCGGGCGATCCATGATCGTCCGGACGCTCGACATGCTCCCGATCGAATGCGTCGTGCGCGGCTACCTGACGGGATCGGGCTGGCTCGAGTACCAGGAGAGCGGCACCGTGTGCGGGATCGCCCTGCCCGAGGGTCTTCAGGACGGCGACCGCCTGCCCGAGCCGATCTACACCCCCGCGTACAAGGCGCCGATGGGCGAGCACGACGAGAACATCTCGTTCGAGAAGTCGGCCGAGCTCGTGGGCGACGAGCGCGCCGCCGAGCTGCGCGACGCGTCGCTGGCGATCTACCGCCGCGCGGCGGCCACCGCCGAGGCGCACGGCCTGATCCTGGCCGACACGAAGTTCGAGTTCGGCACCGACGAGGACGGCGTGCTGCGCCTGGCCGACGAGGTGCTCACGAGCGACTCCTCGCGCTACTGGGACGCCGAGGCGTGGCGCACCGGCACCACCCCGGCCGAGCGCATGGCCAGCTTCGACAAGCAGATCGTGCGCAACTGGCTGGCCGCGAACTGGGACAAGCAGGGCACGCCGCCCGAGCTGCCTGCCGAGATCGTCGAGCAGACGGTCGCGCGCTACCGCGAGCTGATCGGCCTGCTCACCGCCTGATCCGCGCGTCGCAAGCGAATGGCCGCTGCCCCTCGGGCAGCGGCCATTCACGTCGGGCGGTGGATCAGAGCATCACTCGCGCGGGCGGTGCTCCCGCCGCTGGCGCTCCTGCCGGCGGTCCTCGCCGACCACGAGCGACGCCTCGCCCGACGCCGAGTGCTCGGGGTGGTCCGGCCCCTTCGCCTGGATGCGTCCGGGCTCGAGCGTGCGGGTGACGTCCGTGGAGGTGACGACCTCGATCTGCTCGGTCGCCGTGGTGTACCACTCGACCAGGGCAGGATCGGCGGTCTCGATGCCGGCGCCGGCTCCCTGATCCGCGGCGACCTCCGTCGCGCCGAAGACGAAGTCGTCGCCGTGCTCCTCGATTCCCCGCCGCACACCCTGGGCGATCGCCGCCCGGGCGAACTGGCGGCGCATCATGTACGGATCGGTCGACAGCTCGCGCGCCCACGCCACCATGACTCCGATCATCACGATCGCGAACGGCAGCGCCGTGACCACCATGATCGACTGCAGGCCGGACAGCGCGGTCTCACCGCCGGCGAGCAGCAGCGCGAGCGACGCGGCGCCCAGCAGCACCCCCCAGGTGATCGTGACCCAGGTCGACGGCTCGGGCTTTCCGCGCTGGCTCATCGAGGCCATGACGATCGCGGCCGAGTCGGCCGACGTCACGAAGAAGAGCACGATCGACACCATCGCCAGCACCGCGAGGACCGCCCCGAAGGGCAGGTGCTCGAGCACCGCGAACAGCACGCCCTGCGCGCCGCTCGTCTCGTACGCCTCGGCGATGCCGAGCCCGCGCTCCGCGAACAGCATCGTTGTGCCTCCGGTGATGCCGAACCACACCAGGCACACCACGGACGGGATCACCGTCACGACCGTCACGAACTCGCGAAGCGTGCGCCCCCGCGAGATCTTCGCGATGAACATGCCGACGAACGGCGTCCACGAGATCCACCACGCCCAGTAGTAGTTGGTCCACGTCGACATGAACGCGGCCGCGTCCTCGCCCTGCGCGGGGTTGCGCATGAGCATCGTCCACAGTTCCGAGAAGAATGCGGACACCGACGCCGGGATGAGGTTCAGCAGGAACAGCGTCGGCCCGAGCACGAAGATCGCGATCCCGATGATGAAGGCGAGCACCATGTTGATGTTCGACAGCAGCCGGATCCCGCGCTTGATGCCGGAGACGGCGGACGCCACGAACGCGGCCGTGAGCACCGTGACAACGATGATGAGCGCGCCGTTGCCCAGCGGGCCGGCGCCCGTGACGAACTCGAACCCGCTCGTGATCTGCAGCGCGCCCATGCCGAGCGTCACGCCCGTACCGAACAGGGTCACGATGATGGCGAAGACGTCGATGATCGCGCCGAGCCATCCCTCGGTGCGCTCTTTGAAGATCGGGGCGAAGATCGCCGAGATCAGCGGGGCGCGACCGCGGCGGTAGGCGGCGTAGGCGATCGCGCCGCCGACCAGCGCGTAGAACGGCCAGGCGAGCGGGCCCCAGTGCAGGATCGACTGCGCGAGCGCCGAGTGCATCGCGTCTCGCGACCCGGGCTCCGCGTCGAATCCCGGCGGGACGTTGAGGAAGTAGTGCAGCGGTTCGGCGGGGCCCCAGAACAGCAGGCCGATTCCCATGCCCGCCGAGAAGAGCATCGCGATCCACGACACCGTGGTGAACTCGGGGGCCTCGTCGTCGGCCCCGAGGCGCACGCCTCCGGTGCGCCCGTAGCCCAGGATCAGCATGAAGATCACCACGGCGAGCGCGAGCGCGGAGAACAGCCAGCCGAAGTACTCGGTCACCCACCCGAGCGACGCCGAGCCGACGTCGCTGATGCTCTGCGGGGCGACGAAGCCCCAGATGGCCACCCCCAGCACGAGGACCCCGGCGATGCCGAACACGGGCCAGTTCGTCGAGAACGTGCGGCTGGTGTCCTCGACGCCGATGCCGGGGATCAGCGCGGGATGCGTCACCTCCTTCACGATGGCGGCGACGGGCTTTCGGGCTGGTGGTGCCCCGCGTTCGGGGCGCGACTGATCGGTCATCTTCGTCTCACTTATCGATGAAAAGGTGCGTTGCGTATGGGATCCGGATCCCTCCACCGTACGTCGCGCCCCTTCCGCGGCCCGAGTGGACGGTGGGAATGTGGCCACGCTGTGACCTCGCGAACGGCGAGACGGCGCGACCGAATGGCCCGATCCACAGGAGTATCCGTAGGAACGGAAGGGCCGATAGCCTGGCGTCACCACTCGCCTGGGGGAGGCACTCATGTCCTATCAACCGCCCGTCACCGGCGCCGCGCACCCGCCGGCGCACGACCCCGCTCCCGGGGTCAGCGCACGCCAGTCCCTGCTGCGCAGGGCGACGCTGTGGCTCACGCTCGGCGTGCTCGTCGCCGCTGCCGTTCTCGGCGGCATCTTCATCATCGTGGGCGACCAGTCGGGCGTCGCCGGGCGGGCATGGCTCACGCTGCTGCTCGTCGCGGGCTTCGCCGGCATGGTGCTGCTCGATGGCGCGGTGGGAGACGGCCCCAACAAGTGGTACCTCGCGGCCTCGACGATCATCAACGTCCTGCTGCTCGTCGTCGGTCTGCTGAAGATCTGGAACGGACCGCTGCAGCCCGGCGACACCGTCGATGCCGATGTCTGGGCGGGTCAGATCGCCCGATGGATCGGCCTCGTGCTGCTCGCACGCCTGGTCCTGCTCATCACGCAGGTCTACGTGCACCGGTTCATCACGAACGGCCGAAGCCCCGTGACACGCGCCTCGGCGTGGGTGACGCTGGCGTTCCTGTGGATCACCGCCCTGGTCTGGGCGATCCCGCTGTCGTTCCCGAACCTCGAGCCCCTCGGCATCTACGGCGGCTACAGCGACGTGTGGTGGCGGGTGGCCGGCGCCACCCTGCTCGTCGCCGCGGTCAGCGCGGTTGTGCCCGTGGTGGTCTACGCCTTCAGCCCCAAGCCGGCGAAGGCCCCGCGCCCGGCGCCGATGTACGCGCCGCCCGCGCAGCAGCCCTACCCGCCCGCCCCGGGATACGCGCCGCAGCCCCAGGCGTACTATCCCCCGCAGCAGCCCTACCCGGGCCCGGCCCAGCCGGGCTATCCCCCGCAGCCGGGCCAGGCGCAGCCGGGGTACCCGCCGCAGCCCGGCCCGCCCCCGGGGTACGCGCAGCCGACCGCGCCCGGGTACCCCGGTCAGCCCGCGCCGCAGCAGCCTCCCGTGCCGCAGCCGCGCCCGCAGGTGCCGCCGGCACCGCCCGTCCCGCCCGTTCCGCCCGTGCAGCAGCCGCCCGAGCCGCCGCGCTGAGACGCATCCGCAGCCGTTCCCGAGGGGAGTCGATCCAGGACCGGATCGGCTCCCCTCGGTCGTCTGCGGGGTGCCGAGGGAACGATCCCTGTTCCGGGGCCTGATCTGACGTATTGTTGATCGATTTCCCTCCCGCCCTCCACCCGAAGGAGACCCATGGCCCTGTGGACCCTCCACGGCAACGGCCGCACCGTCGAACCCGGTGCCGTCGTCACGCCGTCCGAGCGCCTGAACTGGCCCGCCACGATCGCGATGGGCGTGCAGCACGTCGTCGCCATGTTCGGCGCCACGTTCCTGGTTCCCACCATCACCGGCTTCCCCGTGTCGACGACGCTGCTGTTCAGCGGCATCGGCACGCTGCTCTTCCTGCTGATCACGAAGAACCGCCTCCCCAGCTACCTGGGCTCGTCCTTCGCGTTCATCGCCCCAGTCACCGCGGCCACCGCGTCGGCGGGCATGGGCTCGGCGCTCGCGGGGATCGTGGCGGTCGGCGTGCTCCTCACGATCGTCGGTCTCGTGGTGCACTTCGTCGGCCTGACGTGGGTCGACCGCTTTATGCCGCCGGTGGTCGCCGGCGCGATCGTCGCGCTGATCGGCTTCAACCTCGCCCCGGTCGCCTGGGGCAGCTTCAACGCCGCCCCCCTGACGGCGACCGTCACGCTCGCCGTGGTGATCCTGTTCGCGGTGCTGTTCAAGGGCTTCCTCGGCCGCATCTCGATCTTCCTCGGCGTGATCGTGGGGTACATCTTCGCCGCCATCGTCGGCGAGCTCGACTTCTCGGCCGTCGAGAAGGCCGACTGGGTCGGCCTTCCGACCTTCCACTTCCCGGACTTCGCCTCGGCCGGCACGTGGTCGGCCATCGCGATGTTCCTGCCGGTGGTGCTGGTGCTGATCGCCGAGAACGTCGGCCACGTGCGCGGCGTCGCGACCATGACCAACGCGTCGGTCAACCAGCACACGGGCCGGGCGCTCATCGCCGACGGCGCCGCCACCACCCTCGCCGGCCTCGGCGGAGGCTCGGGCACCACCACGTACGGCGAGAACATCGGCGTCATGGCGGCCACGCGCGTGTACTCGACCGCCGTCTACTGGGTCGCGGGCCTTGTGGCGATCCTGCTGGCCTTCTCGCCGAAGGTCGGCGCGGTCTTCAACTCGATCCCGACCGGCGTGCTGGGCGGCGTCACCACCGCGCTGTACGGCCTCATCGGCATCATCGGCATCAAGATCTGGGTCGACAACCGCGTCGACTTCTCGCGCCCGGTCAACCAGTACACCGCCGCCGTGGCGCTGGTGATCGGCATCGCCGGCTTCACGATGAAGATCGAGGCCTTCGAGTTCGGCGGCATCGTGCTCGGCACGGTCGCGGCCCTCGTGATCTACCACGTGGGCAACCTCATCGCGCGCGCCCGCAAGACCGGCGCCGACGACGGCGGCCCGATCCCCGCGGTCGGCCAGCTCGGCGGCGACCCGCAGGACTGATTCGCCTCTCCCCCGAAAGGGCGCCCGGCCTCGCGCCGGGCGCCCTTTCGCGTGCCGCCGGCACACGCCAGGATGGCCGCATGGGCCCCGTCACCGACTCCCTTGCCGCGCTCGACGAGCCCGTGCGATCCGTCTTCGCCTCGATCCATGCCCGGCTGCGCGAGCTCGTGCCGGACGGCATCACCGAGGGGATGAGCTACGGGATGCCCGCCCTGCTCTATCGCGGGAAGGGCATCCTCGCGACGGTGCAGGCGAAGACGCACCTGTCGGTCTTCCCGTTCAGCTCGGCGGTGGTCGAGCAGGTCGCCCCGGATCTGGCCGGCTTCTCGCTCTCGAAGGGCACGATCCGCTTCTCGCTCGATCAGCCGATCCCGCCCGCGGTGCTCGACCGCCTCATCGAGCTGCGTCGGGCCGAGATCGACGCGAAGCGGGCCTGACGCTCCCGGTCAGAACACGCCGCGCGGCCGCCCCACGGCCCGGCGGTTCGCGACCGGCAGGCGCACGCCACCCCGCCGACGCCCTACGCTGGGCCCGTGACTGCGGGTGAGGACGACCGGCTCATCGCCTGGGCCGACGAGCTTCGCGCCGTGCACACGCGCCTGCGCCAGGCGCTGCGCGTCACCCGCGAGGCCCTCGCCGCCGGCGATCCCGCGGGTGAGGCGACCCGCGAGCTGCTGCTCTACTGCCATGGCTTCTGCGCGGCCCTCACCGCGCACCACGTCGGCGAGGACCGGACGCTGTTCCCCGCGATCGTGGCGGCCCACCCGCACCTCGCGCCGGTGATCCGCACGCTCGAGCAGGATCATTCGATGATCGGGCACCTGCTCGGCGACCTGCAGGCGGCCGTCGACCGAGCGGGTGCGCCGGACGAGCTGGCGGGCCACATCGAGGGCATCGCCGCGATCATGGAGTCGCACTTCGGCTACGAGGAGCGCCAGCTGCTGACCATCCTCGAGACGCTCGCGCTCGACGCCGATCCCGCCGTGGTGCTCGGCCCACTCTGAGCTGCCGGTCCGGGCGCGGATCCGGATCAGCGGGGCTGAGGGTGGCGCGCGTCCGCGCGCCACCGGACGAGCCAGTTCTCGGCCGGGGCGACCGGCTCCCAGTCGTGGCGCGCGTAGAGCGTGTGGGCGTCGTTCGTCATCAGCACCGTGCGCTTGAGGCCCAGGCGGTCGGCCTCCCGGACCACACCGTCCACGATCAGCTTCCCGAGCCCGTGACCGCGGTGCTCCGGGTCGACGATCACGTCGGCGAGCCAGCCGAAGGTGGCCCCGTCGGTCACCAGCCGCGCGAAGGCGACCTGGCGCCCGGTGTCCGCGGCGTACACGCCGAAGCAGCGCGATCCGCGGTTGGCCGCCTCCTGCGTCTCGCGCGTGCGGTCCTGCGCCCAGTAGGAGTGCCGCTGCAGCGTGGCGTGGATCCAGTCGGGGTCGAGGCGGGCGGGATCGGCGGAGAACTCGTACTCGCTCACGCGTCGATCATCGCGCACGCTCGCGGCGTCGCGCGCGGGCCAATCGCGGGCCGGCGGCCCTGCTCACTCGCCGCGCTCGGCCCGGCGGCGCGCGAGCTCGGCGCGCAGGCGATCGGCCTCGATCTCGCGCTCGAGATCGGCGAGCTGCTGCTCGGTCGTCCGCAGATCCGCCGAGCGGGTGTCGCGCGGCGCGCGGTCGTCGACGATCCGGATGCCGCCGGTCGCGGCGGCGGCGCCCCGCCATCCGCCCTGTCGCTCCTCGCGCGCCGGGTAGTCGCGGCCGACGGCCCACCAGACCAGCCCGCCGACGATCGGGATCAGGATCGCGAGGACCATCCAGGCGATCTTCGGCAGGTGGTTCACCTGGTCGTCACGGCGGGTGATGATGTCGATCAGCGTGACGACCGAGAACGCGATCACCAGCAGCGAGAAGACGTACGGCATGCCGTCAAACTAGCGGGCGGGGCGAGCCGGCGTCGAGGGTCGGTCGCCAGCGCGTCGCGCCGCCGGCTCAGGCGGTGTCGCGGATGACCAGCTCGGCGTGCAGGATCGTCGCCTGCGGCGGATCCTCACCGGCGAGGCGCGCGAGGAGCACCTCGGTCATGCTCTCGCCCTGCTCGCGCGACGGCTGGCGCACCGTGGTCAGGTGCGGCGGCATGTCGGTGGCCGCGGGTGAATCGTCGAAGCCGACGACCGCGATGTCCTCCGGGACGCGCACGCCGCGGGCCTGCAGCACGCGCAGCGCACCGCGGGCCATGAGGTCCGATGCGATGAACACGGCGTCCGTGTCGGGCGCCGTCTCGAGGATCCGCTCCATCGCCGCGGCTCCCCCGTCGATGGTGAAGTCGCCGTTCTCGACGAGCCGGGGCTCGAGCCCGGCCTCGGCGAGCACCTGACGGAAGCCCTGGAGGCGATCGTCGCTCACCGTCATGTCGAGCGGGCCGGTGATGGTGGCGATCCGCCGGCGTCCCGTCTCGACGAGGTGGCTGGTCGCGATCCGACCGCCCTCGACGTTGTCGACGTCGACGAAGTAGTAGCCGTCCTGCGCGGCCGGCATCGGGCGGCCACCGAAGACCACCGGCATCGTGCGATGGATCCGGTCGAGGAAGGTGTTCGAGGCGTGGTGCGAGACGATCAGGGCGCCGTCGACGTTGCCGCCCGTGAGGTACGTGGTCGTCTTGTCGCCGGGGTCACCCGATGCGATGAACAGGTTGAGGATGTACTCCGACGAGGCCAGGCGCGCGTTGACGCCGCTCACGATGGACGCGAAGAAGGGATCCCCGAAGAACCGGGTGGTGTCCTCGGGGACCACGAGCGCGATGGCCAGCGTCTGACGCGACGCCAGCGAGCGGGCCGCGCGGTTGGGCACGTAGTCGAGCTCGGCGATGGCCTGCTTGACCGACTCCAGCGCGGCCGCGCTCACCCGGTCGCCGCCGCCCAGCACACGCGACACGGTCGAGCGGGAGACGCCGGCGCGAGCCGCGACCTCCTCGATCGTCGCCGCGCCCGCCCCCCGGAGGGGCGTCTGCGTGCTGGGCAGTGTCATGGGCTCTTCCTGCTTCGACGGACGTACGGCGTGGTGCGGTCAGACCGCGGGGGCGTCGGCCGAACGCGCCGCGATGATGCGCGCGTACTCCTTGCCGCTGTCCTTGATGGTACGGACCTGCGTGTCGTAATCGACGCGCACGATGCCGAAGCGCTTGGCGTAGCCCCACGCCCACTCGTAATTATCGAGCAGCGACCAGTAGAAGTACCCGCGCACGTCGGTGCCGGCCTCGATCGCGTCGTGCACCGCGGCGACGTGACCGCGCACGAACTTGACGCGCTCGCTGTCGTGCACCGCGCCGTCGACCAGCTCGTCGGTGTAGGACGCGCCGTTCTCGGTGACGTACAGCGGCACCCCCGCGGACTGCGCGTAGTCGGCCCACACGCGGTTCAGCAGGTGGGTGAGGCCCGGGAAGTCGACCTCCCAGTTCATGTTGGTGCGCTTGTAGCCGCGCTCGGCCCAGTGCACACCCTCCATGGCGGGGAACGGCGAGCGCTTCGGGCGCGAGGAGGGCGCCTCGCCCTTGGGCGCCGGGTTCTCGGGCACCGATCCGGTGACGAACTCGCCGTGGTAGTAGTTCACGCCGAGGAAGTCGAGCTGCGTCGAGACGACGTCGAGGTCGCCCGGCTGCACCGCCGCGAGGAAGCCGTCGACGGCCGCGCTGTCGACACCGCGGATGTCCTCGATGACGTCGGCCGGGTACTGCCCGTGGAAGATCGGCTCGAGGAACCAGCGGTTGAACTGGCCGTCGACCTTGCGGGCCGCGTTCACGTCGGCCGGGTCCTCGGGGTCGACGGGCTCGCCGTTGGTGAGGTTCAGCGTGATGCCGAAGTCGAGGCTCTCGTCGCGCGCGCGCAGCTCCTGCACCGTGCGGCCGTGCGAGAGCAGCAGGTGGTGCGAGGCGAGCATGCCGTCGAGGATGCTCTGGCGGCCCGGGGCGTGCTCGCCGCCGGTGTAGGAGAGGAACGACGAGCACCACGGCTCGTTGTGCGTCGTCCACTTGGTCACGCGGTCGCCGAGGGCGTCGTGCACCGACAGCGCGTACTCGACGAAGCGGTCGACCGTGTCGCGCGACGTCCAGCCGCCCTTCTCCTCCAGCGCCTGCGGCATGTCCCAGTGGTGCAGCGTCAGCCAGGGCAGGATGCCGGCGCCGAGCAGCTCGTCCACGAGACGGCTGTAGAAGTCGATGCCCTTCTGGTTCACCGGGCCGCCGTCGGGGCGAACGCGCG
>Ga0308156_1003097_pt1 | contig 13225 bp, 12 predicted proteins | sample PhyAR2_FD_201041 | JGI IMG/M metagenome (GOLD analysis project Ga0308156, IMG submission 201041) | Phyllosphere microbial communities from UC Gill Tract Community Farm, Albany, California, United States - DLSL A.R2 | ecosystem: Host-associated > Plants > Phyllosphere > Unclassified | place: USA... | reverse complement strand
CTAACCCTCTCCCCTATCCAGGGGAGAGGGAAAAGGGCGGCAGCATGAATGTCGATTGGTCCTAGAAAACAGCGGGTTTATAGCGGGTAACAAAATCAAATGCCTTGCGCTTGAGCAGCATGATAAATTTTCTGAACCGCTATGCTTCAATGTTGACCACAACGCGAATTTGTGGGAAACCTGCATAGTCGAAGCTAAAGGCTCTCCCGTCCTGCGGGAATGGCCCACGCTACGCTTCGATGCACGATTGTGCGGGCACGATTCCCCCGCACGAGCGGGGATGAATTTGCGCCGTTGGAGACGCCGATACCAATGCTTTCTCGGGAGTGCGGGTCAGCCGATCTGACAGCAAAACGAAATCAGGGCCGCCGCGCCAACGACGGCCCTGATGGAGGCGGACATACCACCTCGGTGCTTGTGCAAGCGTAAAAGCACGTAGTGGTCCTCCTTTTAACAATCAACTGGTTTGCGTGTCCGGAACCAGAGCCTGTTAAAGGAAGAGCATACAATGCGTACTCGTAAACCTATTGGTACCACTGCCCGTACGGGCGAAATCCGCCCCGAGTCCGGGGTCTGGCAGCCCATCGGGTATTCCACCACGGCCCCCATCGCAGAGGGCAACCGCATGCCGCCCTATGACGGCAAGGCGGTGACGTGGAAGTTGATCCAGTACGCTTAAAAGAAGGGGGCGGTCGAAAGACCGCCCCTTTTTATCACTCCGCCGGAAGGTAAACCTCCCCACCCTTCTCGCGGAATTTCTCGCTCATTTCCTGCATCCCCGCCTCGGCATCCTCCGCCGCGACGAAGGTTTCGACCGGCGCGTTCTGCTTGGCTGCGAACTCCCGAGGTTCGGGATCGCGACCTGCTCCCAGCAGGTCGCTATTCGCCGCGCGCGACGCGGCAAATTCCCGAACCTCCTGCGTGATCTTCATCGAACAGAATTTCGGGCCGCACATCGAACAGAAATGAGCGGTCTTCGCGCCTTCCGCGGGGAGCGTCTGGTCGTGGTACGACTCCGCCGTGTCGGGATCGAGCGACAGGTTGAACTGGTCGCGCCAGCGGAACTCGAAGCGGGCGCGGCTCAGTGCGTCGTCGCGCATCTTGGCGGCGGGGTGGCCCTTCGCCAGGTCGGCGGCGTGGGCGGCCAGCTTGTAGGTGACGACGCCGACCTTCACATCGTCGCGGTCGGGCAGGCCCAGATGCTCCTTGGGCGTGACGTAGCAGAGCATCGCCGTGCCGTACCAGCCGATCATCGCCGCGCCGATGCCGCTGGTGATATGGTCATAGCCCGGCGCAATGTCCGTCGTTAGCGGCCCGAGCGTGTAGAAGGGCGCCTCGCCGCACGCCTCCAGCTGCTTTTCCATATTCTGCTTGATCTTGTGCATCGGCACATGGCCGGGACCTTCGATCATGACCTGCACGTCCTGCGCCCAGGCGCGCTTGGTCAACTCGCCCAGCGTGTACAGCTCGGCGAACTGCGCCTCGTCATTGGCGTCGGCGATCGCGCCGGGACGCAGGCCGTCGCCCAGCGAATAGGCGATGTCGTACGCCTTCATGATCTCGGTGATCTCGTCGAAGCGTTCGTACAGGAACGACTCCTTGTGATGCGCCAGGCACCATTTCGCCATGATCGAGCCGCCGCGCGACACGATGCCGGTGACTCGCCTGGCGGTCAGCGGAATGTAGGGCAGGCGCACGCCCGCATGGATGGTGAAATAGTCGACCCCCTGCTCGGCCTGTTCGATCAGCGTGTCGCGGAAGATTTCCCAGGTCAGCTCCTCGGCAATGCCGCCGACCTTTTCCAGCGCCTGATAGATGGGGACGGTGCCGATCGGCACGGGCGAGTTGCGGATGATCCATTCGCGCGTGTCGTGGATGTTGCGCCCCGTCGACAGGTCCATCACCGTGTCCGCGCCCCAGCGGATCGACCAGACCAGCTTGTCGACCTCGGACGCGACGTTGCTGGCGACCGCCGAATTGCCGATATTGGCGTTGATCTTGACCAGGAAGTTGCGGCCGATCGCCATCGGCTCGGATTCGGGGTGGTTGATGTTGTTGGGGATGATCGCCCGGCCGCGCGCCACTTCGTCGCGGACGAATTCGGGCGTGACATAATCGGGAATCTCCGCGCCGAAGCTTTCGCCGTCGCGGACATATTCGCGCAGCATCTCGCGGCCCAGATTCTCGCGGGTCGCGACATATTCCATTTCCGGCGTGATGATCCCGCGGCGGGCATAATGCATCTGGCTGACGTTCATGCCCGGCTTGGCCCGCAGCGGCCGGTTCAGCCCGGTGCGCGGGAATTGCGGCACGCCGCCCGAACGGTCGGGGCCGAGTTGTCCGTTATCCTCGGGGCGGATTTCGCGGCCGTCATAGGCCTCGACATCGCCGCGCCCCTCGATCCACGCGCGGCGGATCTGGGGCAGGCCCGCCATGATGTCGATGCGGGCATTGGGGTCGGTGTACGGGCCGGAGGTGTCATAGACGCGCAAGGGCGGCTCGCCCGAGGAGGGGTCGAGATGGATTTCGCGCATCGCGACGCCCAGCGGTCCGACATGAATCTTCTTCGAGCCACGAATGGGGCCGGTGGTCACGCCTATTGCGCTGCCCGCGGGGGGAATCTCGGTCTTTACGGGGATATCTGCCATAGTCGTCCACTCCATGCGGAGGAAACGGACCATGAGAGATGGGGCCGCTCCCTCCCTACGCCGGTGTCAGCCGGATCAGGTTCAGCGGGTCAGGGGCTCTTGCCCCCCTCTCAAGCGCAGGCCAGCGCTCCCCCGGGGATACGGCCCGTCATAAGCGAGTTCGCGGCGGATAAGAAGCGGTTTTGCGTGAAGGTGGAGCCGTCCCACGACCAAATAAAATGCCCCGACCGGCCAGGGGACTGGCGACCGATCGGGGCAAGCGGCCCTTGGAGGGGACCTTGGGAAGGGCAGTTTAGCCGCTGGCGGCGCTGGTGCGGACGGTGCCGTTCAGACCGCCGGGGAAGAAGCCGCCGCCGTTCACCGCCGCCTTGTTCAGATACACGACGTTCAGCACCTGGCCGGGCGTGCGGACAAAGGCGATGGCGTTGGAATCGGCGGGAACCAGGTTCGCCACCTGCGCGCCGTTCACCATCGCGACGATGCCTTGGTCGAGGTCGGTCGAGCCGTCCAGGCTGTCGCGCGCGTCCGAGATCTTGCCCGCATTGGTGATGAGCGACGCATTGCTCAGCCCCTTGCGGTACAGCGTCGTGCGGACCAGACCGGCATGATAGGCCTCGGCCGCGTGGATGCCCGCCGCCGCCTCGATAAAGGTCTTGTTGGTCAACAGGGCGACGCCGCCCATATAGGCGGTGACGCCGACATCCTCGAACAGAAACGCGCCGAGCAGGAAGGCCTCGTCCGAGGCGTAAGGATCGAAGGTCGATCCGCTGGTGATGACGCCCGCCGCGACCGCCGCCGCCGTGAACGCACCGCTGGCATCGCCCGACAGGTTGATCGAAGGCTGCGCCACCGCCGCACTGCCCAGCGCATTGCGCAGGAAGTTGACATGGGCGATCTCGTCATAGGCGATCTCGCGCGCATATTGCGCGACGATCGGGTCCTTGAACTGGACCTGACGCGGCTGGCCCGCGCCGTTGGTGGCGCTGGTGTTGATCGCGACCGCACCCTGCGTTCCGGTGCCGGTCAGCGCCGACGACGGCAGGCCGGTGCCGAAGGCGGCATAGCTGTAGAATTGCGCTTCCAGATATTCGAGCTGGAGCGCGAAGTTCAGCACATCGGCATCCGTCACCGACCCGGTCGGGGTGGTGGTGGGCGTCGGCGTGGGCACGACGATGACATTGTCGCCATCGTCCCCGCAGGCGCCCAGCATCGCCAGGCCACCGACGGCGCCGGCCCCGGCGGCCATGCGCATGAAACGGCGACGATCGGACCGGCGCTTGGCGGAGGCCTCTTCGATAACCTCGAGAATGCAGCGTTCTTCGCTCATGATTCAAATCCTCTCCAGAGGAGGAAAAAGGGGATCAGTTCGCCACGCTCGCGCGCAGATTGCCGTTGACGCCGTTCGGGAAGAACCCGCCCAGCGTGGCGGCCGCCTTGTTCAGGTACACGATGTTGAGCACCTGACCCGGCGAGCGACTGAACGCGATGCCGTTCGTATCGAGCGGCACGATGTTGGACACGAGCTGTCCGTTGACCGTCGTCTGAGCGATCCCCTGGTCGAGGTCGCTCGAACCGTCCAGGCTGTCGCGCGCGTCCGAGATCTTGCCTGCGGCGGTGATGAGCGACGATTCCGGGTTGGGATCGGCATAGCCACGGGCATAGAGCGTCGTGCGCACGATCGCGGCGTGATAAGCCTCGACCGCCAGGATGCCTGCCGCCGCCTGCAGGAAGGTCTTGTTGCTGATCAACGGCGAGGCGCCCTTATAGGCGGTCACGCCGACATCCTCGAAGATATACGCGCCCAGCAGAAAAGCGGTGGGCGAGCTATAGGGGTTGAAGGTGCCGCTGGTAATCACGCCCGCGGCCAGTGCCGCCGCCGTGAACGGGCCATTGGCATCGCCCGAGATGTTGATCGCGGGTTGCGCGACCGCCGCGCTACCCAGCGCGGTGCGCAGGAAGGCGACATGCGCCGCCTCGTCCGCCGCGATCTCGCGGGCATATTGCCCGACAATGGCGTCATCGCCGATGCCGGTCGCGAAATTGACCTGCTGGCCGCCCGTCACGGCTCCTTGCGTGCCGGTGCCGGTCAACTGGTTGGCGGGCAGCCCGGTGCCGTTGGCGGCAAAGGCATAGAACTGCGCCTCGAGATATTCGAGGTTCAGCGCGAAGTTCAGGATATCGGTGTCGGTTACCGTCGACTGTGCCCCGGCCTTGCCCGCCAGGGAAAAGGCGGTCACGCCGGCGGCTGCCGCGCCCATTGCCGTCTTGAAGAATTCACGCCGCATATTGCGACGCTCGACCCGTGCATCGAACGCGTCGAGCAGTTGTGCGCTTTCGGTCATCATGCTCCTCCCGATCAGGAACCGTCGACAAGTTCTTCTGTTATAGTGAAACGATCAGAAGTACTATTCGCGGGGCCGGACCGTGGAACACCCTGTCGAGTTGAACCTTGGCCAAACCGGGATTCACAACGTCAAACCTGCCAAAAAGTCGCACGGCCTTAACAAAAATTAGATCTGTATCCGGATATTACGCCAGACCGTTCATGGCGCGAGCCGAGCAGATTGCGCTTCGGCCAGATAGACCGCGAACAGCTCATCGGGATCGCTCCACTGCGCGATCGGCGTCCAGCCGCCTGCCCGCAACAGGATCTTGGCGTCGCGGGGACCGTATTTGTGGCTGTTCTCCGTATGGATGGTCTCCCCCGACGCCATGGCGAAGGGCCGCCCCTCGATGGTGAAATCCACGTCCCGCTCTGCGGCCAGGTGCATCTCGATCCGCGAGCGGTCGTCGTTCCAGATCGCGCGGTGGCGGAAGGCGTCGACCGGGATGGTGCCGTCCAGCTCGCGGTTGATCCGGTCGAGCAGGTTGCGGTTGAACGCCGCCGTCACGCCTGCCGCATCGTCATAGGCGGGGACGAGCACGTCGCTGGACTTGGTCCGGTCCATGCCGATCAGCAGCATCGCCCCCTCGCCCAGCGAGCCGCGCATCGCGCGCAGCAGGTCAGTCGCCATGGCAGGCGTCATGTTGCCGATGGTCGAACCGGGAAAGAAGCCCAGTTTCGGCGCATCCGCCACCACCGCAGGCAGCGCCAGCGGACGCATGAAATCGCCCTCCAGCGGATGGATGGGCAGGTCGGGAAATGCCTGTTGCAGCCCGCGCGCGGATTCGCGCAGGAAGTCGCCCGAAATGTCGATCGGCACATAGGCCGAGGGTTCGACACAGCGCAGCAGCACAGGTGTCTTGGTCGAGGAGCCCGAACCGAACTCGACCACGGCGCGCCCCTTGCCGACATGCTCCACCAGATCGGGGCACATGGTCTTCAGGATCGCGGTCTCGGTCCGCGTCGGATAATATTCGGGCAGGTCCGTGATCGCCTCGAACAGCTCGGACCCCGTGCGGTCGTAGAACCAGCGCGCGGGGATAGCGCGCGGGCGGCGCTCCAACCCGGCGAACACGTCCGCACGAAAGGCAGGGTCGGCCAACGACATCTGGCCGTCCTCGATTTCGGGCTTCAGCATGATTACAGGTCCTTTGCCAGGCGGACGCCGGTGAACTGCCAGCGCTGATGGGGATAGAAGAAGTTGCGGTAAGAGGCGCGGGCGTGGCCGCGCGGCGTCGCGCAGCTGCCGCCGCGCAGGACGAACTGCCCGTTCATGAACTTGCCGTTATATTCGCCGACCGCGCCCTCGACGGGGTGGAAGCCGGGATAGGGACGGTACGCGCTACCGGTCCATTCCCAGACGTCGCCGAAAAAGGCCGGGCCGCCGGGCGAGGGGCGCGGCTCGATCGCGCCCGCGCGGTCCAGCTGGTTGCCGCCCGATGCGTCATGCGACGCGGCGGCCGCTTCCCATTCGAACTCGGTCGGCAGGCGCGCGCCCGCCCAGGTGGCAAAGGCGTCCGCCTCGTAGAAGCTGACATGCGTGACCGGCGCGGCCGGGTCGATCGCGCGCCGTCCGTCCAGCCCGAACCGGGTCCAGCCGCCGTCGCGCTGCTCCCAATAGAGCGGCGCGGCGATGCCCTCGCTTTTCACCCAGGCCCAACCGTCCGACAGCCAGAGCCGCGCATCATGATAGCCGCCATCGTCGATGAACTGCATCCATTCGGCGTTGGTGACGGTGCGATCGGCCATGGCATGACCCTGAAGCAACGCCTGGTGACGTGGCCCTTCGCAGTCGAAGGCGAAGCCCTGCCCGTCATGGCCGATCTCGACGATCCCCGTCCGGCCCTCGATCCAGCCGATCGCACCGGGCATCGCGACGGGGGCCTTCGGCTCGGGCGTATAAAGTGCCGGTTCGAGCGGGTTTTCGGAGAACAGGTGCAGGATGTCGGTGACGAACAGCTCCTGATGCTGCTCCTCATGGTGACAGCCCAGCGCCACCAGTTCGCGCGCCTCGGCGGGCAGGTCGGGCAGCGCCGCCAGCAGCGCGGCGTCGACATGGGCGCGATAGGCACGCACCTCGTCCAGCGTCGGCCGGGTGATCATCCCCCGGCGATGGCGCGCATGACGCTTTCCCTCCGCCTCGTAATAGCTGTTGAACAGGAAGGGGAAACGCGGATCGTGCAGACCATAACCCGGCACATGGTCGCGCAGCACGAAGGTTTCAAAGAACCAGGTCGTATGCGCCATATGCCATTTGGCGGGCGAGGCGTCCGGCATCGACTGGACGGTCGCATCGGCATCGGACAATGGCGCGGCCAATGCCAGGGTCAGCGCACGGACCGAACGGTAGCGGGATGCAAGCTCGCTGGCAGGCTCAAGGGTCGCCACAGAGGGCGGTATGAGGGTCGGCATTGGGCGCTCCCCGGGACATGGGGAGGCCGGTCGGCCCCTTACCGTACCATGCGCGCCCCTCCTGGAACCCAAAGAACGTCCGATGCGCCGCTTTGGTTCATCGTGCGCGCGGCGACAAAAAGCCAATCGGACAATCGGTTGAGATAGGCGAGCGCGGGCGGGTTGATCGCCTCCTGCTCGGCCAGCGCCACGGCGGCGCGCTCGGCCCGCCGGGCGATAGCGCGCGCCAGATGCAGATGCGCGGACGCCGCGCTGCCCCCCGGCAGGATGAAGCTGGTCAGCGGCGACAGCGATGCGTTCATCGCGTCGATCTCCGCCTCCAGCCGCGCGACCTGTTCGGGCACGATGCGCAAAGCCCCTTCGATCTCGCCGGGCGTGGCGAGGTCCGCGCCCAGATCGAACAGGTCGTTCTGGATCATGGTCAATTGCGCGGCGAGCGGCCCTTCGACCGACAGCAGCGCCACGCCGAGCGCGCTGTTCGCCTCGTCCACCTCGCCGATCGCGACCATGCGCGGCTCCGCCTTGGAGCGGCGCGATCCGTCGACCAGCCCGGTCGTGCCTTCGTCGCCGGTGCGGGTGTAGATTTTCGTCAGCTTGACCAAGGGATCAGGTCCGCCCCGCCATGAACAGCAACAGCACGACGACGGTGATCGCCAGCGCCTGGAAAAAGATGCGCTGCTGCATCATCCGGTTGGACTTCAGCTGCGACGCGGTCGGCCCCTCGCCCTTCGCCTCGGCCGTCGCCTCCTGGAGAAAGGTGATGATGCCGCGCACCAGCGCGACGACGGTGGCGAGCATCGCCGCGATCAGCAGGATCACGAGAAAAGTGGTCATGCCCTTGAGCTTACGCCTCCCCCAGCCGAAATCCAGCAGGAAGCATATTGCGGCGCAGCGCATCGGCCAGCGCGCGGCCATCCTCTCCCGCTTCGCGCATCGCCGCCAGCGCAGGCGCACCGTGCCGCTTGGCCAGGCGCTGGCCGTCCGCGCCGACGATCAGCGGATGGTGGTGATAGAGTGGCGTCTCCAGGTCGAGCAGCCCCTGCAACAGCCGGTGGATATGAGTCGCGTCGAACAGATCGACCCCGCGTACCACGTCGGTCACGCCCTGCGCGGCATCGTCGACCGTCACCGCCAGATGATAGCTGGCGGGTGCATCCTTGCGTGCGAGGATGACGTCGCCTTGGGCAAGCGGATCGGCGGCGACCGTCCCCGCATGTTCGTCCTGCCAGCAAAGCGGCCCGGCGCGCTCCACCGCCTGTTTCATGTCCAGCCGCCAGCTATGCGGCTCGCCCATCCGCGCAGCGCGCGTCTTGGGCGACAGATGGCGGCACGTGCCCGGATAGAGCGGCGTCGCCCCATGCGGGGCGGACAGGCTGGCGGCGATCTCGGCGCGGGTGCAGAAACAGGGGTAGAGCAGATCGGCCAGTTGCCCCTGTGCCGCCGCGTACAGGCCCAGCCGCTCGGACTGGAAGGACAGATCGTCCCATTCCAGCCCCAGCCATTCCAGGTCGCGCAGGATCGCATCGACATGCTCGGGGCGACTGCGCGTGCCGTCGATATCCTCGATGCGCAGCAGGAAGCGCCCGCCGCTTGTCCGCGCCAGATCGAAGGCGCGCACCGCCGACAGCGCGTGCCCCAGATGCAGCCGCCCGGTCGGGCTGGGCGCGAATCGCGTCACGGGTCGCCCACCGCTCATCGCCCGCCCCCTTGACCGCGATTCACATCCCATGCTGTCATAGTGCGCAGTGTCATAGCCATGTCACGCGCCTGCGCGAAGAGCGTCGGCGTACCACGAAGGGAGGAGCTGTGTTTCATCCCGACCTGATCCGACACCCGGACTCGTGTCCGGCGCTCGTACTGAATGCGGACTATACGCCGCTGTCCTATTATCCGCTGTCGGTCTGGCCCTGGCAGACCGCGGTGAAGGCCGTGTTCCTCGACCGGGTGGATATCGTCGCCCATTATGAGCGCGAGGTGCGCAGCCCGACCGCCAAGGTCAAGCTGCCCTCGGTCATCGCGCTCAAGCAATTCGTGAAGCCGTCGCAATTCCCGGCCTTCACCCGCTTCAACCTGTTCCTGCGCGACCGCTTCTCCTGCCAATATTGCGGATCGCACCGTGACCTGACCTTCGACCATGTCATCCCGCGCGCACAAGGCGGCCGGACGACCTGGGAAAATGTCGTCACCGCCTGCGCGCCCTGTAACCTGAAAAAGGGCGGACGCACCCCGCGCCAGGCCGCGATGCCGCTGCATATCGAGCCGATCCGCCCGACAAACTGGCATTTGCAGGAACATGGCCGCAGCTTCCCGCCCAATTATCTGCATGAAACATGGCACGACTGGCTCTATTGGGACGTTGAGCTGGAAGCGTAACGAAGCCGGGAGTGTCGAATGCGTGGATGGGCAAGGGGCCTGACGAGCCTGGGATTGATGGCACTGGCCGCCACTACCACCGCCTGTGGCAAGAAGGCGGAAAACCGCGCCGAGGCCGACCGTGCCGCCGCCAAGGCAGGCTTCGTGCCGCCCTCCGTCACATCCCGCGTCGACTTCGGCAGCATGATGGCGCGCCGCTTCCGCGAACTGGACCGCGACGGCAACGACATCATCACCGCCGATGAAATGCCCACGACCAATTCGCGCCTGTGGGAGCTGGACCGCAACAAGGACGGCGAGATCACCGAGAGCGAATTCTTCGAGGGGATGCTGGCGCGCTTCGACCGCATGGACCTGAACCGCGACGGCACCGTGACCTCGGAAGAGCGTGAGGCTTCGCGCACCGAACGGCCCGCGACACCAAGCAACCCGGTGGCGACGGGCGCGACCGCGACCCCGCCGGGGAATGCGAACTGAGCGGCAGCCTCGGACACACAGGACCACTGCCGATACCAAGCCTCTCCTTACTCTCCTCCCGCTTATGGAAGAGCCAACTCCTCTGTTTCCTCCCTTTCCGCAGGCGGGAGGGAAGAAAAGTTGAGACATGCGTAATTTCTACGCTTCCGCCTGCCATAATATTATACCAAAATTACATGTCGCGATTGGTTGACGCGCATCCTATTGCGTTGCAGCAATAGCGCCCATGACAATCCTGCCTCCGATCGCCAACAATCCCGACATCCGCTTTCTGGGCGCCCAGTTGGGTGACGTGATCCGCCGTTATGGCGGAGACGCGCTCTTCGAGGCGACCGAAGCCATTCGCCGTGCCTCGGTCGATCGCTATCGCGGATTGGGCGAAGACGGGTCGGTCGACCTGCAACTGGAACGCCTCGCGCTCGACGAGACGCTGGATTTCGTGCGCGGCTTCATGCTGTTCTCGATGCTCGCCAATCTGGCCGAGGACCGACAGGGCATTGCGCGCGAGCCGGGCACCGATATTGCCGAGGTGCTGGCGACGCTGTCCGAACAGGGCATCGACCGCGACGCGGCCATGGAGCTGCTGGCGCAGGCGCTGGTCGTGCCCGTGCTGACCGCGCACCCGACCGAGGTGCGGCGCAAGAGCATGATCGACCACCGCAACCGCATCGCCGAATTGCTGGCGATGCGCGACGCCGGCCGTGACGTGACGCCCGACGGCGACGATGTGGAAGCGGCGATCGGCCGCCAGATCGCGCTCCTCTGGCAGACGCGCGTCCTGCGCCGCGAGCGGCTGTACGTCACCGATGAGGTGGAGACGGCGCTGTCCTACCTGCGCGACGTATTCCTCCCCGTCCTCCCCGCGCTCTACCAGCGTTGGGACAAGGCGTTCGGCGCGCGCGTGCCCGCCTTCCTGCGCCCCGGTTCGTGGATCGGCGGCGACCGCGACGGCAATCCCTTCGTCACCGCCGAATCGCTGACCACCGCGCTGGCGCAGGCAGCGGACGCGGTGCTGACCCATTATTGCGAGGGCGTCCATGCGCTGGGCGCCGAACTGTCGATCTCGACCGGCCATGCGCAGGTGGACGAAGCGGTGCTGGCGCTGGCCGATGCCAGCGGCGACGACGCGCTCAGCCGCGCGGACGAGCCCTATCGCCGCGCGCTGTCGGGCATCTATGCGCGACTGGCCGCAACCCATCAGCACCTCACCGGCAAGACCCCGCCCCGCCCGGGCAAGCTGACCGGCCAGCCCTATCCCGACCCCAAGGCGCTGCGCACCGATCTGGTCGCGATCGCGCGGGGGCTGGCGGCGCAGGGCGACGGCACGCTGGCGAGCAGCGGCGCACTGGGCCGGCTGATCCGCGCGGTCGAGACGTTCGGCTTCCACCTGGCCACGCTCGACCTGCGCCAGAATTCGGCGGTGCATGAGCGCGTCGTCGCCGAACTGCTGAAGGTCGCGGGCGTCGAGGCGGATTATCTGGCGCTTGACGAAGACGCCCGCGTCGCGCTGCTCCGCCGCGAACTCGCCAATGCCCGGCCACTGTTCAGCCAATATGCGGACTATTCGGACGAGACCCGCTCCGAACTGGCAATCGTCCGGGCCGCCGCCGATGCCCATGCCACATATGGCCCGAAGTGCATCACCAACTATATCGTCTCGATGGGCAAGTCGGTGTCCGATTTGCTCGAAATCAACCTGATGCTGAAGGAATTCGGCCTCTACCGCCCCGGCGCGCCCGCCACCGCCGCGATCATGGCGGTGCCCCTGTTCGAGACGATCGAGGATCTGGAAGCCGGGCCGGAGATCATGCGCGCCTATTTCGCGCTGCCGGAGATCGCCGCGATCATCCGCGCCCGCGGGCATCAGGAAGTGATGATCGGTTATTCGGACTCGAACAAGGATGGCGGCTACCTGACCTCCACCTGGTCGCTGTCCAAGGCGTCGAGCGCGTTCCGCCCGGTCTTCGACGAACTGGGCGTGCAGATGCAGCTGTTCCACGGACGTGGCGGCGCGGTCGGGCGTGGCGGCGGCAGCGCCTTTGCCGCGATCCGCGCGCAGCCGCACGGCACCGTGCAGGGCCGCATCCGCATCACCGAACAGGGCGAAGTGATTGCGGGCAAATACGGCACGCGCGACTCGGCACTGACCAATCTGGAAGCCATGGCCTCCGCCACCCTGCTCGCCAGCCTGGAACCCGACCGGCTGTCGGCCGCGGACACCGCGCGCTTTACCGCGGCGATGGAGGAATTGTCGGCCACCGCCTTCACCACCTATCGCGCTCTGGTCTACGGGACCGAGGGCTTCCGCACCTTCTTCCGCCAGATGACCCCGATCGCGGAAATCGCAGGGCTGAAGATCGGCAGCCGCCCGGCCAGCCGCAAAAAGTCCGACGCGATCGAGGATCTGCGCGCCATCCCCTGGGTGTTCAGCTGGGCGCAGGCACGCGTGATGCTGCCCGGCTGGTTCGGCGTCGGCACGGCGATCGCGCAGTTCGAGGACAAGGCGCTGCTCGCCGAGATGGCGAAACACTGGCCCTTCTTTGCCGCGACGCTGGCGAATATGGAGATGGTGCTGGCCAAGTCCGACATCGGCATCGCGCGGCGCTATGCGGGTCTGGTCGAGGACGAAACCTTACGCGACACGATCTTCGGGCGGATCCATGACGGCTGGCACCGCGCGCGCGACGGCCTGTTGACCGTGACCGGGCAGACGCGGCTGCTGTCAGACAACCCGGCACTGGAGGCGTCGATCCGCCTGCGTTTGCCCTATATCGAGCCGCTCAACCTGCTGCAGATCGAACTGATGAAGCGGCACCGCGCGGGCGAGGACGATCCGCGCATCGGCGAGGGCATCCTGTTGTCGATCAACGGCATCGCCACGGCATTGAGGAACAGCGGGTAACATGGCCGATTTCATCGTCCATTACGAAGG
>Ga0308156_1003092_pt1 | contig 13238 bp, 9 predicted proteins | sample PhyAR2_FD_201041 | JGI IMG/M metagenome (GOLD analysis project Ga0308156, IMG submission 201041) | Phyllosphere microbial communities from UC Gill Tract Community Farm, Albany, California, United States - DLSL A.R2 | ecosystem: Host-associated > Plants > Phyllosphere > Unclassified | place: USA... | reverse complement strand
GCTGCAGAACGCAGCCTCGATCGCTGGCCTGATGATCACCACCGAAGCCATGGTTGCCGACGCTCCGAAGAAGGACGAGCCGGCCATGGGTGGCGCTGGTGGCATGGGCGGCATGGGTGGCATGGGCGGCATGGACTTCTAAGTCCCGCTGCACTGCTGCAATGAAAAACCCCGCCGCAAGGCGGGGTTTTTTTGTGGGTGGCGTGTTGCCGCCAATGGGTTCACAGCAATGGGTCCATGCCAATGAATCCATGCCCATGGGTCCATGCCAGTAGATCCACGCCATGCGTGGATGGCGTCAGCGCACGAACACCTTCTCCGCGCCGTACTCCCAGTCCCACGGCACTCCGGTATCGCCCAGCACGAACGCCACCAGTGCCGGAAACGCCGCCTCGGCGCGGACATCGTTGCCCAGCATCACCACGCAGCGCTGGCCCTGCTCGATGCACACCAGGGTGTTGCCCACCGCGTCATCGTGGCCGCCCTTGTAGAAGCCGGGCCCCTGCGGCCCGCGGAAGGTGACCACGCCCAGGCCGGCTGCCAGGTCCCTGCGCCGCTCCGCTACCGGCAGTTCCGCCTGCAGGGTCGGAAACTGGCTGGCCGTGGTGATCGGCAGCTGCGGACGTACCAGCTCCTGCCGCATCGCCGCTGAAAGGCCTTCGCCGCGCACATAGCCCGCTGCGAAGTTGGCCATGTCGGCGATGGTGGTATCCATCGAGCCGGCGGCCCGCACCCGGCTGCGCTCGTCATGCGGCTCGGGCGTGCCATCGGCGGTCCAGCCGTCGGCCAGGTTGGTGGCGAAATCCTCGCGCCACATCATGCTGGTGCGGGGCATGCCGAAGCGGTCGAACACGCGGCGCTGCATCAGCGCGCCGATGTCCTGGCCAAGGCGCCCCCGTTCGAGCACGAACTGCAGCAGGATCAAGCCTTCGCCGGAATAGCCGTAGCGGCTGCCCGGATCGAAATGGAATTGCAGCCTGCCATCCGGTTCCAGAAACGCGAAGTTGGCAAAGCCGCTGCCATGATTGAGCAGCAGGCGCGGGGTGAGCCGGCGCCAGCGTTCGTCGCCGGCCAATACGCTGTAATCGGCGTAGTGCTTCGTATCGACGGGGTAGTCCGGCAATGGCTTGTCCAGATACGTGGCAATGCCGGCGTCCAGCGCGATCACCTGGTCCTGTGCCAGCTGCGCGACCAGGTGGCCAAAGGCCATCTTGGTCAGCGAAGCGGCGTACATCACGGTGTCGGTACGCAGCGGTTCGCCGGCGGCGTTGCGCTCGCCATAGGCGGCCACGTGCACCACCTTGCCAGCGTCGATCACCGCCAGCGCCATGCCACGTGCGTGTGCGGCCTGCATCAGCCGTTGCGCCTGGGCATCAATGCGGGCTGGCGATGGCAGCGGTGGTGGCGCAGCGATTACGGCCATCGGCAACAGCGTCAGCAACAACAGGACGACACGGCACATGCGTGGAACTCCTGGCGGGACGTGGCGCGATGCTACCGCAGCTTTGGCTGCCGGCGCCTGTCGACCCCATCCAGGCCCCGGGGCGGCGCCGCGTCATGCCCTGCGACAGCCCGGTCCGGACTTGCGCCCTGCGGGTTAGAAAATATAATAAGGCGCCTAATCATCATGGATTTGATGGATGCTTGAAGCAAAACACACGGCTCTCCTCCAGGAGGCTGGCCGTCGCGGCGATCCCCACCTGGCCCAGCTGCGCCTGTGCTTCCAGCTGCTGGCCTTGTCCAGCGCGATCGACCGTGACTGCGCTTCACGCCTGGCGCCGCACGGCCTCAGCGAAGGCCGCTTCGTGGTGCTGTTCCTGCTGCACGGGGCTGGCGGCACCTTGCCTCCGCACGCGTTGGCCGAGCGCGCTGGCGTCACCCGCGCCACCATCAGCGGGTTGCTCGATGGCCTGCAGCGTGATGGCCTGCTGCAGCGGCGCAACGATGCCGAGGATGGCCGCCGTCTGCAGATCGTGCTGACCGCGCGCGGCAAGCGCCTGGCCGGCGATCTGTTCGACCAGCACACACAATGGATCGGCGGACTGTTCAACGGTCTTGATTCCAGCGAACAGGTGCAGTTGTCGCTGCTGTTGGAAAAAGTCTGGCGACACACCGACGCAGGCCAGGAAACAGGCACATGATCGGCACCATCGGTACGGCACGCCTGCAGGCACTCAATGCGGGCAGCGTATCCAGCACGCACCTGGCCGAGTGCCTCGCAGTGGATTTCGCCGCATTGCTGCAGGCGGTGGCACCAACCTTGCCCCAGGCATCCATGCAGCGCATGCGCGCCGCTGCAGGCAAGGGAATCACCCAGCGCATGGCATTGGCCGCAGCGGTACTGCGCGAGGCAGGGCAGGGTGACGTGCACTGCTGGCAGGCGCATCCCTCGGACACCGTGCGCGGATGGGCCTGCTATCTGATCGGCGGCGACGCGCAGGCGGCATTGGCCGACAAGCTGCAGGCCATGCGTCCACTGGCAGATGATCCGCACTTCGGTGTGCGCGAATGGGCATGGTTGGCCTTGCGCAGCGATATCGTCGCCGAGCCGCTGGAAGCGCTTGCCCTGCTGCAACCCTGGACGCTGCAGCGCTCGCCGCATCAGCGCCGCTTCGCCTGTGAGGCGCTTCGCCCCCGCGGTGTATGGGCCACGCACATTGCGCTGTTCAAGCAGCAACCCGAGCACGCGTTGCCCCTGCTGGAGGCCCTCGCTGACGATCCCGAGCGCTATGTGCAGGACTCGGTCGGCAACTGGCTGAACGACGCAGGCAAGAGCCAGCCCGGATGGGTGCGCGATGTATGCGCACGGTGGCAGTCAACGCACGACAGCGCAGCCAATACATACATCCGCAAGCGCGCGCTGCGCTCGCTGTAGCGCCGTACCGTTCACCCGCGTTTCCCGGTAGTGCCGGCCGCTGGCCGGCAACCCCATGACCTTCAAGGGAGACCCCATGCGCCATCGCCTCATCGGACGGCATTCCAGCACCCTCGTGGCACATGCGCGTGTCATCCATTCCGGGTAAAGATGGCGCTCGGCCGTGTCCACCCGCAGGGAAGTCGAGCATGCAGAGCAAGATCCAGGTGACGTTGTACGGAGCGCTGGGCAGCAGTCCAGCGCTGCAGGTGCCCGGCCTGGAAGGGCCGGTGGTGGCCATCCAGGAAGCCACGCTGCGGCAGCTGGTGTCCGATCTGTATACGGCCAGGTCCATGCTCAACCCCGAACAGCTTGATGAGGCCAGGCAGGAACTGGACCGCGTGGTGGAGCGTTGGGTCGACATCCACGAGACGCTGCTGCTGGATGTGGAAGTGCATGGCGGCCGATAGTCCGCTGAACCGCGCCCGCAGTTGCGGATGAAACAGTTGGCACCCGCCAAAACCCTGTGTTATCAATAGATCCCATGAACGCAGCCCACGCCAGCTTTTATTGGTATTACTTTCCGAAGCCCCCGGCGGAGGAAGGATTGCGCTCACCCTGAAGAAAGCTTCAGACGCATTCCCGAAAGCCGCCAGCGAACCTGGCGGCTTTTTTCATGTCGCCACGCTGCGGACCCCCAACGTTCCGTAGAGACCCCTCACCATGCCCCCGCACACCGACGACCTGCGTATCCGCACCATCGAACCGCTGACACCGCCTGCCCAGCTGCTGGCGATGCTGCCCTGCGATGACGAAGCCTCCGACACCGTCAGCGCCTCGCGCGCCGCCCTGCACCAGATCCTGCATGGCCGCGACGACCGCCTGGCGGTGGTGGTCGGGCCGTGCTCGATCCACGATCCGAAAGCCGCCATCGAGTACGCACAGCGCCTGAAGCCGCTGCGCGATGCGCTGGCCGGCGAGCTGGAAATCGTCATGCGCGTGTACTTCGAGAAGCCGCGCACCACGGTGGGCTGGAAGGGCCTGATCAACGATCCCGACCTGGACGGCAGCTTCAAGATCGACAAGGGCCTGCGCATCGCCCGTGGCCTGCTGCGCGACATCAACAAGCTCGGCCTGCCGGCCGGCGTCGAGTTCCTCGACGTGATCTCGCCGCAGTACATCGCCGACCTGGTGGCATGGGGCGCGATCGGCGCACGCACCACCGAAAGCCAGGTGCATCGTGAACTTGCGTCGGGGCTGTCGTGCCCGGTCGGCTTCAAGAACGGCACCGACGGCAACGTCAAGATCGCCGCCGATGCCGTGGGCGCGGCCTCCAATCCGCATCACTTCCTGTCGGTCACCAAGCAGGGCGGCACCGCCATCGTCTCCACCACCGGAAACCCCGACTGCCATGTGATCCTGCGTGGCGGCAAGCAGCCGAACTACGATGCGGCCAGCGTGGCCGATGCCTGCCAGGCGCTGGCCAAGGCCAAGCTGCCGACGCGCCTGATGATCGATGCCAGCCACGCCAACAGCCTGAAGAACCACGAAAACCAGCCGAAGGTGATCGAAGACATCGCCATCCAGCTGGAAGATGGCGAGCAGCGCGTCGTCGGCGTGATGGTCGAAAGCCATCTGGTCGGCGGTCGCCAGGAACTGGTGGAAGGCCAGCCGCTGGTCTACGGCCAGAGCATCACCGATGGCTGCATTGATTGGGACACCACCGTGCAGGTGCTGGAGCGGCTTGCCGCTGCCGTGCGCGCCCGCCGTGAGGTGAAGGTGTCCGAAGCCGCTTGAGTGCGGCACGTGTGTGGATGGCGGCCAGCGCCTGCGGGGGTGCGGCCGCGATCAGGGCCGGTCGGAGTTGGAGACCGGCCCGTCTGCACCGGCGATGCGCCTGGCGCTGCGTATGTGCGACAGCGCCAGGTACATCGCCGGGGTGGCGTGAGACCCGAACCTGCGATGGCCGCAGTAGACCCACGCCATGCGTGGATGAAGCCGCCTCGCTCACCGCCCCGCCCGTACTCGCGCCAACGCCAGATACATCGCCGGCGTGGTGTACAGCGTCAACCACTGGCTGACCAGCAACCCGCCGACGATGGCGATGCCCAGCGGCTGCCGCAGCTCCCAGCCTTCACCGTTGGCCAGCATCAGCGGCAATGTGCCCAGCAGTGCCGCCAGCGAGGTCATCAGGATCGGCCGCAGGCGCAGTCGTGCAGCTTCCATCACCGCATCCTGCGCGCTCAGGCCGCGGCGTTCGCCGGCCAGCGCGAAGTCGACCAGCAGGATCGTGTTCTTCATCACCACCCCCACCAGCAGGAACAGGCCGAGCAGGGCGATCAGGTTCAGTTCGTTGCCGAACAGCCACAGCGCCAGCAACGCCCCGATGCCGGCCGACGGCAGCGTGGACAGGATCACCAAGGGCTGCAGGAAACTCTCGTAGAGGATGCCCAGCACCAGGTACACCGCCAGCGTCGCACCCAGTACCAGCCACAACTGGCGCGAACGCAGCTGCTCCAGGCCACCGGCCTCGCCGGAAAGCTTGGCCTGCACCGAGCGCGGCAGCATCAGTTTGGCCATCGCCGCATCAATGGCCCGGGTGGCCTGTTCCAGGCCCACGCCCGGCGCCAGCGCGAACTCGATCCAGATCGAGGCGAACTGCTCGCTGTGATACACGCGGTCCGGCGCCATGCCATAGCGCCAGCTGGCGATGCTCGATAGTGGAATGCGCTGGCCGCTGCCATCGATCACCTGCAGCCGTGCCAGCGTGCCCGGGTCCTGGGTGTGCTTCGGGTCCAGCTCCATCACCACCCGGTACTGGTTGAGGCTGTCGTACAACGTGGCGACCTGGCGCTGGCTGAAGGCGTTGTTGAGCATGTTGGCCACAATGCGCAGGTCCACGCCGTGGCGCGCCGCTGCCTCGCGGTCGATGTCCAGCATCACCTGGCGCATGCCGGCCTCGCCCTGCGCTTCCACGTCCACCAGTTCCGGCAGGCCACGCAGCGCAGCAGCGACCTTCGGTGCCCACTGGCGCAAGGGTGCGGTGTCCGCTGACAGCAGCTGGAATTCGTATTTGCCGCTGCTGCCGGCGCCTTCCAAGCGGATGTCCTGGTCCACCCACAGGTACAGATTGCCGCCGGGCAGCTTGGGCAGGCGCGCGCGCAGACGATCGATCACCTGCTGGCTGGAGACACCGCGCTCGGCCAGCGGCTTCATCTTGATCATGATGAAGGCGTTGTTGACCCCGTTGCTGCCACCGATATACCCGATGATGTCCTCGATGGCCGGGTCGGACAGCAGCAGTCTGCGGTAGGCATCGATCTTCGGCTGCATCGCCTGGAAGGACAGGCCGTCATCGCCACGCGCGAAGCCGCGCAGCTGTGCGGTGTCCTGCTGCGGAACGATGCCCTTGGGTACCTGCTGGAACAGCCAGGCGTTGAGTGCGATCACTGCCACGAAGGCCAGCAAGGGCCAGCGCAGGTGACGCAGGCTGGCCTGCAGGGTGCGCAGATAGGTGCCACGCACGCGCTCGAACAGCGCATTGCTGCCGCGCTGCCAGCGCGAGGGTTGTTGCGCGTCATCGACGAACAGGCGCGCACACAGCATCGGCACCAGGCTGAGCGCCACCAGTACCGACACCGCCATCGCTGCTACCAGGGTCAGCGAGAATTCGCGGAACAGGCGCTCGACGAAATCGTCCAGGAACAGGATCGAGACGAACACCACGGCCAGCGCCAGGTTCATCGACAGCAACGTAGTGCCCACTTCCGATGCACCACGCACCGCCGCCTGCCAGCGGTCGGCGCCCAGCTCGCGATGGCGCGCGATGTTCTCCAGCACCACGATGGCGTCGTCCACCACCAGTACCGCCGCCACGATCAGGGCCATCAGCGAGAGCGTATTGAGCGAGAAGCCCATCAGCGCGATCAACGCCAGCGTGCCGAACAGCACCACCGGAATCGCCACGCTGGGTACCAGTGCTGCGCGCCAGTGGCCGAGGAAGCCGAGCACCACCAGTACCACCAGCGCGATCGCCAGCAGCAGGGTCACTTCTGCTTCGTGCAGGGTGGCGCGGATCACCGGCGAGCGGTCCATCACCAGGCGCATGTCCACCGTGCTGGGCAGCAGGGCGTGCAGCTGCGGCAACTGCGCCTGAATGGCATCGACGGTGGCGATGATGTTGGCGCCGGGCTGGCGGCTGATGATCAGCAGCACGGCGGGGCGTTCGTTGTGGAAGCCACTGGCATAGCGGTCCTCGACGCCATCGACGACGGCAGCGACATCGCCCAGTCGCAGCAGGCGGTCATCGCTGGCCTTCAGCGCCAGCTGGCGATACTGCGCTGCCTGGCGCAGCTGCAGCGGCGCTTCCAGTTGCCAGTGCTGCTGCGCGCCTGCGACCGCACCCAGTGGGCGCACTGCATTGGCGCGGCTGATTGCCTGTGCCACGTCTTCCAGTGCCAGGCCTGCGTGATTGAGAGCATTGGGGTCCAGCGACACGCGAACCGCCGGCAGCGCGCTGCCGCCCACCTGCACTTCGCCCACGCCCGGCACCTGCGACAGCTTCTGCGCCAGCACGGTCGAACCCAGGTCGTACAGCTGTCCCGGCGAGAGCGTATCGGAGGTCAGCGCCAGCGCCAGGATCGGCGCCTGCGACGGATTGACCTTGCGGTACTGCGGCATGCCCGGCATGCCGCTGGGCAGCTGGCCGCGGGCGAGGTTGATCGCGGCCTGCACTTCGCGCGCGGCCTCGTCGATGTCGCGGCCGAGCACGAACTTCAGCTCGATCTCGGTCTGCCCCTGGGTGCTGGCCGAGTCGATGCGCGAGACGCCGGGCAGGCTGCCCAGCGCACGCTCCAGCGGCGTGGCCACAGTGGCCGCCATCGATTCGGGCGAGGCGCCGGGCAGGCTGGCACTGACTTCAATGGCGGGATAGTCGACCTGGGGCAGCGGTGCCACCGGCAGCAGGCGCAGCGCCAGCAGGCCGGCCAGTACCAGCGCCACCGCCAACAGGAGGGTCGCCACCGGACGCTGCACGCAGGCCTGTGCCAGGCGTGCCACAGGGGTCATGCGCCGGCCTCGCCAGCGGTTGCCGGTGCTGTCGCGCGGCGACGCTGCAGACGGTCGAAGGCCAGGTAGATCACCGGCGTGGTGAACAGGGTCAATACCTGGCTGACCATCAGGCCACCCACCATCACCCAGCCCAGCGGCTGCCGCAGCTCGGCGCCCGAGCCGCTGGCCAGCATCAGCGGTACCGCGCCGAACAGCGCGGCCAGGGTGGTCATCAGGATCGGCCGGAAGCGCAGCAGCGCCGCCTGGTGGATCGCCTCACGCGGGCTCATGCCGCGCGTGCGCTGCGCGTCCAGCGCGAAGTCGATCATCATGATCGCGTTCTTCTTCACCAGGCCGATCAGCAGCACGATGCCGATCACTGCGATCAGGTCCAGGCTGCGTCCGCTCACCCACAACGCGGCCAGGGCGCCCACGGTCGCCGAGGGCAGGGTGGAGAGAATGGTGATGGGGTGGATGAAGCTCTCGTAGAGCACGCCCAGCACGATGTACATCACCACCACGGCGGCAAGGATCAGCCACAGCGTGCTCGACAGCGAGCTGCTGAAGGCCGCCGCCGCGCCCTGCAGGCGCAGCTCGATGCTCTGCGGCAATGCCACCTGTGCCTGCGCGGCATGCACGGCATCCACCGCTTCGCCCAGCGATGCGCCGGGCGCAAGGTTGAACGACAGCGTGGCCGCCGGGAACTGACCGACATGGTTGCGCAGCAGCGCCGTTGGCCCCTGCTCGACGCGCGCCACCGCGCCCAGCGGCACGGTCTGGCCGTTGCTGCTGCGCACGCGCAGGCCGCTGATCGCCTCCGGCCCCGGTTGCCGCGCCGGATCGGCCTCCAGCACCACCCGGTACTGGCTGGCCTGGGTGAAGATGGTCGAGATCTGCCGTTGCCCGTAGGCGTCGTACAGTGCGTCGGCCACCGCTTCCACACTCACGCCAAGGCGTGTGGCGGCATCGCGGTCGATGCTCACCCTGGCCTGCCGGCCCTGCATCTGCAGGTCACTGGCCACATCACGCAGCGCCGGCGATTGGCGAAGCGCTTGCAACAGTTTCGGCGTCCAGGTTTCCAGCGTCTGCAGGTCCGGCGTGGTCAGGGTGAACTGGTACTGGTTGCGGCTGATGCGGTCTTCGATGCCCAGCTCCTGCACCGGTTGCAGGTACAGGGTGATACCGGGAATCCTCGCCACGCGCTGCTGCAGCCGCGCCATCACCACGTCGGCGCCCTCGCGCTCGCCGTGTGGCTTCAGTTCGATCAGCAGGCGGCCGGTGTTGAGGGCGGCATTGTTGCCGTCCACGCCGATGTAGGAAGACAGGCTGGCCACGGCTGGGTCCTGTTCGATGGCCGTGGCCAGGGCAAGCTGGCGCTCGCGCATGGCCTGGAACGAGATCGCCTGCGGGGCTTCGCTGATGCCCTGGACCAGGCCGGCATCCTGCACCGGGAAGAAGCCCTTCGGCACGGCGAAATACAGCGCCACCGTCAGCGCAAGCGTGGCCACGGTTGCCAACAGCATCAGTGGCTGGCGCTGCAGTACCCAGCGCAGCTGGCGGTCGTAGAGGGCGATGATGCGATCGAACACGTCGCGCTTCGGGGTCGGAGCCCTGACCGGATCCGACCCGGGCGGGGTCAGATCCCCGTGGGGCGCTGACCCCTTGGCATGTGGTTTCAGGAACCGCGCACACAGCATCGGCGTCAAGGTCAGCGACACCAGCAGCGAAATGCCGATGGCCACCGCCAGCGTCACTGCGAACTCATGGAACAGCGCGCCCACCAGGTCGGCCATGAACAGCAGCGGGATCAGCACGGCGATCAACGAGACCGTCAGCGATACGAGGGTGAAACCAATCTCGCTGGCGCCCTTCAGCGCCGCTTCGCGCGGGCTTTCACCGTCTTCCAAGTGGCGGGCGATGTTCTCCAGCATCACGATCGCATCGTCCACCACGAAGCCGGTGGCAATGGTCAACGCCATCAGCGTGAGGTTGTTGAGCGAATAGCCGGCCAGCAGCATCACCGCAAATGTGCCGATCAGCGACAGCGGCACCGCCACGCTGGGAATCAGCGTAGCCGGCAGGTTGCGCAGGAATACCCAGGTGACCAGCACCACCAGCGCGATGGCCAGCACCAGTTCCTTCTGTACGCCGCGCACGGACGCGCGGATCGATTCGGTGCGGTCGCTGAGCACGGTCATCTGCACGCCGGCCGGCAGCGTGGCCTGCAGCTGCGGCAGCAACGCACGCACCTGTCCGACCACGGCGATGACGTTCGCGCCGGGTTGGCGCTGGATGTTCACCAGCACCGCCGGGGTGGTGCCGCTCCATGCCGCCAGCTGGCGGTTCTCGGCGCCGTCGGTGATGGTGGCGACATCGCCCAGCCGCAGCGGTGCGCCCTCACGCCAGGCCAGCACCAGTGCGCGGTATTCGGCAACGCTGCGCATCTGGTCGTTTGCATCGAGCATCACCGCACGGATCGGGCCATCGAAGCTGCCCTTGGGCAGGTTGACGTTGGCTGCGGCAATCGCAGTGCGGATGTGGTCCATGCCCAGGTTGTTGGCGGCCAGCGCGGCCGGATTGACCTGGATGCGCACGGCGGGGCGCTGGCCACCAGCCAGGCTGACCAGGCCCACACCCGGCAACTGCGCCAAGCGCTGGGCGATGCGGGTATCGACCAGGTCATGCACCTGGGGCAGTGACAGGCCCTGCGAGGTCACCGCCAGGGTCAGGATCGGCGTGTCGGCCGGATTGACCTTGCGATACACCGGCGGCACCGGCAGGTCGCCGGGCAGGAAGCTGCCGGCGGCGTTGATCGCCGCCTGCACGTCCTGTTCGGCCACGCCCAGCGACACCTCCAGGCCGAACTGCAGGGTGATCACCGATGCCCCCCCGGAACTGGTGGACGACAGCTGCTTCAGGCCGGGGATCTGCCCGAGCTGGCGCTCCAGCGGCGCGGTGATGGTGCGCGTGGTCAGCTCCGGGCTGGCGCCGGGGTACAGCGTGGTGATCTGGATGATCGGATAGTCGACCTGCGGCAGCGCCGCCACCGGCAGCAGGCGATAGGCCAGTACCCCGGACAGCAGCAGCGCCACCATCAGCAGGGTGGTGGCGACCGGGCGCAGGATGAAGGCGCGCGAGAGGTTCATGCGCCGGCCCTGGTCGATGCCTCCTCGGTGATGATCTCCACCGCGGTGCCGTCTTCCAGCCCGTCGATGCCTTCGATCACCACCTTGTCACCAGCCACCAGGCCGGAACGCACCGCCACGCGTCCGGCGTCGGCCGGACCAAGCACCACCGAGCGACGTTGTGCCTTGTTGTCCTTGTCGACGATGTGCACGTAGTTGCCCTGGCTGCCGAACTGCACGGCGGCATCGGGAATCAGCAGCGCGGGATGCTCACCCAGCTGCAGGCGCACATTGACGAACTGGTTGGGGAACAGCGCCTGGTCGGCGTTGTCGAACTGCGCGCGCAGCTTCAGCGTGCCGGTGGCGGTATCGATGCGGTTGTCGACGCTGGACAGGGTGCCGCTGGCGAGCTGCCGTTGTTCTTCGCGGTCCCAGCTTTCCACCGCCAGCGCCGGCTGCGCCTGCACCGCATCGAGCAGGGCGGGAAGCTCCGGCTCGGGCACGGTGAACAGCACGCTGATCGGCGCCGTCTGCGCCAGCGTGACCAGGCCTTCGGTATCGCTGGCGTGCACCAGGTTGCCTACGTCCAGCCGACGCAGGCCGACACGGCCGCTGACCGGGGCGATGATGCGCGTGTACTGCAACTGCAGTCGCGCTTCGTCCACCGATGCCTGGTCGCTGAGGCGACGCCCCTGCAGCTGCCGCACCTTGCTCTGCTGGTCGCTCAGTTCCTGTGCCGACACGTAGTTCTGTCGCTGCAGTTCGCGGTAGCGCTGCAGCTGGCGCTCGGCATTCTCCAGCTCGGCCAGGTTCTGCTGCTGCGTACCCTGTGCGTGCGCAAGCTTCACTTGGTAGGGGCGGGGATCGATCTGTGCCAGCAGGTCGCCGGCGTTGACCTGCTGACCTTCCTGGAAATGCAGGCGCATCAGTTCGCCGTCCACGCGGCTGCGCACCACCACGCTGTGCAGCGGAGTGACCGTACCGACCGCCTTCATCCGCAGCACCAGCGGCTCGGCGCTGGCAAGGGCGATGCGTACAGGCACCGTCTTGCCGCTGCCGGCTTCGCCACTGCCCGCCTCGGCCCGGGGCCACAGCCACCACGCCAGGCCAGCGACAAGGGCAAGACCGGCAGCTACCAGCAACAGGCGGGCACGACGTGAGCGGGAATTTTCGGCGACAGACATGGGCATCCTGCGCCCTGCGTGCACGCAGGGTCATGCGGGCCCGTCGGCACCACGAAGGGCCACGGGCAGCGGGGGAGGGGGATTGTCTGGCGGGGCCGCAGGCGCGGCGTGGCTGGATGCCGTCGCGCGTGCGACGGGGCGCCAATGGTAGCGGTTTACGCAGGCCGTCGCCGCGTGACCTTGGTCATGCCACCCCGCCGGTGGTGCCGGCCCGCGCCGCTCAATGCACTTCGTCGTGGTACACGAACTTGGGCATTTCCCAGCGGTAGTGGATGGCCAGCAGACGCACGGCGAAACCACCGCCCAGGCAGCACAGGATCGCCGTAGCATCGGCCACGCCCCAGTGCAGCAACAGCAGATACACCGCACCGGTCAGCAGCGAGATGATGGCGTACAGCTCTTTCTGGAAGATCAACGGCACCTCGTTGCAGAGGATGTCGCGCAGCACGCCGCCGAAGGCGCCGGTGAGCATGCCGGCGATCAGCACGATCGGCAGTGCATGGCCGGCCTCGCGCGCGATCGAGCAGCCGATCAGGGTGAAGGCGATCAGGCCCAGGCCATCGAGCACCAGGAAGGTGCGGCGGAAGTGATGCATCCAGCGCGCCACCCAGGTGGCGATCAGTGCCGCGCACACGGTGAAGCCCAGGTACTCCGGATGTTTCACCCAGCCCAGCGGGTAATGGCCGAGCAGGATGTCGCGCAGTGAGCCGCCACCGAGTGCGGTGACACAGGCGATCATGACCACGCCGAACAGGTCCATGCGGCGGCGGCCGGCAGACAGGGCACCGGTCATGGCTTCGGCGGAAATGGCGATCAGGTAGATGATGGACAGCAGCATGGGACAGGCTCCGGGCGCGGTGTGGCCGGCCATGCATCACTATCGCCACTGCCTGCGCAATGACGGGATGACGATGACCGGTGCCGCTCCCGCTGTCCTTTTGCCTGAGAGTTCAGCGGCGTGAGCCGCGTGCCCCTTCGGCGGATCGTCCCGGGCGTGCCCGGTGACCTCTCTCCAGCTCGGCGAGT
>Ga0308156_1003088_pt1 | contig 13270 bp, 10 predicted proteins | sample PhyAR2_FD_201041 | JGI IMG/M metagenome (GOLD analysis project Ga0308156, IMG submission 201041) | Phyllosphere microbial communities from UC Gill Tract Community Farm, Albany, California, United States - DLSL A.R2 | ecosystem: Host-associated > Plants > Phyllosphere > Unclassified | place: USA... | reverse complement strand
CATGGCCATATCAATGATTTTTTGATGTGTACCGGGCTGCGAGGCGGTGTAAGTGAACTGAAGCTGCCATGTTTTACGGCAGTGAGAGCAGAGATAACGCTGATGCCCGGCAGTACTTTTGCCGTTACGCACCACGCCTTCAGTAGCGGAGCAGGAGGGACAACAGACGGAGATGGAAGCCACAGGAGCACCTCAAAAACACCATCATACTCTAAATCAGCAAGTTGGGAGCATTACCGCCCTGGCGAATAATAAAGGGCGAAGAAAATTATGCTTCCCGCTTCATTGGGCTGATGTGTGAAAAAGAGCCGCAGTTGAAAATAGCACGGCAACTGGCGCTGGACTTCTACCGGATCCTGAAAACCAAAAACAAGCCACAGCTAGGTAAATGGTTCACGCATGTTAGCGAAAACGGCCCTGTTGAGCTTCAGCGTGTTGCGGCCGGGATGGAAGCTGATGCAGCAGCAATATGTGAAGCTATTACAAGCAGATGGAGTAACGGTGTAGTGGAAGGGCATGTAAATCGCCTGAAAATGCTAAAACGGCAGATGTATGGCCGGGCCAGCTTCGAATTACTGCGACGACGAGTAATGAGCCCTCTGGCGTAAAGGACTCCACCCAAGTTGCGGAAGACCCGCAAAACTGATCCACCCCAGCGGTTGAAAATTGATCCAGGGGTTAATCTGCTCCTCTGAATACAGGGGAGCTTATGATCACTTATTGAGATTCGTATGGAAATTAAAGTCCTGCACAAGCGGGGAATGAGTATCAGGGCCATCGCCAGAGAACTGGGTATTTCGCGCAATACTGTCCGCAGCCACCTGAAAGCCAAATCTGAAAAGCCGCAGTATTCACCACGCCCGGCATCATCATCACTGCTTGATGAATACCGCGATTATAGGGGGCTGACGCTCAGTGGAACGAAAACTCACGTTAAGCAATGTTTTCTTCCTCTGACGCCTCTTTTAATGGCCGCAGATGCCCTTTTGTCACCAGTTCATGGTTAGGAATCTGAATCGCTTCTTTTCGGATCACCTGACCATGGAAGGCGACACGATTCATACCTGTTACGGCGCGGATCAACATGAGTTTTGTGTAAACGTCTCGTACAGACCGTATTGACGTTGAGAGTGGAGTGATCGTGGAACCGGTTTACCGGCCAGTCTTGGGTATGACCGATGACGTATCGTAACCTCGTTTCTGGAGCTGTGCCGTTAAGCCGACAGGTACCTTTCAGCGAGTACAGAACAGCCCCACGCTATCCTCTTCCGAGTCTGACCGGAGAAAATTTAGTTATTCCGATCCCGGGGCTACGCCTACACGCAGTGCGCTCTCTTTAATGTTTTTTGTCGATTTCCGCTCAGCCATTTCTGCAGTACATGTTCAGCGCATCCCACTACTTAACCTGTCAGTACATACAAAACATGCTTCAAAAGTCTATGAATTCGTGGTGCCGTAAATTCCTGCGGTTACGATATTAAACCCAACCTTCAGGAACGATAGCCTGAAAATTACACGCCGGGTGCATATACCGGTTGACCGCTAAAGACCCATCTGGGAAATTTGTTGCAGTACCCGTGTCGTGTACCTTTCGTTCTAATGAGTTTCTGAGACCGTTTCCCCAACTGGAGCAAAGAATGACTTCCATAAACAAAATTTCCCTGATAGCAGTCAGCTTTGCAGTTTTTAGTTTGTTTCCATTCCCATCGCTGGCAGCCAGCGCGTGCGCTTTAGTTGGCGACGATGATTCTCAGACCCTGACCAGCCAGGAAACAGAAGAGTGTACGGTCTCTCAGTCACTTGGTTTTTTTTCGGTGACGGAGGAAGCATCTGTAGACGTTACGCAGGAAGGGGCGGGTAGTGTCGCAGTCTATATCCCGGGTAATAATCTCGAAATTTTTGGCAATGCAGGAAAGATAGCCTCCTCTTTTATTGGCGTAAGGGTAGCAAGCAACGGGGCCGGAATTGAAAATGAGACGCATATCGATGATTTTATTAATGACGGGCAGATATCGGTCTCGGGTGGAGCGGGTATCGCAGCCGTATATAATATCTCTGGATTTATCGGCGATTTTACTAACAACGGTAGCTTGCAGAACGATTCCATAATCACCAGCGCAGCACTGAACAGTGACCTGACCGGAAACGATAATTACACCACCGCTCTCTATAATCTTGCATCAATTAATTCCATTTTTAATGACGGGACAATCAAGGCTGCGACAGGTATTACCAACCTTACTACAAGCGGCATATCTAACAGGATAGGAAACATTGACAATAAAGGATCAATTACCGGCACCGTTGCCAACGGAATTCTGAACGAGGGAACGGTGGGCGGCATATCAAACGCGTCCGGAGGGATCATCCAGGGCGCAAATACGGGTATACATAATGCCGGAAGCATATCTCAGATTGAAAACAAAGGTACCATAAAAGGCACCGCCTGGTCTGTATATAACTCAGGAAACATAGCTAACGGCATTCATAATTCTGGTTTGCTCGACGGCTCAGTTTACCTTGGTGACTCAGCGCTTTTCATCAGTGGCACGCGTGCCGTAATCAATGGTTCAGTGAATGGCGACTCGGGTTCATCCCTGACCATAGGTGATGGTAGCATCGGTGCGGTATTTACCGCCACAAACCGCGTCAGCGTTGACAGCATCACCGTTACGTCAGGCAGCGCGCTGACCCTTTCCCCGTCTGCCCGCTGGTCAGCCGTAAACGGTACGATTAACAACGGATTGCTGATCCTGGAAAATGGCAGCGTGATCAATAACGGCCTGAACCAGAACGGTACGCTGCTTTTCAGTGCTGAAAAGATGGCCTCCTCCACTATAAATGCCAGCCTTACCAACAGAGGAAGCCTTGTGCTGAATCCTACTCCGGCCAGCGCGGGCAATACCCTGACCGTCAACGGTGATTTCACCGGTTTACCCGGAAGTTCGGTATCGCTCGGCAGTGTACTGGCCGGTGACGAATCACTGACCGACAGACTGGTGGTAACCGGTAATACGACCGGCACCAGCACCCTGTTTGTCAGCAACGAAAATGGAGGTGGCGCACAGACGCTGGACGGCATTCAGCTCATCAGTGTTGGTGGTCGTTCTGATGCAGTATTTACGCTGGGCAACCGCGTGGTGGCTGGGGCCTATGACTACGGTCTGCGCAGGGGGAATTTGTCGGGTGCTGACCCGGCAGGCTGGTACCTGACCAGTCTCACCTCCGTGTCACCCCAGCCAGCCCCTGAGCCCCAGCCAGCCCCTGAGCCTCAGCCAGCCCCTGAGCCTCAGCCAGTTCCTGAGCCTCAGCCAGCCCCTGAGCCTCAGCCAGTTCCTGAGCCTCAGCCAGTTCCTGAGCCTCAGCCAGTTCCTGAGACGGTCAGAATGTACCGCCCGGAGGCAGCGGCCTATATCGCCAACCTGCAGGCTATAAATAAACTGTTTGACCTGTCGCTACGTGATCGCGGCGGCGAGACGCGCTATTACGACCTGGTAACGGGCGAACCCAGGACAACCAGCCTGTGGATGCGTAACATGGGAGGGCACGGGCGCACATCCATGACGGACGGGCAGAACCGCACGCAGAGCAACCGTTACGTACTGCTGCTGGGTGGAGACTTTATTCAGGGCTCGACAGACGGCATGGACGCGCTTCACGCGGGCCTGATGGGCGGGTACGGCCGGTCAGACAGCAGCACGCACAACGCTCTGACCGGCCGGGATGCCAGGGCTAGCGTGAGCGGATACAGCGCCGGGCTGTACGGGACCTGGTATCAGAATGCACAGGAAAAGACCGGTGCGTGGGCAGATACGTGGGTGCAGTATAACTGGTTCCGCAACGGGGTATCGGGCGATATGCTCCCGGAGGAGCGTTACAACAGTCAGGGAATCAAAACGTCCCTTGAGAGTGGCTACGCCTGGATAGCCCGGCGCTGGCAGGGTAGCGCCGGAATAGAGAGTCGTTTGTTCCTTGAGCCGCATGCGCAGGTTATTTGGTCCGGCATTCGGGCGGATGACCACACAGAGGCCAGCGGCACACTAGTGCAGGGGACGGGAAACGACAGCCTCATCACCCGCCTCGGGCTCAGAGCCTACCTGAACGGGAAAAGCCGACCGGACCGGCAGACTGTGCGGGAGTTCCAGCCGTTCGTGGAGGTGAACTGGCTGCATAACACAGAAGTGTACGGCGTACGCATGAACGGAGAGACGGATGATGTGCGTGGGAGCCGAAATATCGCCGAGCTTAAAATAGGCGTGGAGGGGCGCCTTTCGGAGAGCGTGACGGGAGCAGTGGTGTTCACGCAGCAGACCGGGGGGGCTGGCTACCTCGACGGTCAGGGTTCTCTGCAGGTGAATTACCGATTCTGAGCCTTCATGCCGTAGCGGATGACAAGTCAGCTTTCCACGGCAGCAGGTCGCGCAGCCGGTTTACCGGCCAGTCCTGGATATGCCCCAGTACATAGCGCGGCCATGCCTCCGGCTCCACGCCGTTCAGCCGGCAGGTGCCGATAAGGGAGTACAGCACCGCTGCACGCTCCCCGCCCGCGTCTGAACCGGCGAACAGCCAGTTTTTCCGGCCCAGGGCAACGCCGCGCAGCGCGTTCTCCGCGATGTTGTTGTCTATCTCCGCCCAGCCGTTGCTGCAGTAAAGGTTCAGGGCACTGTTGCAAAGATCTGGCGATGGTAGACTGATGCCACTGTTTAGTTGAAGGAGCAGCACATGAACCCATTCAAAGGTCGACATTTTGAGCGTCATATCATCCTGTGGGCCGTCCGCTGGTACTGCAAATATGGCATCAGTTATCGTGAGCTGCAGGAAATGCTGGCTGAGCGAGGGGTAAATGTCGACCACACCACGATTTATCGCTGGGTTCAGCGTTATGCACCTGAGATGGAAAAGCGGCTGCGCTGGTACTGGTGCCAGCCTTCCGTTTTTGGCTCATGGCATCTCGATGAAACCTACGTGAAGGTCAACGGACGCTGGGCTTATCTGTACCGCGCCGTCGACAGCAGGGGGCGCACCGTCGATTTTTACCTCTCGGCACGGCGCAACAGTAAAGCCGCATACCGCTTTATGGGAAAGCTTCTGAGTAAGGCGAAGCGCGGGCAAATTCCCCGGCTGATTAATACCGATAAAGCCCCAACATACGCGCGTGCGCTGGCGTTACTAAAGCGCGAAGGAAAATGTCCGCAGAATGTGCATCACCGGCAGATAAAGTACCGGAATAATATAATCGAGTGCGATCATGGCAAACTGAAACGGATAATCAACGCAACGCTGGGCTTCAAATCAATGAAGACAGCCTACGCCACAATCAAAGGCATTGAAGTGATGCGTGCGTTACGGAAAGGTCAGGCAGAATCATTTTATTTTGGTCACCCCTTGGGCGAGATGCGTCTGGTGAGGAGTCTTTGAAAGATAAGACCTTTCACTAACACGAAAGGCTAACTCTTCAATAACTTTGCAACAGTGCCGAATAAATTACGGGTTATGTGACAACTTTCCGCATCAGAACCGTTGTTTTAATGATTGTCACTCAACCGGTCGATTACCCGTGCACCGTGTTTAGCTCCTGTAGAGACTGGGGCATTCACTATAAGAACTTGGATCACCGCTTTCATCGTTATGGAAAACTTGCACAATGCTAACGAAATATCTCTCTCGCCGCACCGTAGCCTTTGCCATGGCGCTGCTCATCGTTCTTATCATCGCTTTGTTCTTCTTTTTGAGAGGCCCTGATGTGCCGGAATATGTCACGGCACCAGTGCGCAAAGGCGATATAGAAAATTCCGTTCTGGCGACTGGCCGCATTGACGCGATTGAACGCGTTAACGTAGGGGCACAGGTATCAGGCCAAGTGAAATCACTGAAAGTAAAGCTGGGCGACCACGTGACTAGAGGGCAGTTGATTGCCGACATTGACGACGTGCCTCAGCGTAACAACTTGCGCAACGCCGAAGCCGCGCTCAACGAAGTGAAAGCCGAACTCCAGTCGAAGCAGGCGTTCCTGAAACAGGCTGAACTGCGTTTTAAACGCCAGCGCCAGATGTTAAGTGAAGATGCCAGCTCGCGCGAAGATTTTGAGTCTGCGGAGGCAACGCTTGCCACCACGCGCGCTGAATTACTGTCTCTGAATGCCAAACTGGTTCAGGCGCAGATAGAAGTGGATAAGAAAAAGGTCGATCTTGGCTATACGCGAGTCGTAGCGCCGATGGACGGTATTGTTATCGCCGTCGTCACTCAGCAGGGGCAGACCGTTAACTCAAGCCAGAGTGCACCGACCATCATCAAGCTGGCGCGTCTGGACGTCATGACCATTAAAGCGCAGATCTCCGAGGCCGACATCACCCGTATCTCCGCAGGCCAAAAAGCCCGTTTCACTATATTCTCCGAGCCGGACAAGCTCTATGACGCGATGCTGCGTACAGTTGAGCTGGCACCGGAATCGGTGATGAAAGACGACTCACTTGCCAGCAGCAGTTCGGCATCAGGCTCCGGCACCTCAAATGCGTCCGTTTATTACAACGCTCTGCTCGACGTACCTAACCCAGAAAATCGACTCCGCATTGCCATGACGGCGCAGGTTACGCTGCTTGCTGGCGAAGCCAAAGATACGCTGCTGGTACCCATTCAGGCAGTACGCAAATCCGAGGGAAATAAGCAGCAGGTCCAGGTGCTGGCGACTGACGGCAAGCTGGAAACCCGGGATGTGAAAACCGGCATTACCAACAGCGTGGATATTCAGATCCTCGAAGGCTTAAAGGTCGGGGAAAATGTCGTGCTGTCGCAGCCGGGTGAGAAAGCACCAGGGGAGGGGTTTGTGCTGTGAGAAATAACATTGAGCTCAGAGGCATTAGCCGAACTTATGGCAAAGGTGGCCAGTCGCTGACCGTTTTGAAAAATGTAAATTTGACTATCGCGGCCGGAGAAATGGTGGCGATAATCGGTGCTTCAGGTTCGGGAAAATCAACCCTGATGAACATCATGGGCTGCCTTGATGTACCCGACAGCGGCGATTACTTCATCGGCGGGAAAAACACCGCCTACCTTTCGCCCGATGAGCTGGCCAGAGTGCGCCGGGAACATATCGGCTTTATCTTCCAGCGCTACCATTTGATGCCTGACCTTAGTGCGCTTGGCAACGTTGAGATCCCGGCAATTTACGCCAACAGCGAACGCGACAACCGTCGGCTGCGTGCGACCGCACTGCTTGGCAGACTTGGGCTGGAAGGGCGTGAGCACCATAAACCCGGCGAACTTTCAGGCGGCCAGCAGCAGCGCGTCAGTATTGCCCGATCGCTGATCAACGGCGGAGAGATAATCCTTGCGGACGAGCCGACCGGCGCGCTGGACTCGCAGTCCGGGCAAGAAGTATTAGCCATCCTGAGCGAGCTTAATCAGCGCGGCCATACCGTAGTGATGGTGACCCACGATATGAAGGTCGCCCGGCACGCGAAGCGTATTATCGAGCTGCGTGACGGCGAAATTATCGCTGACAGCGGCAGTTGCGTAACTGCGACAGAAACGCTGCCGCCGCCCAGCAGAATCCTGCAAAGCCGTTGGCAAACGCTGCTCGATCGTACGCGTGAATCGCTGCAAATGGCGCTAAAAGCGATGAACGCGCACCGCTTACGCACCACGCTTACCATGACCGGGATTGTTTTCGGTATTGCCGCCGTCGTCACCGTCGTGGCATTGGGTGAGGGTGCTAAGCAGAAGACGCTGGAGAATATTAAAGATCTGGGAACCAACGTGGTCAGCATTTATCCCGGGCGAGATTTTTTCGATGACAGCATCGAGAGCATTCGAACGCTGGTACCTGCGGACGCTGATGCGCTGGCGAAGCAAGGATTTGTCGACAGCGTAAGCCCGGAAGTTAGCGCCTCAGACAACATTCGTTTTCTCGGTAAATCTGCAACTGCTTCCATCAACGGCGTCGGGCGGGATCATTTCCGGGTAAACGGTATTGAGTTGTTGCAGGGGTCTACCTTCAGGGACGATCGCAACGCCCTGCAGGACGTCATTATTGATGAGAACGCCCGCAAGGCGCTTTTCGATGACGCGGGGCTACAGGCGCTGGGGCAAATTGTCTTCCTTGGTTCAGTACCGGCACGCGTGGTGGGCATTGCCAAAATCAACAGCCGGAGCTATGCGCCAAACCGTATTACCGTGTGGATGCCTTACAGCACAGTGATGTACCGCATGGTAGGCAAACCAGTTCTGACCAGCATTAGCGTCAGACTTAAGGACAATGTGGCTAACGAGGCGGCGGTTAGCGCCATCTCCCAGCTGTTGACCCAGCGTCACAGCGTAAAAGACTTCCAGCTCTATAACTTTGAACAAATCAGAAAATCTGTCGAACGCACCTCAATGACCTTCAGCATTTTAATTCTGATGGTCGCCTGTATCTCGCTAATGATCGGCAGCATCGGGGTGATGAACATCATGCTGGTCTCTGTGACAGAACGGACTCATGAAATTGGTGTACGCATGGCGGTAGGCGCGAGACGCAGCGACATCATGCAGCAGTTTATGATTGAGGCCGTACTGGTTTGCCTGATTGGTGGCGCGTTAGGCATTGCGCTGTCGTATGCCGCAGGCGCGCTCTTTACCGCCCTGGCGGGGGGAATGTTCACGGCTATATATTCGTGGCAGGCCGCCGCCGCCGCGTTTTTCTGTTCAACCTTAATCGGCATGATCTTCGGTTATCTCCCCGCCCGCAAGGCGGCAAGGATGGACCCGGTCGTTTCACTGGTCAGCGAGTAACCTATGAAAATTTTATCGCCTTTGGCTTTATGCCTTACCACCGTGCTCAGCGCTGGCTGCGCAAACGCGCTGAAAAGCGACTACCGCGCTCCCGAAGTGAGCTATCCTGCCAGCTGGAACAAGAGCGATATGACCGGCGATCAAACCCCGTTTGACTGGAAAGAATTTAACGATCCTCATCTCGATAACTGGCTCCGCCAGGTGATGGCAAGTAATAACGACGTGGCTATAGCCGTGCTGCGGGTGTATCGAGCACGACTGGACGCGGAAAGGGTAGGTATCACCAACGATCCTGGACTAAAAGTTTCACTGGGTGTGGACGGAAAAAACCAGCTGAATAACTCGTCCGGCTGGGCAAAAAGCAGCTCCGCCAGCCTCAGCACCAGCTATGAGCTGGATCTCTGGGGCAAAATTGCCCGTCAGCGCGATGCGGCGGAGTGGGCAAGTCATGCCAGCGAAGAGGATTTTCGCTCCGCGCGCCTGGCGCTACTTTCAGAGGCCAGTGATAATTACTGGCGCATCAGCTTTGTGAACCAGCAGATTGCTGTCCTCCAGCAGAGTATCGCCTATGCAAAAGAGACGCTGCGTCTGGCCGGGGTTCGCTATCGTGCGGGAGATGCCTCATCGCTGGATGTGGTTGATGCACAACAAAGCCTGCTCGCGCAGGAAAACCGGCTTACCGGGCTACAGCGGGAGCGTTTGCAGGAACTCAATCAGCAGGCTGTCTTGCTCGGCGCCGCGCCGGGCAACCCGGTAGTCGAGCCAACAACGCTGCCAAAAGGAAGCCTGCCGAAGGTAAATGCGGATATTCCTGCCAGCGTGCTGATGCACCGTCCTGACATCAGCGCTAAAGAGTGGCGGGTGCGTGAGGCGCTGGCTACGGTTGATATCAAGCGTACTGAATATTATCCTGCCTTCAGCCTGACCGGTGCTCTCGGTACCAGGAGCACTTCGTTGCTGACGTTCCTGCATAATCCGGTCGGCTCCGTAGGCGCTAACCTGACGCTACCGTTCCTGGAGTGGCGCCAGCGGGGCGTCGAGGTAAATATTGCCCGTAACGATTACGAGCAGAGAGTGCTGGAGTTTAAACAGTTGCTGTATAAGGCGATGAGCAGCATCGAAGACGAGCTTTCCCTGCGCAATCAGCTGCTGGCTCAGGAGACAAGGCTTCGGGAGGGACTGGAGCTTGCGCGTAAGTCGGAGCGGTTAAACGAAGTGCGTTACCGGCAGGGCGCAGCACGTATCTCATTCTGGCTCGATGCTCAGGAAAAACGCCGTCAGGCGGAACTACAGCTGGATGAAAACCGCTTTAATCAGTTACAGAACCTGGCAAAAATTTATCTCGAGTTTGGCGGGTCGTCTACCTTTCCTTAAATCTTGCTAATTTCGAATGGGTTCATGTGCTGCTCCTTCAACTAAACAGTAGCATCAGTTTACCATCACCAGATCTTTGCAACAGTGCCCATATCAGCGGCTCGGTTGCCGCCAGTGAGCGGCCAGGTTTTTCTAAACTGCTCGACCGGATAGAAAATGGCGATGTGCTGATTGTTACCAAACTCGACCGACTGGGGCGCAATGCGATGGATATCAGAAAAACAGTGGAGCAACTGGCGGCGGCAGATATACGTGTTCACTGCCTGGCGCTCGGAGGTGTTGATCTGACGAGCGCTGCCGGGAGAATGACCATGCAGGTTATTTCAGCTGTCGCTGAATTTGAGCGGGATCTGTTGCTTGAGCGTACGCACTCAGGTATTGCGAGGGCCAAAGCAGCCGGGAAGCGCTTTGGCCGTCCTTCCGCACTGAATGAAGACCAGCAACTTACAGTGATTTCCCGCATTGACACGGGGATCAGTATCAGTGCGATTGCTAGGGAGTTTAATACCACCAGGCAAACCATTCTTCGGGTAAAGATAGGAAAGCATTCATCCAAGATGTGACCCCAGCTCCAATACTCCAGAGTTGAGCGTCTGCTCAGTGCCAGAAGCGGACACTGAATTTTCAGCGGCCTTTCTCGTTCACCGTCATGGTAAACACGGCCACGCCAGCGTCGTTGTTCATGTAGGCATGCGGCGCATCCGTTCTCGCAACGGCTGCACTTCCCTGGTTAATCACGTAAGTAGTGTCGCCGACGACGAGTGTCAGGATCCCTTTTGCGACATGGAGCAGTTCGCTGGTGCCTTCTGGATGACCGGGAGATTCAAAGGTTTCCCCTGGGTAAAGCGTCCACTCCCAAAGTTCGACCATGTCCGGTCCGCTGGTACCGGCCAGCAATCGCGCACTGCCACCCTTTTCTCCTTTCCAGAGCACCGGGATATCACGAGAATCAATAAGGTGAACGGCGGGCTTACCGGCGACATTAACAAAATCGGCCACCGATACGTTCATAGCAGACGCCAGGCGGCAGAGTAGTGCAATGCTGGGGTTGGCCTTACATCCTTCTATCTCTACCAGCATTCCCTTACTAACGCCTGAACGGCGGGAAAGCTCATCAAGCGACATTTTTTTCTGGCTGCGGTAGAGCTTTACGTGCGCGGAAACGGCCTCGTTTACCCTGGCTGCATCGGCGTCGGTCGTTATGTTGACTTTTTTGGTCATAGGTCATTATCCTGTAATGAATCAGTCATTACAGGATTATCATATGCCAGCCGTGTCACCGTCAATCAGCTCCGAAATTTACAGCATCGCACCAGGATTTCGTGCACTTAGTATCAGCGTGGAAGCTACACCCGTGGCTGATGAACGGGTTGGAGAAGTCGCGCTGCGGGAAGCCTGCGAGTCAGTTCAGGGAGGGCAGCCTGCCTGGGCAGAGGCGCACCTGAACGCATGGGCGGAGGTATTTCGCGCCTTTGGGGCAAAACCAAAACGAACACCCTGTTCAGCGGAAGCTTTGCGCAAGCGGGTTCTTAAAGATGGCACGATGGCCTCTCTCGATCCGGTGGTCGATCTGTATAACGCCGTCAGCATCCGATATGCCGTTCCGGTTGGCGGAGAAAACGTTGCGGCATACACAGGAAGGCCACGGCTGGTAGTTGCAGAAGGTACAGAAATCTTTGACACCATGAAGGACGGCCAGCCGGGAAGCGAGTCACCGGACGCGGGTGAAGTTATCTGGCGTGATGATACTGGCGTAACTTGCCGCCGGTGGAACTGGCGACAGGGCATTCGGACACGCCTGAGCGTGGCAGATAGCAGAATGTGGTTCATCCTTGAGAGTCTGCCGCAAATGCCGCTGGAAGATCTGCATGCTGCCGGCAGGATGCTGACTGATGGCCTGGAAAAAATGATGCCGGGTGCGCGTTGTCATACTGTTCTCATCAGCGAGCAGCTCTGAAATCGCCAGAACGGTAGCACGCCTGCTGCGTGAGCTCGTCTGCTGCGCAGCCGAAGTCCTTTCCACCTTCCTCGACGCATTTTATACTGTGTTTCATGTACATACCGCGCCCTGCAAAGCTTCTGTTCCAACACAATGAGGGCTGGGAACGCTTCCTTGAGAAGAATGGCCATCAGCTCACCGATTGGACCAAACTCTCCGTCGAGCGCATGCTTGCCTGCGGAACCTGCGCCATGGGCGTGCGCCGCTATTGCTGCAGTTCACCTGACTGTACGCACTCTCGTTTTCTCTGTCAGACCTGCAAGTCCAGGGCCTGCAGCAGTTGTGGCCTTAAAGGCACCGAGCAATGGATTGCCGAGCAGCAGCACATCCTGCCCGACTGCGACTGGCAACATATCACCTTCACCATGCCGCACCTGCTGTGGCCGTTCTTCAACAACAACTGGCCGCTGCTCAACGACCTCTTTCGCTGCGCCACCCGCGCCATGCTCAGGCACGCGCGAAAGCTGGGTATCGAGGTCGGCATCTTCTGCGCCCTGCACACCTACGGACGGCAGCTCAATCAGCACCCGCACATCCACGTTTCCATCACCCGTGGCGGTCTCGATACCAAACACGGTGTCTGGCGCGACCTGTTCTTCAAAAAGCAGCTGGTCGAAGAAATCTGGCGCGGCGCCGTCGTCCGCCTGCTGCGCGCCAGCTATGACCGCGTTAACCCAACCTCCCTGCCCGGTCTCGGTCACCTTCGCGATGAGAAGCAATGGAAACGCTACCTGCAGGCACAATATCAGCGCCACTGGAAGGTCCACTTCGCCAAAAAGACCCGTGGTGCCTGGTGCAGCGTAAAATACCTGGGCCGCTACCTGAAGCGCCCGCCGGTGGCGGCGTCGCAGCTCCGCCATTACCGAGGTGGCTCGGTGGTGCACCAGTACTACGACCACAACACGCAACAGCACAAACGCCAGAAACTGAGCCAGGAGGAGATGCTTTGGCGTTACGTCAGCCATATCCCGTCCCGACACTTTAAAATGGTGCGTTACTACGGCTTCCTGGCCAATCGCAAACGCGGTTCGCTGCTGACGAAAGTCTACGAAGCACTGTCGATGACGCCGCGCGAAAAACCGCAGAAGCCGGGGTTCGCGGTGCTGATGAAAACGTTCCTGGGTACCG
>Ga0308156_1003087_pt1 | contig 13272 bp, 10 predicted proteins | sample PhyAR2_FD_201041 | JGI IMG/M metagenome (GOLD analysis project Ga0308156, IMG submission 201041) | Phyllosphere microbial communities from UC Gill Tract Community Farm, Albany, California, United States - DLSL A.R2 | ecosystem: Host-associated > Plants > Phyllosphere > Unclassified | place: USA... | reverse complement strand
GCTGCGGACGGCGGCGACGTATCCACCAGGACCGGCACCGAGGACGACGACATCGTAGTGTGGCATGGCTCCAGCCTATCGCTCCGACGAAGCGTCGGAGTCTCCGGCGGACGGGTCGGCGGAGCGCACGGACGGGCTCGAACCGCGCCCCTTCAGGGCGAACGCGACGACCACGGCGACGATGACGATGAGGATGCCGGCGATCGCCAGGATCCAGATCCAGGCGGTCGACGCCGACGAGTCCTCGGCGGCGACCGGCTCGTCGGTCGAGGCGGTCGCGGACGGGGGAGCGGGGGCGGCCGTCTGCGCGGGCTGCGTCGGCTCTGTCGTGGGGGTCTCCTCCGGAGCGGTGGGCGCCACGAGCGACGAGTCGGTGACCGTGAAACCGAACTCTTCGGAGATCGCGTGGCCATCACTGGAGACGACCCTCCAGACGACCTTGTAGGCACCGGCCGCGGCCTCGGCGACGAGCGGCTGCGTCACGATGGCGCCGTTCACCGTCGGCGGTCCGTCGGTCACGGATGCGCCGGAGGCATCGGTGACGGTGACCTCGGTGGCCCCCTCGCCGTCGATCAGCTTCGCGCTGAACGTGAGCGTCAGCTCCGACGGCAGCGTGTCGACCGTGCTGTCCGCCTCGGGGGAGGACGCGGTGAGGCTGTCGTGCGCCGATGCCGACAGCGGGGCGACCAGCACGAGGAAGGCCGCGAGCAGGGCGGCGGCGAGGGCGATCGGAGCTGTGGGGAGGCGTCGTGCGTCTGTCTTCACCCCTCCAGCTTAGGAACTCCCGGTGTGCGAGGACTGAGTGAGAACCCGCACACCGCGAGCCGGTCCGGATCCGTTAGTCTGGAGGACTAGGAGGGCAGAAGTGACAGACAGCGAAGGCCGACAGGCCGGTGATGCCGCGATCCACCGTTCCGGCGAGCAGCGACACGATGTGACGCAGACGTTCGGACACGATTCGGATCTTTCCTTCGTGCCCTTCGGGGTCGAGTTGACGGATGTCGAGCAGAGCGCCATCGCGGCGCTTCCCTCGGGATCGGCTCTTCTGCTGATGCGCTCCGGCGCACTCGCAGGTGCCCGTTACCTCCTCGACACCGATGTGACCACGGTCGGACGCCACCCCGAAGCCGACATCTTCTTCGATGACGTCACGGTGTCTCGTCGTCACGCCGAGATCACCCGCTCGGGCACGGCGTTCGAGATCATCGACCAGCGCTCCCTCAACGGCACCTACGTGAACGGTGAGCGTGTCGATCGCAGCGCCCTCGTCGACGGCTCCGAGCTGCGGGTGGGGAAGTTCCGTCTGAACTTCTTCGCGTCGCCCGCCGATCGTGCCGCGGCGAACGCCTGATGGCGGCATCCTCCGCCCGTGAACGCTCCGCGTCAGCGGGCCTTCTGAGCATCGGCCAGGTCCTGGCCAGGCTCACTCCCGAGTTCCCCGAGCTCACCTCGAGCAAGCTGCGCTTCCTCGAGGTCCAGGGCATCGTGTCGCCCTCGCGCACCGAGTCGGGCTACCGCAAGTTCTCGCAGGCCGACATCGAGCGCCTCCGCCTCGGGCTCACACTGCAGCGCGACCACTACCTGCCGCTCAGCGTCATCCGCGAGCAGCTCGACGAAGCAGAGGCGAACGGCGACTCGGCCGCGTTGGCCCCTCCGCCGTCGATCGCGCCGACGCCGCGCCGCTACCGCCGTGGGGAGCTCCTCTCCGCGGCCGGTGCAGGCCCGCAGCTTCTCAACGATGCGATCAGCACCGGGGTGATCACGGCCCAGGAGACGTACTCCGAGTCGACCGTCACTCTGCTGCGTGGGCTGGTCGCGCTCGACCGCCACGGCATCGAACCGCGGCACCTGCGTTCCCTGCGCCAGGGGGCGGAACGAGAGGTCGCCCTCATCGAGTCGGCGATGTCCGCACTGCTGCGACGGACGGATGCTCCGTCGCGGGCGAAGGCCAGCGAGATGGCCCCCACACTCGCCACGAAGATCGACGAGGTCCGCTCGCTCTTCGTCACGGAAGCGCTCTCGCGTCTGCTTTCGTAACGAACTGATTGCGACACACCTTCGGCGTCGCACGGATGTCATTGCCGGTGCCCGGGGGCTGCTCTAGCGTGGAGGTAACAGCTCCAGGGAGGATTTCCAGATGAATGCGGATGAGCGTGCAGGCGACCCGCGGTTCGTACCCGAACTCCTCTTCACCGACGGTCTGCCGGCCATGGATGACGAGGTCGGGTACCGCGGTGCGGTAGCCGCTCGCGCCGCCGGGATCACCTACCGCCAGCTGGACTACTGGGCGCGCACCGAACTCGTCGTCCCGACGGTTCGCGGAGCGAGCGGTTCCGGATCGCAGCGCCTCTACGGATTCCGTGACATCCTCGTGCTCAAGCTCGTGAAGAGCCTTCTCGACACGGGGATCTCGCTGCAGCAGATCCGTACTGCCGTCGAGGAGCTGCGCCGCGCCGGCATCCGCGATCTGGCGGGAACCACGCTCATGAGCGACGGCGCGTCGGTGTACCTGTGCACCTCGAACGACGAGGTCATCGACCTCGTCAGCCGTGGTCAGGGCGTCTTCGGCATCGCGGTCGGCAAGGTGCTGCGCGAGGTCGAGTCCACTCTCGTGGCGTTCGACTCCGCGGCGCCCGATCCCGTCGACGAGCTCTCGGCCCGTCGCTCCCAGCGCTCCGCCTGAGTCGTCCGACTCCGCACCCTTCGCGCCGACGAAGAACGGCCACCCTCTCGCGAGGATGGCCGTTTCTGTGTCCGCTGCGGATCAGGCCTGCGGCCCCGTCTCCGGCAGCGGGATGCGTCCGGTGCGGATGATCCGGTCGAGCAGCGAGTCGAAGTCGGCGGCGAGTTCCTGAGCCGAGTCGCCGGGCCAGATGTGCAGCGGCTTCGCAGCGCCCTGCGCCTGCTGCAGCGACGTACGCTCCGGCAGCTGAGGGGACAGCACGAGGGGACCGAACATGTCTCGCAGCTCCTTGATGCGGAACTGGTGCTCGATCGACTGGGGACGCACGCGGTTCACGACGATGCCCAGCGGCTGCAGGCGAGGGGAGAGTCCTCGACGGATCTCCTCGATCGCGCGCAGTGCGCGATCCGCGGCCGCCACGGAGAAGAGCCCGGGCTCGGTGACGACCATCACCCGGTCACTCGCCGCCCAGGCGGTGCGGGTGAGGGCGTTGAGCGAGGGGGCGCAGTCGATGAGGACGAGGTCGTAGTCGGCCTCGACGGCGGCGAGCGCCTCTTCGAGCTTCCACACGTCGCGCACGCTCGGGTGCGGCCCGTCGAAGTTGATGGCTGACGGGCTCCCGATCAGCACGTCGATGGTTCCGGGGTGCACCTTCGCCCAACCGCTGGCGGTGATCGCCTGACGGACGACCTTCTCCTTGGGGTTGGCCAGGACGTCGGCGACATTGAGTCGACCGGCCACCTGGATGTCCATCCCGGTGGACACATCGGACTGCGGGTCGAGGTCGACGACGAGCGTTCGGACACCACGGGCGAAGGCCGCTGAGGCCAGGCCGAGGGTCACGGTCGTCTTGCCGACGCCTCCCTTGAGAGAGCTGACGCTGAGTACGTGCACGAACACCACGTTACCTTCCCCTAGGCTGGGTGCACACTCAGCCCCGCCCCATGCACGCCGATTACGTCGTGCATCGAGCTTTCAGAGGTGTGCATGTTCCAGAAGATCCTTGTGGCGAACCGCGGCGAGATCGCGATCCGTGCCTTCCGAGCGGCCTACGAGGTCGGAGCGAGAACCGTCGCGGTGTTCCCGCATGAGGACCGCGGATCCGTCCATCGGCTGAAGGCCGATGAGGCCTACGAGATCGGTGAGCGCGGGCATCCGGTGCGGGCCTACCTCACCGTCGACGAGATCATCCGGGTGGCGAAGCAGGCGGGAGCCGACGCGATCTACCCGGGATACGGCTTCCTCTCCGAGAACCCCGAGCTCGCCGAGAAGGCGGCAGCCAACGGGATCGTCTTCATCGGCCCGCCCGCGAAGGTGCTCGAGATGGCGGGCAACAAGGTCGAGGCCAAGCGGCACGCGATCGAGGCGGGTGTCCCCGTGCTCCGCTCCACCGAGGCGTCCGCTGACGTCGACGAGCTCGTCGCCCAGGCGGATGACATCGGCTTCCCGCTGTTCGCGAAGGCCGTGGCCGGCGGCGGCGGACGGGGGATGCGTCGTGTGGAGCGGGCGGAGGAGCTCGCTCCGGCTCTCGCCGAGGCGATGCGCGAGGCCGCGAGCGCGTTCGGGGACCCGAGGATGTTCCTCGAGCAGGCCGTGGTCCGGCCCCGGCACATCGAGGTGCAGATCCTCGCCGACAAGACCGGTGAGACCGTGCACCTGTTCGAGCGCGACTGCTCGGTGCAACGCCGCCATCAGAAGGTCGTCGAGATCGCTCCCGCGCCCAACCTCGACGACGGCATCCGCACCGCGCTGCACGGATACGCGGTGGCCTTCGCCCGGTCCATCGGGTACGAGAACGCCGGCACCGTCGAGTTCCTGCTCGAGACCGCGGGGGAGCGCACGGGCGAGGTCGTCTTCATCGAGATGAACCCGCGCATCCAGGTCGAGCACACGGTGACGGAGGAGGTCACCGACGTCGATCTCGTGCAGAGCCAGATGCGGATCGCCTCGGGGCAGACCCTCTCCGACCTCGGCCTGCAGCAGGAGAACCTGCATGTCCGCGGCGCGGCGCTGCAGTGCCGCATCACCACCGAGGACCCGACGCAGGGCTTCCGTCCGGACACCGGGAAGATCACCACGTATCGCTCGCCGGGAGGCGCGGGCATCCGTCTCGACGGCGGCACCGTGCATCAGGGCGCACAGATCAGTCCGCACTTCGACTCCATGCTCGCCAAGCTGACGTGTCGCGGGCGCGACTACCCGGCCGCTGTCGCCCGCGCCCGTCGCGCGCTGGCGGAGTTCCGCATCCGCGGAGTCTCGACCAACATCCCGTTCCTGCAGGCGCTGCTCGACGACGAGGCGTTCGTCGCCGGTGACGTGAGCACGTCGTTCATCGACGAGCGACCGGAGCTGCTCAAGGGTCGCGCGTCGAAGGATCGCGGTACGAGGATCCTCAACTGGCTCGTGGACGTCACCGTCAACAAGCCGCACGGATCCCACCCCGGGGTGATCGATCCCCGCACCAAGCTGCCGACGATCGACCTGGATGCGGAGCCGGCCCCCGGTTCGCGTCAGCGACTGCTCGAGCACGGACCAGAGGCATTCGCCCGGAGTCTTCGCGAGCAGACGGCTCTCGCGATCACCGACACCACGTTCCGCGACGCCCATCAGTCACTGCTGGCGACGCGCGTGCGCACCAAGGATCTGGTCGCCGTCGCTCCGTACATCTCCCGGCTCACGCCGGGCCTGCTCTCGGTCGAGGCATGGGGCGGTGCGACCTACGACGTCGCACTGCGCTTCCTCGGCGAGGACCCCTGGGAGCGTCTCGACAAGCTGCGCGCCGCGCTCCCGAACGTCGCGATCCAGATGCTGCTGCGCGGTCGCAACACCGTCGGCTACACGCCGTACCCGACCGCGGTGACCGAGGCGTTCGTCCGCGAGGCGGCGTCGAGCGGTGTGGACATCTTCCGCATCTTCGACGCGCTCAACGACGTCGAGCAGATGCGCCCGGCCATCGACGCCGTGCGCGCGACGGGAACAGCCGTCGCCGAGGTCGCGCTCTGCTACACCGGCGACCTGCTGGATCCCGCGGAGGATCTCTACACGCTCGACTACTACCTGCACCTCGCCGATCAGATCGTCGCGGCGGGCGCCCACATCATCGCGATCAAGGACATGGCGGGTCTGCTGCGCCCTGCGGCGGCGGCGAAGCTCGTCAGCGCCCTTCGTGAGCGCTTCGATCTGCCCGTGCACCTCCACACGCACGACACTCCGGGCGGTCAGCTCGCCACGCTGCTCGCGGCGAGTGCGGTCGGTGTCGACGCGGTGGATGCCGCATCGGCGCCCCTGTCGGGGACCACCAGCCAGCCCTCGCTCTCGTCGCTCGTCGCCGCACTCGCGCACACCGACCGCGACAGCGGCATCGATCTGGGCGGCGTCTCCGATCTCGAGCCCTACTGGGAGGCGGTGCGGCGTCAGTACGCCCCATTCGAGTCGGGGCTGCCCGGACCCACGGGACGCGTCTACCACCACGAGATCCCCGGGGGTCAGCTGTCGAACCTGCGGCAGCAGGCCAAGGCGCTGGGTCTCGCGGACGACTTCGAGCTGATCGAGGACATGTACGCCGCGGCGGATCGCATCCTCGGACGTGTGCCGAAGGTGACCCCGTCGTCGAAGGTGGTGGGTGACCTCGCCCTGCACCTCGCCGCGGTCAAGGCGGATCCCGCGGATTTCGAGGCGCACCCGGAGAAGTACGACGTGCCCGATTCCGTCGTCGGCTTCATGGCCGGCGAACTCGGAGACCTGCCGGGCGGATGGCCGGAGCCGTTCCGCTCGAAGGTCCTCGCCGGGCGCACTGTTCGCACCGGCCTCACCGAGATCTCGGCCGACGACGAAGCAGCACTCGCGGGCGACAGCGCGAGCCGTCGAGCGCGACTGAACGCGCTGCTGTTCCCGGGGCCGACGCGGGAGTTCACGCAGGCGCGGGAACAGTACGGCGACCTGTCGGTGCTGGACACGAACGACTACCTGTACGGACTCGTGCAGGGGCAGGAGCATCTCGTCGAGATCGACCGCGGCGTGCAGCTGTACGTCGGTCTCGAAGCCATCGGCGATGCGGATGACAAGGGCATCCGCACGGTCATGACCACCCTCAACGGCCAGTTGCGCCCCGTGTTCGTCCGCGATCGTTCCGTCGCCGTCGATGCCCACGAGGTCGAGAGGGCCGACACCTCTGTGCCGGGACAGGTCGCCGCGCCGTTCTCCGGCGTGGTGACGCTCAAGGTCGAGGTCGGATCCGCCGTCAGAGCGGGTGAGCCGGTCGCGTCGATCGAGGCGATGAAGATGGAGGCGGCCATCACCGCTTCCGTCGACGGAGTCGTCGAGAGGCTCGCGATCGGCGCCACTCAGCAGGTCGACGCAGGAGACCTTTTGGTCGTCATCCGCCCGGCACACTAATCTTGTGCGGGCGCGGGCCGTGCATTCTTCGATGCACACCCGAGGCTCGCGCAGGCTTGGAGTGACAACGTGACCCCGAAGAAGAGAGCAGAATCGCCGGACGAGGAGTCCCGCGGAATGCTCGATGACGCCGCGTCCATGGACACGGCGGTCATCGGCATCCTCAGCGGCACCGCGCAGGTCAGCGTGCAGCTGCCGAAGGATGACGACGACGACGATCTCGCTGACGACGTCGTCGTGGGTGTGGTCGTCGCCGACCTCATCGTCGACGAGCCGGTCTCGGCCGCGAAGGCGGCCGAGACGGTCAGTGCGGCAGACCTCCCGAGCATCCCGATGGCGCCGATCATCATCGAGCTGCCGCCGGAGCCGGCTGCCGCAGCCGTCGACGCTGAGGCGGAGCCGGAGCCGGAGCCGGAGCGTGAGCCTGAGCGTGAGCGTGAGCCTGAGCCTGAGCCTGAGCCTGAGCCTGAGCCTGAGCCTGAGCCTGAGCCTGAGCCTGAGCCGGAGCCGGAGCGTGAGCCGGAGCCGGAGCGTGAGCGTGAGCCGGAGCCGGAGCCGGAGCCTGAGCCGGAGTCGGAGTCGGAGTCGGAGCCGGAGCCGGAGCCGGAGCCTGAGCCTGAGCCTGAGCCTGAGCCTGAGCCCGAGCCCGAGCCCGAGCCTGAGCCCGAGGTCGTCACCCCCGCCCCCACCGCATTGATCCAGGCGGATGCGATCGCCGAGGAAGCGGCTGCCGCGGAGGCATTCGTCGCCCGGGCGAAGGCCGATGTCAGGACACGCGCGTCCATTCGCACGGGGGCGATCCCCACGGTGCCCCCTGCCCGTTCCGTGCCCGAGAAGACGGAGGTCCCGGTCGTGGACACCCCGAAGCCCACCGATTCGGCCGGCACCCGGCCGACTCGCTCCGCCCGCACCGAGGTGAAGCTGTCGTCCAAGCGATTCGACGATCTCGGCGACTCCTCGCGCGAGACCGCCGACCTGCTCACGGCTGATCGCCTGCTCGACCCGCACCGGGTGACGAAGCCGGAACCCGAGGGCGCGTGGAGTCACTTCCTCTACACGATCTCCGGTCGTCGGATCAACATCGGCGACGGCAAGCGCGCCCGCGAGCGCAAGGCGCTCTCCGCGCGCATCTCCGCACCGCTCGTGGGCGGCGCGCGATTCGTGCCCGTGCTGTCGCGCAAGGGCGGCGTGGGGAAGACGACGATCACCGCACTGCTGGGCATGGCGCTGGCCGACGCCCGGGATGATCGCGTGATCGCGGTGGACGCCAACCCCGACCGCGGGACCCTCGCCGATCGTGTGGAGCGCCCGCAGCATTCCCGGTCGGTACGCGACCTCGTGCGCATCCACGACGAGGTGCGGGGCTACCACGACATCTCCGCGATCGTCGCTCGCGACGCGACCCGGCTCGACGTGCTCGCGTCCGACTCGGACCCGCGCATCGCCGAGGCGTTCAGCGACAGCGATTACCGCGATGTTGCCGGTGTCGCGGCGCACTACTACTCGCTCGTGCTCACCGATACGGGCACGGGGATCGTTCACTCGGTGATGTCGGCCACGCTCGATCTCGCCGATCAGATCGTGATCGTGTCGGGGCTCAGCGTGGACGAGGCGCGACTCGCATCCGAGACGCTGACCTGGCTGGAGACGAACGGGTACGCCGAGCAGGCGCGCGAGGCGGTCGTCGTGCTCAACCAGTCGACACCCGGTGCTCCGCTGGTGCGGTTGAACGAGCTCGAAGCGCATTTCCGGACGCGTGCCGCACACGTCGTGCGGATGCCGTACGACTCCCAGATCGCCGGAGGCGGCACGATCGTGTTCGCGAACCTCCAGCCCGAGACGCGGGTGGCGGCACGCGAGCTCGCCGCGTTGCTCGTCGAGGGCCTGCGGGCGAAGGGCGCCTGATGTCGGTCCGCGAGATCCGTGTCTTCGGCGACCCGGTGCTGCGCACCGTGTGCGCCCCGATCGAGACCATTGATGAGGGTGTCCGCGCCCTCGTCGCCGATCTCGTCGACACCGTCGAGCTGCCCGGTCGTGCCGGCGTCGCGGCGCCGCAGATCGGTGTGGCGCTGCGAGCGTTCAGCTACAACATCGACGGCGACATCGGCTACATCATCAACCCCGTGCTGACCGAGGTCCGTGGCGAAGCCGTGCCGACCGGCGAGGGATGCCTCTCGGTGCCCGGCCTGTGGCACGATGCCCTCCGCCACCCCTGGGCACGCGTCGAAGGCATCGATCTCGACGGGGAGCCTGTGGTCCTGGAGGGCGACGGACTCCTCGCGCAGGCGCTGCAGCACGAGACCGATCACCTCGACGGGAAGCTCTACCTCACCCGCCTCGATGCGGAGACCCGCAAGCGGGCGATGCGCGAGGTGCGCGAGAGCGCCTGGTTCTGAGCGTCGTCACAGCAGAAGGGCCCCGCCGAGGCGGGGCCCTTCTGCTGTCGGTCGGCCGGTCAGCCGCCGATCGCGACGTTCGTGGTCGACACCGGCTCGTCGTAGATCGCGGCGATCTCGTCGGCGAAGTCGCTCATGATCACGTTCCGCTTGATCGACAGCTTCGGAGTCAGGTGACCTGAGGCCTCGGTCCACTCGGTTTCGAGGATCGTGAACTTGCGGATCGACTCGGCACGCGAGACGCGGGTGTTGGCGGCATCCACCGCCTTCTGGATCTCCGCGCGGACCGCGTCGCTCTTCGCCGCCTGCGCCAGCGACATGCCCTTGTCGAGACCGTTGTTCCCGAGCCAGGTCGGCAGCATCTCGGGATCGAGCGTGATCAGTGCCGAGATGAACGGGCGCTGGTCGCCGACGACGACGACCTGACCGATGATCGGGTTGGCGCGGATCGGGTCCTCGAGAGCGGCGGGGGCGACGTTCTTGCCGCCCGCCGTCACGATGATCTCCTTCTTGCGGCCGGTGATCGTGAGGAACCCCTCGGAGTCGAAGCTGCCGATGTCACCGGTGTGGAACCAGCCGCCGTCGCTGAAGGCCTCGGCCGTGGCCTCAGGGTTGTTCCAGTACTCCTTGAAGACGTTGATGCCGCGCACCTCGATCTCGCCGTCGTCGGCGAGCCGGACGCCGACACCGGGAAGCGCCGGCCCGACGGTGCCGATCTTGGACTTGTCGGCGAGGTTCACCGTGGCCGGTGCTGTCGTCTCGGTGAGGCCGTAGCCCTCGAGGATCACCACGCCGAGACTGTGGAAGAAGTGGCCCAGTCGTGCGCCGAGCGGGGCCGACCCCGACACGGCGTAGACGATCCGGCCGCCCATCGCCTCGCGCAGCTTGCCGTAGACGAGCTTGTTGAACAGGGCGAACTTGAGCTTCATCCCGACGGGGATGCTCTTGCCCTCTTCGCGGAGCTTCGAGTGCTGGATCGCCACGTCGGCGGCGGCGCGGAAGATCTTGCCCTTGCCGCCTGCCTCGGCCTTCTGCTCGGCGGAGTTGTAGACCTTCTCGAAGACCCGCGGCACAGCCAGCAGGAAGGTCGGCTTGAACGACCCGAGCGCGGGCAGGAGCTGACGGGTGTCGGGCTGATGGCCGGTGCGCACGCCCGCGTGCACGTTGAGGATCGAGATGAAGCGGGCGAACACGTGTGCGGTCGTGATGAAGAGCAGCGTCGACGCGCCGGGCGTCTGCACCACCGCGTCGAGGGCCTTCGCCGAGTTGCGCGACAGTTCGACGAAGTTGCTGTGCGTCAGCACGCAGCCCTTGGGGCGCCCGGTGGAGCCGGATGTGTAGATGAGGGTCGCGATGTCGGACCCCACGGCGATGCTGCGAAGCCGCTCGATCTCGGAGTCGGGGATCGACGCGCCCTGCGCGGTCAGCGCACTGATCGCGCCGAGGTGGAGCTGCCAGATCTCGCGGATGAGCGGCAGATCGCCGCGCACCTCGTCGACGCGCGCGAAGTGCTCGGGCGATTCGACGAGCAGGGCGATCGCACCCGAGTCCTCGAGGATCCACTGGATCTGCGAGGGGGAGCTGGTCTCGTAGATCGGCACCATGACCGCGCCCGCATAGAAGAGCGCGAAGTCGACGAGCGTCCACTCGTAGGTGGTGCGGGCGAGGAAACCGACCTTCTCGCCGGGCTGGATGCCGGCGGCGACGAAGCCCTTGGCCAGGGCGATCACGGCGGTCTGGAAGTCGGCGGCGGAGATGTCGCGCCACCCCTCGCCCTCCGGAATGGAGAACAGAGCGCGGTCGGGGGTCGCCTCCACGCGCTTCACGAGCAGATCGGCGATGTTGCCTTCGGGATCGGCGGGGACGACGGCGGGGACTTCAAACTGGACCACGGCAGCTCCTTCGGTACCGGTCGGGCACTGGGTTGGACACGAGTCTAGGGCATGACACCGGGTCGCACTGAAGATGAAACTCAGTCGCGCTCCGGAGGGGTTGCCCGAGCGGCGCTGGCGGATGCCGATGGCGGCGATAGACTTCACCTCGATGTTCTACTGGCTGATGAAGTACGTCGTGATCGGCCCCGTGGTCAAGGCGATCTTCCGTCCCTGGGTCGTGGGGCGAGCGAACGTGCCCGCGAGCGGCGCGGCGATCCTCGCCAGCAACCATCTGTCGTTCGCCGACTCGATCTTCCTCCCGCTGATGATCGATCGGTCGATGTCCTTCCTCGCCAAGAGCGACTACTTCACCGGGCGCGGCATCAAAGGCTGGGCGACGAAGTTCTTCATGAAGGCGACGGGGCAGATCCCGATCGATCGGTCGGGCGGAAAGGCGTCCGAGGCGTCGCTCAACACCGGGCTGCAGGTTCTCGGGCGAGGCGACCTGCTCGGCATCTACCCCGAGGGCACACGCAGTCCCGACGGCAAGCTGTACCGCGGACGCACGGGACTCGCACGGATGGCGCTCGAGGCCAAGGTCCCGGTCATCCCGGTGATCATGGTCGACACCGACACGGCGATGCCGATCGGTCAGCGTCTTCCGCGCGTGGTGCGCGTGGGGATCGTCATCGGAGAGCCGCTCGACTTCTCTCGATACGCGGGTATGGAGAACGACCGCTACATCCTCCGATCCGTCACCGACGAGATCATGGTCGCGCTGCAGCGACTGGGGGAGCAGCAGTACGACGACGTCTACGCGTCGACCGTCAAGGACCGCCTTCCGTCGCGCGTCACACGGCGTCCGTAGGGCGTCCGGCGCGATCCGCGAGCACTAGGCTGGAGTCATGCTCCAGCACCACATCGACGCGCTTGACGCGTGGCGCTCGCTCCCGATCAAGCAGCAGCCTCAGTGGGGCGACGCCGAGCGCGTCGCCGAGGTCTCCGCGCAGATCGCAGCGCTCCCGCCCCTGGTGTTCGCCGGCGAGGTCGACAACCTCCGCGATCGCCTGGCGCGCGCGGCATCCGGGCAGGCCTTCCTGCTTCAGGGTGGCGACTGCGCCGAGACGTTCGCCGGCGCCACCGCCGACCAGATCCGCAACCGGATCAAGACCGTCCTGCAGATGGCGGTCGTGCTGACCTATGGCGCCTCGATGCCCATCGTGAAGATGGGCCGTATGGCCGGGCAGTTCGCGAAGCCGCGCTCGAGCGACACCGAGACGCGCGGCGACGTCACACTGCCGGCATACCGCGGCGACATCGTGAACGGCTACGACTTCACCGAGGGCTCGCGCCGCGCCGATCCCGGTCGCCTGCTGCAGGGGTACCACACGGCTGCCTCGACGCTGAACCTCATCCGGGCGTTCACGCAGGGAGGCTTCGCCGATCTCCGCGAAGTGCACTCCTGGAACAAGGGCTTCGCGCAGAACCCGGCGAACCAGCGCTACGAGCGCATGGCCGCCGAGATCGACCGCGCGATCAAGTTCATGGAGGCGGCCGGCGCCGACTTCGACGAACTCAAGCGCGTCGAGTTCTTCACCGGGCACGAGGGCCTGCTGATGGACTACGAGCGCCCGATGACCCGTATCGACTCGCGCACCGACACGCCGTTCAACACCTCGGCGCACTTCCTGTGGATCGGTGAGCGCACCCGCGAGCTCGACGGCGCCCACGTCGACTACTTCTCGAAGATCCGCAACCCGATCGGCGTCAAGCTCGGGCCCACCACGACTCCGGAGACGGCGCTCGAACTGATCGACAAGCTCGACCCGAACCGCGAGCCCGGACGTCTGACGTTCATCACCCGCATGGGCGCGGGCAAGATCCGCGACGCGCTCCCGCCGCTGCTCGAGGCCGTGCGCGACTC
>Ga0308156_1003084_pt1 | contig 13277 bp, 12 predicted proteins | sample PhyAR2_FD_201041 | JGI IMG/M metagenome (GOLD analysis project Ga0308156, IMG submission 201041) | Phyllosphere microbial communities from UC Gill Tract Community Farm, Albany, California, United States - DLSL A.R2 | ecosystem: Host-associated > Plants > Phyllosphere > Unclassified | place: USA... | reverse complement strand
AGAACATCGACTTCCTCGGCGCCGACCTCGTGCTCTGGTCGATCGCGAACGTCGTGACCTGGGTCTACGTCGGCTACAACATGCTCATCATCTACTCGGCGCTGCTCTCCATCCCGCAGGAGCTGTACGAGGCGGCCCGCCTCGACGGCGCGAGCCAGTGGCGCATCGCCTGGTCGATCAAGATCCCCCTGGTGCGCCCCGCGATCGTGATGACCGCGATCTTCTCGATCATCGGCACCCTGCAGCTGCTCGCCGAGCCCCAGGTGTTCCGCTCCTTCAGCTCGGCGGTCACCAGCACGTTCACTCCGAACATGACGGTCTACGCCACGGCATCCATCCCGAACACGAACCTCGCGGCCGCGTTCTCGGTCGTGCTCGCCGTGACGACCTTCGTGCTGTCGTTCGGATTCATGAAGTACATGCAGCGCAAGGAGCAGAACGCATGAGCACCATGTCGATCGTCGCCCCGGGTCGCGCGCAGAAGCGCGGCACCGCCACGGGCGGAAGGGCCGCTCGCGAATCGGGCATCTCGCGCACCGCCGCGATGCTGATCATGGCCGTGTTCACGGTCTACTTCCTGCTGCCGCTGTGGTGGCTGCTCGTCGCCTCCAGCAAGGAGACCGGCGACATCCTGACGACCGCCCCGCTGTGGTTCGCCGACTTCCACCTGCTCGACAACATCGCCGAGCTGTTCACCTACCGTGACGGCATCTACCTCCGGTGGCTGCTGAACTCCGTGCTCTACGCCGCGCTGGGCGGGGCGATCGCCACGCTGCTCGCTGCCATGGCCGGATACGCGCTGGCGAAGTACCGCTTCCCCGGCCGCGACCTGATGTTCGACATCGTGCTCGGCGGCGTGCTCGTGCCGGCGACCGCCCTCGCGCTGCCGCTGTTCCTGATCTTCAGCCAGGCGCAGCTGACCAACACGTTCTGGTCGGTCTTCCTGCCCTCGATCGTCAGCCCGTTCGGGGTCTACCTGGCGCGCATCTTCGCCAGCTCCTCGGTGCCGGACGAGCTGCTCGAGGCCAGCCGCCTGGACGGCGCGGGCGAGATCAGGACGTTCTTCACCGTCAGCATCCGCCTGATGACCCCGGCGCTCGTGACGATGTTCCTGTTCCAGTTCGTCGCCATCTGGAACAACTTCTTCCTGCCGATGATCATGCTGCGCAGCGAAGAGCTCTTCCCGGTGGTCTTCGGTCTCTACAACTGGAACAACCAGCTCAACCAGCTGCCCGAGCTCCGCGGTCTCGTGCTGATCGGCGCTCTGCTGTCGGTCATCCCGCTGATCGTCACCTTCCTCCTGCTCCAGCGCTTCTGGCGCAACGGACTGGGCGCCGGCGCCCTGAAGTGAGCAGGCCGCCGCGCGGCCCGACCGCGCGGCATCGCACCACCCGCACCACCCGCATCACCTCACCCACAGCACCACATCGCATCCATGAAAGGGATCGAAATGCATTCGAAGAAGAAGGCAGCGGCCGTCATCGCCATCTCGGCGTTCGCGCTCGCAGGCTGCTCCGCCGGCGGCGGAGACAGCACCGGCGGCGATGCAGCCGCCGCATGCACCCCGGCTGACGGAGACGTCACGCTCGAGTTCACCTCCTGGATCCCCGGCATCGAAGACGTCGTGAAGATCTGGAACGACGCCAACCCCGAGATCCAGGTGAAGGTGCAGACCGGCCCGAACGGCAACGGCGGCACGTACCAGAACTTCTTCAACCAGATCAAGGCGGGCGACGCCCCCGACCTCGGTCAGATCGAGTACGACGCCCTGCCGAACTTCCTCGTGCAGGACGGCGTCGAAGACCTCAGCGCGTGCGAGGACGTCGTCGCCGCCGAGGACCAGTTCGTCGACTGGGCCTGGGGTCAGGTCACGCTCGGCACCGACAGCGTCTACGGCATCCCGCAGGACACCGGCCCCATGGCGCTGTTCTACCGTGCCGACCTGTTCGAGCAGAACGGCATCGCCATCCCCACCACGTGGGACGAGTACCGTGAGGCCGCCGTGAAGATCCGCGAGCTCGGCGGGTACATCACCAACTTCTCGCAGTCCGACATCAACCAGTTCGCCGGCTTCGCCTGGCAGGACGGCGCGCAGTGGTTCTCGAGCGACGACGCCGGATGGACCGTGACCCTCGACGACGACGCCACGACCACGGTCGCCGAGTTCTGGCAGGGCATGCTCGACGACGACCTCGTCGCGACGGTTCCCGCGTGGACGGACGAGTGGAACAACGCCTACAACTCGGGCGAGGTCTGGACCTGGAACTCCGCCGTCTGGGGTGCGAACTCCATCTCGAGCGGCGCGCCGGACACCGCGGGCAACTGGGCCGTCGCGCCCCTGCCGCAGTGGGAGGCCGGAGCGACGGCCGCCGGGAACTGGGGAGGATCGTCGACCGCCGTGCTCAAGGGCAGCGAGCACGTCTACGAGGCGACCAAGTTCGCGCTGTGGCTCAACACGTCGGATGAGGCGCTGACCGCGCTCGCCGAGGCCGCCAACCTCTACCCGGCCACCACCGACGGTCTGACCCTGCCGGTGTACGCCGAGGGCGTCGACTTCTACGGCGGCCAGAAGATCTACGACGTGTTCGCCGAGGCGGCCACGCAGGTCTCGCCCGACTTCGCGTGGGGCCCGACCATGACGCAGACCTACGCCGACGTCTCCGACGGCTTCAAGGCCGCGGTCAGCGGCAGCGGCACCCTGCTCGACGCGATCGAGAAGGGCCAGACGTCGACCGTCGACGCGCTGAAGGCGGCGTCGATCCCCGTCGCCGAGTAACGCCCGGCATCGACTGCATCACCTGCGAGGCCCACCCGTATGCTCACGGGTGGGCCTCCCTTCTCGTCTGGAGCGGCAATGAGCGAACTCGTCCACCTGACCTCGGCCGGCGTGAGCGTCGTCGTCGACACCGACCGTGCGCGCCTGCTGCACTGGGGCGGCGAGCTCGCCGACGCCGACGTCGAGGCGCTGCGCGCGTCGTCGACCGGGTCGGTCACGTTCAGCTCGTTCGACGCGCCGCGGATCTTCCCGCTGCTCGCCGTCGAAGCCGACGGGTGGTCGGGTGCTCCGGCGCTCGCCTGGCACCGAGGAGGGCTGCACAGCGCACCCCTGCTGCGGTCTGTCGGGTGGGAGTCCACACCGTCGACGCTGCGGGGGCGGTTCGAGGATGCCGCGGCGGGCGCCACGGTCGTGCTCGACCTCACCCTGGACGCCGAGGGTGTGCTGACGGCGCAGGTCTCGGTGACGAGCACCGTCGACGGCGACCCGCTCGACCTCCTGGCGGCGCGAGTGCTGCTGCCGATCCCCGCCCACGCGACCGAGGTGCTCGACCACACCGGACGCTGGACCGGTGAGCGCCACCCGCAGCGCGGACCGCTGCGCCACGGCGCGCACCTGCGCCAGGTGCGGCGCGGACGCGGGGGCCATGACGCCCCGTACCTCACGGTCGTCGGCACCGACGGGTTCGGCTTCCGCCGCGGCGAGGTCTGGACCGCGCACGTCGCATGGAGCGGCGACCTCGAGGTGGGCGTCGAACGTCTTCCCGAGGGCGCGGGCGTGCACGGGGCGGTGCTCGGCGGCGGCGAGCTGCTGATGCCGGGAGAGATCCGACTCGGCGCAGGAGAGACGTACATCTCTCCGCTCGTCTACCTGGCATACGGCGAGAGCGGGCTGGATGCCGTCTCGGCGCGTCTGCACCGCACCGCCCGGGCGCTGCCCGGCCACCCCTCGACACCCCGCCCCCTCGTGCTGAACACCTGGGAGGCGGTGTACTTCGACCACGATCCGGCGAAGATCCGCGCGCTCGCCGAGGCCGGAGCATCCGTCGGCGTCGAGCGCTTCGTGCTCGACGACGGCTGGTTCACCGGTCGCCCCGACGACAGGTCGGGACTCGGCGACTGGTTCATCGACCGCGAGAAGTGGCCCGACGGGCTGCGCCCGCTCGCCGACCACGTGCACGGCCTCGGCATGGGGTTCGGGCTGTGGTTCGAGCCCGAGATGGTGAACCCGGTGTCCGAGCTCGCGCGACAGCATCCGGACTGGATCCTGCAGGCGTCGGCGGATTCGGCGACCTGGCGGCACCAGAAGGTGCTCGACCTCACGAATCCGGATGCCGCGGCCTTCGTGCTCGAGCGCATCAGCGCGCTCGTGACCGAGGTCGGCATCGACTTCATCAAGTGGGACCACAACCGCGATCTGCACGCCGCGGTCTCCCCGCGCACGGGGCGAGCGTCGGTGCACGCGCAGACCGCCGCGTTCTACGCGATGCTCGATGCCCTGCGCGATCGCCATCCGTCGCTCGAGATCGAGTCGTGCGCCAGCGGAGGCGCCCGCGTCGACCTGGGTGTGCTCCGCCGGACGCAGCGCGTGTGGGCCTCGGACTCGAACGACCCGGTGGAGCGTCAGCGCATCCAGCGATGGACGGGCACGCTCGTGCCGCCCGAGGTCGTCGGCTCGCATGTGGGCCCGGCGATCGCCGAGACCACGCATCGCGCGGCATCCCTGCCGTTCCGCATGACCACGGCCCTGTTCGGTCACGCCGGCATCGAATGGGACATCACCCTCTGCACCGACGAGGAGCGCGCGGCGCTGTCGCGGTGGACGGCCCTCTACCGCGAGCTGCGGCCGCTGCTGCACGGCGGCGTCACGGTGCGCTCCGACGAGGTCGACGACGAGACGCTGCTGCACGGAGTCGTCGCGCCCGACGGGTCGCGCGGCGTGTTCGCCTGGGTGCGCCTCGGCACATCGGTCGACGGGTTCACGCCCCGCACGCGCATCCCGGGGCTGGTCGCGGGGGAGCGGTACCGCCTGCGGGTGCGGGAGGACCTCGGTCGGGTGTCGCGGCACCAGGTCGCCGATCCCGGTTGGGTGGAGAGCGGGATCGAGGCGTCGGGGGCCTTCCTCGAGCGCGTCGGGGTGCCGCTGCCGCTGCTTGCACCCGGGGCCGCACTGCTGGTCGACGCGGTTCGGGTCTGAGTCCTCCGCGTGCTAGACTGACTCTTTGTCTGCGCACACTCCTGTGCGCAGTTCGCGTGCTGTTCGGTCCTGAGGGGCGGAGCAGCGTGCAGACAAGGGATCTTGGGTGAGGCCGTCCGGCCTCACGGTATAGAAGGAGTCACCATCATGGCAGCAGTGTGCCAGGTGACCGGAGCTGTTCCCGGCTTCGGTCACAACGTCTCGCACTCGCACCGCCGGACGAAGCGTCGCTTCGACCCGAACGTGCAGAAGAAGACCTATTTCGTCCCGTCGCTCGGTCGTAAGATCACGCTCAACGTGTCCGCCAAGGGCATCAAGGTGATCGATGTCCGCGGCATCGAGAACGTGGTCAAGGACCTCCAGGCGAAGGGTGTGAAGCTCTAATGGCCAAGAAGGCTCAGGACATCCGTCCGATCATCAAGCTGCGTTCGACGGCAGGTACGGGCTACACGTACGTGACCAAGAAGAACCGCCGCAACACCCCCGACCGCCTCGTGCTCAAGAAGTACGACCCGGTCATCCGTCAGCACGTCGAATTCCGAGAGGAGCGTTGATCAATGGCTAAGAAGAGCAAGATCGCTCGCAACGAGCAGCGCAAGGTCATCGTCGAGCGTTACGCAGAGCGTCGCGCCGAGCTGAAGAAGACCCTCGTCGACCCGAACGCCACCGACGAGGCCCGCGAGGCCGCACGCGTCGGCCTGCAGAAGCTGCCGCGCAACGCGTCGCCGGCTCGCGTGCGTTCGCGCGACGTCATCGACGGCCGCCCCCGCGGTGTCCTCACGAAGTTCGGCATCTCGCGTGTCCGCTTCCGTGACATGGCACACCGTGGCGAGCTGCCCGGTGTCACCAAGTCGAGCTGGTAAGTCCCAGCAGAAAGGGCGAGGATCTTCGGATCCTCGCCCTTTCGCGTACCCGGGGGAGTGTGGGCGTGGGGCGGTGCCTTCGTGTGGGGCGGTGCCTTCGTGTGGGGTGGTGTCTCCGTGTGGGGCGGCCTTCTCGGCGTAGGGCGGCCATTCCCGCGTGACTTCTCCGCCCATCAGGGAGTTCACCGCCTGACAGGGTGTCCTCCGCGGATCAGGGAGTTCACCGCCTGACAGGGTGTCCTCCGCGGATCAGGGTGTCCACTGCCTGACAGGGTGTCCTCCGCCCATCAGGGTGTTCTCCGACCGAAGGGTTCTCCTGCACGGGATGCGGATGAGCCCGCGGATGCACAGGCGTCGGCTCAGCGGAGGTCGTGACCCTCGTGCGCTCGGCATCATCGGTGGATGGATGTCGAAGGGGTGCTCACCGCGAGGCAGGGTGTCGCGCGAGTCGCGACGCTGCGCCGCCTGGGGGTGACGGAGCACGCGCTTCGGTCGGCCGTTCGAAGCGGCCGTGTGATGTCGGCGTGCCGAGGGTGGGTGGCGCTGCGCGGCGCCGACCCGATGCTCGTCGCGGCGGCCAGGAAGGGTGTCGTGCTGAGTTGCGTGACGCTCGCCGCGCGACGCGACCTGTGGGTGACCGCTGCCGCCGAGGCGCATGTCGCGGCGCCGACCAACTCGGGGCATGCGCGGTCGGTTCGCGGCGTCGTCCATTGGAGCCGGCCGATCTTCCCACGGGACCCCGATGTGCTGGAGGACTCGATCGAGAACGCGCTGATCCTCGTCGCGCGGTGTCAGCCGCACGAGGATGCTCTCGCGACGTGGGAATCGGCGTTGCGCACGAAGGTCGTCGACCCCGATGTGCTCGCGCGGGCCGACTTGCCTGCGGCGGCGCGGGAGCTGCTGGCTGAGGCCCGCCCCTTCGCGGATTCGGGAACGGAGACGATCTTCCGCGCAAGACTCCGCTGGCTGGATGTCGCTCTCACGCCGCAGGTCTGGATTCTCGGTCATCGCGTGGACCTCCTCATCGGCGAGCGTCTGGTCGTGCAGATCGACGGCGGTCACCATGTCGGAGTGCAGCGGAACAGCGACATCGCTCATGACGCCGAGCTGACTCTCCGCGGCTATCACGTGATCCGCGTCGGCTATGACCAGGTGATGAATCAGTGGGGAGCTGTGCAGAACGTCATCCTCGCGGCGATCGCGCAGCGCCTCCACCTGGCTGAGCGATGAACACCGTGTCGGGCGGCCATCTCCGTGTCGGGCGGCCCGCCGCGCCCGTACCCTCCGCCCGACGCGGAGTTCTCCGCCGGAAGGGGGTGCGGGCGTCGGGTGGATATGAGTGCGGGGGTGGATATGGGCGGGGGCGGGGGCGGGTGCGCGTGAGAGGGGGCGCGTGTGTGGGCGTGGGGCGCCTGCCGCATCAGGCGACGGGCGCGGCGGAGGAGTGCGCCACAGCCCAGGAGAGGGCGTAGTCGGCGATCTCCTCCCAGCCGTCCTGGCTGACGAGGCGGTGGGTGCGACCCGCGTACTCCTTGCGCTCCACGATGGCGGGGCTGCCGGTCGAGCGGTACTTCTTCTCGATCGCGCGGACGATGGTCGGCGGCACCACGTGGTCGATCTCACCGGCGATCAGCAGCAGCGGTGCGCGATCGGCCCGTGCGTAGTCGACGTGCGTGACGCCGCCCTTCTCATTGAGCACCGAGGTCACACCCTCGAAGAACACACGGTTGTACGAGTTCACGGCGTACTCCTCCCACAGGGCGTCGGATGCCGCGCGCGACAGGTCGTTGCCGAACGTGAAGTGGAAGTGGCGCTTCGACAGCGGCTTGGCGCCGTTGCGGCCGAACGGGTTCGACAGGATCGGCGTTCCGGTCCAGAGGGTCGAGAGGGGGAGCGCGGTGACGCCGGCAGTCTGACCGGGGGCCACGCCGACGTAGGCGGAGCCGAGACCGCGGTCGGCGAGCATCTGGGTGAGCACCCCGCCGAACGAGTGGCCCATGATGATCGGCTTCACGGGCAGTTCGCGGATGATGCGCTCGTAGTTGTCGGCGATCTGCGTCAGGCCGATGCCCTCGAGCGCCGACGGGTCGCGGCGGATGTCCTCGACCGAGCGGTCATCGATGCCGGGCCACCCGGGGACGATCACCTCGTGGCCCTGGGCGCGGAAGTGCTCGGCCCACGTGTTCCAGCTCTGGGGGGTCATCCAGAGTCCGTGGATGAGGACGATCGGGGTCTTGTCGGTGCTGGTCATTGTCTCTTCTCCGTTTTCTGCCCCCGCCCTGTGCGGGTGCGTTACGCTGATAGTAGACCGAACGTTCTATCTACCGCAACCTATTCCCGAAAGGAAGAAGATCCTCCGAAACGAGAGCACGTGGTTCGCATCACGCGATGCGGATGACACGATGAGAGGGAACACCATGGACACCACGACTCAGACCACGCCTTCTGCGATCCCGCCCGCCGCTTCCTCCGCGAAGCGGCCGAGCGCCGCTCGCACCCGGCTCATCGACAGCGCGACCCGGCTCTTCTACGAGGAGGGCATCCATGCGGTCGGCGTCGATCGCATCATCGACGAGGCCGAGGTCACGAGGGCCACTCTCTACAAGCAGTTCGGCGGCAAGGAGAACCTGGTCCTCGCGTATCTTCGCAACGAAGACGAGATGCTCCGTGCGATGTTCGCCGAGGCCGGGGCGGCGGTCACCGAGCCGGCGCGCCTCGTCGACGCGGTGATCGACGGCATCGCGGCGGACATCCGTCTGCGGCACACGCGCGGATGCCCGTTCATCAACGCGGCCGCCGAGTATCCGGATGCCGAGGGCGCCGTGCGGCAGCTGATCGACGAGCACCGCGAGTGGTTCCGCTCGACGCTGCGCGCGGTCGCCGAGGGGGCGGGACTGGAGAACCCCGACGAGGTCGCGGCATCCCTCGTCCTGCTCCGCGATGCGGCCCTGGTCGGCGGATACCTCGACGGCGAGGGGCGGGTCAGCCCCGCGTTCGAGCGCACGGCGCGGGCCGTGATCTCCGCGCATCGGCCCCTCTGATCGGTGCTGATCGGGCCTGATCCGCGCCTCTCAGGGCCCGGGGGAGCTGTTCCTGGGCCCGGATCGGGGGTTTCTCCCGGTGACGTCAGGGCCGCCTCAGACGCCACTTTCGTCACATCTGCACCACGACACGCCCAGTAATAGCCCAAAACCCGCGAAATGACGCGGAAATGTCAGTGAGCGTTGGTACATTCGAGGCGGTCACTCGACCAACGGAGGGCAGTCGCCCTCCGCACCACAACGATGCGACGGTATCCTCGTCGCTGGAGGATGACATGGCTGACAAGTCCATCACCAAGACCGAGCTCGTCGCGAGCATCGCTTCCGCCACCGGCCAGAGCCAGGCCACCGTCTCGGGTGTCCTCGACGCGCTGTTCTCCTCGGTCTCCGACGCTGTTGCCAAGGGCAGCAAGGTCTCGATCCCGGGCTGGATCTCGTTCGAGCAGGTCGCGACCGCAGCTCGCACGGGCCGCAACCCGCAGACCGGCGCCGAGATCAAGATCCCGGCCGGCAAGCGCGTCAAGGTGACCGCCGGTTCCAAGCTCAAGGCTGCCGTCAAGTAAGACCGCACCTCTTCGAAGGCCGCTCCCGATGCGTCGGGGGCGGCCTTCGTGCGTCCGCCCCACGCGCGTCCGCCCCTCGTGTGCGTGTCCGCCGACCGCAGTCCCGCCGTCCGCCGACCGCAGTCCCGCGCAGACGGGCGAGCGGTCAGCCGTCGCGGCTTAGGCTTGGGGGGTGACCTCCCGCGCCGTCCAGACCCGCACGAGCCCCGCGTATCGCGTGGTCGGCCTCGCGATCCTGGTAGGCGCCGGGCTGATCGGGGCGATCGCCGCCCTCGCCCTCGGCGGCGGTGCGGCACCTCTTCTGCTGGGTGACCCGGGCCCCGTCGTGCGCTGGGCGATCCCGGTCGTCAAGCTGGCCATGAACATCTCCGCGGCGGCGATGCTCGGTTCGCTCGTCCTGGCGCTCTTCGCGCTGCGCAGCGAGCAGAAGTCGTTCGACACCGCGCTGAACACGGCCTCGATCGCGGCGGCGATCTTCACGGTGACCGCCGGCGTCAGCGCCTTCCTCGCCCTGGTCGCGGCGTTCAACCCGAAGGTCAGCGCCGATCGGCAGTTCGGCGAGCAGCTCGGCTTCTTCCTGCTGCAGACCGCGCTCGGTCAGTCCTGGCTGATCACGACGATCATGGGATCCGTCATCACGGTGCTCGCGTTCGCCTGGCGCACCTGGACGCCGACGCTGATCACGGCGCTGCTCGCCGCGGCATCCTTCCTCCCCCTCGCGACGCAGGGCCACTCGGGTGATCTCGCGGGGCACACCGTCGCCGTGAACTCGATCCTGCTGCACACCATCGGTGCCGCGGTCTGGCTCGGCGGACTGATGCTCGTGGTCATCCTGCGCGATCGCTCCGGCGTCGGCACGGCTGCGCTCGTCAGCCGCTACTCGAGCCTGGCGATCGCCGCGTTCGCGGTCGTCGCGGTCTCGGGCCTCGCCCGCTCGGTGGTCGCTCTCGGCGACGTCACGGAGCTGCTGACGCCGTACGGCGGCATCCTGATCGCGAAGGCGGTGCTGCTCGTCGCCATGGGCCTGCTCGGCGCCTGGTACCGCATCCGTCTGATCCCGCGTCTCGACGGAGCGAACGCGGCGCGCTGGTTCTGGATGCTGGTGCTGTGCGAGGTCGCGCTGATGGGCCTCGCCTCGGGTGCGGCGGCCGCCCTCGCGCGCACGCCTCCGCCCACCGGTGAGGAGGCCGCGTTCGTGCAGACGCCGGCCGAGAACCTCACGCGCTCGCCGCTGCCGCCCGAGTTCACGATCGACCGCTGGTTCACCAGCTGGGACATCGACATCCTCTGGCTGGTGGCCGCCGGTTTCGGGCTCTTCCTCTACCTGGCCGGCGCGCGTCGACTCCGCCGGCGCGGCGACCGCTGGCCGATCCACCGCACGGTGTTCTGGGTGCTCGGCATGCTGCTGCTCGTGTGGGTGACGTGCGGTCCGATCAACGCGTACCAGGAGTACCTCTTCAGCGTGCACATGCTCGGGCACATGATGCTGTCGATGGCGATCCCGCTGCTGCTCGTGTCGGGTGCGCCGATCACCCTGGCGCTCCGCGCCATCCACAAGCGCGACGACGGCACCCGCGGCGGCCGCGAGTGGATCATGTGGGCGGTGCACTCGCCGTTCGCGAAGGTGGTCACGCATCCGTTCGTCGCCGCGGGCATCTTCATCCTGTCGCTGTGGGCGTTCTACTTCACCGACCTGCTGCGCTGGTCGATGTACGAGCACCTGGGCCACGAGTGGATGGTCGCGCACTTCCTGATCTCGGGCTACCTGTTCGTGATGAGCCTGGTCGGTGCTGATCCGGTGCCGTACCGGCTGCCGTATCCCGGTCGGCTGATCACGTTGATCGCCGTCATGGCCATGCATGCGTTCTTCGGCATCGCGATGATGATGCAGGAGGGGCTGCTCGTCGCGGACTGGTTCGGCTCGATGGGTCGCACCTGGGGCCCCAACCCCATGGACGACCAGTACATCGGCGGTGGCATCGCGTGGTCGATCGGTGAGATCCCGACCCTGATCCTGGCGATCACGGTCGCGATCCAGTGGAGTCGCAGCGACACCAAGCTGCAGAAGCGCCGCGATCGGCACGCCGACCGCACCGGCGAGGCCGAGCTCGAGGAGTACAACGCCCAGCTCGCCGCTCTCGCCGAGCGCGACCGTCGGGCAGCCGAGCGCGAGGCCGAGCGCCAGACACGCTGACCCGTGCTCGGGTCGTCTCCTGCCTGTGGGGGCGGGTCAGCCGGTCGGCGCCGCCTGCTCGGGGGAGCCGACGCGGATCGAGGCGGAGCCGTCGGGGAGGATCGTGACCGACCCGTTCACCTGGAAGGGCACGTCCTCGGCGATCGCCTGCACCCTGCCGTCGAACAGCGAGCGGATCTCGACCTCGACGTGCGCCACGGCATCCGTCGGCGGGATCTGCCAGTGTCCGCCGTCGGGGGCGACCGTGACCTTCGGCTGGGCCGCGATCGACCACTGGGGCAGCGATGCGAGCCGGTTCGACACCTCGAGTCCGAACGGGCACGCGGTGGGCTGCAGCACCTCCTGCTCGGTGCACGCCAGGAGGAACTCCTCGACGCGCTCCTGCACGACGGCGACGAACTCGTCTGTGGGCTCGGTCTGCACGTCGACGGGCGTGGTCGCGAGAGGCGAGTCGGCGAGCACCCCGACACCCGGAGACGTCGAGATCGGGGTGTCGACGGTCACCGAGTACAGGCCAGGCGTGAAGACGAGCATCGGCAGCGGGTCGAGCGGGGCGGCGTCGATCCCCGCGACCGAGATCTGGCGGCGGTCGACCTCGAAGCCGTTGACGGCGAACCGGTCGGCGCCGCGGAGCGTGAGCTCCACGACGGCCAGCGGACTGGTCGTGAATCGCCAGTTCGGTGTCACCCCGGCCCAGCCGTCCTGCGCGACCGTGAAGGTGGTGGTGCCGGCGTTGCCTCCGGCTTTGTACGACACCGTGACTGCGGTCGTGTCGCCGTCGGGCTTCTCGGACACGACTTCGACGTCGGTGAGGGGCGCGAGGGCGGCGTGGCGCAGCATCGCCTCGGATGCCGTCGGCACGATGCCGGCGACCTCGAGCGTCTCGCGGTCGACGGCGACACCCGGAATCCGCAGGGCGTCGGCCGCCCGGCCCTCGGACAGCAGGTCGAGATAGCGCACCACGAAGGCCGACGGACCGTAGAACTGCTGGTAGAGCGTCGCGCCGCCCGCGGCCAGAGCGGCCACGAGCAGGATGCCGACGACGGTCAGCATCGCGAGGTCGGCGACGAGCCGCGAGCGCCGGGGCGCTTTCGACTCGACTCGCTGCATGGCGTCAGTCTAGGAGTGCGGCCTGGGACGACGCCGAGCGCGTGGCGCACTGTGACGCCGCGCCACGTAGCATGGAGGCGCGCGTTTCCGCGCGCCCGCCGCCTCCTGCTCCGGCCGGCTCCTGCCGTGCTCCGCCGCCTTCCCGTCTGAGAGAACCGTGTCGCTTCCCGCCCTGTCCGATGAACAGCACGAGCTGTTCCGGCTGATCGAGGACACGAGTGAGCACGTCTTCATCACGGGTCGAGCGGGAACGGGCAAGTCGACGCTGCTGCAGTACTTCTCGTGGAACACGAAGAAGCAGATCGCGATCTGCGCCCCGACCGGCGTCGCCGCGCTCAACGTCGAGGGACAGACGATCCACTCGCTGTTCCGACTGCCCATCGGGCTGATCGGCGACTCCGACATCGACCAGAACGACAACACGCGCCGCATCCTCAACGCCATCGAGACCCTCGTGATCGACGAGATCTCGATGGTCAATGCCGACCTCATGGATGCGATCGACCGGTCGCTCCGCCAGGCGCGCGGCAAACG
>Ga0308156_1003077_pt1 | contig 13305 bp, 11 predicted proteins | sample PhyAR2_FD_201041 | JGI IMG/M metagenome (GOLD analysis project Ga0308156, IMG submission 201041) | Phyllosphere microbial communities from UC Gill Tract Community Farm, Albany, California, United States - DLSL A.R2 | ecosystem: Host-associated > Plants > Phyllosphere > Unclassified | place: USA... | reverse complement strand
GAAGCCGTACACCCACTGAGTCATCATGCAGTCCCTGAGCTTTTCGGATCGTCCGGCGGGTTGGCCCCGCTCGCACATGCAGCATGATCTAGCGCGTGAAAGCGGCCTTGACCATTGCGTATGTAACAATGCGTGAGGGGGTGTGCGGTTTCCTAGCGACGTGCGCGCACAACCTTGACGTCATCGTCTCCTCCCCATGAAATGGGGAGGGGGACCGCGAAGCGGTGGAGGGGTTCTTGACGCACGAAGGCTCCGTCTCGCGCGCCCGCATCCTGCGCCGCGCCCTGACCCCGCCCGAAGCCCGACTTTGGGTCCATTTGCGCCGCCGGGCGCTGGGTGGGCTGAAATTCCGCCGTCAGCATCCGGCGGGCGTCTATGTGCTCGACTTCTATTGCGCCGAGGCGATGCTGGCCGTCGAGGTGGATGGCGAAAGCCATGAAGGCCGAGGCGAATACGACGCCCGACGCACGATGTGGCTTGCGACACAGGGCATTGCGGTCATTCGCGTCTCGGCTGAGCAGGTGCGGGTGGACTTAGGCGACGTCCTCGATTTCATCGCCGACAGGGCGAGAGACCGAATCCGAGGCTAAGAGCCCCTCCACCGCTACGCGGTCCCCCTCCCCACACGTGGGGAGGAGACGATGCGGCGAAGTCCCGTCTCCTCCCCATTCCATGGGGAGGTGGCTCGGAGCGCAGAGGAGAGACGGAGGGGTTCTGCCCTACCCCGCGATCTGGCCGAAGTCGGCGACCTGGCCCATCACGTCGCGGACTTGGCCCAGCAGTTTCAGCCGGTTCTCGCGTTCGGCGGGGACGTCGGAATTGACCAGAACGTCGTCGAAGAAGCGGTCCACGGGCGCGCGCAGACGCGCCAGGGCCGTCATGGCGGCGGCGAAGTCCTCGGTCTCCAGCGCGGCCTCGACGGCGGTGCGGGCGGCGCCGACGGCGAAGGCCAGGGTGGTCTCGGCCTCAGGCTGGTTCGGCAGGCCGGTCTGGACCATGCCGGTCGGGATAGGCCCCTTCTTCTCCTCGGCGCGGAGGATGTTGGAGGCGCGCTTGTAGCCGGCCAGCAGATTGGCGCCGTCGTCCGTAGCGAGGAAGGCGGCCAGCGCCTCCACCCGACGCACGATGCGCACGAGGTCGTCGTCGCCCAGAGCGAAGACGGCGGCGACGAGGTCGTGGCGCTGGCCTTGGTCGCGCAGCAAAACGGTCAGGCGGTCGGCGAAGAAGGCGACAAGCGCAGCGGGATTGTAATCCAGCCGGATGGGGGGACTAACGGTCAAATCAAACTGGACTGGCACGACATGCTCAGTGTCATTCAGATGGTCCAAATCTCGGCCTTGGAATTTAACTGAATATGTCTGCCCCCAATCTCCCTCATTGGTGCGCCAATGGGTCAAATCGGGCGCGCCACTGATCATTTTCAGAAGCGTTTCGACGAGATCACCGATCTCCGGCTCATTCCTGCGTTCAACTAAGCGGTGCCCCCCTAGAAGCCCGGCTTGAGCAAACTTTCTACTGCCGACATAAACATCTCCAGTGCGAGCCCGGTCAAAGAACTGGCGGTTTCTCAACCCGAGGAACGAGCTATCAATTAGAGAGCTGAACGGCACCCGCACCTCGTTCTCCAGCACCAGCCGGATCACGCCCAACGCCGCGCGACGCAGCGCGAACGGGTCCTTCGACCCCGTGGGCTTTTCGTCGATGGCGAAGAAGCCGACCAGGGTGTCCAGCTTGTCGGCCAGGGCGACGGCGACCGTGACCGGGGCAGTCGGGACCGTGTCGGCGGGGCCTTGGGGCTTGTAGTGGTCGCGCACGGCGTCGGCGATCGCGTCGGAATGGCCGGCGAGACGGGCGTAATAGCCGCCCATGATCCCCTGCAGTTCCGGGAACTCGCTGACCATGCCCGACAGCAGGTCGGCCTTGGACAGGCGGGCGGCGGTTTCGGCCTCGTCGGCGTCGGCGCCGACCAGCGGCGCGATCTCGCGCGCCAGGGCGGCGATGCGCTCGACGCGCTCGGCCAGGGTGCCCAGCTTGGCGTGGAAGGTGACGCCGGACAGTTTGGCGTTCCAGGCGTCGAAGCCGACCTTTTGATCCTCGTCCCAGAAGAAGCGGGCGTCATTCAGGCGGGCGGACAGGACCCGGCTGTTGCCGGCGGCCAGAGCCTTGCCGCCGTCGGTCGCCTCGACGTTTGCGACGACTAGGAAGTTGGGCGCGAGGCCATCCTTGGACGGATCGCGGACGGCGAAATACTTCTGGTGGACCTTCATCGACAGGCGCACGACTTCCGGCGGCAGGGCCAGGAACTGCGGGTCCATGTCGCCCAAGATCGGGGTCGGCCATTCCGCCAGACCCGCAACCTCGTCCAGCAGGCCGTCGTCATCGACCAGGGCGAGGCCGCGCGCGGTGCAGGCGGCCTTGGCCTGTTCCAGAATGCGCAGCTTGCGGTCGGCGACGTCCAGCAGGACGAAATTCTTTTCCAGTTGGGTGCGATAGTCGACGAAGTCGCTGACGCGCAGCAGCGCGCCGGAACCCAGGAAGCGGTGGCCCTCGGTGATCGCGTCGCTCTGAATCCCGTCGATCTCGAACGGGACTACCTTGCCGTCGAATAGGCACAGGATGCGCTTGATCGGACGCACCCAGCGCAGCGTGCCGGAACCCCAGCGCATCGACTTGGGCCAGGGGAAGGTGCGGATCACCTGATCCACCGTCTCGGCGACCAGATCGGTCGTGGCGCGCCCCTTGGACGACAGGACGGCGAACAGGACGCCGTCGCGCTCGGTCAGTTGATCGCGGGTCAGGCCGGTCTTGCGCAGAAAGCCTTCCAGCGCCTGTTCCGGGGCCGAGGCGCGCGGGCCCTTGACCTCTTCCTCGCGGTCCGGCGTGGCCGTGGGCAAGCCGTCGATGACCAGCGTCAGGCGGCGCGGACCGGCATAGGTCGTCAGCGCGTCCCACGTCAGGCCGGCAGCCTTCAGCCGGTCGGACACCATGCGGTCGAGGTCGCGCGCGGCCCCCTGCTGCATCCGGGCGGGGATTTCTTCAGAGAAGATTTCGAGAAGAAGTTGGGGCATCAGGCGGTTTTCCGCTCTTGTTCGACATAGGCGAGGGCGCAGGCTTTGCAGAGTTCGCGGATGCGGCCGATGTAGCTCTGGCGTTCGGCGACGGCGATGGCGCCGCGGGCGTCCATCAGGTTGAACAGGTGGCTGGCCTTCAGAACCTGATCGTAGGCGGGCAGGACCAGCGGCTGATCCTGCGGCCCACGCATGTCCAGCAGGCGCTGCACCTCGCCCACCATATCCTCAAACCGGCGCTTCAGGCCCTCGACGTCATAACCGTGGAAGTTGGCTTCCGACTGTTGCCGCTCGTTCTCCAGGAAGACCTCGCCATAGGTCAGCCCCTCCTTGGTGAACTTCAGATCATAGACGTTGTCCACGCCCTGGACGTACATGGCCAGACGCTCCAGCCCGTAGGTCAGCTCGCCCGACACCACATCGACCTCGATGCCGCCGACGCCCTGGAAATAGGTGAACTGCGTCACTTCCATCCCGTCGCACCAGACCTCCCAGCCCAGACCCCAGGCGCCGACGGTGGGGTTTTCCCAGTCGTCCTCGACGAAACGGATGTCGTGCAGTTTCGGATCGATGCCGATGGCTGCCAGCGACCCCAGATACAGCTCCTGAAGGTTGTCCGGGTTCGGCTTCAGGATGACCTGGTATTGGTAATAGTGTTGGAGGCGATTGGGGTTTTCACCATAGCGGCCGTCGCCGGGGCGGCGGCTGGGCTGAACGTAGGCGGCCTTCCACGGCTTAGAGCCGAGCGCGCGCAGGACGGTGGCGGGGTGCAGCGTGCCAGCCCCGACCTCGATGTCATAGGGCTGCAGAATGGCGCAGCCCTGCTCGCCCCAATAACGGTGGAGAGTCAGGATCAGGTCCTGAAACGCGAGCGGCTCGGTCGAGGTGGTCAAATCGGGCTCTTGGGGAGGGGCTGCAAAAAAGACGGCGGACCATAGGGCCCGCCGCCTTCCGCTTCAACACGCTACCGAGCGAGCGCGTGGATGACCCTGATCAGTTCGGGGTCGGCTTGGCTTCGGCAGCGCCGTCGGCGGCGGGATCAGCCGCATCGACCGGCGGGGTTGCCGGGGTGTCGACCTGACCATCGGTCGGGTTGACGACCGGCGACGAGGACGTGGTCGTCGTCATCGCGGCGGGCTGACCGTTCGGCGCGGTCGGGGCCGGGGTCGCTTCGGCGGCCGGAGCGGCGGCCTCGGCGGGCGCGGCGGCCTCTTCATCCCCCATGGCGGCCATGGAGTTCGCCGGGTTCAGGACCTTGTCGATCGGGAAGATGGCGCCGTTCGAGGCGTCCAGCTCGGCGCTGACGACGGTCGCGCCGTCAGCCTTGATGGCTGAACCGGTGCCGTCCAGCAGGACCTGGCTCTCGGCGGCCGTCTCTACGCCGCCCTTCTTGCCCATGATCTGGTCGGGCGTCACGTCGGCGACGATGACGTGATACAGCAGCAGTTGGCGCAGTTCGGCGGCGTTGGCCGGGTCCATCAGACGCGTACGCTCAGCCTCGGGCACGGCGGCGAAGGCGGCGTCGGTGGGGGCGAAGATCGAGATGGCCGGACGGCTGGCCAGGGTTTCGGTCAGCTGGGCGGCGTCCAGCGCGGCCAGCAGGGTGGTGAACTGACCGCTGGCCTTCAGCTTATCAACGACGGTTTCGCCGGCGACGGGCGTGGTCGCCTGAGCAGTCGTGGTCGTGGTGGCGGCGGCTTCAGCCGTCGGCGCCGGCGTCTGCGGCATGGCCGGCATGGCCGGATCGGTTTGCGGCATGGTCGCCGGGGCGGGCGTCGTCGTGGTCGCCGGGGCGGTCATGTCCTGGGCGAATGCGGGGGCGGCCATCAGGCTGACGACGGCGGTGGCGGCAAGCAGCTTTGCACGAAGCATGGCGATTTCCTTTTTCCTGTTTGAGGATCGCCGCGGGGGAGAAGGCGACCCGTTCCAGACATCGGAACTGCCGACTCAAATCAGAACGCCGTGATCTGGTTCCAAGATTTTGAAACAATGCGTAACGTTTGTGATGATCTGGGCGAGACCTGGGCGAAATCGCCGGTTTCGCAGCCTGATCGCCGGTATTCGGCCACAAAGCTTTAGTGTTGCTGTACGGACAGTTGCGTTGCTTTGACCCAGGCCGTGGGATGTGCTGCGGACAATGCGCGCGCAGCAGATTGGGCCGCGTCGTCGCTGGGATACAAACCGAACACCGTCGCGCCTGAGCCGGACATGCGGGTCAGAGCGACCTGGTCCGTCACCGCAACCGCCGACAGGGCCGCGTCGATCGCCGGCGTCAGGGACAGTGCGGGCGCTTCCAGATCGTTGCGCTGGGCCGACAGCCAGTCGATCACGGCGGCGATGGACCAGTCCTGGGGCGGCGTGGGTCTGTCGGCGGCCCGCACCGGCCCTGCGTCGTAGGCCCGGTAGACGGCGCCGGTCGGCGAGGGGACGCTAGGGTTGAACAGCACGGCCGGCAGCGGCGGCAGGCGGGGTTCGTCGATCAGCACGTCTCCCCTCCCCTCTGCCCAGGCCGTGCGCATCCGCAGACACATCGGCCCGTCCGCGCCGACGACGCCCGCGACCGTCTCAAGCGCGTGGTCGTCGAGATCGAGCGCCAGGACGTCGCGCGCCAGCTTCAGCGCCGCGCCCGCATCGGACGATCCGCCGCCCAGCCCCGCCGCGATGGGCAGGCGCTTGTCCAGCATGACCTTCAGTTTCGGCTCTCCGATGCCGCAGGCCTCGCCCAGCTGACGCAGCGCGCGCAGGATCAGATTGTCGTCCGTCGCGCCCAGCCCGCCGCCGAAGGGCCCGTCGACCGTCAGCGACAGGCGATCCGCCGGCTCGACCGACACGCGATCCCCGACATCGGCGAAGGCGACTAGGCTGGACAGCGGATGATAGCCGTCAGCGTCCACCGCGCCGACGTGTAGGAACAGATTGATCTTGGCCGGCGCCAGGTCGGTCAGGGCAGGCATGACCTATTGCGCGACGCCCTGAGCGCTCGGCGCGCCGTCCAGCCCATTGGCGATCTTGCGTTCGACCTCGGCCCGACGTTCGGGTTCAGGCTCCAGCACCAGGACGCGATTCCACAGCCAGACGGCTTCGCGTTGACGGCCGACCTTCCAATAGGCGTCGCCGAGGTGATCATTGATCTCGGCGTTGGACGGCTCCTTGTCGACAGCCTCTTCCAGCGTGTTGACGGCGGTTTCGTACTGGCCCTGTTTGAACTGCGCCCAGCCCAGCGAATCCTGGATGTTGCCGTTGTCGGGCTCCAACGCATGGGCGCGGGCGATCATTTCGGCGCCTTCCTGAACCCGCAGCCCCTTATCGACCCAGAGATAGCCGAGGTAGTTCAGCATGTCGGCGTCGTTCGGCGCGGTCTGAAGCGCGGCCCACAGTTCGGCCTCGGCCTCGGGAACACGACCCAGCGCCTCATAGGCCGCGCCGCGCAGGAAGTGGACGCTGGCGCCCTGATCGGCGGTGTTCAGAAGCGGCCCGTCCAGCAACGCAAGCGCCTCGTCATGCTGTTTCAGCTGCATCAGCTGACCGGCCAAGACCAAGGCGATCTGCCGATCGTCGGGGCTGGCGGCGGCGGCGCGGCGTAACTCAGCCAAGGCGTCCTGCGACTGGCCGTCCTCTTCCAGAGCCACGGCCAACTGAGCGCGGGCGGCGGCATAGAGTTTTGGATCGGTAGTCCCGACCCGCGACAGGGCGTTGCGGGCGGCGGACTTCAGACCGGCGCGGGAGAGCACCTGGGCCAGCTGATATTCCGTCTCGTCATCGTCGTGCAGGTTCTGGGCGAGGCGCAGATAGACGGCGGCGAACTCGTTGCCGCGCTTGGCCGAAGCCTGGGCGGCGGCGGTGATCAGGCCCTGGGCGGCGCCTTCGCGGAAGTCGGGTAAGGCGGGCGGGCGCCCTCCGTCCTTCAGCCGTTGCAGCGCGCGGGCCACGCCCGGATCAACGGGCTGGACCGCCATGGCGGCTTCATACAGGGCGACGGCGTCGTCGCGGCGACCGCGCCGTTCCAGAAACTCGCCATAGGGGCGTTTGAACAGGGCGCCGACGCCGGCGACCTCGGAAGCGGCCTTCAGCTCGACCTCGGCCTCTGAATAGTCGCGGAGCTTCTCTAGCAGGGCGGCGCGATTCATGCGGGCGAAGGCCAGGGTAAGGGGATCGCCGGCGGTCGGGACCGGCTGAAGCGCCCGGGTCCAGTCGCCGGCTGCGGCGGCGATCCACGGCGCGACCAGCAGACCGGCGCGGGCGTGTGGAGCGCCGATGGGCTGACGGGCCAGTTCGGCGTTCGGCGCCCTGGCGTCGCCGCGCACGAAATCCTGAACCAGACGCACCAGCCGTCCGCCCTCGACGAACGCCGGAGACGCCGTCGCATCGGTGGGGGCCAGGGCGGCCGCCACGTCCAGATCGCCGGTCAGCAAGGCGGAGGTGAAGGCCTGTTCGCGCACGCGCGGCTGTTCCGGCGTCAGCCGTTCCGCCTGGGCCAGATAGTCAGAGCCGGTGGCCCCCTCGCCCTGCATCAGGGCCAGCTTGCCGGCCAGATACAGACCATAGGCGCTGCGGCCCTCGGCGTTCGTCGGGATCGGCGCCCAGACGGCCGGGATCGCCGGCGTCGCGGGCGTGTCGGTGATGATGATGCGAGGATCGGGCGCGGCCTCGGCCGGCGCCGGACTTGGTGCGGCCTGAGCCGGCGCAGTCTGGCCCGGCGCCGGCTGGCCCGGCTCCAGGATCACGGCCGGCGGATGGGTGTCCGGGGTCGGGGCGGGCGGGGTCGTTTCCTGAGCCGAGGCATGGCCGGCAAGCGCCACGGCGAGGACGGTCAGGGAGGCGGCGAACAGGCGAGAACGGGAGGCGATCATGCCCGGACCCTTCACGCTTTTGCGGCGGCGGGCAAGGGCGGAACGCCGCCCCTGCCCCGTTCCGTCACATGTTCGGATAGTTGGGACCGCCGCCGCCTTCGGGCGTGGTCCAGACGATGTTCTGCGACGGATCCTTGATGTCGCAGGTTTTGCAGTGGACGCAGTTCTGGGCGTTGATGACGAAGCGGGGATCGGCCTTGGCCGCCTCGTCGCCATAGACCACCTCGTACACGCCGGCCGGGCAGTAAAGCCGCGCCGGCTCGCCGTATTTGGGCAGGTTGACGCGGATCGGGATCAATGGATCCAGCAGCTTCAGGTGGGCCGGCTGGTCCTCGGCGTGGTTGGTGTTGGAGATGAACACCGACGACAGCTTGTCGAACGACAGCTTGCCGTCCGGCTTCGGATAGGCGATCGCCTTGTGGTCGGCGGCCAGGCCGGTCGAGGCGGCGTCGGTCTTGTCGTGCTTCAGCGTCGGGATCGGCGACAGCCCGCCGAACAGAGTGCGGCACCACATGTCGAACATGCCCAGCGCCCCGCCCAGCGTCGTGCCGAACTTGGACAGCAGGGGTTTGGCGTTGCGGACGACCGACAGCTCCCTGTAGACCCAGCTCTTTTCGAAGGCGGTCTGGTATTCGACCAGTTCGTCGCCCGCGCGCCCGGCCTGAACGGCCTCGTAAGCGGCGTCTGCGGCCAGCATGCCGGTCTTCATGGCGTTGTGGCTGCCCTTGATGCGGGGCACGTTCACGAAGCCGGCCGAACAGCCGATCAGCACGCCGCCGGGGAAGCTCAGCTTCGGGATCGACTGCAGGCCGCCCTCGGTGATGGCGCGCGCGCCGTAGGAGATGCGTGTTCCGCCCTCCAGGTGCTGGGCGATCTCGGGGTGGTGCTTGAAGCGCTGGAACTCGTCGAACGGCGACAGGAACGGGTTCTTGTAGTTCAGGTGAACCACGTAGCCGACGGCCACGTAGCGATCGCCGAAGTGATACAGGAAGCTGCCGCCGCCGGTGTGTTCGTCCAGCGGCCAGCCGGTGGTGTGCTGGGCCAGGCCGGGCTGGTGCTTGTCGGCCGGCACCTGCCACAACTCTTTCAGGCCGATCCCGTATTTCTGGGGCGACTTGCCGTCCTGAAGCTTGTGCTTGGCGATGATGGTCTTGGCCAGGGAGCCGCGCACGCCCTCGGCGATGAAGACATATTTGCCGTGTAGTTCGATGCCGGGCTGGAAGTCGCCGGTCGGCTTGCCCTCGCGGTCGATGCCGAAGACGCCGGCGACGACGCCCTTCACCTGGCCCGTCTCTTCTTCCCAGACGACGTGGCTGGCGGCCATGCCGGGATAGACCTCGACGCCCAGGGCCTCGGCCTGCTCGCCTAGCCAGCGCGTGACGTTGCCCAGCGAGGCTATGTAGCAGCCGTGATTGTGCATGAAGGGCGGCATCAGCGGCATGGGCAGCGACGCCGACCCCTGCGGGCCCAGCAGCAGGAACTTGTCCTTGGTGACCTGCGTCTCCAGCGGCGCGCCGCGTTCCTTCCAGTCGGGGAACAGTTCGTTCAGCGCCTTGGGATCGATGACCGCGCCCGACAGGATGTGACCGCCGACCTCGGCCGCCTTTTCCAGAACGGCGACGGTGATTTCCTTGCCGTCCTTTTCCGCGCGCTGCTTCAGGCGGATGGCCGCCGACAGGCCGGCCGGACCGCCGCCGACGATCACGACATCATATTCCATGATCTCCCGCTCGACGCCGTTCAGCGCCTCCAGCGGCGGCAGATTGTCGATGATGGCGTCCTGACGGGCGTTTTCCGCGCCGCCTTCGATGGCGTCTTCGGCCATGGTTTCCCCTGAATCCCGGTTATCTGTGTGGTTATGCCGCTTATCGGAAGGTGACGCGAGGGCGGTCAAGGCTTATCGGTGGTTCGAGACATGAACGCGCAACCCCATGACATCGCTGCAGTCGAAAGCCTGCTCGCCTTCTGGCGGGATGCGGGGGTCGACGCCTGTTATGGCGATGCGCCCGTCGATCACACCCACGTCGCCCCGCCGCCGGCCGTAAAGGCGGTGCAGAGGGCGACGGCATCGGTCGTCATGCCCTTGGCCGGCGTCAACGCCGATGACGCCCTCGCCGAGGCGCGGCGGCTGGCCGCAGGCGCCGCGACGCTTCAGGATCTGGCGGCGGCGGTCGCGGCGTTCGAGGGCTGTCCGCTGCGCGGCATGGGCGCGACGCAATCGGTGTTCGGACGCGGCAACCCCAACGCCTCGATCCTGATTATCGGCGAAGGTCCAGGCGGAGATGAGGACCGGGCGGGCCAGCCCTTCGTCGGCAAGGCCGGGCAGTTGCTGGACCGGATGCTGGCGGCGGCAGGCCTGACTGACAAGGTGTTCATCACCAACACGGTCTTCTGGCGTCCGCCCGGCAACCGCACCCCCAGCCCGCAGGAACAGGCGGTATGCGCGCCCTTCGTCGAGCGCGCCTTCGCCCTGCTTAAGCCCAGAGCCGTGCTGCTGCTGGGCGCAGCCTCGGCAAAGTCGGTGCTCGGCGCCGAGGACGGCATCATGAAGCTGCGCGGCGCCTGGAAGGAATGGCGCCTGCTGGAAGGGGCGGTGTCGGCGCCCGTCATGCCGACCCTGCATCCCGCCTTTCTGCTGCGTCAGCCACAAGCGAAACGACAGGTCTGGAGCGACCTGCTTTCGCTGGCCGTTCGCCTTGAAACGGACTCGGTTGAAGAACAAGGCTAATCGCGGCATGTTCGCATGCTGACGACCGATCGCCATACACGCGCCTGTCTCTTACGCGCGTCGCCAACGAGGGGGCCGCCGCTTATGTTTCTGTTCCGCCGCGCGATCCTCGCGTCGACGCTTGTCCTTGCGTTCTGCGCCGCCACGACGGCCGCGACCGCCGAGACGCCCTACGGGTCAACCGCCGAGGCCAGTGCCGGTTCCGGACGTCCCACCGCGCTGAGCTCGGCCGACAGAATCTCCTACACCACCGCCTTTGACGCCCTGCGCCGCGGCGACATCGAGACGGCCCGCATGGCGGCCCGTCAGGCGCAGGATCGCGTGCTGCTGGGTCAGGTCGAGTTCGAGAGCCTGTTCCATCCCGATCATGTCGCCACCTACGAAGAGCTGACGGCTTGGCTTGAGACCTATTCGGATCTGCCGTGCGCGGACCGCGTCTATACGCTGGCGCTGCGTCGTCGCCCCGACGGCGCGCCCGAGCCGGTGCGTCCCGGCGGTGTGCTGGGCCGCACCTGGAACAGTCTGGTCAGCGCCGTGTCCGGCGACGGCGGCGTGACCGATCCGGCCAAGGCGGCGCGCGTCGCCTACAACAACGACGACCTGACCGGCGCCTCGGCCCTGGGGCGCCAGATCGGCGACTGGTGGACGGTCGGCTTGGCGGAATGGCGTCTGGGCCAGTTCCACGAATCCTTCGCCGCCTTCGAACGCGTCGCCAACGATCCGACCGAGGACGCCTGGGTCCGCGCCGGCGCCGCCTTCTGGACCGCGCGCGCCGCCGCCCAGTCCGGTCGCCAGGACCGCGTCACCGACTATCTGCGCCTGTCGGCTCAGTGGCCGGCCACCTTCTATGGCCAGATCGCCCTGCGTCAGCTGGGAGAAGAGCCGACGATCGAGAACATGGGGCCCCGCCCCTACGAGGCCGAGCCCCGCCTGCGCCGCGCCGCCTATGTGCCCCAGAGCGCGGCCGTCGAACCGACCGCCCTGGAAGCCTTCGTCCAGGCCGATGCCCGCGCCAAGCGCACCGTCGCCTTCTATGAGGTCGGGCGGAACGCCGATGCCGAGACCGAGCTGCGGTCCGGGCTGCGCACCGCCGTCGGCGATGCGGCCAAGATGTGGACCGCCCTGGCGCGCGCCATTCTGCCGGTCAACAACGGCGACGCCACGCGCATCGATGCGACCCGCTATCCGATGCCGGACCTGGCGCCCGAAGGCGGCTTCGTCATCGAGCGGGCGCTGGTCTATGCCCTGGCGCGCAAAGAGACCGACTTCAATCCGAACGCCCGTTCCAGCGTCGGCGCCTATGGGCTGATGCAGGTCATGCCGACGACGGCGGCCGAGATGACCGGCGATCGCACCTTCGTCTCGGACCCGACCAAGCTGCTGGTTCCGGCGGTCAACATGCGTCTGGGCCAGGCCTACATCAACAAGATGCTGGCCCTGCCGGCCTTCCAGGGCGATCTGCTGCGGGCCGTGGCCTCCTACAACGCCGGGCCTGGGCCGATGCTGGCGGCGGTCAGGAAGTTGGGCGCGGACGCCGATCCCCTGCTGCTGATCGAGACGATCGACGTGCCCCAGGCGCGTGACTACGTCGAAAAGGTCATGGCCAGCTACTGGATCTATCAGCGGCTGTTCGGCGGCCCGCTGAAGACACTGGACGCCGTCGCGTCGGGTGGGCGCGCCGTGCCGATGGCGCTGGATTACGTCGCCCCGCCGCCGCAGGCCGAGCCGGTCCTGATCGCCGAAACGACGCCGGTCGCCGGCGTGCGCTAACCTCTCAGAAGACCGCGAACAGCAGGCTGGCCCAAAAGGCCGCCCCGACCAGCGCCGCTAGCCCATAGGCCATGACGGGATTGAGGCCGCGCGCAGCGACTTGGGTCGGAGGGCTGGGCAGGACCGGGTTCGTCATCCCCATCGAAATAACAGCGTCCGCTTAACGCTGCGTCAGCCGGGATGGTTGTCGTGCGTTAAGCCCAGCGCGTCGACTTCCCACTCAAGAAAATGCGGATGAGCCAGCAGGGTCTCGGCATAGGCCCGGGCCGTGCCGTCGTCTCCGTGCGCCGCGAGGTCCAACTGGAAGTGGCGGATGCGGGCGGCGACCGGCGTGAAGAAGGCGTCCGGCACGGACCAGTCGCCGAACAGATACGGCCCGCCCGCGCCGAACCGCTCACGCAGGCTCCGCCACAGGTCGACGATCCGACGCAAATCCTTGGCCAGTCCCGGATGGTCCGGCGCGGGTGCGCGACTGGGGCCGACCATCCAGTGATCCGGGCCGGTGGAACAGGCCGTGCGCAAGGCGGTAAAGCCGCCATGCATCTCGCACGCCGCGGAACGCGCCAGCCAGCGCGCATGGGCGTCTGATGGCCAGAGGCGCGCTTCGGGATAGCGTTCGGCCGCCCAGACGGCGATGGCCATCGAATCCCAGATCACCTCCCCTTCGACCTTAAGCACAGGGACGAGACCGGACGGCGAATGCTCACGGATGCGCTGATCGGTGTCGGGCTGGTTCAGCGGCACGATGATCTCGTCGAAGGCCGCGCCGCAATGTTTCAGCACCAGCCACGGCCGCAGCGACCACGTCGAATAGGCCTTGTCGCCGATCACCAGTTCCATCACGCGTCTCCTGTCGCCGCCATCAATGGCTCGCCGCCAGCTTCAGCAC
>Ga0308156_1003076_pt1 | contig 13309 bp, 8 predicted proteins | sample PhyAR2_FD_201041 | JGI IMG/M metagenome (GOLD analysis project Ga0308156, IMG submission 201041) | Phyllosphere microbial communities from UC Gill Tract Community Farm, Albany, California, United States - DLSL A.R2 | ecosystem: Host-associated > Plants > Phyllosphere > Unclassified | place: USA... | reverse complement strand
TTCGCCGGAACCGTCATATATGCCGAGCTTGTTCGGATTGCCCACCACGTAGGTCTGGTAATAGAACTCCAGGTTGTTGTCCAGCTGCTGCGTGAAATACGCCTTCATCGGATCGGCATCCGGCGTGATGTAGGCAACATGGCCCAGGGTACGCATCGACCAGGCTTGACCTCGCACCTGCTGCCAGCGCACCAGACCTTTGCCGTAGCCGTGACTGCCGGCCGAGGTCGCAAGGGGATTGGTGGCGGCCCAGAACTGCAGCTCTTCCAGATAATAATAATCGCCGGTGATCAGGTACGGCAGGTAAACCAGCGATGGTTCGTGCGCCGTATCGTGCGAATACGGGGTGCCGCAGCGCGAGATATCGGTCGGGGCGCAGCGCGGTACCGGCAGCGGGCCCTGGTTCTGCATGTTGAAGTGCATCGAGATGTTTTTGTTGGCATCGCTGTCGGTACGCAGCGGGTAGCCGGTTTTTTCATCGCGGTAGTGCATCGACCAGCTGCCCGAACCGTCGGCGGCGGCCATCATCAGGTCGCGTGCACGCTTGTCGTCCGACAGCAGGTAAAACACCGACCATTGCGGCAGCGGACCGATGTCCGGACGGCCACCGGTCGAGCCCATGTCGGCCATGACCGGACCGATCGTCATTGGGCCAGTGTTGTTGTTGTTGAGCTGGTTGCCGAGGCTGGCCAGCGAGCTTTCCGGCGGCACGATGCTCTGGTCGTAGTTCGACACCGCCTTGGATGCGATCAGGTAGGCCGTGTTGAGGTGGACGTCGATCGAGGGTTCGGTGGCGGCGTCCCACCAGGCGATCTTGCGCCAGCGGGCATGGTGGTAGTGGGTCAGGCCTTTCTTGGCGTAGACCGAGCGGCCGTCCACGTTGACGCTCACATCGTAGGTCAGGTTGGAACCAGAGACAAAGGTCTTGGCATTCTCGACCACGACCTCGACCCGCGCCTGCTTGTTCAGACCCGAATACCAGCGCACGTCGAAGCGAGCGGTCAGCCACGGATGGGCGACACCGGCGGCATTTTTCAGCGGCGCCGTGAAGATCCATTCGTTGGCGATACTGCCCGACAGCCAGCTGACCGGCGCGCCAGCGGCGACGGCGTCCGCCAGCGTCGCAGTGTACTTGACGTTGTTGAGGGTGATGGCAATGTCGCTGTTCAGGCCCGAAGCCAGCAGGTTCTGCGGGGTCAATGCGCTCTTGTCCGACGCCGTCGACTTGAACAGTTGGAGTTGCTGCGACTGGCTGGCCGCCAGCGCCGGCATCACGCCCGAAACGATGGCGTGACGCACCGAGCCATCCGCATGAGTGGCCTTGACGTTGAGCTGCAGGCGCACCAGGGTGCCGTCGGCAAGCTTGCCGACCATGCCCTCGCTCGGCTGCAGCGCGCCGGCCGGGAAAACCTGGCCGAACGTGAAGGGGGCATTGGTGCGTGCGTTACCGGTGTTCTGGATGCTCACGTCGGTCAACTGCGCGCCGACGACCGGTGCCGTCGTGGCCGGGGTGGCCGGGGTGGCCACGATCGGGGTGGCAACACTCGGGGTAGTGGGCGACGGGGTATAGCCGGTGGTAATCGTGGCTAGCGACACGGTCGCGTCGGTTGCGTTGCCGTTAGTGCCGCCACCGCCACAGGCCGTCAACATCGCTGCCGATAAAAGCGTGGCGATATTTGCTGCGGTGCGATAGGAGCGACTTCCGGTTACCGAAGCTCTGCGGTTTGCAGAGGTCAAGCTCAGGATGGAGTATTTTGTCATGGACTTCATGCTAGATGGGCGAAGATTTACGCCAGAAATGAAATTGCCGTTGAGAATTGAACTTTACATGTTCCAGAAGCTTCTGGGGCTGATTTTTGTCCAGAATCGGATAAATTCCGCATGGAAACAACACAAAAATCGTGTTTGTCAAAAGGCTTTTGAAAAATGTCAAGGGAAGACTGCAATTTTGCAAAAAAACATAATTACATTCGTAAAAAATTAAGATATCTATAATTAATAATGGATTAGACGTGGGTTATTGGTAAATTTATAGCATAAATTAGTGCTTTATGGAAACATTCTGCGTGACCCTTTATCTATCGGAAAAGTGGATTTCGGCAGTCTTGCGGACCTTGGGACAACCAGCCGACACGGTGCCGATAGAATGGCATGACACAAAAGTCAAAATTAACTTTGAATATTTTTGGCTATATAAAGCGCAGTGCATGTATATTTATTGCTGCGCTGGATATTATTGCAATATATGTAAATATTTTAATAATAAATATTTATTGTTAGTAACAAACCGTGGTATTTGATGGTTTGATGGGAAAGGGCGATTGAAATGGCGCACTGCAGCAGTGCAGGACAGGGCTGCGCACGGCTGGTACACCAAGTACCGTTGCGCAGGCCCCTTGTGTTAGGATGGAAAGATTCATGGCAGTTGCATCAACTGTCCGCTTTTCAACCGCACCAGAGGCAGAGAAATTGTCACTCAACGGCGCCGCTCGCACTCTCCAAAGTGATTCCGGAACACTGCGCGGGCAACAGCATGCGTGCCGAATTTCAGTGATCGTTCCTACCCGCAACCGGCCGGCACTACTTGGCCGCATGCTCGATCGCATCCGTTCGCAACGCTTCACCGCCTTCGAGGTCATCGTCGTCGACGATGGCTCCAGCGCGGCCACGCGCGCCACCTATGCCGACGCATGGAAAAACCTCGACGGCCGCTTCCGTCTCATCGAACTGGGCTGTCCGGACAGCCCCGGGCTGGGCCCTTCGCTGGCGCGCAATACCGGCATCGATGCGGCCGCCGGCAGCATTGTCACCTTTTGCGACGACGACGACTTCTGGACCAGTGACACGCACCTGGAGACGATGGCAGAGGTGTTCGATGCCGATCCCGAGATCGAGCTGTATATCGCCAACCAGAGCGCGGTCGCGTGCGATGGCAGGGTCGAGCGCCGCGACTGGCTGCCGGCACTGGTCGAACGCGTGCGTAGCCGGCGCCGCAGCCATGCGCACGGTTATCGGCTGGCACTGGAAGACCTGTTGCAGGGTGGCGGTTTCGCCCAATTGAACATCTTGGCTGTCAGCAAGGCGACGGCCCAAGCGATCGGCGGTTTCTGGACCCGGACCTCGTATGAAGAGGACCGGGATTTCTTCTGGCGTGCTGTAGATGCGGCACGCGCCATCTTTTTCAACCCTGATGTCGTCGCCCAGCACAACATTCCCGACCCGGCGCGCCAGAATAACCTCTCGCGCAGCTTCACCCAGACGGAGCGCTGGATGATCTCGGCGCTCGTGTCGCAGCATATCGCGCTCCAGGTCCGTAGCGGCAGCATCCGCACGATGTGCGAATCTTATGAGGGCGATATCTTGCGCCGCCTGTCCCAACATCTTTCCAGCGAAGGCAGGCATGCGCTCGGCCTGCAGTATGCACGCCGCGCACTGGCCGCGCGCATGTCCCTGAAATGGGCGTTATACACGGTGACACTGGCCGGACGCCAGTGGCTGCGCAGGGAGGCCGCGTGACGACGCCCGATAAAGTACTGGTTATCGGCGACGATACCCGCAGCTTCCTGTCCACCGTGCGTTCGCTCGGCCGCAAGGGCGTCGAGGTCCACGTGGCGCCTTTCGACTTCCGCGCGCCGGCACTGGCCTCGCGCTACATCCGGGCCCGGCACTTCCTGCCGTATTACCTCGATGGCGGCGACGAATGGCTGGATGCGATGCGCACCCTGCTGCGCGAGCAGCGCTTCGCGCTGGTGATCCCGTGCGACGAACGCGGCCTGCTGCCCCTGTGCCTGCACCGCGACGAACTCGAGGCACTGTGCCCACTCGCGATTCCCTCGCCGCAAGCCCTCGACATCTTCTTCAATAAGGTCAAGACACGCGAGCTGGCCGAGTCGGCAAGCGTGCCTGTGGCGCCGGGCCGCATGCTGGGGCGCGACGACACGGTGGACAGCATCGTGGCAGACATCGGGCTTCCGGTGGTGATCAAGGAACCGATGTCGTATGCGCTGCCGGAGCTGTATGTGCGCACCAGCACCCGGATCGTCGAGGACCGCGCCACGCTGGCGGCCTGGCTGGCAAAGCACGACCATGGCGCGCCGATCCTGCTCGAACAGATGTTCCCCGGCTTCGGCCTGGGCGTGTCGGTGCTGTGCCATGAGGGCAGGGTGCTGCAGGCGTTCGAGCACCATCGCGCCTTCGAAATGAACGGCAGCAGCTATTACCGTAAGAGTGCACCGCTGGACCCGGCGCGCCTCGCCGCCGTCGAGCGCATGGCAGCGGCCAGCCGCTATACCGGACTGGCGATGTTCGAATTCAAGGTTAACCCGGCCGATAGCAGCTGGATCCTGATCGAAGTGAACGCGCGGCCCTGGGGCTCGCTGCCCCTGCCGGTATCAATCGGTATTGACTTCCCCTATCGCCTGTACCGGCTGCTGGCGCGGCATGAGCCGACGCCGCCGGTCGATTATCCGGCCGGGCGCTATTGCCGCAACCTGGTGCAGGACATGTGGCAGGCCCGTTCCGGTGCCGCCCGGCTGGTGCGCCAGCCGCACAAGTTCCTGGCACACTGCGCCGCTTGGCTGTGGAGTTTTCACCGGGTCGCGATCGGCCGTGAGCACCACGATACCCTGGTGCTCGACGACATGGGCCCAGGCCTGCGCGAACTGCGTGACATGGCCGGCGCTCGCCTAGGCCGTGGCCGCAGGCCTCAGACATCCGCCGCGCAACTGCCGCAGCGCCTGGCCGAGTTGGCAGCGACATCGGCGCGCCCGGTCGAGGTGTTGTTCGTCTGCCAGGGCAACATTAACCGCAGCAGCTATGCCGAACTGAAATCCAAACAGATGTTCGACGCCGAGCACTTCCGCTTCTCCTCGGCCGGCATGTTGCCGCGCAACCGGCGCGGTTCGCCGGTGGTCGCGATCGCGGCCGCGGCACGTCATGGCGTGGACATGGCGGCGCATCGCTCGCGCCATGCCACGGCCGCGTTGCTGGAGGCGGCCGACATCGTGATCGCCTTCGACGAGATCAACCTGAACGCCATCGCGGCGCGCTACCCGGACTTGAAGCACCGCATCTTCCTGCTGGGAGAAGCCGGAGCCGGACAGGACGGCAGCGCCGGCGTGCAGATCCTCGATCCCGAGGGCCGGGACGAGACCACCTTCCTTTCGACCTACCGCCGCATCGACGCCTGCCTCACCCGCTTGCAGCAAGCGGTGGCGCAGCCTGCCGGGCGCATGCAGGAATCCACGTCATGCTAAGAAAAGCCAATCATGTACCGGCCTGCCTGGCGGCCGGCGAACGTCCCGTCCTGGTCGTGATCGTCGACACCGAAGAAGAATTCGCCTGGGACCGGCCGTTCGACAGGTCCAGCGTTGGCACCACCTCGATCGCCGGCCAGCCGTTGATGCACGAGCGCGTGTTCGACAAGTTCGGCATTGTGCCGACCTATGTGTGCGATTATCCGGTCGTGACCACGCCACCTTCGGTGGCGACGCTGCGGCGCCTAATGGAGGAGGGCCGTTGCGAAATCGGCACTCACCTGCATCCGTGGGTATCGCCGCCTCACCAGGAGCAGGTGACGACCTTCAATTCGTATGCCGGCAACCTGTCGCGCGAACTCGAATTCGAAAAGCTGCGTACGCTGACCGCGGCGATCACCGACTCCTTCGGGCGCGCGCCTGCGACCTTCAAGGCCGGTCGCTACGGACTGGGCCAGCACACGGCCGAATCGATCGCCGCGTTGGGCTATACCATCGACGCCAGCGTGGTGCCCTACAGCGCCTTCACCAACGACGGCGGTCCCGATTTCCGCGCCTACGACGAGCATCCGTACTGGTTCAAGGCAGGTCAGCGCGAGTTGCTCGAACTGCCGGTTACGACCGGCTATTCGGGCTGGCTGCGCAGTCTTGGTCCGCAATTGCACGAGATGGCGCAACGTCCGCTGGCGCGCAGTGCACGCATGGGCGGCATCCTGGCGCGCTCGCGCGCGCTCGAACGCATCCGCCTCAGTCCGGAAGTCGCCAGCGGCGACGAGATGCGCAGGCTGACGACGTCCCTGCTCGGCAACGGCTGCGAAGTGTTTTCGCTGACTTACCACAGTCCCTCAATGGTGGCCGGCCATACGCCCTACGTACGTAGCGCGGCCGACCTGGAGCGATTCATCGCCACCGTGCACGATTATTGCGCCTGGTTCCGCGACGAGGCCGGTGGGCAGTTCATGGGCGTGTCGCAATTGAAAACGATGATGGCGACGCAGCGCTAGCGCGCGGTCACTTCCGCGCCGCCAGCGCGTGCAGCGCCGCCAGCCCGGGCCAGCGGTAAGCGTTCAGGTGATACATCGTGCGCACCTCGTCGGTCCAGCGCAGGTGCCATTCCATGACCCGGCCGTAGAACTCGATGCGCTCGAGACGGCCATCCTCGAACAGGCTGCGGCACGCCTCCTCGCGCATCAGGAGGGCCGGCGACAGCTGATGTGCCAGACTTTCGTCATAGGCCGTCTTCAGCACGACGATGCAGCCGCCGCCTTCCACGCACAAGTCCATCGCCGCCAACCGCCCGCCCAGCCAGTAGCGGTATACGCTGGCCGCGCCACGCCGGGCGAAGGCGGCGAGCATGGTTTCATAGAAGCGTCCCTGGTCGTTGGCGGCATCGACCGCAGTGCCGCCGGTCGCCTTCCAGCCGCTGCCTTCGAGTCGGCCGTAGTCGGCCACCGCCTGTGCCATCTCGTGCGGCGCGCGGCAGATCTCCAGGCGGGTCTCGACGCCGTCCTGGCGCAGCCGGTTGCGCTGTTTCTTGAGGTTGTTACGTAGGTTTTTCCCGCGCGCCTGCCAGTAGGCCTCGAATCCGCCGGGTCCGTGCATGCTGACCCGGGCAGTCTGGATGTAGTCGAGAGTGCGCAGGGTCGCGCCGTCGGCCGGCCGCGCCATCAGCATCGGGTCGCACTGGGTCAGGCCGAGCGCCAGCGCAGGGCCGGGTAGCGCGAGCAGCAAACTCTGCAGCGTGGCAGGCGCCTGGCCGCCGCGCTGCAGCCACAGGCCGACCGGCGCCTGGGCCGGCTGGAACGTATTCCAGATACCGAAGCGGGACGGTGTCAGGATCGCCATCGTGTCGGTATCCTCGCCGCTGCCGTGCCAAACCAGGACTTCCTTGCCAGTACCGAAGACCGCCAGCAACGCTTCCACGAATTCGACCGCGAGCAGGGGCGAGGCGGCACCGTTCGCATGCAGGGTGCGCCAGCGCCCGGCATGCGCGGCGAACCCGGCCGCCGGGACTACGCTCCAGCTCATGCCGCCGCTACCGTCGGTAACGCCGCCTGTTCCTGGTCCCGCACCGATTGCAGGGCGGTGCGGATGGCGGCGATCAGCCAGCCCAGTTCGGCTTCGCTCAGCTCCTGGTGGCAGGGAAAGGCGACCAGTTGCCGTCCCAGCAGCATGCTGTTGGCGCAGACCGTTTCATCGACGCCCGGCCACAGGGTGGCGCCGAAGCGCACCATCGGCACCCCGGCTGCGTGCAGGATATCGAACAGCGCCTGCGCGCGCTCGAACAGCAGCGGGAAAACCCAGGGACAGGCGCCGTCGGGCAAGGCTGCGAACAACGGGCGGCAGCCGGGCAGGCCGGCCAGCGCCGTGTGCAGTGCCAGGTAATGGCGGCGGCGGCGCTCGACGATGCGCGTGCGCGAGGCATGGTGCAGCACCTGCTGTGAAAACCGCGACGAGCGCTTGTCGGCCCAGCGCGCATCGAAAGCGAAGCTGCTGTCGGACGAGGCCGGCGCCAGCCCGACAGCTGTGCCGTCGCCTACGGCCATGCCGTCTGTCCCGGGTGCGCCGCGCGCCGACTTGAGCGCACTCCACAGCCGGTTCTTCACACCCAGAGGCAGGGCCAGCGCCGCGCGCAACAGCGGCAGGCGCCCGTATGCGAACGCGGTTTCCAGCGCATTCAGCGCCGCCTTGGCCTCGAAGCCGGCACCGGCGCCATGCAGGTTCACGTCGAGCGGATGGCGGTGCGACACCAGGCAGCCGCCTTCGTAGATCGGAAAGAACTTCATGGTGCTGCCGATCGCGTAGTCGCCGGTGCTGCCGACGGCGACGCCGTCACGTTCGCCGAAAAAACAATGGGCACAGTCTTCGATCAGGCCGATGCCGTGGCGGTCGCACAATGCGCGCAACGGCGCCAGGTCCTGCGGGATGCCGAAGAAATGGGTGGCCATGATGGCCTTGATGGCGCCGGGGGCGGCCGCGATTCTTGCAGCGATGTCGTCGATGTCGGCGCGGGTGTCCGGGTGCACGCGATAGAATGCCACGCCAGCGCCGCACCAGTGTACCGGCGGAATCATCGACGGACTGTGGTAGGCCGGCACCAGTACGGTGTCGCCGGCGCCCACACCCAGGGCGCGCAGCGCCAGACCGATTGCGATGCGCCCACTGGTGACCAGGCGCACCTGCGCGCCGTCGAGCAGCGACGGCAGGCCGGGATAGCCGCGCACGGAGCGGACGCGCAGCGAAGCCAGCGACATGACCGGTACGGGGGGGATGGCACGGCGTACAGCCTGGGTATTGTTTATCAACGGCATGAACTAATATAACATGCGGCTTTGCCGATCCGTCGCGCCTGCGTGGCGTGCATTTTCGTTATTACCTGTCCAGCCTGAACTGGTAAGATGGCGCCTTTCCGGCAGCGCCGCGTCCTTCATTGCCCGCGCGGGCGGAACACAAGGCATTGATGAACCACCTGATCCACGATTCCATCTTCGAGACCGCGCTCCGGTCTCCCGACGCTGAAGCGCTGGCTTATGGCGCCACGCGCTGCAGCTATGCGCAACTGGCCGCGCAAGTGCGCGCCGTGGCCGCGCTCTTGATCGAACAGGGCCTGGGTGCGGGCGACCGCGTCGCCGTCTACATGGAAAAACGCATCGAGAACGTGGCCGCGATGTTCGGCGCGGCAGCAGCAGGTTGCGTCTTCGTCCCGGTCAATCCCTTGCTCAAGCCCGACCAGGTCGCCTACATCCTGGCCGACTGCCAGGTCCGGGTACTGGCGACCACGGCGGAACGACTGGTCCAGCTGGCGCCGGTGCTGGAACGCTGCCCCGCCCTGGACGCGCTGCTGGTGCCGGGGGGAGCAGCGGCGGACGCAGCGGACATGCCGCGGCGCCTGGCCTGGCCGGACATGTCGGCACATGGCGCAGCCGGAACGCAAGCGCACCGCCGCATCGATACCGACGTCGCGGCGATCCTGTACACTTCGGGCAGCACTGGGGCGCCCAAGGGCGTCGTACTGTCGCACCGGAACATGGTGGCCGGCGCCGCCAGCGTCGCGGATTACCTCGGCCTGCGCGCCGACGACCGCGTGCTGGCTGTGCTGCCGCTCAGTTTCGACTATGGTCTGAGCCAGCTGACCACCTGCTTCCTGCGCGGCGCCTGCGTGGTGCTGATGAATTACCTGTTCCCGAAGGATATCGTGGCGATGGTCGCGCGCGAGCGCATCACTGGCCTGGCAGCGGTGCCACCGCTATGGATCGCGCTGGCGCGCCTGTCCTGGCCAGCCGATTGCACGCTGCGCTTCATCACCAATTCCGGCGGCGCCATGCCGGTGGTAACGGTCGAGGCGCTGCGTGCCGCGCTACCCGCCACCCAGGTATTCCTGATGTACGGCCTGACCGAGGCCTTCCGCTCGACCTACCTGCCACCCGACCAGGTGGCGCACCGCCCCGACTCGATCGGGCGCGCGATCCCCAATGCCGAGGTGCTGGTGGTACGTCCCGACGGCAGCCTGTGCGAAGTCGACGAGCCAGGCGAGTTGGTGCACCGTGGCGCCCTGGTCGCGCTCGGCTACTGGAACGATCCGGCGCGCACAGCCCAGCGTTTCCGCGCGGCACCGGGCCGGGATCCGGCGCTGCCGCTCACCGAGCTGGCGGTATGGTCGGGCGACACCGTGCGCCGCGACCGGGACGGCTACCTGTACTTCGTCGGGCGCAGCGATGACATGATCAAGGTATCCGGCTACCGCATCAGCCCGACGGAAATCGAGGCCGTGCTGCACGAGACCGGCCTGGTGAGCGAAGTGGCGGCGTTCGGCATCGACGATCCAGAGCTGGGGCAGGCGATCGCCATCGTCGCGGTGGCGGCCGACCCGGCCGGCGTCGATGCGGCCGTCCTGCTGGCCGCGTGCCGGCGCCGCCTGCCGGCCTACATGGTGCCGGTTCACATCGAGCTGCGCAGCGACGGCCTGCCGCGCAACCCCAACGGCAAGATCGACCGCACTCTGCTGCGCCATACCCTGACATCCGAAAAGCAAGCTGCATCATGACCGGCAAGCCCCGCCACATCCCCCACGCCCAGTTCCCGATCGTCGACGACGTCCTGCAGGTCGGCGGTATTCCGCTGACCCGGCTGGCGCAGCGCGTCGGTCGTACCCCGTTCTTTGCCTATGATCGTGGCCTGCTCACGCAGCGCGTACGCGAATTGCGCGCGCAGTTGCCGCAAGCGGTCGCATTGCACTATTCGATCAAGGCCAATCCAATGCCGGCCCTGGTGCAGCACATGGCGCAACTGGTCGACGGACTCGACGTCGCTTCCGCCGGCGAGCTCAAGATCGCGCTGGATACCGGCAAGGCGCCCGAGTCCATCAGCTTCGCCGGCCCGGCCAAGGGCGAGTCGGAACTGGCGCAAGCCATTGCCGCCGGCGTCTGCTTGAACATCGAGTCGGAACGCGAGCTGGCCCGCGTGGCCCGGCTCGGCGACGCGCTCGGGATCGCGCCGCGCGTGGCACTGCGTGTGAACCCCGAGTTCGAACTGAAATCCTCAGGCATGAAGATGGGGGGCGGTGCCAAGCCCTTCGGCGTCGACGCTGAGGAAGCGCCGCGTGTGTTGCGGGATATCGCGGCACTGGGACTGGACTTCCACGGTTTCCATATCTTCAGCGGCTCGCAAAGCCTGCGTGCGGATGCCATCGTCGAGGCCCAGTCGCGCAGCATCGAACTGGGCATCCGTCTGGCCGTGGAAGCGCCGCTGGCTGTGCGCCAACTGAACATCGGCGGCGGCTTCGGTATTCCGTATTTTCCGGGCGACGTGCGGCTAGACCTGGCACCGATCGCGCTGCACTTGCAGGACTGGCTGCCGCGCCTGCAGGCAGCACTGCCGCAAGTGCGGCTGGCGCTCGAACTGGGGCGTTACCTGGTCGGCGAAAGCGGGGTGTACGTTGCGCGCGTAATCGACCGCAAGATGTCGCGCGGCGAGGTGTTCCTGGTGACCGACGGCGGCATGCATCACCACCTGGCCGCCTCCGGTAACTTGGGTCAAATCATCCGCAAGAATTATCCGGTCGCGGTCGGCAACCGGATGGCCCCAGTCGACAGCGGACCGGCGTCGGTCACCGGCCCGCTGTGCACGCCGCTGGACGTGCTGGCCGACAGAATGGAACTGGCCCACGCCCAGGTCGACGACCTGATCGTCGTGTTCCAGTCGGGCGCCTACGGACCCAGTGCCAGTCCGGCCGGGTTCCTGGGCCACCCGGCGGCGCTCGAGGTCCTCGTTTAAACCTGGTGCAGCGGCCGCCGCAGCGGCACCTTGTGCTTGCGGAACGGCAGGCGCAAGGGCGGGGTGTCGTCCTTCTGCGGCGCCAGGATCAGGACTTTTTCCAGCGTGACCACGATCGTCAGGATGTAATAGATCAAGTCGTAGTAGGCCAGCGACAGGAAGGCGCCCGCACTCAGGTAGCCGATCATGCTGACCTGGCACATGCGCGCCAATCCCATCGCCCAGGCCAGTTCGGGCTTGTCCTGGCAGTGCCGGCTCACGCGCCGGGCAGTCCGCCAGCCGAACACGAACAGCAGCAGGAACAGCGTCAGGCCGAGGTAGCCGTGCTCGCCCAGCACCTGGAAATAGATACTGTGTGCGACGTGGAAGGCTTCCGGGCGCGGCGCGTACAGGTAGAACAGGCGCGGGGTGAACACCAGGTAGCCCCCGCCCAGCGGGAAGTGATTCGCGACGTTGAAGGCGAAATGCCAGGCATTGATACGGCCCATCGCCGAGGCATCTTCCTGGTATTCGTTGATGCTGTGCATGCGGTCGGTCCACTGGTCCGGCATCGACAGGTAGATCACCGGGGCCACCAGCAGGATCGCCACGCCGATCTTCGCCTTGTTGTGCGACTTCAGCCAAAGGAAAGCCGACATCGCCATCGCACCGAGCAGGGCCCCGCGCGAATACGAACCGAGCGCCGCGACAGCGGTGAGCCCGGCCAGGGCAATGGCGCCGCGCTTGAGCCATTTGGTGGGTGCCTGCGACACCAGGTACACCAGCAGCGGCACTGTCGTGACCATCGCCAGTGCCATCGTGTTGTTGTCGGTGATATAGCTGCCGGACGGCCCCATCATGCCGCTGCGGCCGCCGGTCAGGATGGTGTACATTCCGCCCTTGAAGCCCCAGAAGCCGAGCGACAGCGCCACCACGACGGCCAGCATCTTGACGTCGCTGACGGTACGCACCGTCAGCAGGGTGATGAAGATCATCAGCATGGTCTTCATCACCCGGTTCCATTCCTTCCACGCGAGGTCCGGTTCCAGCGCGAACAGGGTGGTGACCGTCATCCAGACCGAGAAAAGCATCAAGACGACGATGGGCGCGGTCATCGGGATTTTTTTCTTTTCCCTCGAAATCAGCAGGCTCAGGCAGGTGAACGCGCACAACAGCATCGCGAACGGGAAGTCGTAGGCCGGCCCGTAGGTGAGGCGGTGCGGGTTCATCAGGCTAACCAGAGCATACGCCAGCGCCCCCACCACTGGGCGCTTGAAGATGTAGGGGATGATGGCGGCGAATGCCAGGAACAGGACGGCGTCACGCACGGCTCAGCAATCCCCGGAACAGTTCGACGACCCGGTGCGCATTCGCGCTCCAGGTCAGTTGTCGGTCGGCGATGGTGGCACGTGCGTTGGCGGCCACCTTGACGCGCAGAACGGCGTCGCTGCACAGGCGGCTGATGGCGCCGGCCAGCCCCTCCGCATCGGCCGGATCGAACAGCACGGCATTGTGATCGCGGCGCAGGATTTCCTCGATGTTGGGCTGGGCCGGGCCGACGATGGCCTTGCCCAGCGCCAGGTATTCGAACAGCTTCAGGGGCGAGGCGTAGGCCACCACCGCCGGCTGCAGCGCGATGTCGAAGGCGGCCACGTAGCGCGCCACGTCGTCGCGCCCGACGATGCCGGTGAAGGTCACGCGGTTCTCGATGCCGAGTTCGCGCGCCTGGCGCTCCAGGCCGGCGCGCGCCGGACCGTCGCCGACCACCAGCAGGTGGCGCTGCGACGCGGGCGGATCGTTCG
>Ga0308156_1003067_pt1 | contig 13340 bp, 18 predicted proteins | sample PhyAR2_FD_201041 | JGI IMG/M metagenome (GOLD analysis project Ga0308156, IMG submission 201041) | Phyllosphere microbial communities from UC Gill Tract Community Farm, Albany, California, United States - DLSL A.R2 | ecosystem: Host-associated > Plants > Phyllosphere > Unclassified | place: USA... | reverse complement strand
GAGTTCCACGATCCAGCTGCCGGCACCGTCGGCGAGCGGCGGCGTGAGGTCTGTGATCCGACGCGCGACGGCCGTGGGGGAGGCCGGATCTGCCACGAGCCCCACTCGGATCGGCTCCATCTCCGCAACCTACACCCGCCTCGCGTCGCCCGCATCGGCATCGGCGGCTCCCGAGCCGCGGACCGACCGCCGCGGGAGAGGCGGGCGGTCCGTCGTCGCCCCTTCCGCAACACGAGAAGGGGCCGGATGCCATGGCATCCGGCCCCTTTGCGCGTCCCGCTTACTTCCGGTTCGCGGCGTAGTACGCCAGCAGCGCCTTGGTCGAGGCGTCCTGCGCCGCGACGGCGGACTCGTCGCCGCCGATGGCGGGCGCGATCTGCATCGCGAGCTGCTTGCCGAGCTCGACGCCCCACTGGTCGAACGAGTTGATGCCCCAGATCGTGCCCTGCGTGAACGTGATGTGCTCGTACAGCGCGATCAGCTGGCCGAGCACCTGAGGGGTGAGTGCGGGCGCGAAGATCGACGTGGTCGGCCGGTTCCCGGCGAACGTCCGCGCGGCGACGAGGGCGCCGGTCGTGCCCTCGGCCTCGACCTCCTCCGCGGTCTTGCCGAACGCGAGGGCCTTGGTCTGGGCGAGGAAGTTCGCGAGGAACAGCTCGTGGACATCCTGTCCGCCGTCGGTCAGCGGGTACGCCGGGTTGACGAAGGCGATGAAGTCGGCGGGGATGAGGCGGGTGCCCTGGTGGATCAGCTGATAGAACGCGTGCTGTCCGTTGGTGCCGGGCTCGCCCCAGAAGACCTCGCCGGTGTCGGTGGTGACGGCAGAGCCGTCCCAGCGCACCGACTTGCCGTTGGACTCCATCGTCAGCTGCTGCAGGTACGCGGGGAACCGGCTCAGCTGCTGCGCATAGGGCAGCACCGCGTGCGACTGCGCCCCGAAGAAGTTCACGTACCAGACGTTCAGCAGCCCCATCAGCACGGGGACGTTGCGGTCGAGCGGTGTCGTGCGCACGTGCTCGTCGACGGCGTGGAAGCCTGCGAGCAGGTCGCGGAAGGTGTCGGGGCCGAGGGCGATGGCGAGCGACAGGCCGATCGCGGAGTCGACCGAGTAGCGGCCGCCGACCCAGTCCCAGAACCCGAAGGCGTTGGCGGGGTCGATGCCGAACGCGGCGACCTTGTCGAGCGCGGTGGAGACCGCGACGAAGTGATGGGCGACCGCGTCGGTGCGCGCGTCGTCGTCGTCGGTGATGGCGCCGGATGCCGTGAGGCCGGCCCACAGCCAGTCGCGCGCGAGGCGGGCGTTGGTGAGCGTCTCGAGAGTGGTGAACGTCTTCGAGGCGACGATGAAGAGCGTCGTCTCCGGGTCGAGGTCGCCGGTCTTCTGGGCGAGGTCGGTGGGATCGATGTTCGAGACGAAGCGCGCCTCGATGCCCGCATCCGCATACGGCTTGAGAGCCTCGTAGACCATGACCGGGCCGAGGTCGGAGCCGCCGATGCCGATGTTGACGACGTGGGTGACCTTCTTGCCCGTCACTCCCCGCCACTCGCCCGTGCGCACACGCGAGGCGAAGGCGCTCAGTGCGTCGAGGACGGCCTGCACGTCGGCATCCACGTCCTGCCCGTCGACGACGAGAGCGGGCGACGCCCCGGCCGGGCGGCGCAGCGCGGTGTGCAGCACGGCCCGGTCTTCGGAGGTGTTGAGGTGCGCACCCGTGAGCATCGCGGCGTAGCGGTCTGCGACACCCGTCTGCTCGGCCAGACGAAGCAGGGCGGCGAGCACCTCCTCGGTGAGGAGATTCTTCGAGAGGTCGACATGCAGGTCGGCCAGGGCGAACGAGAGCGACTGCGCGCGGTCGGCGTCGGCGGCGAACCAGCCGCGCAGATCGGGGGTGAACGCACCGTGCAGGGCGGTGAGCTCGGACCAGGCGGAAGTGGCTGTCGGATCAACGGGAGCGGTCATGCTCCCACGCTACTGCGACCCGTGATGCTCCGCGCGCCGGTTACCGCACGGGCTCCGGCCTGAGGTAGAGCCCACCCGGCTGGGAGGCGGTCACCGCGAGATCGCGGAGCCAGTCGCGGTTGATGTCGCGCGACCGAGTGCCGGTGTAGGAGAAGGCGAGGGCGCTCGCGGGGTGCACCCACACGGTCGTACGACCGCCGCCGAGGCTGAGATCGTCGCGCCAGGTGAACGCGAACGGCTCCCCCCGACGCAGCTTCGCCGTCATGACGAGCTGGAGGTGATCGAGCGCCCTGTCCTCGATATGGACGCGCGGCCCTCGGTTGTATGTGAATCGTCCCATCGGCCGCGTCTCCTCGGTGCCTGAGGCCTCAGCCTCCCACGAGGGCACCGCGCCGCGAAGGGCCTGTACACGGCGCACAGGACGGAGGATCATGCCCCTGCATTCGGATCGGTGGCGCCGGTGCGACCCGCCCTAGGATGGCGGAGATGACCGAGCTGAGCCCTCATGAGACCCGTGCGCGGTCGAGCATCTCTCGTCTCCTGATCGTCACCCCGCTGCTGGTGGGCGTGATTCTGCTCGCCGCTGCCGTCGGCTGGACGCTCGTGAGTGGCGACCTCGGGTTCTTCGGCTTCCTGCTGATGCTGATCGGCGGCTGGGCTGTCGCCTTCGCGTTCGTGAACGCGACCCTCGAGATGCGGCCTCCCGCGCTCGGCGCCATCGTGCACGTGGGTGTCGCTGCCGCCCTGACCGCGCTGATGTACTGGGCGATCGAGCACGGCGGAGAGCCTCTCGCGGCGCTGCCCGAGGCGGCGAGGGCAACCGTCGTGGTGCTGCAGATCGCCGCCGCTCCCGCACTCGGCTGGATCTGGCTCGGTCTCATCTCTCGGATCACCGACCTCTTCTCGAGGCACGACTCTTCGCGCCGTCCGGCACCGGTGGCGCCGACGTGGGAGCGCGACGCGAGCGGCGACGGCTCGGTCGTGGAGTTCGCAGCGGTCGCTGTGCGGATGCGCGAGATCACGGCGTGGATCGTCGCGATGGTGCTGGTCGGCGGTCTCGGCGGCGTCGCGGTCCTCATCGCCCTGGACGACGTCTTCGTGCAGGCGGGGCCCAAGATCGCGGTCATCGTCGTCGGCCTGGTGATCGCGCTGCCGGCGTATCTGCTGTTCCTCGCCGTCGTGCGTCGGCGCACCGTCGCGTGCCGGGTCGCGTTCGGCAACGACGAACTGCGCATCCGCGTCGCATCCGCCGTGCACGTCATTCCGTTCCGGCAGATCGAGCGCCTCGTCTGGCGCACCGCGAGCGACTACGCGCGCGTCGAAGTCCGTGGAGCGCAGGCCGATCTCTCTCTCGTCGTGGGGCTCGCGAAAGCGCGTGCGGGGCGCACGTCCGAGCTTCCCGCCCTGCCGCGTCGGGTCTTCCGCAGGTTCGAGCTGGCGGGTCTGGATGTCGAGCGGGGGCGCCGCGACGATATCGTGACATTCTGCCGACGCCGGTGATCGGCAGTCCTGTGCGTATCGGGGCTCGCGTCGGGGTACGGTTCACTCATGGGAAGACTGCGATACGACGGCACATCGGAGCCGATCCTCATCGAAGACGAGACGCTTGCACACCTCAAGGTGATCATCGGCACGAAGCTGCGCCGGCAGGAGAGCTTCATGATGACGTGGCACCCGACCGAGGGCGGCGACCCCGGCCGGGTGACGGTGTGGATCCATCCCGCGATCCCGCTGCAGTTCCTGTTCAGCACCGCCGAGTCGCAGAACATCGAGAAGTCGCGTATCGAAGACATGATGCACGCCCTCAACGCGACCGGCGAACTCGTGATCGACGAATTCGTGCAGCCGAAGGTGCTCAGCGCCGGAGCGCCCGCCGCCTGAGCGCCCGGGCTACTCCGCGGGGTAGCCGCCGTCCGTGAGGTCGCGGGCGAGGTGTGCGGCGTTCCTCGCTGCCGTCGCGGTGGCCTGAGCGACCTTCTCGGGAGTCTTGGGAAGGTCCTTGTAGTCGACGGTCTGCATCGCCTCGCCGTTCCAGTACACCGATCCCTGGGCGGGAATCGTGTAGCCCACGTCGTTCAGCGACTGGAAGAGGATCGCCGCGATGTGGTGGGCGCCGTCCTCGTTGCCGACCACGGCGGCGATGGCGACCTTGTCGAACAGGATCGGCCGCCCCTGGTCATCGGTCTCCGCGAGTTCGGCGTCGAGACGCTCGAGAACACGCTGGGCGACGCTCGAATGCTGGCCCATCCAGGTGGGGGTCACGAACACGAGGATGTCGGCCGCGAGCACCCGCTCGCGCAGCGTCGGCCATTCGTCGTCGCCGCCCATGTCCGCCTCGACCCCGGGGCTGATCACGTGATCGACCACGCGGACCAGGCTCCCCGTGACGTCGTGCTCGGCGAGGGCATCGAGGATCTGGGATCCGAGGAGGTCGGAGCTCGACTCGGCGGGGGAGGGCTTGAGGCTGCAGGTGAGGGCGAGAGCGGTGAGCGTCTTTGTCATGGGAGCGACGAAACCATGCCGTGCGCCGCATGTGCAGGGGCTTTCGTGCGGGGGATCTCTGCGCTAAAGGTATCCTTGATGCTGGCCGGTTGTTCAGACAGGAGACCCCGTGATCCTCAGCTTCATCTTCTTCATGATCCTCTTCCTCGGAGGCATCTGGCTCATGGGGCTCGCGCAGTCGCTCGAGGACTTCCAGGCGATCGTCTTCATCGCCGGGATCCTCATCGTCAGCCTGTCGCTGGCGTTCGTCATGCGTCAGCGCGGTTCGGCGACCCGCCGCAAGGACAACTGGTCGGGCAACGCCACCGAGTGAGGCTCAGCCTCGCTTGGCGAGCCTCGCTTCGAGGTTCGCCTTCACCGCGGGCCACTCGGGCTCGATGATCGAGAACTCGACGCTGTCGCGCAGTGCGCCGTTGCGGTAGCGGCTGATCGCCCGCATCACGCCGTCCTGCTTCGCGCCCAGGCGTTCGATCGCCGCCCGCGACTGGAAGTTCACCCACTGCGTCGTGAGGCCGACGCGGAACACGCCGAGCTCGTCGAACGCGTGGCGAAGCAGGAGCAGCTTGGACTCGGCGTTGGTCCCTGTGCCATGCGCCGAGGGCCTGTTCCAGGTGTACCCGATGTGCAGTCGCGGAACCTCCTCCACGATGTCGTAGAACGAGGTGAGGCCGAGCACCCGCCCGGATGCGTCGAAGGTCGTGAACGGGATCATCCCGCCCGTCTCGACGAGCCCGAGGCGCCGCTCGATCTCGGCCGCCAGCCCGTCGGGAGACGGCACCGAGGTGTACCACGCGTTCTTCCACAGGTCGCCCTCCAGAAGCGCCTCGAGCAGCCCGTCGTGGTGGGACGGCTCGAGCGGACGCAGCTCGACGAGGCGTCCTGTGAGGGTGATCGGTGCAGGGACGGTGCGGAAGCTCATGCACTCATTCAACCAGCGCGACGGCACCGCGCTGGAGCAGGCGCTGGTAGGCGAGCACGATCTCGATCGTGACCCCGAGCTCGAACGCGAGGCTGGCCGGATGCGCACCCCGCAGCTCCTCGGCGTCGGCGTACGACCGAGGCGTGATGAGCAGGCGCGCCGCCCACTCGTCGGCCCGGTGCTCCTGACGATCGCGTACGGCATCGTCCGACGTGGGCACATGCCCGAGCACGGCGTGCGCCAGCTCGTGTGCGAGGACGCTGCATGTCGCACGGCTGCTCATGCCGGGGTCGATGCGGATGGTCGCGGTGGCCGGTTCGAAACCTCCGCGCGAGGAGCCGCGGCGCTCGACGAGGCGCAGACCGTGCTGCTCGACCAGTCGGAGAAGTTGCTCCATGCGCGGCCTCCTCGATCGACGTCGTCGGTCGCGGACCTCAGTCGTAGAGGTCGTCGGTGTCGCGGCCGTGGGGGAGCTCGGATTCGAACGCCACCTCGGCGACATTGTCTCGTCGACCGGGGACATCGGCGCGGGGACGCAGAGCGGTGATGACGGCGTCGCCGCGACCGGACTCCGTGCGCATCCGCTCCTCGGCGCGCTCGAGGACGACATGGGGATCGAGGCCGACGACGGCGCTCACGAGATACAGCACCGGGACGGGGATGTCGCGCTTGCCCGTCGTGTAGTTGTCGAGTGCGCTTCGCGAGAGTCCGATGTCGCGCGCCATCCGCGCGATGCTGCTGCCGGCGGCGGCGATCTCGGCCTTGAGCTGCCGCCCGACGGCCCTGTTGTAGTTCTCGGCAGGTGTCGTCACGTGAGTCACGATAGCACCGGGGCGAAGCCAGGATGCCGCCATGCTGGTGCGTGCGGTCTTGATGCGTCCCGCGCCCGGCGATAGTGTCGTCAGGTGACGACAGACATGCGACGGATGATCGCACACGCGGTGGAGCGAGAGATCGCCCACGCCGGCGCGACCGTGGCGTCGGTGTCCGAGAGCTCGGGCATCGCGGCCGAGACGCTCACCGCCCAGCTCGCCTCTCGACGGGACTTCACCATCACCGACCTCGCCGCCATCGCGCAGGTGCTCGGCATCCCGGTCTCGCGTCTCGTGCCGCCACCCTCCGGCCGGTGAGCCCGGAGCCCGGCGCCGGATCGGGGGAGGATGACGCTCGCGTGCTCTGGGGAGAGCCGCGAGCCGGGGTATGCGGTCGGAGGCGCGGGTGGGGTCGCGCTCCGGCCGCATCCGTGCGCGAGGGACTAGCGTGGACCGCATGAAGAACGTGCCCTTCGGCTCCGCATCTGCCCCCGCCGTCATCGCCGGAATGATGCGCATCGACGACAAGGACGATGCGCAGGTCCGCGAGCTCTACGACGCCGCCCGCGCGAGCGGCATCGACTTCTTCGACCATGCCGACATCTACGGCGGCACCATGCACCACTGCGAAGCCCGATTCGCCGATGCGCTGCAGCTCGGTTCGGCGGAGCGGGGTGAGATCGTCCTCCAGACGAAGTGCGGCATCGACCCCGCGCAGCAGGCGTTCGACTTCTCCTACGAGCACATCGTGCGTCAGGCGGAGGGATCGCTCCGCGCGCTCCGCACCGACTACCTCGACGTGCTGCTGCTGCACCGTCCCGACGCCCTCGTCGAACCCGAGGAGGTCGCCCGCGCCTTCGACGAGCTCGAGTCCGCCGGGAAGGTGCGCGCCTTCGGCGTCTCGAACCACACGCCGCGGCAGATCGACCTGCTTCGCACCGCGGTGACGCAGCCGCTGGTCGCGAACCAGCTGCAGCTCTCGATCACACACGCGCCGATCATCGCCCAGCCGATCGCCGCCAACATGCTCGCCGAAGACCAGAGCATCGTGCGCGACGGCGGGGGCATCGTCGAGTACTGCCGCATCAACGGCATCACGATCCAGGCATGGTCGCCGTTCCAGGGAGGGTTCTTCACCGGCGTCTTCCTCGGCAACCCCGACTACGCCGAACTCAACGCCGTGATCGATCGGCTCGCCGCGTCGTACGGCGTCGAGCCGATCGCCATCGCGACGGCCTGGATCACGCGGCACCCCGCGCAGATGCAGGTCGTGCTCGGAACGACCACACCCTCGCGGGTGCGCGACGCCGCCGCCGGAGCCGACATCGAGCTCACGCGCGCCGAATGGTACGAGCTGTTCCGCGCGGGCGGACATCTGCTGCCGTAGCCGCCCGGGCGCAACCGTCGCGCGTCGTCTACCCTGAACTCATGCCGTTCCTGTTCTCGCTCCTCGTCATCGTCCTGATGATCGGCGCGCTGGTCGACATCATCACGCGCGAGGACTCGCAGGTGCGGTTCCTTCCGAAGATGGCCTGGGTCGTCATCGTCATCCTGCTGCCGTTGATCGGCGGGCTGCTCTGGTTCGCGATCGGACGGGAGTACTCCGAGGCGGGCCTGCGCATCCCGCGGATGCGGACGGCCGGTCGCCCGAGTCGTCGGCCCTCTCCTCAGCCCGCCCCGCAACCCTCGCCGCCCACAGACACGCGCACGACCGAGCAGCAGATCGCCGACCTCGATCGCGAGATCGAGGAGTGGCGTCTGCGTGCGGAGATCGAGAAGCGCAGGCGAGAGTCCGACGGCGACGGATCCCCGTCGCTCTGACAGACGTCTCTAGGCGACGACCGGCACCTCGAAGGACTCGCGCACTGCCGCGTCGAGCTCGGGGTAGGCGAACGCGAACCCTGCATCCGCGAGCTTCTCGGGCAGAACCCAGCGGCTCTTGAGGATCAGCTCGGTCTCGGTGCGGATGCCGATCGCGCCGAGCTCCAGCATCCATCGCGGCATCGGCGGTCCGACGCGCACGCCGGCCTCGCGACGCACGGTGGCCATGAACTCGCGATTGTCGACAGGGTTCGGCGCAGCGGCGTTGACGGGACCGTCGAGTTCGGGATGCACCTCGAGGAAGTCGATGATGCGCGCCACGTCCTCGACGTGCACCCAGCTGAAGTGCTGACGCCCGCCGCGAGCACCGACGTCGTGCCCCGTCCCGGCCGCACGGCGAGCCCGGCTCACCGGCCACCGTCCATCGAGCTGCGTGCCGCCGAGTCCCAGACGGGCGAGGGTGCGCAGCGGTCCCAGCACACCGCCGTGGCCGAGCACGATCGCACTGCGCAGCGCGACGCGTCTCGTGCGCGGCAGGTCGTCGGCGAACAGAGCGCGCTCCCAGGCCTTGGCGACCTCGACCGAGAACCCGCGGCCGATCTCGCCGGTCGACTCCGTCATCGGACGATCTTCGGCGTGGCGGTAGATCGTCGCCGTCGAGGAGTTGACCCACAGGGCGGGCGGGGTCTCGGCCCTCGCGATCGCGGTGCTCAGGGATGCCGTGGTGTCGAGGCGGGAGCGGAAGATCGCCGCGCGGTTCTCAGGCGTGTAGCGGCAGTTGACGCTCTTGCCCGCGAGGCCGATGACGAGTGACGCTCCGTCGACGGCCCGGTCGATCGCCCCCTGATCGCCCCAGGCGATGTCGGCACCCGATCGGGAGATCGTGACGACGTCGCGGCCTGCCTCGCGGAACCTCGGGAGCAGGTACGTTCCCATGAATCCGGTCGACCCACCGATGACGACCCGGCCGCCGGGCGTCGGTGCGCCGTCGCTCATGCCGTCTCGCTCTCGATCGAGTACTCGAAGAAGCCCGTGTACTCATACACGCGACCGAGGAGAGGGGCGTCGATGGTCATGTTCACATGGTGGCGCTCGCGCTCGTCGTCCCACCGCTCGACCAGCCCGATCGTGGGCCGCAGGAACGCGGGGGCGGCGATGCGCAGTCGGCCGATCCGCAGCCCGACCTTGCGGATGCTCAGCACGACCGCGCCGTCGCGCACATCGATGTCGAACGTCGTCACCACGGTGCGGCGGGGGCCGATCTCGTTGCGGAGGATGCCGGCGGGGGTCAGTTCGACGACATCCGGCATGACCCAGGTGCGGCCAGGGAGGTCGAAGTGGCGGACGGCGAGCGCTCGGCCGTCGACCGTGCGGTTCTCGATGCGGAAGGGGACGTCGGTCTCCCATCCTGCGAAGGCCACGCCCAGTGCCTCGGCGATGCGGAACGCCGGCCACAGCCAGCGATGCCGAGACCCGGCGGTCGTGAAGGTGCCCCGTCCGACGCCGACGTGCCCGTCGGGGATCGTGCGGAAGTACCATCCCGTCTTCGGGTGCAGCTCGTCGATGCGCTCGCCGAGTGCGCGTTCATAGGGGGACGCGTGGGGGTTCTCCGCAGCAGTCACGGGTCCAGCCTAGGCGGACGGATGAGAGGATCGAAGGACATCGAGCGCCGATCCGATCTGAGCACCGAAGAGGTTCCATGACCATCCAGCACACCGTCGTCTTCCGCCTCGTCCACGAGTCAGGATCCCCGGAGGAGCGCGAGTTCCTCGAGACGGCGAGATCGGTGCTCACGGCGATCCCCGGCGTCGAGGAGTTCGCGGTGCGGCGCCAGGTCAGCCCGAAGAGCGACCTCGAGCATCAGTTCTCGATGGTGTTCGCCGATCAGAGCGCCTACCGCGCGTACAACGACCATCCCGCGCACACCGCGTTCGTCGCGGACCGCTGGGTGCCGGAAGTCGCGTCGTTCCAGGAGTACGACTTCGTCGAGTGAGGAGCGAGCGGGCTGCGGGTCCGCGTCAGGCGGCCGGCTCCCGCAGCCGCACGAGGCGCTCGTGGCCCGTCTCCTCGAGTTCGGCGATGTTCTCGCGTGACTTGAGGAAGTCCGAAAACGAGCGGTAGCCGAGCGCCTTCTCGCTGAACGACGGATCCATGCGCCGCATGTGCGTCTTCACGGCCGAGCTGTGCAGCCACTCGTCGGCATCCGCCTTGTCGTGGCCCAGCCTCAGTGCGCGCTGCAGCAGTTCGGTGGCCTCGCCCTGCTCGGTGCCCTCACCCTGCTCGTCGACCTTCGTGGGAGCGGTCGTGGCGGCCGCTGCCTTGGTCTTCGCCGTCTTCGACGGCTGTCGAGTCTTGACCTTGACCGCGGGCTCGGCGACCGTCTCGGGCACCTCGACCACGGCCGGGGCCGGCGCCGCCGAGGGCTTGCTCGGGCGCACCACTCCGGGAAGCGAGTCGTAGGCCTCGAACTCGTCGCACGCGGCGGCGAGCGACTTGGCGGTGGAACCCGCGACGCCCACGCCGATGACGTAGCGGCCGAGACGCTTGCAGCGCTGTGCGAGCGGCACGTAGTCGCTGTCTCCGGCGACGATCACGACGTGCGTGAGGTCGGGCAGGCGGAACATGTCTTCGACGGCGTCGACAGCCAGGCGGATGTCGGCGCCGTTCTTCGCATAGGCGGCGGCCGGGAAGAGCTGCACGAGGTCGACCGCGCGGGCGACGAGCTGCGAGCGGTACACGGCGTTGACGGGCGACGACCAGTCGGCGTACGCGCGCGTGAGCACGAGGGTGCCGAAGGATGCGGCGTAGTCGATGATCGCGCCGACCTCGATCATCGCACGGGAGAGCCGCTCGGTGACCTCGGGGTCGGCGGGGTTCTCGGTGATGCGCTGGCGGTCCTTGCCGTAGGCGTTGCGCCCGTGCACGCGGTCGTACCAGGAGATGACGATGTTGTCGAAGTCCAGGTAGACGGCGACGCGGGCGTCGTGTGCTTCAGCCATGGTTCACTCCCTCGTTCGGGTACCGGACGCCGATCTGGGCGCGGATCTCATCGAGCGTGCCCATGATCGCGACGGTCTCGGCGATCGGCAGGATGTCTCCCTCGAGGATGCCGTCGCGCACGAGACGCTCGGCGGCCTCGGCCTGATACTGCATGCCACGCCCCTCGACCTGCGAGACGTACTCCTCGACGACCGTGCCGTCGGGCTGCACGACGCGGAAGGTCGTGGGCGTGTACCAGACGCGGTCGATGTCGATGCGGGCATCGGTGCCGATGATGCTGGCGGCGTTCGGGCCCGCGGCGCGCGAGGAGGAGATCGTGGTCGAGATCGCGCCGCCGTCGTGCGTCATGATGGTGGCGACCTCGGCGTCGGCGCCGGTCTCGATCAGCCGTGCGGTGGCGGTGATGTCGGCCGGGGCGCCGAGCACGTCCCAGACGAACGAGATCGGATAGATCCCGAGGTCGAGCAGTGCGCCGCCGCCGAGCTCGAGGGCATTGAGCCGGTGCGCCGGATCGGACGAGATCTTCTGGGTGTGGTCGGCGGTCACGACACGGATGTCGCCGAGGGTTCCCGCCGCGAGGATCTCGCGGATGCGGACCATGTGCGGCAGATACCTCGTCCACATCGCCTCCATCGCGAGCAGGCCGCGTTCGGCGGCCAGACGCTGCAGGTCTTCGGCCTGGGCGCGATCGACGGTGAACGCCTTCTCGACGAGCACATGCTTGCCGGCCTCGAGGGCGAGGCGGGCGTTCGCGTGATGCATCGGGTGTGGGGTCGAGACATAGATGATGTCGACCTCGGGGTCGGCGACCAGCGCCTCGTACGAGGGATGTGCGCGGGCGATGTCGAAGCGCGCCGCGAACGCATCCGCGGACTCCTGGGACCGCGAGCCGACCGCCACCAGATCGAGTCCGGCGGTGCGCAGATCGGAAGCGAAGGCGCCGGCGATACCGCCGGTCGCGAGGATTCCCCATCGAAGACCAGTCATGGTCTCAGCGTAGAGGGTGGCGCCGATACGCGGCGTGGTCAGGTCACCGCAGACAGCGCGCGCTGGGGTACGAGCGGGAAGACCTGCGCGGCGATCCGCTCGAGTTCCTCATCGAGTGGCGAGGACTGGATGAGCAGGAGGGTGATGCCCGCATCCGCGTATTCCTGGATGCGTTCGGCGACCTGCTCCGCGGTGCCGACGAGGTTCGGACGCAGCCCCCGGGTGCCCACCGAGTACTCGCGACGGGTGAGTTCGAGCGAAAGCTTCGAATTGCGTTGGAACTCCTCGAACGAGGCGTAGCCGGGCGAGTCGGGGTCGACGGTCGTGATGCGCTCGAGCTCGCGCTGCGCCTCGGCCTCGGTGTCGCGGACGATCACGTAGGCCGGCATCCCGAACTCGGCGATCGGCCGACCGTGCAGCCGCTCGGAGCGTGCGTTCATGTCGGTGACGTTGGCGCGCACCTCGTCGAGGGTGCCGCCGTGCATGACGTAGGCGTCGGCGAACCCGGCGATCGACTCGCGTCCGGCTTCGCTCTCGCCGCCCGCGAAGATCACGGGATGCGCCGACGGCTTCGGCTCGACGACCGTGCGGTCGAGGGAGTAGTGCGATCCCTCATACGAGAACGGCGTGTGCTCCCACAGGCCGTTCAGCACCTCGACGAACTCCTGCGCCTGCACGTAGCGCTCGTCGTGGGTCGTGAAGCGACCGCCGAACTGCCTGGCCTCCTCGGCCCACCAGGCGGCGACGACGTTGAGCGAGACGCGGCCCGGCGCGATCTGATCGAGGGTGCCGACCGTCTTCGCGAGCACGGCGGGCAGGTGGAAGCCCGGCCGCACCGCCGTCATCACCCGCAGTCGCTCGGTCACGGCGAGGATCGCCGCGGACAGCGACCAGGCCTCGAGGCTCGGTGCCTCGACGCCCTTGCGGTCGTTGAGATAGAGCTCCGGCACCAGGGTCGTATGGAACCCGAGGCGATCGGCCGTGACCGACACCTCGCGGATGTACTCCCAGGTCGCGGCCATGCGCCCCTCGTCGGTGACGTTGCGCAGGAACCCGCCGTACACGGGCGTCCAGTATCCGAGATCGATGGGCATGATGCTCCTTGCGTCAGACGCCGGACAGCGCGCTGTCGAGGTCGGCGATGAGGTCGGCGGGGTCTTCGAGTCCCGCGGAGAGTCGGATCGTCGTGAGGGAGATGCCAGCGGCGGCCCGCTGCTCACCCGTGAGGTGCGAATGCGTCATCGACGCCGGGTGATTCACGAGGCTGCGCGCATCGCCGATGTTGGCGACGAGTCGGATGACCCGCAGGGAGTCGATGACGACGGCGACCCGCTTCTGC
>Ga0308156_1003049_pt1 | contig 13428 bp, 7 predicted proteins | sample PhyAR2_FD_201041 | JGI IMG/M metagenome (GOLD analysis project Ga0308156, IMG submission 201041) | Phyllosphere microbial communities from UC Gill Tract Community Farm, Albany, California, United States - DLSL A.R2 | ecosystem: Host-associated > Plants > Phyllosphere > Unclassified | place: USA... | reverse complement strand
TCACCCACCACGGTGGCATAGCGCCCGCCCAAGGCCAGCTCATCGACCAGGTCGCCCAGGCGGTAGTCCTCGCGGCCATTGGCCAGGCGCTTGATCGAGTTCTCGATGCCATTGCTGCGGTGCTGCAGCAGCAGCGGCGTGTCGCGCTGGTAGGTCGAGAAATCAATACCGGCAGTAGCCGACAAATGCGCCAGCGCAGCCTCGGGGCTGGCATAGCGGCAGTACTCCTGGTACTTTTCCTGGGCCTGGCGCGCGGTGGCGCCCACCACGGGGGTCATGCCCACCAGCACCTTGATGTCGCCCGGCTGGCGGCCGGCACGCACGGCTTCGGCGCGCAGCTGGCGCACCAGCGCGGCGGTGGCGGCCTTGTCCTGGATGGCCATGAACACGCATTCGGCATGGCGCGCGGCAAACTGCAGGCCCCGGCCCGAACTGCCCGCCTGCAGCAGCACCGGCGTGCGCTGCGGCGAGGGCTCGCTCAGGTGGTAGCCATCGACCTGAAAATGCGGGCCGCTGTGCTGCACGCGCCGCACCTGCTGCGGGTCGGCATAGATGCGGCCTGCGCGGTCCCGCAGCACGGCGCTGTCGCTCCAGCTGCCTTCCCAGAGCTGGTAGAGCACGTCCATGAACTCATCGGCACGGTCATAGCGCGCATCGTGCGCCAGCTGTTGCCGCTGGCCCATCGCGCGCGCGGCCGAGTCGAGGTAGCCGGTGACGATGTTCCAGCCAATGCGGCCTTGCGTCAGGTGGTCCAACGTAGAAAAGCGCCGCGCCAGCAGATAGGGCTGCTCGTAGCTGAGGTTGACGGTGACACCAAAGCCCAGGTGCTCGGTCACCGCCGCCATCGCGGGCACCACCAGGGTGGGATCGTTGATGGGCAGCTGCACCGACTCGCGCAAGGTCACATCGACCGACTGCTGGTAGGTGTCATAGACGCCGATGATGTCGGCGATGAAGAGGCTGTCGAACAGGCCGCGCTCCAGCTCCTTGGCCAGGCCGGTCCAGTAGTCCAGGCGGTGGTAGTGGCTCGATTGGTCGCGCGGATGCGCCCACAGCCCATGGTTGATATGGCCGACACTGGCCATGTTGAAGGCATTGAGGATGATGGGCGCCCGCGCGCTGGCGGCGGTGCTGGCCATCACAGCGCTCCGTGGCGCGGGGGCAGCACGCCGCTCAGCGCATAGTTGCCGATGGCATGGTATTTCCAGCGCACCGGGTCATGCAGGGTATGGGTGCGCACATTGCGCCAGTAGCTGTCAAAACCATGCTCGGCAAAGGTGGCCGAGGTGCCACCCAGCTCCAGCAGCTTGTTGGCCGCCAGCAGGCCGGCCGTATGCGCCAGCGCACGCGCCTGCGCCACGGCCACCGAGGCGGCAGCCACCGTATGCGCGGTGGGCTCCTGCTGCGCGGCATCGACCAGGCTGCCCGAGCGCCGCAGCAGCGCACGTGCGGCGTGCAGGCGCAGCTCCACATTGCCCAGCGCCTGCAGGGTCAAGGGGTCGTCACTGGCCTGCGCCACGCCGGCATCCACCCAGGCGCGCGACTGGTTGCGCACAAAGGGCAAGGTGGCACGCAGTGCGCCCTCGCCAATGCCCAGGTCGATGGCGGCATGGATGATCTGCGCAAACGGCCCGATGGTGCTGGGGCTGTCGAAGCTCGATTGGAAAGGCACGATCCAGGCCTCATCGATGGCGACGTTCTCCAGCAGCACCGAGCCACTGCCGGTGACCCGCTGGCCCATGCCGTCCCAGTCGTCGATCACCGTCACGCCCGGCGCGCTGCGCGGCACAAACACCATCACGCTGACGGGGTCCTGGGCCGCATCGATGACCTGCATGGTCTGCACCGGAATCCAGTGCGCAAAGATGGCACCGGTGCAGTAGAACTTGCGGCCATTGAGCACCCAGCCCGATGCGCCCCGCTCCAGCCGCGAGCGGCGGCGGTAGTCGCGGTGGCCGATCTCGGACAGCGCGTTGCCAAAGCGCTCGCCGGCCTGCACCCGCTCGTAGAAAAAGAGCTGCTGCGCCTCGCTGCCGCCCACGCGCAGCACCTCCAGCGCATAGAAATGGTTCTGCGGAATATGGCCCAAGGAGCCATCAGCCGCCGCCACGGTGGCGATCAGCTGCGCAACGGTCCAGGCGCTGGCCTGCAGGCCGCCATAGGCGCGCGGCACGGTGATGGCCCAGAGGCCGCTGTCGCTGTAGGCCTCGATTTCCGCCCAGGGCAGGCGGCGCTCACGGTCACGCAGCACCGCACCGCCAGCCCAGGCATCGGCCAGTTGCTGGGCTTTTTGCAGTGCGGCCTGCTCACTGGCAAACACGGGCGGGCGCTGGCGCGGTGCGGGGGCGGGAGCCACCGGGTTGGCAGCGGCGATCACAGGGGGAGAGGTAGTCATGGTGCTTGCTCGGCGGCGGGGCGGCAGCGGGCTGCCGGCGCGCGCATCAAAGTCGTTGGGCGGTGCGGTGGCTCAGTTCCACTGGTGGCGGCGCGGTGCGCGGCCATTGAGCAGGTAGTTGCCCAGCAGGTGGTATTTCCAGCGCACCGGGTCGTGCAAGGTATGCACGCGGGCATTGCGCCAATAGCGGTCCAGGTTGTAGCCGGCGCGGGCCGACGAGGTGCCGCCCAGCTCCAGCAGGCGTTCGCTGGCGTTCAGCGCGGCCTCGGTGGTCAGGATCTTGGCGCGCGCCACCGCCACCGATGCCTGGGCGCTGCTCTCGTCGGTGACGGGTTGCGCAGCCCATGCATCGAGCTGCTGCGCGGCATCGAGCAGCACCTCGCGTGCGGCATCCAGCTCGACCTGCAGCTGGCCAAACTCCTGGATGATGTAGGGGTCCTGCCAGGCATGCTCGACACCCGAGTGCACCCAGGCACGGGTCTTGTCGCGCACGAACTGGCGCGCCTCGTCGAACGCGCCCTGGGCAATGCCCATGTCGATGGCGGCCTGCAGAATCTGTGACACCTGGCCGGACAGGGTCGGCCGGTCCTTCAGGTCATGCAGCGCAATCACATCGCGTGGCTCGACCTCGACGTCCTTGAGCACCACACCGCCGCTGGCGGTGGTCTTCTGGCCAAAGGCGTTCCAGTTGTCGATGATCTGCAGGCCCGGCGCCGTGCGCCGCACCCAGACCTGTACCGGGCGCTGCGCCTCGTCCTCGGCGCGGAACGGCACCCAGTGGGCGAACAGCGAGCCGGTGGAGTAGTAACGCGTGCCGTTGACCAGCAGCCGGCCATCGGCTGTCTGGCGCAGGCTGGCGGTGGCATCGCTCAGCTGGGCAGCACGGCCCTTGCGCTCCGGCCCGGCATTGCCCAGGCGGTGGCCGCTCAGCACATCGGCAAACCAGCGGCTTTGCTGCTCGGGGCTGGCGGTATCGCGCAGGTTCTGCACCAGCGCAAAGTGGTTCTGCGGAATCTGGCCCAGTGAGGCATCGGCCGCGCTGATACTGGCAAACACCTGCACGACGGTGTGCCAGCTGGCCTGCAGGCCGCCATGGCTGCGCGGCACGGTGATGCCGCCCAGGCCGCTGGCAGTGTAGCGCTCGATCTCGTCCCAGGGCAGCAGGCGTTCGCTGTCGCGCCGGGCCGCGCCGCCGCGAAAGCTCTCGGCCAGCGCAGCGGCCACTTGCAAGGCCTCGGCCTCGCTGCGGATCAGCGCGGGCTGGCTGGGCGGCAAAGGCAGGCGGGATGGGGAGTCGGCGGGCAACGCTGCGCCCTGGGCAACCGCTGAAGTCATTCGGTGCTTTCTGAAGGGTTCGAAGAGAGAAAGGCCAGAGACGCGCCCTGGCCTGCAGACCACGGCACCGCGCCGTGGTGGGCCGTTGTCAGAACGCGTGGGCGTTCAGCGGCTGCGCAGCCAGTGCGCCACGCGGTCGCCGGTGGCCTGCACGATGGTGACGAGCGCAATCAGCACCGCAATCACGATCAGCATGACCTGGGTGTCAAAGCGCTGGTAGCCGTAGCGGATCGCCAGGTCGCCCAGGCCGCCGGCCCCCACCGCGCCGGCCATGGCCGACGAGCTGATCAGCGCCACCAGGGTGATGGTGAAGCCGCCGATGATGCCGGGCAAGGCCTCGGGCAGGTAGACATGGCGCACGATGTCCCACTTCTTGCAGCCAATCGCCTGCGCCGCCTCGATCAGGCCGGGATCGACCTCACGCAGGCTGACCTCGGCAATGCGCGCGAAGAACGGCGTGGCGCTGATGGCCAGCGGCACAATCGCCGCCCAGACGCCAATCGTCGTGCCGGTGACAAGACGGGTGAACGGAATCAACGCGACCAGCAGCACGATAAAAGGCGTGGCCCGGAAACCGTTGACAACGCTGCCGACGATGCGGTTGGTGCGCGGCGACTCCAGGAAACCGCCCGGGGCCGTCACGATCAGCAGCACGGCCAGCGGAATGCCCGCCAGCAGCGCGATACCGGCCGAGGTGGACACCATGATGAAGGTGTCGGCCAGCGCCTTCCAGTAGCGGTCGATGGAAATACTCAGTTCAAACAACATAGCCCAGTACCCTGATTTCATGTGCAATGGTGAGGGGGCCTTGCGTCAGCGCGGCCCAGTCGTTGCGGGCGGCAGCACCATCGATGGCGATGATGAGCTGGCCCTGGGCATGGCCCTGGATGCGGTCCACACCGCCGTGCAGCAGGCGCACCTTGGCGCCCAGTGCCTCGGCAATGCGGGGAAAGTCCGGCTCCAGCCCGTCATGCCCGCTGTAGCCCAGCTGCAGCACCTGCTCAAAACGGCCGGTGCTGGGGGCTTGCGGCTGCAGGCGCTGCTGCAGGTCATCGGGCACGCCGTGGCGCAGCGGTGCCAGCAAGGCCTGGGTGGCGGCATGGCGCGGGTTGCCAAACACCTGCCAGACCTCGCCCAGCTCGGCAATCTCGCCCTTCTCCAGCACCAGCACCTGGTCGGCAATCTCGCGGATCACGCTCATCTCATGGGTGATCAGGATCACCGTGATGCCCAGGCGGCGGTTGATGTCGCGCAGCAAGGCCAGGATGGCCTGCGTGGTTTCCGGGTCCAGCGCCGAGGTGGCCTCGTCACAAAGCAGGATCTCGGGCCGGGTGGCCAGCGCGCGGGCAATGCCCACACGCTGCTTTTGCCCGCCGGAGAGGCGGCTGGGGTAGGTCTTATGCTTGTCCTGCAGGCCCACCAGGTCGAGCAGCTCGGTCACCCGCTGCTGGATCTGCGCGGCAGGCACACCGGCCACCTTGAGCGGCAGGGCCACGTTCTCAAACACTGTTTTGGCCGACAGCAGGTTGAAGTGCTGAAAGATCATGCCGACGCGGCGGCGCAGCTGCACCAGGCCGGCTTCATCCAGCGTGCCGATGTCCACACCATCGACCAGCACCTGGCCGCTGCTGGGCGCTTCCAGCCGGTTGATGGTGCGCAGCAGGCTGGACTTGCCCGCGCCGCTGCGCCCGATGATGCCGAAGATGCTGCCGGCGGCAATATCCAGGGTGATGTTCTGCAGCGCAGGCACCTCGCCCGCCGATGAGCGGTAGACCTTGCCCAGATCGCGGAACACCACGGTGCCCAGCGGCGCAGTTGGGGCCTGGCCCTGGCTGCCTGCGGCGGCCGATACAGGCGCATTCACCCGCACACTGCGGCCGTCTGCCGCAGGCTCAGCCTCGGCGCGGAACTGCCTGCGCAATACATTGGATACGGCTGAAAGGGCCATGTGCTTCTCCTGCGGTCGCTGCCCTTACCAGGGCAAGGTGTACAGCTTGGGGTCGTTGTTGAACTGCTGGCTGATGGCCTGCTTGACTGCCGCAGAGTTCTGGAACACCTGGACAAACTTGCGCAGCTTGGGGTCGTCGGCGCGGCTGGCCTGCGAGACAAAGCCCATCGCATAGAAGCGGTCGGCAATGCCCGAATAGGCCAGGGCCTTGCTGGCCTGTTCCTTCTTGCCGGCGCTGACAAAGTAGCTCGGCCAGAGCACGGCCAGGTCCACATCGGGCAGCGAACGGATCAGTTGCGGGCCCTCGACTTCGTAGAAGCGCAGCTGCTTGGGGTTGTCGGTGACATCGGCCACCGTGGCGCCAGGCGCATCACCGGTGCGCAGACGGATCAGGCCGGCCTTTTGCAGCAGTGCCAGGCCCCGGCCCTGGTTGACCGGGTCATTGGCAATCGCGACCTTGGCCTTGGGCGGCACATCGGCCAGCGACTGGTAGCGCTCGGAATAGATGCCGATGTTCTGCAGCAGGCCCAGGCCCACAAACTTGAGCTGGTAGCCGCGCTCCTTGATGACGTTGTTCAAAAAGGCCTGGTGCTGGAAGAAGTTCAGGTCCACATCGCCGTTGTTGACGGCCTCGTTGGGCACCGTCCAGTCGGTGAACTCGACCAGCTCCACATCCAGCCCCTGGCTCTTGGCGTCGGCAACCACCGCCTTGATGGCATCGGCCGTGGCCCCCGGCGTGGAGGCGATGCGGATCTTGTCCGCTGCCTGCGCCAGTTGCCACCCTCCCAGCATGGCCGCTGCTGCAATTGCAGCCACCACGCGTCTGTTGATCTTGTTCGTCATGTTTTTCTCGCTTGCTTGATGAAAGGTCTTGGTACGCGGCTTACTTCTTCAGCCAGGCCAGCGTGTAGAGCCGGTCGTCATTGCTGAAAGACTTTTTGCTGACCGTGCGCACGGTCTCGGAGTTCTGGTAGATGCGGATGAACTTCTGCACCACCGGGTCGTTGACCCGGTCCTTCTTGACCACGAACTGGATCGCGAACTGTTGGTCCTCGATGCCCGAGTACGCCAGGCCGCTCGATGGATCAAAGGCCTTGGCCGCCACGATGAAGTGCGGGTAGCCCTGGGCGATATCGACATCACCGGTGATGCGCACCAGCTGCGGCCCTTCGACCTCGACAAAGCGCAGCGACTTGGGGTTGCTGGCAATGTCGTTGATCGAGCCCAGATAACCGACACCCGGCTTGAGCGTGATCAACCCCACCTTTTGCAGCAGCAACAGGCCCCGGCCCTGGTTGACCGGGTCACTGGCAATGCCGACCTTGCCGTTGTTGGGCACATCGGCCACGTTCTTGTGCTTGAGCGAATACAGGCCCACATTCGCCAGAATGCCGGTGCCAGCGCTGGCCAGCGCGTAGCCATTCTTCTTCACGGCGTTGTCCAGAAACGGCTGGTGCTGGAAGTAGTTGATATCGATATCGCCGTTGTTGACCGCGACATTCGGCGTGGTCCAGTCGGTGAACTCGATCACCTCCACATCGATCCCCTGGGCCTTGGCATCTTTGGCCGCCGCGTTGATGGAATCGGCATAGGCACCGGGCACGACAGCGATCTTGAGCTTGTCTGCCGCCACAGCCGGCAGCACCGCCACAGCAATGGCAGCGGAGATCAACACACGCTTGAAACTCTGAAACATGGGACGTCTTTCTGGAGGTAAAGACTGCGCCATCACATGGCGGCAGCAGCAATGAAGCCTCCATTGGAGCTTTCGGGCTGGCTTTGCACCACGAAGAATTTCAAATATGGATATGAGAAGTCTGTGTTGGGGGATCAGTCGTTCAGACTGGGATGTCGTCCCTCAGGAAAGTGATGGGCCGGGTGGCTGATGAAGTCGAGCCTGGTCTTGTTCGGACGGTGCTCTATGAAACGCCCTGTGGTGGTTCTAACGCTGGTTCGCTGCCCTCAGTGTTGGATCTCTGCTTGGGTCTCTGTTGGCTGTAATTGGGTAAGCGCGGCATTTGGGCATCAAGCCCCATCTGGCCCATTCATGGCATAGCGGCGCTTTACAAGCGGGGAGCGGCCGGAATGCGTCTTGGGCCTTGTCTTAGATCTATTGAGGTTTCAGGGTTGGTAGGCAGAATCGCTGGAATGTGAGAGAGCGCCACCTTCTATTGCACCTTTATATTCAGGATAGCGCATATTTTGAGACCAATAAACCAAAAAACGATAGTTAGTACGACCCTCGCTTAGTCAGAACAGACTGACTAAGCCATTAACTTAAACCCCAAAAATCCGTCGAGTACAAAATAATTAGCAAAAAAAAGTTTGTATTACGCTGACAATCTGGAGTCGTTTTAATAATTTCAACTCGGAGTGAACGTGCATTCAGCCTCTTGGCAATCTTAATTTGCATCGCTTTCTATTATTGCATTACTATGACATAGCGCAATCCAATACTTCTCACCTCTAATACATGTACTAGCAAATTTGCATCGGCATTTATTTAATGACACTAGTCACTCTGAATCCAATTTCCAATTTATCACATCGACCCAAATCCTCCAGTTTTGCAAAATAAATATCCATCGATTCAGCTTCTAATTTTCTGCCTTTAATTTTATATCCAATCACGTCATCACTAACATCAGCGGAGGCAACAAAAAGGCGCATCCAATAACTGCCTTCTTCAGGAATATAAAAAACGGGGGTAATATCGTATCTATCAGGAATCATAGGTATAGATCTAGGCTTAAATGGAATCGATTCCAGTTCAAACTCAGATATATAAAATGCGCTGTTTTTGCTTAACTTATACTCTTCAATTGAATTACCCTTTCGGACGCCTTCTGATTTTTTTTCAAACAGTATAAAATTTGTATTTTTCGCTCTGCATTTTTTAAAATTATTAATACTCACTTCATTGGCAAAAACCAATGAAGGAATATTAAGCAGTAAAAAAACTAGACATAATCCAATACTATGGAGAACACGAATGTGCTCCACTAGCATCCCAGGTAAGCTGAGACTGCTGTGCGGCTTTTGATAAAGTAGGCCATAAGACGCCATAAAATTTCTCCGAATTGTCTTGTTCGCACTCTTTGCTACTGGAATAAAGATTTCCAGAATTACTTGCTATAAAAGAATCACCTAAACCTTTTACTGTGCCAGACCATTTTTTGAGATCATTGACGTGATCTTGTTCAAATTTTCGAAAAACATCGTAGTTACATTTACCGGGCATGCTCCCCCTGCTCTTGAAATGCACTCCGATAGCTATATCCACGACTAAACCATCAATGGAATACTTTCCACAGTTTTCTTTGCATATTACGGAGTAATCCAGCTTATCTAGAATTGTAATCGCCATCGCAACAGGATTTTCTCTCCAGTCTTGATTACCTTGAGGACAATCATAACGAGGAGCGGTTCTACCACATACTTCACCAGACGCTCCAGGTTTATGAAAAACAATTTGAGGTCCGCGCACAACCGTCTTAAGACCCAAATCATCAAAATACGAAACAGCATTAGCGTTAGCGTAGGCATAGAAATTAACCCCAGCCTTTATCAACATGGGGTCCGCCTGGATATAACGGCCTACCTCAGGATTATAATCTCTATTGAAATTATAATACAAACCAGATTCCACATCGAAATACTGCCCTGGATTACGGAGATTCATAGTTATATTACTATCAAAAATTTTCAAAGCACCAAATCCATCTGAAATCGCCCTCCAACTCACCTCTCCATTCTCATCTGTAGACAAAAATGGAGTCCGCAAATGATCAGTTTGCAGATAGTGATAATCGGTATGATTATCACTTGCCAGATAGGCTGTTCCTTTGGCAACGCTCTTTACCTCTGCCTGCCATATAGGATCTGTACTCCAAAGTCCTTGCTGGGTAGCAATTGGATTGTATCCATACGCCTTTTCAATTTCTCCACGCTCGTTCAACTCCCCCATCAAGCCAGAATTACCATAAAAGAAATAGACAACAGATGCGCCCCCATCTTTAGTTACCTTTTTACTAATACGCCTGCCCATTGGGTCGTATCTATAGCTTGCCTGAAGATTTAATTCAGAGTTTTTTCCATTGATGAATTCATAATCAACCAAACGTTCCGCACCATTATATCCATATATCACCTCGCCCTTTTTACTGATTTCCTTACTAGTATGACCCTGGAGTGTATACTCCAAAACTGATTGCGATAAATCTTCACCATTGAGAGATGAACTGCCATCAGGAAAACTAACAAGTTGATTATTATTGTCATAACTCCAAACCCCAGGATTTGATGAATTTTCGCGTATGTTATTGACTGAATCATAACTATACTTCTCAGCCAGCAGCCCATTATTTTGGAACTGCATATCTGGCAAAATCTCTATAAGCCTATTCAAATAGTCGTAACGGTACTTTAAATTACCCAACTTGTTTTTTAGCTCATTGATATTACCTGAGGCGTCATAGCTATAACTCCGATGCTCCAGCACCTCAGAGCCATTATTTACATCAATACTTTTAATCCTTTGCAAATCATCCAGCAAAACGCGTCTAGTTATTTTTGGCGAAGTAATAATCATCGGCATATTCCACCGATAAGATTCAAAAGCAATCACACTTTCATTAGGAAGAGTCACATTTGCAAGCAGCCCATTAACATAATTTACACTACTTGTACTACCTTCCGGATATGTATAGCCTGAGATTTGGCCATCTTGATTGAAATTCTGACCCACCTCAAAATCCAAGCTACCATCCCCATCCACTTTTCCATAACTTATTTGACTTTTTGTAGTACGTCCGCGTACATCTTTTACATACCGAGCTTTACTGATTAATTTCCGACTCTCATCAACTTGTTCGTAAGAAATCACTTGCCCATCAGAATTGTAAACATAATCGATAGATTGATCTATTTTCCCATTTTTTAGTTTATGCTGTTCTATAATTAAATTATCGGCCAAATTATATGTATAAACTCGCTCGTTTGAAGCAGCATCGACCCTCTTACTCAACTGTCCTTCCGCATGGTATTCGTAATATATAGAATTACCCATTGGTCGAGTTTCTTTAACAATAGCACCAGTCTTGTCATACATAAAATCATGACTATTACCGTTTGCATCAGTGATTACCACAACCTGATCAAACGCACTCCATTTTTGTTTTGTAACCCCTCCAAGCGAATCGATGCTTTGGACTTGCCGGCCAAGTGCATCATATTCAATAACACTAGCTCTCCCCGCATTGTCAATATTTGACACTATTTGCCCTAATGCATTATAGGTCTGATGCTTCGAATGAATTTCTCCCTCACTCAGATGCTGTATGACAGTTGTTAGCTGGCCGTGAAGGTCATATTTATAATTTTCCTTATATGTGGGAAACTGGATGGAAACCAGCAGGCCCGCTTGTTCCGTGTCATCAGCACCATACTCATAGGCGATGGTATTTCCTGCAGAGTCCTTTGAGATCTTAAGGCGACCTCTTTGGTCATATGTCTTTTCTGTCGTTAATCCGCTCGGACTGATTGACTTAATAGGCCACCCATTAATATCGTATGCAATTCTGCTGCCTTTACCTTTAACCTCCCCCGGTGCAAGCACTTCCACCAAACGCTTTCTATCATCATAGACATTGATCTGAGTGCTACCCATTGGGCTAACTAAATGCGTTTGCATATTATTAGCGTTGTATCTCATTTGGGTTGAATTCCCAAGAGGGTCTGTAACTTTAATGATATTACCAGCGGCATCGAATTCCAGAAGGGTGGTGCGATTCAATGCATCGGTCTTGCTGGTTGGTGCCCCCCGCAAGTCATACGCCATCTTTCTCGTGTGCCCCTCGCCATCCGTTTGGGTGGTCACGTTGCCCGCGCTGTCGTACTGCCAGCTCTGGGTAATCGCATCCGCCTGGGTGGCATCCCCGGCACCTTTGGTGCTGCTGGTGAGCTGGCTATGTTGGTCGTAGGTGTAGAGGGTGGTGCGCTGCTCGGGCAGGCCTTTGGCCTCCACCCATTCGATGACATTGCCTTTGCTGTCATAGCGCCAGGTACTCACAACCCCCAGCTGGTTGGTGTAGCTGCTCTGCCGTCCAAACACGGGCTCATACGTGTATTTCTCCACGCTGCCATCGGGGTGGGTGATTTGCAGCGGCTGGTAGTTGCTGTCGTAGGTCGTGGTGGTGCTGTAGCCCCGGGCGTTGGTGTACTTTTGGCTGTAAGCGCCATCCCATTGGTTGGAGGCTGCCCTTTTGCCGTTGAAGGTGCGGCTGAGTTCATTGCCTTGCAGGTCGTACTGGGTGACGGTGGCGTTGCCCCGGCAGTCGGTGTAGGTGACTTCGAACACCCGGCGCTCGCGCAGGTAGTTGTTGGCGCCCGTGGATGCGCAGCCGCTTTGCCCGTCGAACTGGCCCACGCGCCCGCCGCCCCAGAGATTGGCGAGCTTTTGCGTGGTGCCGCTGGTGCCGGTGGGGTCGATGGTGACGCCTTTCTTGCCCAGGCTCAGCATGGGCTCGGGCGCGGGGATGCTTTGGATGTACTGGGCGCTGATCTTGAGGCCCAGCGGGTCGGTGCGGCTGGTGATCTGGCCGTTGGCGTCGTACTCGTACTTCCAGGCGTGGCCCATGACGTCGGTAACCTGGGCCAGGCGCTGGCCCGCCCATTGGTAGCTGACGCTGCGCCCGGCCAGGTCTTCTATTCTTGTGATCAGGCCGCCCGCCATGGTGACGGTGTAGATGGTTTTGCCCCCGTGGTCCAGGATGCGGGCGCTCGTCGCACTGTCGTAGACGAAACTGACTTTGACGCCGCTGGCGTTGGCGTAGCTTTGGATGACGCCGTCTTGGCTGTAGTTGATGGTGTTGCCAAAGCGGTCGTACCATTGCCAGCCGGTGTGCTGGCCTGCGGCATCTTTGAGTCGTTTGATATAGACGGGTGCATTGCCTTTGCTCTTGGCCATGTACAGATCGCTTTGGCCGCTGCGCTCGTAGAGCACGCCTACCCGCTCGATAACCTTGGCGTCGCTGCCCAGCGGATCGAGCTCAAAGCTGAGTGGCGCCCAGGCGGGGTTGAGCCACCAGCGCCCCTGGCTCCAGGAGCGGGCAATATCCAAGCTGCCGCCCAGCACCTTGACGCTCAGGTCGGTGTTGCTCTCCTGGTACTCGCCATTGATCCAGTTGATGCGCGGCTCGCCGGCTTTGGCGACGGGGGTGAAGCCCAGCTCGGTGTTGGGGACGAAGGCGCCTATGCCGGAGATCCCTTGGGCGGAGGCCACGCTGGCCAAGCCCAAAGCGGCGACCAGCAGGCTGGTGCGCAGTAGGTGCTTAGCAGGGGTGCCCCCATTTGCATTGGTGAGTGCTGCAGTCTTTGCCGCAGCAGTCGCTAATCCCGCTGTGTTTTTCTTTGTCATTGTCATATCTCGTTCCCTCGTATTGCTTGGCCTGGCATGGGCTGTTGCCTGGCCTTGCTGCGGCTTTGTGCGGCAGCAAGGCTTGATGGCCAGTGTTTTTTGATTGGGTTGTTCAGGCGCTGAAGGCTTAGCTACTGCCAGGGCCAGCGGGGCCAGATCCACCACCGCCTCCTCCGCCCCCGCCACCACCGCCAGGGCCGGAACCCGCACCAGCGCAGCACTCACCCCGGCAATGGGGTGTGCACTGTGGCGCAAGAGGCAGTTGGGTGCCGCTTCCTCCGCCAGAACCACCGCCCCAACCACCACCTCCGCCGCCGCCCCCACCACCCCCGC
>Ga0308156_1003041_pt1 | contig 13462 bp, 10 predicted proteins | sample PhyAR2_FD_201041 | JGI IMG/M metagenome (GOLD analysis project Ga0308156, IMG submission 201041) | Phyllosphere microbial communities from UC Gill Tract Community Farm, Albany, California, United States - DLSL A.R2 | ecosystem: Host-associated > Plants > Phyllosphere > Unclassified | place: USA... | reverse complement strand
GAATCCGGTCATCAGCCGACGCATCTGCTCACGCTGCTCGGCATGAGCCGCTGCGGCCGCGGTGCGCTCCTCGAGGAGCCGCGTCGCTGCGGTGCGCAGCGCCGAGTCCAGGTGCCCCAGCCGCTCGGAGGCGGTGATGTCCACCGCGGAGTCGACGCCGAGGAACCGTGCGTCGAGGAACGCGCGATGCCGCTCCTCGACAGAGATGTCATCGGCGTCGGCGGCGTCGATGACCCGCTGACACGCGTCGACCTGGTCTGTGACCTCGACCCACCGGTCCTGCGCGACCGTCAGCTCGCCACCGAGTCTCGCGGCCTCGTCGCGCAGCCGTGCCGCGCGCCGTCGGAGTTCGTCCGCCTGCGCCGTCAGCTCCGCGATCTGAGGGTTGCCGTCTGTGACCTCGGCTTCGACCGAGAGCCACCTCTGCCGTTCGTCGGCGACGGCCTGCACATCGATCTGATCCCAGGTGAGATCCTCGATCTTGGCTCGCGCCGTGGCGATCGCGTCGAGCTCGTCGAGGCGCGACTCCGCTTCCGTGGCGGCAGCGGTCGCGGCATCACGGCGCTCCTCCAGATCCGCACGCTGCTCGTCGAGCTCGCGCAGACGCCGGGCGTTCGAGAAGCCCAGCATGTTCGCTCGGCCGTGCCCGCCGTGCGACCCCCGATCACCCTGAGACACCTGTCCTGCGAGTGTGAGGGCACGAGGATGCGCCGCGAGCTCTGCCGAGGAGTCGACGCACACGAACGCGAATCGCTCCTGCAGGCGCTGCTGGAGCCAGCCGGTGAACGGCGTCGACCGGTGGTCGAGGCGGGCAGGGAGCGTTCGCGGATCCGCAGCCCGGGTCTCGGGCAGCCCCGTCTGCACGCCTTCGTAGCTGAGTCGCTCCGGCGTGCGCACGGATTCGATCGCGGCGCGGAATCGCGCGAGATGCTCGGCGTCGACGAGCAGAGTCCTGGCGAATCCGCCGAGCGCGAGATTGAAGGCCTCGCGCCATGGCTCGTACTCGGTCCGCACCTCGACGAGCTCCCCCACGAACGGCAGGTCAGACGCCGTCAACCCCGCCGCCTGCGCCAGCAGAGCGCGTGATTCGTGGAGGTACGCGGGGATGCTCCCCCGCAGGTCGTGTGTGCGCTCGCGCTCGGCCGTCACGAGAGCCAGCTCGCGCTCCGCGGCCCTGCGCTCCGCCTCCGCCTCGGCGAACGCCGCTCTCGCGCCGCGCAGACCGTCGTCCGGAAGCTCAGCGCGGAAGCGGGCGAGCAGGCTCTCGAACTCGGCCGCGCTCGTCACCTCGGCACCGAGATCGCGGACGACGGCGTCGACGCGCGCCCGCTCTCGCTGCACGTCCTCGAGGCGACGTTCGACCGCACGCAACTCCCGCTGCGCGGTCTCGAGACGATCGCCTCCGGACTGTCGCAGGACATCGAGGAGACCCTCGCGTTCGGACTCGGCCGCGGCGACGAGCGCGTGCTTCTCGCGCACGGCGAGCTGGAGCGCCTGAGTGCGATCGCGCAGGTCTCCCTCGACCTCGCGGAGCAGATCGAGGCGACGCTCGGCGCTCCACAGCGCGGCGAGCGAGGTGGGGTCGGCGAACACGCCGACCTCGTCGACGACCTGCATCCGCTCTGCGGCCGAGGCGATGCGCGCGGAGATCCCGCGGATCGGCTCGAGGGCAGCCACCTGCTGCTTGGCGACCAGCATCCGGGTACGGGTGCTCTCGAGCTCGTCGAAATGCGCGACGACCGCATCAGCGGTGGCCATCGTCTCGGGCTCTTCGAGCACGAGCTTCTTGTACAGATCGTCGACCGTGGTGATCTGCTGCCCGGCCTGGATGCGGGCGAGCAGACTGATCGCCTTGGCACCCGACCCCGCAGCGCCGATGCCCAGGACGGCGTGCAGACGTGCCGAGAACTCCCGGTCGGTGGCGACGGGCTCCAGCCCGAGAGAGCGGGCCGATGCGTCGCTGAGCCGCAGGGTCGCGGCCTGCTCGAGGCGCGCGAGGTCGAAGGCGCCGTCGATGGTCGCCCGCAGGCGCGTGGTGTCCTCGAGGGTTCGGGCGTCGGCGGGGATGTACCACCCGCGCACCGCCGTGAAGCGGGAGCCGTCGTGGTCGAGCCAGGTCATCGAGACGGCGCTCCACGTGTCCTCACCGTCACCGCGCAGCACGCGGAGCTTGGTGCCCTCATCGGTGCGCGACTCGTCGATCTTGCCGCGACCGTACGAGAGGATGTTGCGCTGCTCCTCGCCGCGCGGACGCCCAGTCACTCCCCCGTTCGAGGCACCGTTGAACGGCGTCGTGTGCGGCATCATCAGGGCGATGTAGCCGTCCATCAGGGTCGACTTACCCGAACCGGATCCACCGCACAGCAGCGTCGCGTCGGGCGAGAACCGCACGCGGTGCGGTCCTCCGTCGTAGCCGCCCCAGTTGATGAGCTGCAGTTCCTCGGCGACCCACTGCTGCCCGCGAGAGCTCGACGGGATCAGGCCGAACAGGGTGTCCATCATCGTCATCGCGCCACCGCCTCCTGCGTCCGCAGCCATTCGCGCAGCTCCTTGAGCGTCTGGGCGCTGAGCACCACCTCGACGAGAGCGGTGATCCGATATCGTCCGCTCGTCTCCTCCTGCACGATGCCCTCCCTGTCGAGCCGGTCCAGTGCGCTGCGGATGGCACGCTGCTGCTTCGCGGTGCCTCCGTCGACCTCGGCGAAGTAGCTGAGCACGGTCTGCTCGACGTCTTCGATGTCGATGCGCACCGAGGTCTCCCCCGCGGCGGACTCCCGCTGATACACGGTCCGCAGGTGCACGAGCACGAGCGTCTCCGCGCGGGAGTACGGCGCATCCTTCAGCAGGACGGGCATGTCGATCTCATCGGATCGAAGCTGCTGCTTGTACGCGAAGCCGCGACCGTGGTCGATGACGAGCCGCAGGTAGATGTCGTTCAGTCGCGACTCGACGACCTGCTGGTGGTCCAGCAGCAGCGCCCACTCTCGACGGTTGCGCTCCGCGGAGAGGAAACGGCGTTGCAGCAGATGCACGAGCACCCGGCGGATCTCCGGGTCGAGGGTGCCCCGATCGCCCGGGAAGTGCTCCTCGAGATCCTGCTCCATCGCCGTCGGGGCGATGAACGCCTCATCCGCGTCGACCGCGGCGAAATCCTCGTCACTCAACTGCGTCCTCTTTCGTACTGCGGGCGGTCACGGAGCCGAAGGCGAAGCGGCGGGTGGTCCCGTCGGGCCGCAGCGCTTCGACCGTCGAGATGCCGTCTTCGTCGGTGAGACCGTTCCGATGCGCGATCTCGAGAAGGCCCAGCAGATCAACGGGGCGCCTGGTCGCGTCGGGGACGTGCCGGAAGGCCTCGGCGAGATCGAACTCCGCTCCGAGCGCGGCCACGTACTCCTCCAGCTCCGCGTATCGCGGCCCTCCCCAGGCGCGGGTGTCGTGGTCCACGAAGTCGACGTCGTCGGCGTCCGTGAGAGGTGCGGGTGCGCGCGGCGGGCGGATGTCGCTGGTGGTCTGCCGCAGATGCCCCAGATCGATCAGCGGCATGCTGCGCACGGGGTCGACGACCGTGGCGGGTCCCGACCAGCCGTGCAGCCCGGCGATCACATCGCGCAGCAGGTCGTCGATCTGGCGGTCCCGCAGCGGATCATGGGTCTTCACCTGACCGGTGATGACGTGGGAGGCGCGTCGCTGCGCGGCCAGCACCTCTTCGACGCCGAGCTCGACACGTCGGCCGACCGCATCGAGCTCGGCCCGCTGCGAACTGTCGAGCAGGCGTGCGAAGGGCTGGCCGAGGAGCCCGCTGAGCTGCTCGGTGAGAGCGTCGATGCGTTCGGGGTCGCCGATGAGCCGCAGAGCGCCGGCGAAAGCCCGCCCTTCGGGAGTCGACTGCATCACGTCCTGCGCGCGCTGAAGGTACTCGCGCAGCACCTCACCCGTCGGGCGCTCGTCGCGGCGGAGGTGGGCGACGACATCGCGCTGCATGGTCTTCAGCGACTCCGCGACGCGGGTGAAGTCCGCGGGCAGCTCTCGCGCGAGGTGCAGGACGTTCTCCGCCTCCTCTAGAAGCTCATCGTCATCGAGCGGGTCCGCGCGACCGGACTCCTCGATGCGGGAGATCTCGGCGTCGATCAGGTCACGTTCCGCCCGCAGGCGCGCCAGACGGCGCACGGGATCGGCCTCGGCGCTGTCGGAGAGGTGCTCGACCGCGTCGAGCAGGGTGCGCACGCGCGAGTTCGACACGCGAGTGCGCCCCGAGCCCGTGCGTCCGGAGATCTCCAGGGCCTCGACCGCGTGTGCGGAAAGGCGGTAGACCTCGACCTCGTCGTCGATCTGCTGCACGAGCCAGCCGAGACGCACCCAGTTCCGACAGACGTCTCTGCCGCTTCCCGAGGGGAGTCGCCTGTCGTCGTCGCCGTCTGGCCGCAGCTCGTCCATGATCTCGGCGAGCTCGGCGTGGGCATCGGCGATCGGCACGGACGCCCGGTCGGCGGTGAAGAGCATCGTGAGCGACGCCACCACGAACGGCGCGAACCTCCCGTGCAGGAGATCGAGGGTGGGTGTGCTGAACGCGGCGACGGCGCGCGAGTACGCCGCTTCTGCTCGGGATCCAGTCACCCGATCGAGAGTAGTCGCGACGCCGCACTCCCGCCGTCACGCCGGGGCGCCCGGGCGGGTCGCCCTCGAGCCATCGTCAGGCCGGAGACGCACGCTCGCGCCGTCGCCGCGCGCTCGCGCGGGAGCGGCGTGGTCACCGACGAGCGGCGTGATCGGCCACGTGCGCGAGGAACCGCTCGTGGAAGCGCGTCTCACCGTCGACCTCGGGATGGAAGCTCGTCCCGATCAGCGGTCCCTGCTCGACGGCGACGATCCCGCCGTCCGGCAGCGTGGCGAGCACCTCGACCCGGGCGCCCGCGCGCTCGACGATCGGCGCACGGATGAAGGTCGCGCGAACGGGCGGATCCCCGAGCGCCGGCACATCGAGCGCGGTCTCGAAGGATTCCGTCTGCCGGCCGAACGCGTTGCGACGCACCGAGATGTCCATTCCGCCGAACGACTGCTGTCCCTCGATCCCGTCGAGCACCTCGTCGGCCAGGAGGATGAGTCCCGCGCACGTGCCGTAGGCCGGCAACCCGGAAGCGATCGCCGCGCGCAGGGGCGCCTGCATCCCGAACGACCGGGCGAGCTTGTCGATCACGCTGGACTCGCCCCCGGGAATCACGAGCCCCTGGACCGTCGCGAGCTCCTCGGGGCGCCGCACGTGCACGACGTCGGCGCCGAGGCCGCGGAGCAGGGCGGCGTGCTCGCGCACATCGCCCTGCAGCGCCAGGACTCCGACCCGTGGGCTACCAGCCACGCTCTGCCAGGCGGTGCGGCGCGGGGAGATCGGAGACGTTGATGCCCACCATGGCCTCGCCGAGTCCGCGCGAGACCTCGGCGATCACCTTCGCGTCGTCGAAGAACGTGGTCGCCTTGACGATCGCCTTGGCCCTCTCGGCCGGATTCCCGGACTTGAAGATCCCGGAGCCGACGAACACGCCATCCGCTCCGAGCTGCATCATCATCGCGGCGTCCGCCGGCGTCGCGACTCCCCCGGCGACGAACAGCACAACGGGGAGCGTGCCGGTCTCGGCGATCTCGGCGACGAGCTCGTACGGTGCCTGCAGCTCCTTCGCGGCGACGAAGAGCTCGTCCTTCGGCAGTGCGGTGAGGGCGGCGATCTCGCCGCGGATCTTGCGGATGTGCTTCATCGCCTCCGACACGTCGCCCGTTCCGGCCTCGCCCTTCGAGCGGATCATCGCCGCTCCCTCGTTGATGCGGCGAAGGGCTTCGCCCAGGTTGGTGGCACCGCAGACGAACGGCACGGTGAACCCGAACTTGTCGATGTGGTTGACGTAGTCGGCCGGAGAGAGCACCTCGGACTCGTCGATGTAGTCGACGCCGAGCTCCTGCAGCACCTGCGCCTCGACGAAGTGGCCGATGCGCGCCTTGGCCATCACCGGGATCGACACCGCATCGATGATGCTGTCGATCATGTCGGGGTCGCTCATGCGCGAGACGCCGCCCTGCGCGCGGATGTCGGCGGGAACCCGCTCGAGGGCCATGACGGCGACCGCCCCGGCATCCTCTGCGATCTTCGCCTGGTCGGCGGTGACGACGTCCATGATGACGCCGCCCTTCAGCATCTCCGCGAGTCCGCGCTTGACGCGGGAGGATCCGGTGGTGGTCTGATCGGTCATGGGAGCTCCTGTCGGGTGACGCACGGGGCGAGCGGGTCGAACAAAGTCAAGTTTGATCTAGGCCAAACAGTAGCACTGTCCGGAACGACCTAGAATCGGTGGTGAGGACACATGAGCGACCAGATCACCGGAACGACCGCGGCGGACATCGCCGACAGCGTGCGCGACCTGCGCGACCGCGGAGTCCTCCGACCGGGGAACGCGCTCCCCCCGGTCCGCGAGCTCGCCGGCACTCTCGGCGTCAATCGCAACACCGCCGTCGCCGCCTACCGTCAGCTCGCTCAGGCCGGCCTCGTGATCTCGCGGGGGCGTGCCGGAACCGTGATCACCGGTCATGAGTCCGTCGCTCAAGAGGGGTACGCGTCGAACACCGTGCTGCGCGACGTCGGCACCGGCAACCCCGACCCACGGCTGATCCCTGATCCGTCCGCGGCCCTCGCGACGGTCGCCGGGCGGCCGGTCCTCTACGGCGAGCCCGTGATCGATCGCGGACTGGACGAGTGGGCGCGCGAATGGATCGCGCAGGACCTCGGCCACCTCGACTTCGGCATCACCGTCACCAGCGGCGCCGTCGACGCCGTCGAGCGGCTGCTCGCTCAGGCGCTCATGCGCGACGACGCCGTGGCCCTCGAGGATCCCTGCTTCCTGGCCAGCATCCACACCGTCCGCCTCGGCGGATACCGGGCCGTGCCGGTGCCCGTCGATGATCAGGGCATGACGGTCGACGGCCTGCGCGCCGCTCTGGATGCCGGTGTCCGCGCGGTGATCTGCACCCCGCGCGCTCAGAACCCGACCGGCGCGAGCCTCACCTCCGCCCGCGCTGCCGCGCTGCGCGAGGTGCTCGCGGATCACCCGTACGTGCTGATCATCGAAGACGACCACTTCTCGATGCTGTCGCAGAGTCCGTACGAATCGCTGATCGGCCAGGGGCACCGCCGCTTCGCCCACGTGCGCTCGGTGTCGAAGTTCCTCGGACCCGACATGTGCCTCGCGATCGCGGCGACCGATGCGACGACGGCCGAGCGGCTCGCGATGCGACTCAGCCCTGGCACGACCTGGGTCAGCCATCTTCTGCAGCGTCTCACGCTCACTCAGCTCACCGACGAGGCGGTCCTCGCCAGGATCTCCGCCGCCCGCGAGCATTACGCGGCGCGGAACGAGGCCTTCGCGTCGCGACTGCGCGACGAGGGGATCGACTCCCCCGCCACCGACGGCCTGAGTCTCTGGATCGAGCTGCCGAAGCCCGCACGCCTCGTCGCCGAGAGGCTGATGCGCCGGGGGTGGCTCGCCCGCACCGGAGACGACTTCGCCCTCGACGAGCGCGCCGACCCCTCGCACCATCTGCGCCTCACGGTGCACGACCTGACCGACGACGATGCGGAGACGCTCGTCGCCGACCTCGTCACGGCCACACGATGACCCACCGCCGCGGGATCAGTCCCGCCCTGAATGAAAGGATCGGGGAATGAAGGTCCTCTCCATCCAGTCCGCCGTCGCGTACGGCCATGTCGGCAACTCCGCCGCGGTCTTCCCCCTGCAGCGCATCGGCGTCGAGGTTCTCCCGGTCTACACCGTGAACTTCTCCAACCACACGGGCTACGGATCGTGGCAGGGACCGATGATCTCTCCGGACGACGTCGCCGCAGTGATCACCGGCATCGAGGAGCGCGGGGTGTTCGGCGAGATCGACGCCGTGCTCAGCGGATACCAGGGCGGCGAGGGCATCGGAGACGTCATCATCGATGCCGTCGCGCGTGTCAAGGCGGCGAACCCGAAGGCGGTGTACGCGTGCGATCCGGTCATGGGCAACGCCAAATCCGGCTGCTTCGTCGCCCCGGCCATCCCGATCCTGCTGCGCGAGAAGGTCGTCCCCGTCGCCGACATCATCACGCCGAACCAGTTCGAGCTCGGCTTCCTCACCGGCACCGAGCCCGACACGCTGGAGTCGACGCTGGCTTCGGTCGACCTGGCGACGGCCATGGGACCGAGCACCGTGCTCGTCACGAGCGTCGAGCGTCCCGATCGCGAGGACGGGACGATCGAGATGCTCGTGGCAGACGCGTCGGGCGCCTGGATCGTGCAGACACCGCGTCTGCCCATGAAGGCGAACGGGTCGGGCGATGTGACCGCCGCGCTCTTCACGGCGCACTACGTCGAGACCGGCGACGCGAAGACGGCTCTCGAGCGCACGGCGTCCAGCGTGTTCGATCTGCTCTCCGCGACCCTCGAGGCCGGCTCACGCGAGCTGCTGCTCGTCGAGGCCCAGGAGTTCTACGCGAACCCGCGGATGCAGTTCACCGCGCGCCAGGTGCGCTGAGCTCTCAGCCCCGGGGCCAGGCGTTCGCGACGGCCTCGCGCACCTCGCCGAGCAGCTGCGGCAGGGCCTTGGTCTTCGCGATGATCGGGAAGAAGTTGGCGTCCGACGTCCATCGCGGCACGATGTGCTGATGCAGGTGGCCGTCGACCCCCGCGCCGGCCACCGCTCCCTGGTTCATCCCGAGGTTGAAGCCGTCGCACCGCGACACCTCCCGGAGAACGCGCATGCCGATCTGGGTCAGCGCGCCGATCTCGGCCACCTCTTCCGGCGTGGCCTGATCGTAGGTGCCGATGTGGCGGTACGGGCACACCAGCAGGTGCCCCGAGTTGTACGGGAACAGGTTGAGCAGCACGTAGGCCGTCTCACCCCGCGCGACGATCAGCCGCTCGGCGTCGGGGAACCGCGGCGCCTCGCAGAAGGGGCACTCCTCGCGCAGCGGCTCGGGCCCCGCCTGGATGTACGCCATCCGATGCGGGGTCCAGAGCCGCTGGAACTCGTCGGGGACGGCGGCGAAATCGCCGGCGTCCTCCCACGACTCGGAGGGCGTGGTCACGCCAGGTCTCCTGCTTTCAGGACGAGCGCGTGCGAGGCGATCGACGCGGTGATCCGACGCACGGCATCCGCCACAGGTACGCCGTTCTCCTGCGTGCCGTCCCGGAACCGGAACGAGACGGTTCCCGCCGCCCGGTCCTGCTCACCGACGATGAGGATGACAGGGACCTTCGCGGTCGTGTGGTTGCGGATCTTCTTCTGCATGCGGTCGTCGGAGTGGTCGACGTCTGCGCGCACACCCGCCGCGCGCAGCTGACCGATCACGTCGTCGAGGTAGTCGCCGTACTGCTCGGCCACCGGGACTCCGACGACCTGGCTCGGTGCCAGCCACAGCGGGAAGTCTCCCGCATAGTGCTCGAGGAGGATCGCGAAGAAGCGCTCGACCGAACCCAGCAGGGCGCGGTGGATCATCACCGGACGGTGCTTCTGCCCGTCGGATCCGGTGTACTCGAGCTCGAAGCGATCGGGCTGGTTGAAGTCCAGCTGAATCGTCGACATCTGCCAGGTGCGGCCGATCGCGTCTCGCGCCTGCACCGAGATCTTGGGACCGTAGAAGGCCGCGCCGCCGGGGTCGGCGACGAGGTCGAGACCGGATGCCACGGCGACCTCACGCAGAGTCTCGATCGCCGTCGACCACTGCTCGGGCTCACCGAGGAACTTCGGGTTCCCCTCCTCGTTCGTGGACAGCTCGAGGTAGAAGTCGTTGAGTCCGTAGTCACGGAGGAGGTCCAGGACGAGGTTCAGATTGGTGGTGAGCTCCTCCTTGACCTGATCCTGAGCGACATAGATGTGCGCGTCGTCCTGGGTCAGCCCACGGACCCGGGTCAGACCCGACAGCGTGCCGCTCTTCTCGTAGCGGTAGACCGTGCCGAACTCGGCGAGCCGCAGGGGCAGCTCGCGGTACGAACGACCGCGAGAGCGGAAGACGAGGTTGTGGAACGGGCAGTTCATGGGCTTCAGGTAGTAGTCCTGGCCCTGCCTGGTGACGTTGCCCTCCTCGTCGACGATCTCGTCGAGGTGCATCGGCGGGAACATGCCGTCGGCGTAGGTCTGCAGGTGGCCAGACGTCATGAAGAGATCCTTCTTCGTGATGTGCGGGCTGTTCACCAGGTCGTAGCCGTTGCGCAGCAGGTGCCTGCGGAGGTTCTCCTCGATCTCGTAGCGGATGATCCCGCCCTTGGGATGGAAGACTGCGAGGCCGGAGCCGATCTCGTCAGGGAAGGAGAAGAGGTCCATCTCGGCACCGAGCTTGCGGTGATCGCGTCGCTCTGCCTCGGCGAGGCGTTCCTGATACGCGCGCAGTTCGTCCTTCGAGGGCCACGCCGTGCCGTAGATGCGCTGCAGCTGCGGGTTCTTCTCGCTGCCGCGCCAGTAGGCAGCCGCGATACGGGTGAGATCCCAGCCGTTTCCGATCATGCGGGTGTTGGGAAGGTGCGGTCCGCGGCAGAGGTCCTTCCAGACGACCTCACCGTCGCGCGTCGTGTTGTCGTAGATCGTGAGCTCGCCCTCGCCGACCTCGACGGATGCGCCCTCGGCCGCCTCCTTGCCGCCCTTGAGACCGATGAGCTCGAGCTTGAACGGCTCATCGGCGAGCTCGGCACGGGCCTCGTCGTCGGTGACGACGCGACGCACGAAACGCTGCCCCTCGCGGACGATCCGCTGCATCTCCTTCGTGATGGCCTTGATGTCCTCGGGCGTGAACGGGGTGTCGACGCCGAAGTCGTAGTAGAAGCCGTCGGTGATGGGCGGGCCGATGCCGAGGTTCGCCTGCGGGTTGATCCGCTGCACGGCCTGCGCGAGCACGTGCGCGGCCGAGTGACGGAGGATGTTGAGTCCGTCGGGGCTGTCGATGGTGACCGGCTCGACCTCATCGGCGTCCGTCACTGTCGCGGCGAGGTCCTTGAGGGTTCCGTTGACGCGCATCGCGACGACTGAACGGTCAGAGAACAGGGCGAAGCCGTCTTTCGGCTGAGCATTTTCAGGCACTGCACACTCCATCTGGGTCTGGATCTAGGCTACTCGCATGCCCAGGCGTGGATGACCGCTACAGCGCGGTCTCGGCCGTCGTGTTCGCGGCGGTCGGCGCGAAGATGATGATCGCGGCGCCGACGAGTGCGATCGCCGAACCGACCCAGTCCCAGATCGTCGGCTTGAAGCCGTCGACGATGATCCCCCAGGCCAGAGAACCGGCGATGAAGACGCCGCCGTATGAGGCCAGGACACGTCCGAAGTTCGCGTCGGGTTGCAGCGCCGCGATGAACCCGTAGGCGCCGAGGGCCATGACCCCGAGCACCGCGAAGACCCATCCCCTGTTCTCCTTGACGGCCTGCCAGATCAACCACGCGCCGCCGATCTCGGCGACGGCGGCGAGCACGAAGAGGACGGTGATGCGCAGGACGGTCATGCACCCAGTGTGGCAAAGACCCGCGCGGCGGCGTTCAGCCGCCGGCAGTCACCAGGCCGGACTCGTACGCGAGGATCACCAGCTGCGCCCGGTCACGCGCCGAGACCTTCGCCATGATCCGATTCACGTGCGTCTTCGCGGTGTGAGGCGAGATCGTCAGGCGTGCGGCGATGTCGTGATTCGTGAGCCCTTCGGCGACGAGGACGAGCACCTCGCGCTCCCGAGGGGTCAGCGGGGTGAGCACCGCCGTCCACGGGCCGGTGCGCGACGCCCCGCCGCCACGGATGGATCGCTCGATCAGTGCGCGCGTCGCGGTCGAGGAGAGAAGAGACTCACCGCTGTGTATCGTCCGCACGGCGCGGATGATCTCATCCGGTTCCGCCCCCTTGCCGATGAACCCGCTCGCTCCCGCCCGCAGCGCGGCGACGACGTTCTCGTCCTCCTCGAACGTCGTCAGGATCAGCACACGGGGGCCACCCGCCGCATCCGCGCCTGCCTCTCCCTCTGTCCCTGCCTGTGCACTCGACCGCGCGCAGATCAGCGCCGTGGCCGCGATCCCGTCGAGCTCCGGCATCCGGATGTCCATCAGCACGACGTCGGGCGTGGTCACGAGCGCCGTACTCACGGCTTCGCGTCCGTTCGCCGCCTCGCCGACGACGCGAATACCCCCGTCGATGAGGATGTCCCGCACCGCATGCCGCACGAGGGGCTGGTCGTCGACCACGAGCACCGAGATCATGACGAGGCCTCGCTCGTCTCGGCCGGGATCCACGCCTCGAGAGAGAAGACCCCGCCGTCGCTGCCGAACTGCACGGCCCCTCCGACAGCGGAGATCCGCTCCGTCAGCCCGCGCAGCCCGTGGCCGGCGATGGGCTGTCCCGACCGCTCCGTCGCGGTCGGGTTCACGACGGTCAGATGTACGACTGCACCCTCAGCGCGCAGCGCCACCGTCGCCGTGCCGCCGCGCCCGTGCTTGTGCGCGTTGGTGAGTGCCTCGTGCAGCACCAGGTAGGCCACGTGATCGCCGAGCGGCGACAGTGCGAGGCCGCGTTCCGGACGCCGCAGATCGATGCGGAGCCCTGCGACGTCGAAGGAGGCGACGAGCGCGTCCAGATCGGCCAGCCCGGTCTGCGGTCGACGGTCCGACCCGTCGTCGGAGGTGTCGGCGCGCAGCAGCGTGAGGAGCCCCCCGATATCGGCGAGCACCTCCCGCGAGGCACTGCGCACCGTCGTCAGCGCCTCCCTGGCACGCTCGGGGCGGGTCTCCAGAGACGACGATGCGACTCCTGCGTTGAGACTGATCACCGCGATCTGGTGCGCGACCACGTCGTGCAGGTCGCGGGCGATCCGCACGCGATCCTCGGCGACCCGTCTGCGCGCTTCGTCGTCGCGGCTCCGCTCGGCTCGCTCCGCGCGCTCGGTCATCGCCGCCGCGAACTCCCGTCGCGACCGAGCCGCGTCTCCCAGCGCTCCGCCCAGGACGATGAGGAGGACGAACTGCAGAGCCGTCGAATCGAAGAGGTCGCCCGCGAGCGCCCATCCGTTCGCGAGGAACGCGACGACGACCGCCACACCGAGCGCGAGCAGGCCGACCGACCTCCCGAGACGATCGAGCACTGCGAAGCAGGCGATCGCCACCGCGAGGAGCGCGCTGGGCGAGATCGAGCCGACCGCGGCGACGGCGACCACGCACACCAGGCTGACGCCGAGAGCGGCGAGCGGCCACCTGCGCCGGAACGGCATGACCACGGCCGGCGCGAGTGCCGGGACAAGGAGCATCCCGTCGGTGCGGAAGGTCTCGTCGGGGAACGGCAGGAGGGCGAAGATCACGATGAGCGCGACCGCCAGGACGTCGCTCATCCGGAACCCGTCACGGGTGGCACGGGTGGTCGGCATGCCTCCAGTATTTCGTGTCGGCGTCGACGCCGGATCCTCCCGCCGGATGACTCCGGC
>Ga0308156_1003040_pt1 | contig 13472 bp, 13 predicted proteins | sample PhyAR2_FD_201041 | JGI IMG/M metagenome (GOLD analysis project Ga0308156, IMG submission 201041) | Phyllosphere microbial communities from UC Gill Tract Community Farm, Albany, California, United States - DLSL A.R2 | ecosystem: Host-associated > Plants > Phyllosphere > Unclassified | place: USA... | reverse complement strand
GATCCTCGTGGCGCGGCTGCGCGCGCTCGTGCGGCGCGGTGCCGTGGCGCGCCCGACCGTGCTCGAGGCCGGCGACCTGCGCCTCGACCCCGCGGCGCATCGCGTGTGGCGCGGCGAGACCCCGATCACTCTCACGGCCCGCGAGTTCGCCGTGCTCGAGCACCTGATGCGCCACCGCGGCCAGGTCGTGTCGAAGCGCGCGCTCATCGAGGGCGTGTGGGACGACGACTTCGACGGCGACCCGAACATCGTCGAGGTCTATGTCGGGCATCTGCGCCGCAAGCTCGACAAGCCGTTCGGCCGAGAGGCGATCGAGACCATCCGCGGCGCCGGCTACCGATTGGCGGCCGACGGTGGCTAGCCGCGCCTGGAGGTCGGTGCGCGCCCGGACGACACTCGGCGCGACGCTCGTCGTGGCCGTGGCGCTGCTCATCGGGGCGTTCTCGTTCTACAGCATCCTCAGCTCCAGCATCCATGCGAGCGCCGAGCGCGCCGCCGAGCAGCGTCTCGACGAGCTGACAGAGCGACTCGACGGTCCCGGCGGCGGACCGGGCGGCGGCCGCGGCATCGACACCCTCGATGACGAGCTCGTGCAGATCATCGGCGCCGACGGGTCTGTCCGCTCGGCGAGCGAGGATGCCCGCGACGACCTGGGTTCCACAGCGCTGCCGATCTCCGACGATCCGCAGCGGGTGATGGTCGACGGCTCTCCGATGCTCGTCGTCTCGGACGGGATCGACGACGACGAGACCCTCGTGCTCGCCGTCCCGATCGAAGACGACGACGAGACTCTCTCGACCGTGGGGGTTCTGCTCGCGGTCGCGCTCCCCCTGCTCCTCGTGCTGGTCGCCGTCACGACCTGGCTCGTGGTGGGGCGCGCATTGAAGCCCGTCACGCGCATCCGAGAGGAGGTCGACGGCATCACCGCCGAGCACCTGCACAACCGGGTCGAGGTGCCGGCGTCGTCCGACGAGATCGCGGCTCTCGCGACCACGATGAACCGGATGCTCGACCGGCTCGACGCCTCGGCGACGGCACAGCGGCGCTTCGTCTCGGACGCCTCGCACGAGCTGCGATCGCCACTCGCGACGATCCGCCAGCACGCCGAGCTCGCGCAGACGCACCCGGCCACCACGAGCATCGACGAGCTCGCCGAGGTCGTGTCCGACGAGGGGCTGCGGCTTCAGGGGATCGTCGAGTCGCTGCTGCTGCTCGCCCGCCTCGATGAGGGCGGTGGCACGCACGACGAGGCGGTCGACCTCGACGATCTGGCGCTCGGCGAGGTCCGCCGGCTGAGGTCGCGAGGGGTGGAGGTCGACGGATCCGGCATCCGCGCGGCCCGGGTGTCGGGCGACCCGAGGCTGCTCGGGCAGCTGCTGCGCAACCTCGCCGACAACGCCGCCAGGCACAGCGCCGGACGTGTGGCGATCGGGGTGATCCCGCAGGATGCCTGGGTGTTCGTGACCGTCGAGGACGACGGTGCGGGGGTGCCCGCCGACGAACGCGACCGCATCTTCGAGCGCTTCGTCCGGCTCGACGAGGCCCGCAGCCGAGATGCCGGCGGCAGCGGGCTCGGCCTCGCCATCGTGCAGGGCATCGCGACGGCGAGCGGCGGTACCGTCTCCGTCGACGAGTCCCGCTGGGGTGGCGCCCGATTCGTCGTGACCCTGCCTCTCGCGGTCTGACGACCGCTCCCCCCGCTGGGCTCGGGCGAGGCTCTCGGCGGAGGGCGCGCGGACGACGCATGGGAGCATGGACCACATGCAGACCCCCATGATCGACTATCTGAACGTGCTGATGGAGTCGTGCGGGGAGGACGCCGGCGAGGTCGCGTCGTACATCCCCGAACTCGCGAACGCCGACCCCGACCAGCTGGCCATCGCGGTCGCCACCCTCGACGGCGAGGTCTACGTGGCGGGCGACGCCGACGTCGAGTTCACGATCCAGTCGATCTCGAAGCCGTTCACCTATGCGCTCGCGATCGCCGATCAGGGCCTCGACGCGGTGCTCGAGCGGATCGACGTCGAGCCGTCGGGCGACGCGTTCAACGAGATCTCCCTCGAGCCCGAGACCGGGCGCCCGCGCAATCCGATGATCAACGCCGGGGCGATCGCCGCTCATGCCCTGGTCAGCGGCGACGGCGCGGATGCTCGCGTCGAGCGCATCCTCGACCTCTACAGCCGCCTGGCCGGCCGTGACCTCTCGATCGCGGAGGACGTGTTCGAGTCCGAGCTCGCCTCCGCCGACCGCAACATGGCGCTCGCCTACATGCTCCGCACCGTCGGAACCCTCGACGCCGACCCGGCCGACGTCGTGCGCGGATACACCCGTCAGTGCTCGGCATCGGTGACGGTGCGCGACCTCGCCCGCATGGCATCGGTCCTCGCCGCCGGCGGCCGCACGCCCGACGGCGACCAGGTGATCGACCCCGTCATCAACCGGCAGGTGCTGAGCGTGATGACGACCTGCGGTATGTACGATTCGGCGGGCGACTGGCTGACCTCTGTCGGCATCCCCGCGAAGAGCGGCGTCGCGGGCGGGCTCATGGGCGTGCTTCCCGGCCAGGTGGGCATCGCCGTGTTCTCGCCGCGACTCGACTCGCACGGCAACAGCACCCGCGGGGTGCGCATGTTCGAGCGCATGAACCACGACCTGGGGCTGCATCTCATGACCTCGACCGATTCCGCGCGATCGGTGTCGCGCCGCGTGGAACGGGATGGCGTCGCCGTGCACGAAATCGCCGGCGATCTGCACTTCATGGAGGCCGAGCGGGTCCTGCGCGGTTTCGCCGAGGAATCGGCCGGTGACGAACCGGTGATCGTCGATCTCGATCGCGTGCAGAGGGCGAACAGCATCGCCCGACGGATGCTGCTCGAGGGGGTGCGCCGTCTGCACCTCGACGGGCATGACGTGCGGATCGTCGATCCCTGGGAGGTGCTCGGCAGCGCCGAGACCGGCTCGGGCGAGCTCGTGCACGGCGAGCAGGCGCACGGCGGCTTCGTGCCCGCGTCGTTCCCCGACGTGTCGAGCGCCGTCCGCGGCTGAGATCTCGGGCCCTGCTTCCTGAAGACCTCTTCAGGGGGCTTCAGGGTGGCTTCAGCACCCGCGCGAGAGCATCGAGTCATGAACGACAAGAACCCGACTCCCGACCAGACGCCCGAGAACCTGCCCGCAGGTGCGATGCCCCCGGCACCGCCCGCTCCCCCGGCACCGCCGGCACCGGCCGCTCAGGCGTCCGACGCTCAGACCGTGCCCGTCGAGCCCCTCCCGGCCGACGCACAGGCCGCACCTGCCGCCCCTGCGAAGCGCGGCCGCTCGCGCGCTCTCCTCATCGGCGGCGGAATCGCGGCGGCCGTGGTCCTCGTCGGGGGTGGCGTGGCACTGGGTGCCGCCGTCGGCGACGAGTTCGGCGACGATGACGACCGCCCCTCCGTCTCGGACGGCCCGCGCGGAGACGACGACCGCGGCGGCCAGCCCGGCGGCGACCGCGACGATGACGGCCAGGGACCGGCCCAGGGCGGAGGACAGGGCGGAGGCCCCGTGACCGGCATCGGCACCGACTCGGCCGACGAGCTCGTCGCGATCGCGGATGCCGCGCGCGGCGCCGCCGAGGGCGATGTCACCTCGATCGATGCGAAGCGCGACGGCACCTGGGAGGTGCAGCTGACCGCCGCGAACGGCAGCGAGACCGAGGTGCGGGTGGATGCCGACCTCGCGACGACCGTCGTCTCGAGCGAGCAGGACGACGACGACACCGCCCCCGCGAACACGCTCGACGAGGCCGCCATCCGCGCCCTGGTCGAGGCGGCGCTGGCCGAGGCCGACGGCATGATCACCGACCTCGATGCCGACAGCGACGACGTGAGCCCCTACGACGCCTCGGTGCTCACGAGCGACAACCGGTCGATCGACATCGACTTCAGCGCCGACTTCGCCGTCGTCGGCACCGACATCGACGACTGAGCGCGCCCGTCGTTCCGCGAGCCGCCGGCCCCTGGGGTCGGCGGCTCGACGCGTCTGCGGCGGTTAGCATTCAGTCATGACGAATTCCGGTCCGATCGACGACGTCTCCATCGGCGGAGAGATGATCCGCCTCGGCCAGTTCCTGAAGTTCTCGGGGCTGCTCGACTCGGGCGGCGACGCCAAGGAGGTCGTGATCGACGGGTTCGTGAAGGTCAACGACGAGGTCGACCGGCGGCGTGGGCGCCAGCTGCACGACGGCGACCTCGTGACCTTCGAGGGCCGCACGGTGCGCGTCCGGCCCTGAGCCCGCGTCCAGCCGCGGCATATCGAACGGCGCGCATACTTCAGGTATGACCGACGCCACCGCTCCTCTCGCCCTCATCACCGGCACCTCCACGGGGATCGGCCTCCGCACCGCCGTCTCGCTCGCGGCGGCCGGCTGGAAGACCGTCGCCACGATGCGGGATCTGCGCAAGGCGGATGCTCTCGAGTCCGCGGCCGCCGACGCCGGCGTCGCCCTCGACATCCGCGCGCTCGACGTCACCGACCACGATGCGGTGGCCGCCACGATCGACGCGCTGGTCGCCGAGCACGGACGGCTCGACGCGGTGATCAACAACGCGGGCGCCGGCGCGCTCGGCACCATCGAGGCCATGAGCATCGATCGCGTGCGCGCCGCGATGGAGGTCAACTTCTTCGGGGTGGTCGACGTGACCAAGACCGCGCTCCCGCACCTGCGCGCGTCACGAGGACGCCTCATCACGGTCACGAGCGTGGGCGGCGTCGTCGGCCAGCCCTTCAATGAGGCCTACTGCGCGGCGAAGTTCGCCGTCGAGGGGTTCATGGAGAGCCTGCATCCCGTGATGAAGAGCCTGGGCGTCGCCGTGAGCGTCATCGAACCGGGGCCGGTGCTCACCGAGTTCGTCACCAACTCCGAGGCCGACCGCGACGCGCTGGTCACCGGGGCGGATGCGGCGTATCTGCCGGCCGTCGACAGCTACCTGGCGCGCACCAGGCAGGCCTTCGCACCGGGGAACGCCCAGACGCCCGATGACGTCGCCGCCGTCATCCTCGCGACTCTCACGGCTGACGATCCCGCCTTCCGCGTGCAGACGTCGCCCGCCGCCACCGCCTTCACCGCGATCAAGCTCGCGGACCTCGACGGCTCGGCCGTCACCGGGCTCACCACCGGCTGGGTCTCCGCCCAGGCCTGACCCGAGCTCGCCGAGCTACGCGCGTACGGTCTGATACCGCAGGAACATCACGCCGCTGGCGAACCGGCGGTCCTCGAGGAGTTCGAGGTCGACGCGCACGCCCTCGGGGAAGAACGGCTTGCCGCCGCCGACGATCCCCGGACCGATGAACAGACCGAACTCGTCGACGAGTCCGGCACGGATCGCCGCTCCGGCGAGCGTCGGACCGTCGACCGAGAAGTCGCTGTCGGACTCGGCCTTCCAGCGTTCGACCACCTCCGGGTCGAACGAGCGCTCGAGACGCGTGCGCTCGCTCGACACCTCGGCGAGAGTCGTCGAGAACACCACCTTGTCGGCCGCCTGCCACACGCGTGCGTAGTCGATCCCCACCTGCGGCTGATCGGGTTCGAGATGCGCGGTCTCCCAATAGACCATCGTCTCGTACATGCGCCGCCCATAGAGGTAGGTGCCGACGTCGGCGAACTGCCGGTTGATGAACTCGTGCAGCTCCTCGTCGAGCGCCCAGTCGAACCCGCCGTCCGGTCCGCTGACATACCCGTCGAGCGACGTGATCATGGAGTAGATGAGGCGGCCCATGCGGCGAGGCTACTCCCGCCTCTCCGGGGGTGCGACCCCCCTCCCGGCACGCACACGCGCGTAGCGACCACGACCGTCCGACGCAAGGCGCTAGCCAGCATCCGCACGCCGTCGCACGATGGCCCCATGCCCGCCGTCTCCACCGATCGCCCCCTCGCGTCGTATGCGCCGATCGGCGACGGTCGCACGGTCGCGCTGATCGGCACGGACGGGCGCATCGACTGGCTCCCCCTGCCCGGCCTGACCGACCTTCCCGTGTTCGCGCGCCTTCTCGACGACGAGACCGGCGGATGCGTGGAGCTCCAGCCGACGGCTGCCTTCCGCACCGAGCGCCGGTACGTCCCCGAGACCAACGTGCTCGAGACGACCTTCATCACGGAGTCCGGCACGGTGCGCGTCACCGATGCCCTGGTGTCCGGCGTCGCGGGTCGCCTGCCGTGGGCCGAGCTCGCCCGCCGCATCGATGGCGTCGACGGCGACGTCGCGATGCGGTGGTGCGTCCGCCCGGGATCGTCGCTGCAGACCGCGGCTCCCTGGCTGGAGCGCACGCAGCACGGCGACGTCATCCGCAGCGGGGCCACCGCGCTCGCCGTCGTCGGATTCGACCACGGTCCCGCGCCCACGGAGCCGGAGTCGCTCGCCGGGCCGCTGCAGGAGGGGAGCTTCACGACGTCGCCGGGTTCGCGGCACCTCCTGGCCCTGGCAGCCACGCACGGCGAGCCGCTGCACCTCCCCGATCCGCACAACGTCGACCACGGGATCGATCGCACGGTGCAGAGCTGGCAGCACTGGTCCTCGGTGTTCTCGTATGACGGACCGTGGAGCGCGCAGGTGCAGCGCAACGCGCTCGCACTCAAGCTGCTCATCCACAGCCCGTCCGGAGCGATCGCGGCGGCGGCGACGACCTCGCTTCCCGAGAGCCCGCAGGGAGGGAAGAACTGGGACTACCGGCACGCCTGGATCCGCGACCTCGCGTACACGACCCACGCCCTCGTCCGGTTCGGGCTGCGCGAAGAGACCCATGCCGCGCTCTCGTGGCTGCTGCGCACCATCCGCGATCACGGGTCCGACCTCCACGTCATGTACACGCTCGACGGAGCGCTCGTCCCCGAGCCGCACGAGTACGACGTGGCAGGGTGGCGCGGCATCGGCCCCGTCGTGACGGGGAATCCCGCGGGCGGACAGCTGCAGCTCGGCGTCTACGGCGACCTGATGGCCATCTGCCGCACGTACGTCGACGCGGGCAATGTGCTCGATGTGGAGACCGCCCGGCTGCTGGCCGGCGTCGCCGACCGCACCTGCGACGTCTGGCGCAATCCCGATTCCGGGATGTGGGAGCTGCCGGACGAACATCACTACACCTCGTCGAAGATGGGGTGCTGGAAGGCGCTCGAAGATGCCATCGCGCTGGCCGAGACGGGCGCGATCCCCGGCAGCGCCGATCGGTGGCGCGCAGAGCGCGACCGCATCCGCGCGTGGATCGACGAGCACTGCTGGTCGGAGAGCCGGGGCGCGTACGTGCTGCACGCCGGGTCCGATCGGCTCGACGCCTCGGTGCTGCTGCACGCGCCGAGCGGGTTCGATCGCGGCGAGCGCATGTCGGCGACGATCGATGCGCTGAGCGTCGAGCTCGGTGCAGGCGCCCTGATGTACCGCTACAGCGGAGTCGCCGCCGAAGAGAAGACCTTCGTGGCGTGCGCCTTCTGGCGGGTCGAGGCCCTCGCCTGCGTCGGCCGCCACGACGAGGCGCTCGCGCACATGGAGAAGCTCATCGAGCACGCGAACGACGTCGGCATCTACGCCGAGATGATCGATGCCGACGACGGTTCCGCCTGGGGCAACACGCCGCAGGCGCTGAGCCACCTCGCATTCCTAAGCGCCGCGATGACGATCCGTGACATCGTCCCCGCCGAGCTGTTGCAGGGCCGTTGAGGCCCGCACCCCAGACCTGAAAGACCGAACCGAACAACGAGAGGACACACACCATGTCTCGTGACCAGTACACCTTCGTCAACCCCGCCGAGCTCTACTCCGACATCGAGCCCGAGAAGCAGCACATGCCCGAGCCCGGACTCGACGCGGGTCTCGCGCCGACGGCCGACCTCGGCGAGGACAGCTACCGCGGCACCGGCCGCCTGACCGGACGCAAGGCGCTCATCACGGGCGGCGATTCCGGCATCGGAGCGGCCACCGCGATCGCCTTCGCGCGCGAGGGAGCGGATGTGGCGCTCTCGTACCTTCCCGAGGAGGAAGAGGATGCGGCGCGCATCGCCGGCATCCTGCGCGACGCCGGCGCGACCGTCGCCACGATCCCCGGTGACCTGCGCGACCCCGAGTACTGCCGCACCCTGGTCGCCGAGGCGGTCGGCGCTCTGGGCGGCCTCGACATCCTCGTCAACAACGGGGGCAAGCAGGTCTACCAGGAGTCGCTCGCCGACATCACCGACGAGCAGTTCGACGACACCTTCAAGACCAACGTGTATGCGATGTTCTGGATCACGAAGGCGGCTCTCCCCCACCTTCCGGCGGGGTCGGCGATCATCAACACCACGTCGATCCAGGCGTACTCGCCGTCGGACATCCTCGTCGACTACGCCTCGACCAAGGCGACCATCAACGCGTTCACCAAGGGGCTGGCGCAGCAGCTCGCGCCGAAGGGCATCCGCGTGAACGCCGTGGCACCGGGGCCGATCTGGACGCCTCTGCAGCCCAGTGACGGCCAGCCGCAGGAGAAGCTGCCCGAGTTCGGCGAGAACACGCCGCTCGGCCGCATGGGCCAGCCCGCCGAGCTCGCCCCCGCCTACGTGTTCCTCGCCTCCGCCGAGTCGAGCTACGTCGCCGGCGAGACCCTCAATGTGAACGGCGGCATGCCGACACCGTGATCGACGCTTCGCCGCGTCTGCCGCGTCTGCCGCGTGACAGCGGTGCCGGATGTCGGCGGCACCCGTCACCATGAGACGCATGGCGAACGGATACGACGAGGCATTCCTGCCGAGGCCGCTGCCCCTGCCGCGGCCTCGGCAGGAGGTGCGTGAACTGAGCTACCCGCGCTTCACGGTGCTGCTCGACCCGCACCGGCGGCTCGCCGCGGTCACCGGGGTCAACATCGACGGAGCCGCACTGCGCGATCTGCCCCGGTCGGGCGAGTGGCGACTCGACACTCGAGTACCCGACGCCGAGCAGACAGGGCCCGCGGTGTACGCACGCAACGATCTCGACCGCGGACATCTGGTGCGTCGGCGCGACCCGGGCTGGGGCGCCGACGACGAGGCGCGGGATGCGATGGCGGCGACGTTCTTCTACCCGAATGCGGCGCCGCAGGCCGCCGGGTTCAACCAGTCGAAGGATCTCTGGCTCGGTCTCGAGGACCACGTGATCGAGTACGCCGAGGCGACCGACCAGCGCCTCTCGGTGTTCACCGCCCCCGTGCTCGGCGACGCGGATCCGCCGTACCGCGGCATCCGCATTCCGCTGCGCTTCTGGAAGGTCGCCGCGTGGCACGGGCAGGACGGGCTCGCGGCCGCGGGCTTCGTGCTCGACCAGACGGAGCTCGTCGACACGACCGACGGGATTCTCGCAGCGACGCCGTTGGGGGCATTCCGCACCTTCCAGGTACCTATCGCCGAGATCGCCCGCCTGACCGGGATCGATCTCGGCCCGCTCGTCGCCGCGGATGTCCTCGTCCGCCGCACCGGACGGCAGATGCGGTGGAGGCAGCTGTCCTCGACGGCCGACATCACTCTCTCGACCGGTCTCGTGTGAGCGCGAGAACTGGACAAAGGACCCTTGTGCGGGCTCTGATCGCCTGTCACTCTGTGTGAGCAGCCTTGCCGCGCTGCGACGCGGCGGCAGCGGCGCCGCCCCAATGGCGGTGCCAGACGGGGCGCCCTTTCCGCCTCCTCCCCCGCGGTGGGGGCGTCCCGTCCACACTCCTACTCGTGAACCCTGCACGGGATCCCGACGTCGAGGTCGAGGCACGCGCGGGCGGCACGATCAGTTGAAGTCGCCGCCCGGGGCCATGTCGTGGAAGCGCGAGTAGTGGCCCTGGAACGCCACGGTGATCGTCGCGGTCGGGCCGTTACGGTGCTTGGCGACGATCAGGTCGGCCTCGCCCGGGCGCACGTCTTTGTCGTAGACCGAGTCACGGTGAAGCAGGATCACCATGTCGGCGTCCTGCTCGATCGAGCCGGACTCACGCAGGTCGCTGATGGCGGGCTTCTTGTCCTGACGCTGCTCGGGACCACGGTTCAGTTGCGACAGGGCGATGACCGGAACCTGCAGCTCCTTGGCGATGAGCTTGAGGCTTCGGGAGAACTCCGAGACCTCCTGCTGACGCGACTCGACGCGCTTGCCCGAGGTCATCAGCTGCAGGTAGTCGATGATGACCATGCGCAGTCCCTCGCGCTGCTTGAGTCGACGGCACTTGGCGCGGATCTCGACCAGCGTCATGTTCGGGCTGTCGTCGATGTAGAGCGGTGCGTCGTTGATGCGTCCGCGCGTCGCCGCGACCGTGGTCCAGTCGCGGGGGTCGAGGTTTCCCTTGCGCATGTTCTGCAGCGGGATCTGGCCCTCGGCGCTGAGCAGACGCATCGCGATCTCGCTCTTGCCCATCTCGAGCGAGAAGAACACGGAGGGCAGGTTGTGACCGATGGATGCAGCGCGCGCGAAGTCGAGCGCGAGCGTCGACTTACCCATGGCGGGTCGCGCGGCGACGACGATCATCTGCCCGCCGTGCAGGCCGTTGGTGAGCTCGTCGAGCTCCTTGAACCCGGTCGGGACACCCGTCATCGATCCGTCGCGGCCGCTGGCGGCCTCGATCTCCTCGAGCGCCGCGTCGACCGCGATCTGCAGCGGGACGTAGTCTTCGGCGGTCTCCGACCCGGTGATCGAGTAGATCTCCGCCTGCGCGTTGTTGACGAGGTCGGTCGCGTCTCCCTGACCGTCGTAGCCGAGCTGCACGATGCGGGTGCCCGCGTCGACCAGGCGGCGCAGGATCGCGCGCTCCGAGACGATACCCGCGTAGTACCCGGCGTTGGCCGCGGTGGGGACGATCGAGGTGAGCGTGTGCAGGTAGTCGGCGCCGCCCGCGCGGCTGAGCTCACCCGTCTTGATGAGCTCGTCGGTGACGGCGACGACGTCGGTCGGCTCTCCGTGCGAGTACAGCGAGAGGATCGCCTCGAAGATGAGCTCGTGCTTGGGGATGTAGAAGTCGGCGCCCCGGAGGGTCTCGATCACATCGGCGACCGCGTCCTTCGAGAGCAGCATGCCGCCGAGCGCGCTCTGCTCCGCGAGAAGGTCATGCGGAGGGGTCCGCTCGGGCGGACGCTTGCCACCGAGACGGTCCTCGGAGATGTCAGCGATCGACACAGTGTTCCCTTCGATGCGACGAGCGTGGTGAGCGGGGCGCAGCCCGGATGTCGTGCTGCGCTGTCGCGGCCTTTCGAAGCCGTCTGCACAGCGAACCAGCAGCCACCGACATCGGGTCGCTCGACCACGCTACGAGCGGCGATTTTCGGTCGCAACACAGGCTGTGGATAACTCTGTGGAAAGCGTGCGGAGAAATCCGGAGTGTCTGTGTACAACCGCTGTGGATAACCCGGTGGACTACGTGGATTTGACGACCATTTTGCTCATCTGAACAGGTATTTCATGTTTCCCCAACCTGTGGATGAGAACGTGGTTCAACTGGACATTGAAGGTTTGTCCATCGACTGGGGGGATGTGTAGAACCTGGGGAAAGTCAAGCCGGATCTTCGCCGGGCGCGTCACACGCGGCAACGATCCGGAACACGCGGTCGCGACCAGCCGATTTGGTCATCAGGGGTATGGACATGAGAGATATCTCGGAGTATCGTCGCCGCTCATCGATGCCTCGCTTTCAGGAAGGAATCCACCCCCCTGCCCCGCGGTCAGCGGCTGTCTAGACTGCTGCGGGGAGGTCGCACATGCACGATTCTCGCCGCCTGCGGTGGGCGGTCAACGGCGCGCGCACGTTCATCGTCCCCACGGATGCCGTCGCCGCATCCCTCGCCGAGATCGACCGCACGGTGCGGGCCGCGCACTTCCGTCCGCGCGTCGCAGCCCCCACGGCGCACGCGGCGCGCGTCTATCGGCGAGGCTCGGTCATCGGCGACATCCTGATCGGCGGGAGCGGCCTGTCGGCGATCACGAGCAGGATCGGCCCGCTCTCCGCGAAGGGCATCGCCGTGGTCTCTGTCGTCGAGCACGGCGCCCACGCGCGGATGATCGTCTCGCTGGTGGCCGGGACGCACGTGGGCGCCGACTTCGTCGATGCGGTCGAGGACGCGGTGCACACCCTGGTGGCCCGCGGAGTGCCCGTGGAGGACGAGGGCTGGTCTCGGGCGGTCGATGTCGATCCGTCACTGCCCGCGCATCCCCATCGCGCCGCGGAGCTCGGACTCCTCTGAGCATCCGACGACTCGGGCCTCGAACGCAGAACACCCCCTGTCCCGAAGGACAGGGGGTGTTTCGCGCATCTCGACGGGCTCAGTGGCCCATCGACCGCAGGGTCACTTGGAGGCGACGACCTGCAGGGAGATGACAGCGGTCACGTCGTCGTGCAGACGAACCGTGGCCTCGTGCTCACCGGTCGACTTGATCGTCGAGCCGATGTGCACCTTGCGCTTGTCGATCGAGCCGAGACCGGCAGCCGCGACAGCGTCGGCGACATCGGCGGTCTTGACCGATCCGAAGAGACGACCCTCGGCGCCGGCCTTGACGGTCAGGCGCACCTTGGTGCCTTCGATGGTGTTCTTCAGGGCCACGGCCTCGTCGCGGTCGTGGATCGCACGCGCCTGACGAGCAGCCTGGATCGAAGCGACCTGCTTTTCGCCACCGCGGGTCCACGCCGTAGCGAAGCCCTGGGGGATGAGGTAGTTACGGGCGTACCCGTTCTTGACCTCGACCACGTCACCGGCACTTCCGAGCCCGGCGACCTCGTTCGTGAGAATCAGCTTTGCCATATCCGTACCCCTCAGCGGCCAGCGCCGGCGTAGGGCAGGAGAGCCATCTCGCGAGCGTTCTTGATCGCGCGAGCGATCAGACGCTGCTCCTGCACGGAGACACCGGTGATACGACGGGCGCGGATCTTCCCACGCTCCGAGATGAACTTGCGAAGGGTCGCGACATCCTTGTAATCGATGAGACCGACCCGGATCGACTTCGCGGGAGCGGCGTTCTTCGCGCCCTTCCGCGGCTTGCGGCGGTCGCCGCTCGACTTTCCAGCCATTGTTTTTCCTTAGTTGTGAGACGGACCGCTGAGTCTTTCGACGGACTCAGAGACCCGATCCAGAAGAGTGATCAGAAGGGGGTGTCGTCGCCGAAGCTGCCCGGAGTGCTCCAGGCATCGGCGCTGGTCGACGAGCCGGGGGTTGACCACGGCTCCTCCGACACCTGCTGCTGCTGCGCGGGGCGCGACTGTCCGCCGCCGCCACCGCCACCGTTCGACGCCGCGCGGGTGACCTGTGCCGTCGCGTACCGAAGCGAGGGGCCGATCTCGTCGACCTCCAGCTCGATCGCGGTGCGCTGGTTGCCCTCGCGGTCCTGGTAGGAGCGCTGACGCAGACGGCCCTGCGCCATGACGCGCATACCCTTGGTCAGCGAACCCGCCACGTGCTCGGCGAACTCACGCCAGACCGACGCACGGAGGAACAGCGCTTCGCCGTCCTTCCACTCGTTGGCGGCGCGGTCGAAGTTCCG
>Ga0308156_1003036_pt1 | contig 13490 bp, 7 predicted proteins | sample PhyAR2_FD_201041 | JGI IMG/M metagenome (GOLD analysis project Ga0308156, IMG submission 201041) | Phyllosphere microbial communities from UC Gill Tract Community Farm, Albany, California, United States - DLSL A.R2 | ecosystem: Host-associated > Plants > Phyllosphere > Unclassified | place: USA... | reverse complement strand
GCCGACCATTGAGGGCCTGGTGAAAAGCCTGTGCCACGGCTTGCCCAGCATGGGGCTGTTCAGCGATGAGGGCGGGCAGTTTTTGGGCGGCAGCACCATGAGCAAGGACAACATGATCAAGGCGATCACTCACTTGTCGACGCTGTGGGACGGTAGCCCGATTGATCGGTCGCGCGCGATGACTGGAGAAAGTCTGCGTGCCTATGATCGCCGCCTCAGCATGCACTTGATGCTTCAACCCCGCCTGGCCGACCGCCTACTTCAAGACGCTGATATAAAAGACCAGGGCATCCTAGGGCGCTGCTTGATCAGTTGGCCCGAGCGTCTGGTTGGACAACGGCTGTATAAAGCCATCGACCTGACCCGAGATCCAAAGGTGCACCTGTACCAGCAGCGCATTGCCGCGCTGATGCAGAAGCCTTGGTCACGCCATAAAGACGGCGGCCTCAACCCTGCGGCCCTGGAGTTGAGCCCCCGCGCCCGTGAGGCCTGGATTGCCATTCACGACACCATTGAATGCGAGTCTGGGGAATTCGGCGAGCTGGTCAACGTGCAAGCTGCTGCGGGCAAAGCCGCCGCGAACGTTCTACGCATGGCTGGCGTGATGGCGGTGGTTGAAGAAACGACTGTATTGGAATACATGCACATTCAGCGCGCCTCTACGCTGATGGATTACTACCTGGCCGAAAACCAACGACTGACTGAACAGGAGCCTCTGAATAAGCTTCGCGCAGAGGCCGACTGCCTGCTGCGCTGGTTGATAAAGAAGAACTGGCCACCGTTTCGCCTCCGCGACATCACACGCAACGGCCCTCGCTTTGCCCGTAAAAGCACGCGGCACACCTTCGAGTTATTGCTGCAGCTGGTTGCCCATAACTGGCTGGACAATGACGGGGACATATTCGAGGTGCGCCATGTTCCGACTCAATGACGCCGTGCGCCGCTATCGAGCGCAACATCGCTCGCCGACCGAGTTACGGTGTGTCGCCGCCACTGCCACCACTTTGTCGCCACGTGCCTATCCAGATGCGGCGGGGGTTGTCGCCAGTGTCGCCGCTGTCGCCGCTGTCTCCGCTCCAACACTTGAGTCAACCGACCTCGCTCGGCTCATCGAGCGGTTGCAAGAAGAAGGGGCTTTGCTGCAACGCAGCGAAAATGCCCTCCTCATCCGCCCAGCACACTGGGGACAGTTGGACACCATCGGCCCCCACTGGAAAGCCCTGCTGCTGCTCCTACAAACCAACGATCAAGGTGAAGACAGTGGCGCTGGTCGGTCGGCGTGACGGTCGCAACTTTGGTTATGGCCGGCAACTGAGCTATGCCGGCCGGCAGGCTCTGGAAGATCTGTTTGTAGGCGGCCACTTCGCCACAGTCAAAGCGCATAGCGATCGGTGGCAAGCCTTCGTACGCTGGTGCCGATCAGTGGATGGCCCTGGCTACAACGATGCACGCCAGATTGATCGACAGACGCTGGAGGACTACGTCGCATACCTGCGTCAGCAGATCCTGCAAGGCGAACTGTGCATCGCCACCGCGCAAAACCGCCTGAGCAGCGTTAACCGCACCCTAGCTGCGCTGCGCGGTGATCAGGCTATGAAAATCGGCAGTCCAAGTCAGGCATTGGGAATGCAGCGCTCAACTGTGCGCACCTCTGCGCCAAATGGCCAGGATCGTCAATCGCTCAAGAGGCTAATGGAGGCCCTTACAGTGAAGCAACATGAGCGGGTAGCCGCCATTGCATTGCTGGCTAGGACAACCGGAATGCGACTGCGCGAAGCGATCCTGGCTGACCTGACACGCTTGCAACGCGAAGCCGAGCATTTTGGTCGTATCAATATCCAAGACGGCACCAAAGGCGGTCGATCAGGGGCGTCGGCTCCGCGATGGATTACAGCCGACAAAGATGTCAAAGAGGCACTTCTTTTTTCTAGAGATGCGTCGCCGACGGGAAGCCGTAACTTACTGGCCCCGTATGAAAGCTACGCTACGTTTTTGCAAAAGACTGTGTACCCCACCCGAAAAACGCTGCAAGAGCACGGTGTCAATGGCTTCCATGAGTTACGAGCAGCTTACGCCTGCGACCGCTACCAACAACTCACTGGCCATTCAGCCCCGGTCAATGGTGGCCAATGCTACCGCATTGATCGTAGACTAGATCGCCGAGCGCGTGAGCAAATCAGTCTGGAGCTCGGACATAACCGCATAGATGTGGTATCCGCTTACATCGGAGGCAGACGGTGAGCAGGCGTTTCGACATGGAGTTGTTCCTTGTTGGCGTGCTAAGAGGATCAAAGGCCACACAGCACCGCCACCTACGACAAGCCCAAAACATGCAAGCTGCCATTCAGCAGCGATGGAACAGGGATAATCCCTGGACGTGGCAAGCAAAGCACGTGCGCTGGTTTTTTGCTCAGCATCTAAAAAACCGCTCCAGCGCCACCCGCTATTACTACAAACTGACTGCGATTTTGATCTGGAGAAGATTAGAGAATGACCTCAAACCGGGCCTCATTAAAATTATCCCCTGAAATGCTGCCGTTGCCAGCATTGAGTCCCGTCTTTCTCTCTGCGAGCGCAGGAAGTCTATCTCAAAACCTATCCATTGCAGATTTAATATTCAGATGGCTCGAAAAGCACCTTGTGCAAGTAGAATGTTTGCGTCCCCTATAAGTATTTCGCACCACTGACAACGCAGCTTTCGAACCCAAGTTGAAATATCAGACCCACAAAAGCCACCTAGAATAACAACCTAGAAGAAACCTACATTGAACACAGCAAACAACCACTTACCCACTACTTCTCCGGAGCCCTCAATGCAGCTACTTGAAGAAATAGAGGACGTTATAAAGAAACACCCTCTTACCCCCTCTGAGATCACAGAAGAAATAAATTACAAGCGTAGCAGAAAGCACTCAGTACTCGACATAATTGAAACAGTCAAAAGAAACCAAGAAACGTTCCAAGAAATCAACGGAAAAATAGTATCTATTTCCGAGCACAAATGGAAAGAACTGATAAGGGCGCACTGGTATCTATTAAGTACACTCCAGGCAATCTATAAAAGCCATGAGCTCAACTTCCTTATAGCGGCACTATTCTATTACAAAAGACTAGTAGACATGCACAAGGAAGATTGCACACATAACAACACAGCCAACCCCGGTAATTACAACTGGAATTCAAGCTCAAGCCGTCCCCTTTCAGCTTGGCTCGACTCAATCCAGGCTGCAAGACATCAAAAGGAATATGACTTAAATCTCTTTAATGACTTTTATAGTCTCCTCAGCAAGTGCCCACCAGAGAGATCAGATGACATTATAAATATGATGCAGAAAGTAGACACATTACTTTTCAGCAAAAATGAATTCAGCACTGCATTCGAATACATACTCGAAACACGTACACCTTCGACACAAAAGAACTATATCACAGGTACATCACCACAAGTTTCCGAGCTGATGGCCAAACTTTTAAACCCTAAGACTGGAGTTGTTTACGATCCAGTGTGCGGCATAGGAAGCTTACTCGGCCATGTATCGAGGATATCAGATTCACATCACCACATAAAAGGCAGCGAAATTCAGATCAGCAATGCACAGATTGCATTAATGAATCTCGAGATGCATGGCATTACAAGCTACGAAATAACTTTAGAAAACTGCTTAGATGAGATACATGATGGCAACTACTACAACTACATCATCGGTGATCTCCCGCTAAACGGCTATGCCAGCCATAGGTCTCCTTGGAAAGAAAAGGGATTCATCCCTTTACTCGAGTTTGTAATCTCAAAGCTTTCAGAGCAAGGCAAAGCAGTACTGACAGTTTCAGATAGCTTTTTGGTATCCCAAGGAAAAGAACAAAACTATAGAGAGTACCTTTTACAAAATGACCTCATAGAAAGCATCATTAGCTTGCCAGCAGGCAGCCTAAAACCATATACAAATGGGAAGTCTTCAATTCTCATCCTCAACAAAACAAAGCCATCTTTTTTAATCAACAGAATAAAATTTATAACCGCTGAGAACTTAGCACCAGCGTCACAAATCCCGATTCTCGACATATCTAACATCCTTGAACAGTACCAAGAAAAAAGCACAGACTCTCTCAACTCACAAATAGTTAGCATTGACGAAGCAGCCTCTCAAAAAAGCTTAAGCGCATCCTATTACACCGAAGAATTCAAGGAAGCTGGGAAATTATTAAAGGGCGGGAAGGCCAGAAAACTTGGCGAGCTTGTTGAAATAATATCTGGCACCACAACTAGAGATAATCAAGCGCTCTCCGAAGACATCCCACTCATTAAAATTGAGAGCCTCGAAAAAGATATTTTGGACATGCGCCTTTCTTCAGAAAAGTCCAATTCATACATAGCCAGAACCAAACAATCAGAAAAATCCCTAATCAAGGAAGAGTCATTACTTATAGCTCGAATTGGTGACAATCTAAAGCCTACAATATTTAAGCCCTCAAAAGCCACTCCCGAAGTCATAACACACAACGGGGTACTTACCCTACGTCCTTTCCCAAAATCATCTCTTGATATCGAGTACCTCTACTACCAACTTTACTCCCCACTAATACAGAAGCAAGTTGAGCAAAGGCGCATTGGCACAGTGATGCCTTTCATCAGTAAACGACTACTGTCAGAAATCATCATTCCAATGATGCCGCTGGACTCCCAAAGAGAATTCATCGCGACACAAAAATCGAACCTGATATCGGCAGAGAAAGAAAGAGTAACTCAAAGACTACGAGCAATCGGCTTTGAAGAGGAAAACCTCCAGAAGGAGAACGAGCTAATAAGCACGCTAGTCCACGAGCTGCGCCCGAAGCTAGTCAAAATCAACTCCTTATCCAACAAGCTTATTCGAATTATTGAAAAGCATAAAATCTCATCACTTGCTCAATATGACGAAGAGGAGCTAGGATTAGACGATGACCTTATGGGGCTACTTGAAAAACCTGAAAACTTTAACATCGGAACAGTATCCCAAAAAATAGCCATAAACTCCAAAGAGCTGAATGACACACTGTCTCTTGTTAAAGAAATTATGACCCTAAACTTGAAGCCTTCAGAATTCATAAAAACAAAACTATTAAGCTTTTTGAGCGAGCACCTTCGCGACAAGACAATTGAACGCCCTCACAAGTACAAAATAGAAGTCAAGGGACACGAAATTGAGGCCAAAATACATCAGGCTTCAATACTGCAAGTAATAGACCAACTGGTAGCAAACGCTGAGCACCACGCATTTCCATCTCCATCCAGCAAAGACAGGATAACCTTTAACGTAAAAGAAGATAAAGAAAGAAAAATTGCGATCATAGAATACAGCAACAATGGCAAGCCATTTACACTGACAAAATCAGATTACATTCAGTTTTTCACCAAGAGCAAAACAAGCAATGGTTCCGGGATCGGCGGAAACTATATATACAGGATAATTCGAGCTCATGATGGAGACATTGAAATAGACGAAAATAAAGTCAAAGGCTTTTCTATGAAAATCGAAATCCCCATTAAGGACGAGCGATAAATGAACAACATCCTCTTGATTGACGATGATGAAAATTTTAAAGACACATTCCAAATCGAAGCCCAGAACAATAACCTTCGATTGATATATAAAAAAAGCCTTGAAGGCTTACAGGAAGTAATGCCAAAACATCACGCCTCAATATCCGCAGTAGTTCTTGATATAAAATGCTTAATTTCCGACAGCCAGGCAATTGAGAATGAGAACTTTATTGGCACAGCGCTAAAATACCTTGATACTAATTTCCCGAACTTCCCTAGAATCGTGCTTACTGGCGACGATGACGCCTTCAATAATTTTAAGCGCTTTGCAGAAGAAAAGAATATTTACCAAAAGACTCCAGAGGGTCTAAGCGAAGCCATCGCGAAATTGAAATTTTACTGCGATAACTCTGAACTTATAAAAATAACCATTGCACACAACGAAGTGTTCTCGACTCTTAGAAACTATGGCTACAACCAAAGCGCTGAGTCAACTCTTGTAGAAATTCTCAAAAATGAAAATGAGACCAGCTTCCCTCGCTTTGGCGGTATATTTCGAGACATCAGATCGCTTCAGGAGACCATCTACAAAACGATCAACATGCACAACAAGCCCGTCGTTCCAGATAGTTTGATAAGACCTAATGGAATGCTAGATTTCAACAAACTCATGAAACACCTTAACGGATATCCGTCTAACTTCACTCCTACAAAGACGGAATATCATAATTCTGCAATATACAACCTAACAAATTCTCTTTATTGGGTGTGCGGAAAATACATCCATGCGGACCCCACTGAGAAATACTACATCAGCAATTACACCCTAAGATCTTCAATATTTAGCCTGCTTGAACTTATATACTGGTCAAAGCTTTACCTACCTAAAAGCAAGTAGACCTGACCAAGCCATTAACGGTACAAATAAATCAACCCAAGTCAACATAAATCCCCACTATTCAATTACTCAACAGGCTCAACAGAATTCCCTACAGCACTTCGCAAGCAGCCCCAGCGGCTGCTTGCACGCTTAAACTTAATCAGCTATGTGAGCGCTAAAAAATCGGGCTCGCCAGATTAAAAAGATCTTTCCCTGCATCCTTCTTTAGCAGCTCGTACACCACCGCCAGGAATACATCTCGCGTCGATTCATCGCTAAGGAGCTTGGTCGCCATGCTAGTGTGACTACTCATGGCGGCGGCAATGGCAGACACGGCTTTTGAAGGCAGGTCGGCCTTCATGGCCTGTTCCATGGTGTTGTTCTGCACTTGGGCCATCACTACATTGTCAGCGCGAAGCTTCTCGGAAACGTGTAGAGCGAAGGCCACTTGGTCAGTATCGGTTATATCCTTGCCGAAAGCGTTATTGAGCTTCTCGATCAATTCAGCTAGGTATGTTTTCTCCCGGTCACGGGCGTCACGCAAGCCATTATCGGTCATACCATAGAGGCCAGGCATTTCAGCCTGCACGGTGACGCCATCGAGGTTGCTGCCCTTCTTGATCTTATAGTGGCTGAGTTTAAGGTCACCCAAATCCACCTGGTCAGCGGTGATGCCCTTGAGCCTTTTACGCAGCAGGCGTGCATAGCTGGCAAAGGCCTCCAGGCTTGGGTCTCCGAAATCGAGCAACTGGGCTATGTACTCATAGCTGCGCACGAACTTGGTCAGGCTCTCACTGAAGATCATCAGCTCGTCGCGTGCCTTGCAATACTCCGAACGCTGCACATCGGCATATTCCATGTCCTTGTCGCTACCTTCGTCATAGGCCTTCTCCCAGGCTTTTTCCCACTGGTCGATGGCATCGTTGAGCGTCTTCAACTTTCCGTTGAAGCGGTCGGTAGCTGACTGAGTAAGCGAGAACAGCTTCTGGTGCGTCACCTTCGGATCGACGATGGCGTCACCGAAAGCCTCCACCTCAGCTTGCTCATAGATGAACATGCCATCCAATCGCTGCTTGATGTCATAGACGATGTTCGGATCCTGGATGTCCGCCACCTGAGCATCGCGATAGAAGGTCTTGAATGACGCCAGTATTTCGTCGGCCTTGTTAGCGAAGTCGATGACGAAGGTCTTGTCCTTCCCAGGGAAGGTACGGTTCAGACGCGAGAGGGTCTGCACGGCCTCCACACCGGATATTTTTTTGTCCAGGTACATGGCAACCAGCTTGGGCTGGTCGAAGCCGGTCTGATACTTGTTGGCGACGATCATCACCCGGTAGTCCGGAGTGTCGAACACCTTGCGCATATCGCGGCCATGCAGGCCGGGGTTCAGGTTGGTTTCACTGAATTGGTGATCCTTGGGCAGGCTGGCCGCTTCCACGTCCGTATTAGGCACCTCACCTGAGAAGGCCACCATCGCCAGCACGTTGTCATAGCCCTTGCGCTTGCAGTAATCCTCCAGCGCCAGGTGGTACTTCACCGCAGCAGCACGCGAGCTGGTCACCACCATGGCCTTGGCCTGGCCACCGAGCAGGTGCGCGACGTTCTTGCGGAAGTGCTCGACGATCAGCTCGACCTTCTGTCCCACATTCACCGGGTTGAGCGACAGCCACTTGGCCAGTTTGCGCCCGGCGCTCTTTTCGTCCACGCGCTTGTCATCGACCATCTCGCTGCCAATTTTGAATGCCACCTCGTAGCTGGTGTAGTTCTTCAGCACATCGAGGATGAAGCCTTCGTCGATCGCCTGCTGCATCGTGTAGAGGTGGAACGGTGCCGGCGGGTTGTCGGTGCTGACGGACTGCGCCGGATTGCGCGGGCGACCGAACAGGCTCAGCGTCGAATGCTTGGGCGTGGCGGTGAAGGCGAAGTAGCTGGCATTGCCTGGACGCGAGCGCGAGCTCTGCCAGACGGACAACCGCTCCGCCTTGGAGAGTTTTTCCCACTCCGCCTCGCTCTGCCCGGTCAGTACATAACGCAGGTCATCCGCCGTACTGCCCCCGGTGGAGCTGTGCGCCTCGTCGATGATGATGGCAAAACGACGATTACGCAGGCTCTGCTCGCCGAGGATGGCCTTCTGCGCATAGGGGAACGTCTGTAGGGTACAAACGATAATTGGCACACCATCGAGCATGGCCTTGGCCAACTGCTGGCTCTTGGGCAGATTCGACTGTTGGCGGTCGATGGCGCATACCACGCCAGCTTGGTGCTCGATCTGTTGGATGGCATCCTGTAACTGCTGGTCAAGCACCTGGCGGTCGGTTACCACGATCACGCTGTGGAAATACGGTTCACCGTCCGGACGGCGCACACGAATCAGCGAATGCGCGGTCCAAGCGATGGTATTGGTCTTGCCCGAGCCGGCGCTGTGCTGGATCAGATACGGTTGCCCTGCCCCTTCTACCCGCACCGCGTCGATCATCCTGGTCACACCCTCCCACTGATGGAAGCGCGGGAAGATCAGGCCTTCCTTGAAGTAGGTTTTGCCGTTGACGTCTTGGACTTCCTTACGCTCCTGCAGCACGAAGCGATGGAAGATATGCAGCCAGTTGTTCTTCTGCAGCACGCGCTCCCAGAAGTAGCTCACCGGGTATCTACCATTTTCCCCCGGTGGGTTGCCGGCAGCGCCATCGTTGCCCCGGTTGAATGGCAAGAAGAAGGTCGAATCCCCGGCCAGCCTCGTGGCCATGCGTATGTCGCTATCGCTCATGGCGAAATGCACCACCGCGCCACGCTTGAAGGTGAGCAGCGGCTCCAGGCCACCGCTCTTGCGCTCAGGACGGCGGTCCATGCAGTACTGCTGCATGGCAGCCTGGACTGACTGGGTGAAGTCGGTCTTTAACTCCACAGTGGCCACCGGGATGCCATTGATAAAGAAGGCCAGATCGATCTCGTCGGTCTTATCCAACGAGTAACGCAGCTGCGGCAATACGCGCAGACGGTTCGCCGCGTAGCGGGCGACCACTGTGTCGTTACGCTCGTCTTCGGGCAGCGCCTGGCTCATGGCTAGGATACCGCCGCCGGCCACGGCAAAGCCGTAGCGCAGCACATTTACGGTGCCGCCTTCGACCTTGTTCTCCAGTTGCCTGACCAGTCGGTCCAGCACCAAATCGCGCGTGCCTACACCATTCATTGCTAGGATCTTAGCCATAGCCTGCGGCTGACTGTCCTCCAGCCAACCCAGCACATCGTCAGGGACTAGCGCCCGCCGTTGGTCATAGTCTGCAGACTTACCCACCAGCCAGCCGGCATTTTCAAGCTGCTCGACGATATGGCGTTCCAGTTCGCACTCGTGGTGGATATGACTCATCGTTTCGTCCTTCAACGTCGCGGCCATCCTTGGGAACGGCCCATCAAATAATGTCTATCGCGCGTATTTACTGATACAGCCGGGGCACACCCACTCACAGTCGCTGTAGATACCGCCAGTCACGTCCGTAAATTGGTGGCACCACCAAAATCAACTCCTGCGGCTGCTTGATCTTATTGATCGAGCGACTCGGTTTCTGGCTTCACATCAATACCGTTCAGTTGGCTGTCCTGCCAGGCGGCATAAGTTTCGCCACTACCCTCGACCAACCAAGCGGTTCGACCACTGGCTGCACGCCCACACACAACCGCTGCTGCGGCACTCGGGCTACTGAAGGCATAGTCGTCCTTAAAAACCAGGTACTCACTTCCGTCACTGACAATCACACCATCACTCACCAACTGCTGGTACAGATTCCGGTAGTTGTGATCCGCAGTTCCTACCCACTGAGCGCGAGCCCGTGCCCCCTTCAGGACGAAGAACTCACCATCGACCTCTTGCGCCAGCGCGCGCTCCTTGCTCTTTGGAAGCTGTAATATAAAACGCGGCGACTGGCTAACCGGTTGCTCGACAAGTGCCATAACAAGCTTGGAGGGTTTGATCAGCTCGCGCAGGAAGTCGAAGCCCAGCACAGGCAGTACGATGCGAATCTGCTCGAGGAAAAACGCCATGTCAGCGCGGTCTGACTCAGGCAGGTTGGTGTAGCTATGCGCTGTGCCATTGCCTACTACACAGCGACCGACTTGACTGGCGATCTGGATAAGCTGGCTCTCCAGATACTTGGCATGGGCCTTGGTCAGGTTCTGGTCCTTGCTGGTGATAAGGCACACTCGCTCCCAGAAATCCTTGCCACCCTGCTCTTGCGGCCGGTTATGTTGCTTCAACCGCTGGGCCACATCATCAGACTCGCCGATATACACCCGGGTCCGTAGGCTGTCGTCCGGGTCGGGACCGACAAGAAAATACACGCCGGTGCGCGCGCATTCATGACGCTGCACCAGCTCGGCCAATTTGGAGCGTGGGCCGGTCAGCACATGGCCGGTCCAGTTCATGATCTCAGCGGTGAGCAGACCATTGGGCGTGCCGTCCACCAGAAACAGACGCAGACTACGACCCTGGCTCATTCCGTCGCTCTCAAATCGATCTGCCCAGTGACCGCAGCCGTGATCAGAGCGGAGCGGCGTTCTTTTAGGAGTTCGATGCTGCGCTCGGTCTTATCAATGACAATCTTGAAACGACCAAGCTGGCCACCCAACGCACTGACGATACCTCGCTGCTCATCAAGTGGTGGACGAGCAATTCGAATAGCCTCGATATCCGGCATATATATGGTCTTGTGGGTCGATCCCATCATCAAGCGGTCAAAATCCGGCTTCATACCCAGCAGTATGTAGTAGAGATACTCGTTAAATAGCTCACTAGTGCATGTCCACACAGCGAAGTCCTGGGAAGTTGCCATGTCGACCGCCATAATACCCGGAAAGCCCACGGAGGCAGTCCGGGACAAGAATACAGAGCCGGCAGGCAACAAACGGGCTGATGAATTCTCCAGGCCTAGCTGACTGACCTTCTCAGAGGTCTCTGATACATACTTTTGCTCACCGCTACGAACCTGCCAGACATCTGCGAGCGTGAACCACGGAACATTGCAGTCAACCCAGTATTCTGGCTTTGAGCGACTGGGTGTATGGCCTGACTCCAACCGGGCTGTATGCCTTAATTGCAAAACACTCCAATGCTCCGGCACCTTTCCCAGCCACTCCACACCGGAGTCTTTCATCCTCACATTATGGTCAAGACCCTTTGTGACGGCACTAATGATCAGCGCCTGGCGCTTTTCGCGCAGCAGTTCGATAAAGCGGGTTTTCTTTTCAATCAGAGCGTCGATACGGACTGTTTCGCGGTTGAGGTGAGCGAGCAGCAGTTCAACCTCAGCTGCAGGCGGCATTGTCACCGGCAGCTCCATAATGTTGCTGGAGGAAATGGAGGCCAGATTGGTGCTCTGCTTGGCACGCCCCATAAAGTAGAACTGAGCAGCCAGTGACCCGGTGAAGGCGTTCAACCACGCCGATGACACGACAGTAGGCCGTACGGCAAAAACATGGTTTTGGTGGATGCATGGGTCGATCTCTCCCAGCCAGACGCTACCACGTCCCAGCTTGTCGAAATCCCCCCCCTCATTCATAAGCACATCGCCGGGCCGTAGGCTGTATCGTGTCAGGTCTTCCCGAGGAATCGCGATAGTGGCCACGTTATCCAGTGACAAGTATCCATCCTGCACGTTGGCAACACGCAGATAGGGAACCTCGATTGTGTCCTTGCCTTCGTTATCCTTGCCCTTAGCCACGCCCGTTTGCACTTTAGCAATGTGCTTGAGTCGCTTGGTCTGCCAGTGCTCCGGTACCCGCCCTAGCCACTCCACCCCAGAGTCCTTATAAGCCGGATAGGACTTGTAATAACTCATGCAGTCACCTCACCCAGCAGCTCAGCTATCTCAGCTTCCACCGCCCTGAGGTCGGCATCGATTTCGGCCAGCGGGCGCGGTGGCTGATAGACGTAGAAGTAACGGTTGAAGTTGATCTCGTAGCCGACAATGCCTACCTGACCGTCCTTCGCATCCATCTTGCCAGTATCAATCCAAGCATCCGGCACATGGGGCAACACTTCGCGGGCGAAGTAATCGTCGATGGATTGACTCAAGGGGACATTTTCGAATTGGCGCAGGTCGGAGTCGGCCTGCAGTTTCCCCTTGTCGTCCAGCACCGGCTGGGCATTGGCATCACGCTCGCCAAAGCAGACCTGCACGGCTTTCAGCGCACCCTTCCCGAGCTTCTTAATTCCAGCTGCCTTGAGGAAAGCCGGCAGGTTGTCGAATTCCCCCTGCACATGAGCAAAAGCATCCACCTGGTCGGCGCCCTTGGTGTTCTGATAGGCAGCGAGCCTGTCCGTGCTAACAGAGAAGCGCAAGCGCAGCGCACGATCCACGGTGATGCGGCGATAACCGAAGTCGGTGGTGGAGATGACCTTGGATTTCGGACCGTCTTCAATCGCGTCATATAATTTGGCGATCTCGGCGATCTGCTCGTCAGCGAGGTACTTGCGCTTGCTACCCAGGCTCTTGCGCATCGGCGAATGCATGCTGCTGGCGTCGATCATCTGCACCTTGTCTTTGCGCAGCGCATCTTTGTGGTTAGACAGCACCCAGATGTAGGTGCCAATACCGGTGTTGTAGAACAGGTCGTTTGGCAGGGAGATGATTGCCTCCAGCCAGTCGTTCTCCAGAATCCAGCGGCGAATCTCCGACTCGCCCGAACCAGCACCACCGTTGAACAGCGGCGAGCCGGAGAGCACGATGCCGATACGGCTGCCGCCCAGTTCAAGCGGTTTTCGCTTGGACAGCAGGTGCATGAGGAACAGCAGCGAACCATCACCCACGCGTGGCAGGCCTGCGCCAAAACGGCCGGCGAAGCCTTGCTGGCTGTGCTCGGCCTGCACCTGCTTCTGGACGTTCTCCCACTTCACGCCGAACGGTGGGTTAGCCAAGCAGTAGTCGAACTGCTCATGCGACAGATGATCGTCGGACAGGGTGTTACCGAGTTTGATGTTACGGGTGTCGTAGCCCTGGATCAGCTTGTCCGCCACGGAGATGGCGTAGGTTTCCGGGTTCAGTTCCTGAGCGTAGGGCACCAGCCGGGCATTGGGGTTCCATTCGTAGACCTGCTCGA
>Ga0308156_1003035_pt1 | contig 13494 bp, 10 predicted proteins | sample PhyAR2_FD_201041 | JGI IMG/M metagenome (GOLD analysis project Ga0308156, IMG submission 201041) | Phyllosphere microbial communities from UC Gill Tract Community Farm, Albany, California, United States - DLSL A.R2 | ecosystem: Host-associated > Plants > Phyllosphere > Unclassified | place: USA... | reverse complement strand
AAGCTCAAGGATAATTGAGTTTGTAAAACAAACATTGCCAAAATAGATGAAATAATAGGGGTGAAATAAGAGGCCACCACAAGCATGGTAATGTTTCCATGAATGATGCCAATGTTCCATGCCGCATAACCAAAGCCAATTGCAGCCGATGCGACTATAAGTGTTATGAACGTCGAAAAATCTATCGAGGGAATAGCAAATTGCCCCGAGAGAAGTAGTTTAAGCCATAGCGTTAGGGCAACAGACACAAAGAAAATAGAGATTGGGTTTTGCCCATTACTCATTTTTTTGGTGAGTACACAGTAAAAAGCCCAAATGATGGCACCTGTAAATGCCAAAATATAGCTCAGTGGGTTGCTATGAAAATTATCGACAATACTATTTAGACTAAAATCACCGCTTCCAGTTTGAATAAAAATAATGCCAGAAATTGAAAAAGTTAAGCCTAAAATAATAAGAAAATTAAACTTTAATTCCTTAAAAATCACGAAAGCCAAAACCGTTAAACTCGGCCACAGATAGTTAACAATACTGACTTCAATCGCTTGTTGAGGGCTTTGAGAATAAGCAATCGCAAATGAAAAACACAGCTCGTAAGCAACGAACAGAACTGTACCCAATATTAAATATTTTTTAGAAATCAGTTTAAAGTCTGGAACTCTGAAAATGGCAAGCAACAGTAGCGCACTGAGAGTATAAATAAGCGTGACACCCATTTCCGGTCCAATGGCGGCACTGACTTGTTTCATCAGACCGACCATAGATGCCCACATGAGAATGGCGCTTAAACCAATCAATGTTGCTAGATTTTTTGACATAAAATTCAGTAAATAAAGTTTGGAAAGTGGTAAAAGATTAAGCCGTATTGGCGAAAGGAATAAAATTTTCAAGATAGGGAATATAGGACAAATTATATAAAATATAAACAATTAAATTTATTGATTGGTTCAATCTGCTATGTTTGTTTAAGCATTCAATTGGGTAAAGAAATTTCGAATAAAACAACATTTTTACGAGGAAAATATGGAAGTCATTAAAACGGTTGGTGTTGTGGGAGCAGGCGTTATAGGTGCAAGTTGGACGGCCTTATTTTTATATAAAGGATTTAAAGTTAAGGTTTACGACCCTTATCCTATCGATGAAGCAATCTTTAAAAAAAGAATATATGAAAATCTAAATGATTTATTAGCTTTAGATGAAAACGCTAAGCACATCCATTCTTTACAAGATGTGTTGCTTAATCTGGAAATTTTTAATCATTTAAAAGATGCGGTTTCAGATGTAGATTTTATTCAAGAAAATGCTCCAGAGCGTTTAGATTTAAAACAAAAGCTATATCAAGAAATCACGTCATATTGCCCTGAATACACTATTATTGCTTCAAGTTCGTCGGGCTTAAAAGTGTCTGATTTTCAAAAAGAAACTCAACATCCTGAACGTATTTTATTAGGTCATCCGTTTAATCCTCCTCATCTTTTGCCTTTGGTTGAAATTGTTGGAGGAAATTTGACTGATCCACAAATTTTAAAACAGGCTTCTGAGTTTTATAAACAGCTAGGTAAGAACCCAATCATTTTAAATAAAGAAGTTAAAGGACATGTGGCAAACCGCTTGCAGGCTGCGCTATGGCGAGAAGCTTTTTCATTGGTTGAACAAGGCGTGTGCTCTGCCGAAGATGTGGATGTCGCGATTACCAGTGGGCCGGGATTAAGATGGGCGCTATTTGGTCCCTATATTAATATGCAACTTGCAAACCAAAAGGGTTTTAAAGAGGCGATTCACCATTTAGGTCCGCCAATGACAGAGTGGTGGAATGACATGCAAGCATTTCAACATTCAGATGAGACAACGGATTTACTCGAAGCCGGAACAAATCAGCTTTTAACCCATTATAAAGATAGAGATTTATATCAAACAAGAGACAAGGGGCTGGTTGATATTTTAAAGCTCAGACAGCAACTTAAGTTAGATTGAGTCAGTTTTTAGGGCAGAGCCAATCATTTTATTATAGAGATGATTGGCTTTTTGCTTGATCAAATAAAAAAGCATCTCTCGCTGAAAATGATTGCTCATTCATTAATTGTTACTCAAATCTCTATCCCGTTGCATTTGAACTATATGCCTTACGTGAAAAATAAGAATCGTTGCAAACGGTAAAGAAAGCCTCTTCATAATCAAATGACATCATAAAAATGAGAGGAATGAAAATGCGCGCTCTTACCTATCACGGTGCCGAAGATGTCCGAGTTGAAACGGTCGCGGACCCTATTATTCAAGAACCAGATGACATTATTTTAAGAGTAACAGCAACCGCAATATGTGGTTCTGACCTACATTTATATCGAGGCAAAATTCCAAAGACCGAGCATGGAGATATCTTTGGTCATGAGTTTATGGGAGTTGTGGAAGAGGTTGGTCCCGCCGTTACCCAAGTGAAAAAGGGCGACCGCGTGATTGTTCCTTTTGTGATTGCTTGTGGCGAATGTTTCTTTTGCCAACTCGACCTGACTGCTGCATGTGAAAAAACCAATACAGGGCGCGGTGCAATTATTAATAAAAAACAAATTCCACCCGGTGCAGCTTTATTTGGCTATAGTCACCTTTACGGCGGTATTCCCGGTGGTCAAGCAGAATATGTGCGTGTGCCAAAAGCCAATAAAGGTCCTTTTAAAGTACCAACTTCATTGTCAGATGAAAAAGTACTTTTCTTGACTGATATTTTGCCGACTGCTTGGCAGGCAGTGACCAATGCCCAAGTCAAACGTGGCTCAACCGTTGCTATTTATGGTGCTGGTCCAGTTGGACTGTTAAGTGCTGCTTGTGCCAAGATGCTCGGTGCAGAAAAAATATTTATGGTCGATCACAATCAATATCGATTGGAATATGCGGCGGCAACATACGGTGCTATTCCAGTGAATTTTGAAGAAATGGATGCTGCTGAATATATTATTCAAAATACAGACAACTACCGTGGTGTAGATGCGGTGATTGATGCGATTGGTTTCGAGGCGAAAGGTAGCGTCATTGAAACTGCGCTAACAACACTCAAACTTGAAGGCTCAAGTGGGGCTGCTCTACGCCAATGTATTGCAGCGGTTCGCCGTGGTGGAGTGGTGAGTGTACCGGGTGTATATGCAGGACCGATTCATGGTTTCTTATTTGGTGATGCTTTTGATAAAGGCTTGACCTTTAAAATGGGGCAGACCCATGTTCATCAATATTTACCACAACTATTAGAACGTATTGAGCGTGGTGAATTAACACCTGAAGCTATCATTACTCACCGAATGAAATTAGAAGATGCCGCAGAGGGATATCGCATTTTTAATAAAAGAGAAGAGGAATGCCGTAAGGTGATTTTGATCCCTTAAAATATGCCTAGTATTTTATTCGGTAGCCCATTTGTCTGAAAAGTCCCTAATGATTTGGGGACTTTCTTATATCGGTTTTAAAGTTACAGCTAATTTAAAAAATGCACTGTTTTTTATGCAGTCATCCATTCTCTACTCTAAATTGCACCCCAATTGCCCAAGTTTAGTATTACTTTTACTCAAAAGAGTAATACTAAACTGGCATGTCATTTGCATAGTTATAAACAATCAAAAGTGATCTAGGGTTCCGATACTTCATGTATGACTGGACCGAGAGTTCACGGTTCCTAGCGAACTACACGGAGGGATAAAAGCCCGGGAGGAAGTCTAAAACTATCCGACAGGAGTAGCTATGAACACTGCAAGTTATCATAACAATCAGGCGATTTGGACCGAACTTTTACCCGGTGGACATCACTGGTCGGGCCGTATTCAAAAGGGAACAATTCTTAGATTTAAATCACTTGGCGCTCATGCAAACGTGTCCGTATTTTGTGTAAATGCTGCCGATGTGCTTGAGCGTTTTAACATGCCCGACAGTTTAAAAGGGCAACATACTGCCTATTTAAAAGCTTCCAATGTGCTCTATTCAGACCTTGGCCGTGTCATGGCTTCAATTGTTCGTGATGATCATGGTTGGAACGACGCACTTTGTGGCCCAAGCCGACCTGAACAAATTCAAAAGCAATTTGGTACTTGTACATTTCAAGATGCCCGCAATAATATGTACCAAAACGGCTTAGACAGTTTACTCATTGAAATGTGTAAATACGGACTTGCAGGCCAAGACCTGAGTGCCGCCGTTAATTTATTTTCTAAAGTTGCGGCAGATGAAAGCGGTGCTTTGTCTTATGTAAATTCAGATAACACCGATCAAACCATTGAGCTGCGTTTTGAAATGGACTGCCTGTTATTTTTATCTGCTGCACCGCATGGCCTAGACACCAGCCAAACCTATCAACCCGCCGATATTCAACTCAGTTTATTTAAAGCCAATTCTCTAACAGACAGCGATATTTGTCGTGATGCGTGTTCGCAAAATCAGCGTGCGTTTCAAAACACAGCCCGCTACTACGCGCTTAGCAATATTTAAATCAGGAGAAGCATCATGACAATTTTACAATCATTTGAAAAAGCAGTTTTAAATGAAGTTTGTCCTGCGGGTGAAGCGTGGATGTGCGAGGTTAAAAAGGGCCAATATTTTCGAATTATTGATCTTGAGGGAAACCAAGCAGTCGATACTTTGTTTATGAGTGCCGAAAATCCAACTGAGCGTTATAGCGCAATGGATACTTTGGCCATCAACCAACACATTTATTTAGAAAAGGGCACCAAGCTCTACAGTAACTTGGGCCGTCCAATTGCGGTTATTCATGATGATAACTGTGGTCGCCATGACACCATTGGCGGTGCCTGCTCATGTGAAAGTAATACAGTTCGTTATGCACATGAAACTTACCCAATGCATAGTTGCCGTAACAATTTTATGTATGCCCTGGCAAAACATCCCATTGCAAAAAAGCATGGATTAAATGTCCGTCACATTGGCCCAAACATTAACTTTTTTATGAATGTGCCTGTTACGCCAGACGGTCAGCTTAAATTTGATGATGGAATTTCAGGACCGGGTAAATATGTAGAAGTTCGGGCAGAAATGGATTTGATCGTTTTAATTTCCAATTGTCCGCAGCTGAACAATCCATGTAATGCCTATAACCCAACCAAAATTCAACTGGTTGTCCGTGAAGCGGAAGGGGTGTAAGCATGTTTAAAAAAGTTCTGATTGCCAACCGTGGTGCAATTGCCTGTCGTGTAATTCGCACCCTAAAAAAACTCGGTATTGCTTCGGTTGCAGTTTATTCGGAAGCCGATCGTGATTCTTTACATGTGACTTTGGCTGATGAAGCTTTCTTGATTGGTCCTGCGCCTGTTCATCAAAGCTATTTAAATATTGAAAAAATCCTAGAGGTTGCTAAACAGTCGGGGGCAGAAGCCATTCATCCCGGTTATGGTTTTTTGTCTGAAAATGCTGAGTTTTGTGATTTGTGTGAAGGCCAAGGCATTGCTTTTATTGGACCAACCTCAAGCCAAATGCTCGATTTTGGTTTAAAACATACTGCACGTGAACTCGCAATTAAAAGCAACGTACCTTTACTTCCGGGTAGTTCACTCCTTGCAGACGAAGCAGAAGCTTTGACCGAAGCGGCCCGTATTGGCTATCCGGTCATGCTTAAAAGTACCGCGGGTGGCGGTGGTATTGGCATGCGTCTGGTCTGGAGCGAAACCGAATTAAAAGATGCCTATCAAACTGTGTCTTATTTAGCGCAGGTCAATTTTAAAGATGCTGGTTTGTACCTAGAGAAATTTGTACAGCATGCACGTCACATTGAAGTACAAATATTTGGGGATGGGCAAGGGCAAATCTTAGCCTTGGGTGAGCGTGATTGTTCAGTGCAACGCCGTAATCAAAAAGTCATTGAAGAAACACCAGCGCCTCACTTAAATGAACAGCAACGTGATTATCTTCAAAAAGTTGCTATTCAGCTAATGCAGTCGGTGAACTATCGCTCGGCAGGCACAGTTGAGTTCGTCATGGACACTGAAACCCAAGAATTTTATTTTTTAGAGGTCAATACGCGTTTACAAGTCGAACATGGTGTGACTGAACAAGTATTTGGTGTCGACTTAGTCGAGTGGATGGTTACATTGGCAAGTGGAGATTGGTCCGCACCGACCGAAAAGTTAGAACCAGCAGGACATTCTATTCAGGTTCGTCTTTATGCCGAAGACCCGATTAAACTGTTCCAACCGAGTGCAGGCTTACTCACTCATGTTAAGTTTGACTCCCAAGCGCGTGTTGAAACATGGGTAGAAACAGGTTCAACAGTGTCGTCTTTTTATGACCCGATGATTGCCAAAATTATTGTGACTGCTGCAACACGGGACCAAGCCATACAGGCAATGAATGCTAGTCTTGCAAATACACAAGTTGCAGGCATCGAAACCAATCTGGAATATTTGCGAAACATTATTGCTTGTGATGTGTTTGCTTTAGGTACTCAAACCACCCGATTTTTAAATACATTTGAATGGAAAACTCAAAAAATTGAGGTGTTGCAAGCTGGTATTCAAACCGCCATTCAAGACGTAACAGGCCGACTAGGTTATTGGGATGTGGGTGTGCCGCCATCAGGTGCGATTGACCCACTCAGTTTAACTGTGGCAAACCAACTGTTAGCCAATGAACCAAATACGGCAGGGCTTGAATGCACCTTACAAGGTCCAACCTTAAAATTTCACTGCGATAGCCAAATCGTGATTGTAGGTGGCGATATGCTATCAACGCTTGATGGTGAACTTGTCCCGATGTGGCAAACCATTAACGTTCAAAAAGGTCAGATTTTAAAATGTGGCATCATTCGTTCAGGCTGCCGTAGTTATATTGGCATTAAAGGCGGTTTTGATGTTCCTGACTATTTAGGGTCACAGGCTACTTTTACTTTGGGTCAGTTTGGTGGGCACGCAGGCCGTAATTTATTAATTGGTGATATGCTGCCGATTACTGAATATTCAGCTCAATCAACCACTGCATTAGCTCAAGCACAAATTCCTAGCTTTACCCAAAACTGGGAAATTGCAGTGATGTATGGTCCACATGGTGCGCCAGATTTTTTCACCAAACAAGATATTGATACGTTCTTTGCTAATGAGTTTGAAATTCACTATAACTCAAGCCGTACAGGCATTCGTTTAATTGGGCCAAAACCTGAGTGGGCACGTGAAGATGGCGGTGAGGCAGGCTTACATCCTTCTAATATTCACGACAACGCTTATGCGATTGGTGCGATTGATTTTACGGGTGATATGCCAATTATTTTGGGTCAGGATGGTCCGAGCTTAGGCGGTTTTGTATGTCCTGCGGTGGTGATTCATTCTGAGCTTTGGAAAATCGGGCAACTTAAAGCAGGCGATAAAGTCAAATTTGTACCTGTAAGTTACACGCAAGCAAAAGCACTCGATCAAAAATATCATCAAAGTTTAATCGCGGTTAATACTACTCTGATCGATTTTAACCCAGCCATTCAAGCGGAACCTGACACTTTAAAAGACGCAGTTTTAGCAACTTTAGAAGGTGAAGCTGACTTACCAAGCGTGACCTATCGACCAGCAGGAAATAGCTATTTGTTGGTGGAATATGGTGAGTTAGTACTCGATCTAAATTTACGTTTTCGTATTCATGCGCTCATGCAATGGGTCAAAGATCAAAACATTCAGGGCATTATTGACCTAACACCGGGCATCCGTTCACTACAAATTCATTTTGATTCGATTCAGCTTGATCAACTTGAGCTTTTACAAAAACTTCAACAAGCAGAAGCCGAGCTACCTGACATTCAAAATATGCAGGTGCCTTCACGGACTGTCTATTTGCCTTTAGCTTGGGAAGATTCACAAACTCAGCTTGCCACCGAACGCTATACACAAATTGTTCGTCCAGATGCACCGTGGTGCCCAGATAACGTCGAGTTTATTCGCCGTATTAATGGTTTAGCTTCAAAGCAAGCGGTTAAAGATGTGGTCTATAGTGCGAACTATTTGGTGATGGGTCTAGGTGATGTGTATTTAGGTGCGCCAGTTGCAACACCACTCGACCCGCGCCAACGTTTAGTCACCACAAAATATAACCCTGCGCGAACTTGGACACCTGAAAATGCTGTTGGGATTGGTGGTGCTTATATGTGTGTATACGGCATGGAAGGGCCGGGTGGCTATCAATTTGTTGGTCGTACTACCCAAATGTGGAGCCGTTACCGTAAAAATGCCGACTTCGAAGAGGGTAAGCCTTGGCTACTGCGCTTTTTTGACCAAGTTAAGTTTTATGAAGTCTCTGAAACAGAACTTCTGCAAATGCGTGAAGACTTTAAGGCTGGGCGTTTGCAACTCCGCATTGAAGATGGTGTGCTCAATTTAAAAGAATACAACGAGTTTTTAAAAAACCATCAAGACAGCATTCAAGCCTTTAAAGACACGCAACAAGCCAATTTTGAGGCTGAACGCCGCCGTTGGCACGAAGCGGGTTTGCAAGAATATATCTCTGAAAGTCTAGATGCTGTTGATGAAGGCGAAACCGTAGTTATTCCTGAAGGGGGCTGTGCAGTTGAGTCGCATATGCCGGGGTCAATCTGGAAAATTGAGTGTGCATCGGGAGATATTGTTGAAGAAGGCGCAACTCTTGCGGTGATTGAGGCAATGAAAATTGAAATTCCAATTATTGCGCCAGAACGAATGAAGGTAGAAACCATTACCATTGAAAAAGGGCAAACCGTAAAAACAGGACAAGTACTCTTTACCTTGGCACCTGTCGCTTAAACCAAAAGAGAGCATCAATATCGATGCTCTCTTTTTATCTTATGCTTCGGTCAAATGCTTTAATACTTTATGGCCATGTTCAACAGCTTTTAATTTAATTTCAGACTCTGCATTGCCTGATAAAGGCGAAACGTCATAAAGCAAGAATGTGTTGCTTAACTGCATTTGCGTATATTGAATTGAATATTGAACCGCTTTTAAAAAGCTATCAGCTAAGTTTTCTCTGTCATTCACCATGTCGGCTTCTTTTTGCCCGACCGTCATACTAATAATGACTTTTTTGTCCTTTAATTTATCGCCCTGAGAGCCGTAAGCAAACTGATAAGTAAAAACTTCATCAAACCATAATTTCAAAATTGCCGGCATATTAAACCAGAACATTGGGTATTGCAGAATGATCGTGTCGTGGCGTAACAAGGCTTCTTGTTCAGCACTTACATCAATTTGATAGTCCGGATAGAGCTGGAAAATATCTCGGACTTCTAGGTCCGGATAGGTTTTGACAAGTTCATTCACAACCGTTTTATTTGCAATTGATTGAGCGTAGTAGGGATGAGCCAAAATAAGTAAAGCCATGAGAGTGCCTTTAAACTATAAAAATAATAGCCACTATAATTTTTATAGTATTTGCGTACAATAACTATCAAAGTTGATAGGTAGCGTTAAAAATGGCAAATACTGAAAATACATGTGAAGTCACGGTAAATGGAAAAACTTATCCATGTCATATCAGTATGGCTATGGACTTGGTGGGTGGAAAATGGAAATGCGTGATTTTGTATTATTTAAAAGATAAGCCGAAACGCTTTAATGAAATCAAGCAACTCATTCCTACAATTACTGAAATGACATTAAGTCTTCAACTCAAGCAATTAGAACAGAGTGGCTTAATATCTAGAACTGTATATGGTGAAAAAGCACCAATTAAAGTGGTCTATGAAATGACAGATTTTGGAAAAACTTTTAGACCAGTTCTAGATTCTTTATATGTATGGGCGCATACGATGATTAATTTATCTGAAGAGTCAAAATCAAAACTCAATTTATTGTGATTTAATTAATATAGAAGACTGGTTTTATTGCTCAAATAAAAAAGCCCCATCCCTGTGCATGGGGCTTTTTTTTGCCCAAAAATCACTCATAAATCTCTACCAAATCCATTAAAACCACACTTAAAAACTGGCACATTTTCTGCATCTCTTATCAGTAATACAAAAACTGAATTTGGTAATACCAAGCTAGAGGTGCGATATGAACGATGTAAAACCCGTGGTTCAACCAAAGCAAACTTTAAAAGCCTTTTTAGTCGAATTGCTCAGCGTACGTGCAGGCGTATATATCAAACAAAACAATTATCCGACTAAAACAAAAGGATAAGACTGTGGCAAAACAAAAATTGGCTCGAATCAGTATTACCGTACCTGAAACGACGCTCAATGCACTCGATCAAAAAATTGTCGAGCAGAACTATGAAAGTCGCTCGCAAGCCATTGTCGACATGATTAATAAACATCTGATTGCAGAGCAGGCGCAGGCCAATGAAGTGATGGTGGGCACATTGACGCTACTTTATGACGCTAGCCAAATGACCCTACGCAATCAGTTGGTTGATTTACAACAACAGTTTTTAACTCAGGTGATTAGTTCACTTCATATTCAGCTCGACCAACAAAAGATATTGCAAGTCATGTTAATGCAGGGCGCGAGTTCTGAACTCAGACAAATTAGCCAGCAATTTATTGTGCTTAAAGGCGTGATCAAAGGGCATTTAGAACTGATGGATGCCGTAATGCCGCCTATACAGCAAAATGACTAAATGAGGAGTAGCGTGTTGAAAAATTTATGGACCATCCAAGATTGGAAAACAGCATATCAAAACGGGCAAATCCATCTTAAAGATCTGATTGCCTATATTGCAGAAATTAAAAATGATGATCATGCATGGATTGAAATTGCATCGAACGAGCAGATTCAATCGCAAATTGATGTTTTAAAAAACCAGAATATTGCTGACCTACCTCTATACGGTGTGCCATTTGCAGTCAAAGACAATATTGATGTCGCTGGCTTTCACACGACTGCTGCCTGTAAAGAGGTTCAATATTTAGCGACACAAGATGCTGCCGTAGTAGCCAAGCTAAAAAAAGCAGGGGCAATTGTGGTTGGTAAAACTAACCTCGATCAGTTTGCAACTGGGCTGGTTGGCGTTCGCTCGCCCTATGGCGCAGTAAAAAATAGCTTTAACCCTGAATATATTAGTGGTGGTTCAAGTTCTGGTTCGTCAGTGGTGGTCGCCAACGGTATTGTGCCTTTTAGTTTGGGGACAGACACGGCGGGGTCAGGCCGTGTTCCCGCAGGTCATAATAATATCGTGGGTCTTAAACCAACAAAGGGCTGGTTTTCTACCACAGGTTTAATTCCTGCCTGTCGAACTATTGATGTCATTTCTATTTTTGCGCCGCATATTGATGATGCTTGGACAGTTGCCAGTTTAATGCAGGGTTACGATGAAACAGATGAATATTCACGAGCACATCCAGCCAATCTACCGACTCAATTTTCTAAAAGAAAAATTGCCATTCCAGCTCAGCTTGAGTTTTATGGCGATCTGGAATCTAAAAAAGCCTTTTTAGTTGCAGTCGAGCGCTTAAAAAAACTGGGCTATGACGTTGAGAGTATTGATTTCAGTGCGTTTAATGAGCTTGCTGCTGCACTGTATAACGATGCTTGGGTAGCGGAAAGAACAGTCGCTGTTGAACGCCTGACAACACGTGAAAAGGCTCATCCAGTCATTGCTCAAATTATTGCACAGGCAGATAAATTCAAGGCAACAGATGCACTTCAAGCAGAATATAACCGCGCCGTATTGGCACGAAAAATTAATGTGGCTTTACAACCTTTTGATGCCTTGATGGTTCCGACAGCCCCAACTATTTATACCATTGCAGAAGTTGAAGCCGACCCATTGACTAAAAATGCGCACATGGGGGCCTATACTAACTTTGTCAATTTTGCTGATCTTTCTGCTTTAGCATTACCAAATGTACTCCGTGAAGACGGCTTACCAAGTGGGGTAACCTTTATTGCACCAGCTTGGCACGATCAGGCACTGGCCAATTTTGCGCAGCTTTGGCAAGCCGAAACATCGTTGAGTTTAGGTAAATCAACTCAACATTATCAAAAAAGTATAAACATCCACTCGAATCATTCAGTACAGCTAGCTGTTGTGGGAGCGCATTTAACAGGCATGCCCCTTAATTTTCAGCTCACTAGCCGCAATGCAACTTTACTTAAGAAAACCCAGACCGCAGAAGCTTATAAACTCTTTGCCTTAAAAAATACCATGCCACCAAAACCTGGCCTGCAATGTGATGCAGCAGGGACATCAATTGAAGTCGAAGTGTGGGATGTTCCTTTAGCAAATTTTGGAGCCATTGTGGCCGAAGTTCCTGCACCACTTGGTATTGGTAACCTGAGATTAAAAGATGGAACATGGGTCAAAGGCTTTATTTGCGAAGCGTATGCCATTCAAGATGCAACCGATATTAGCCATTTTGGAGGTTGGCGAGCTTACATACAGTCACTCAATCAAACCGCTCAAAGTGTTGTTAGTAAAAATGTTGGGGAAGTTTCTATATGATTAAAAAAGCGTTTTTATCCGTATCTATTTTATCGGCAGTTGTATTGGGTGGGTGTGACAATACAGCTAAAGTGCCTGAGGCCAAACAAGACGCTCAGGCGGCTACAAATACAAAACCAATTACTATTGGCTATAGTGATTGGCCGGGTTGGGTGGCTTGGCAAGTGGCTATTGAAAAAGGCTGGTTAAAAGAAGCAGGTCTAAATGTAGAGTTTAAATGGTTTGATTACTCAGCTTCGCTTTCAGCCTTTTCGGCAAATCAGCTCGATGCTGTGTTAGTCACCAATGGCGATAACTTGGTAACAGCATCGGGTGGTACTCAAGGCATGATGATTATGGCAACGGATTATTCTGCGGGTAATGATGTTATTATTGCAAAAGAGGGTATTAACACTATTCAAGATTTAAAAGGAAAATCAATCGGTGTCGAAAAAGGCTTGGTTGATCATCTTTTACTAGCAACAGCTTTAACAGACAATAACATTAAAGCGAATGAGGTAAAGCTAGTAAATTCGGCGACGAACCAATTACCTCAAGTGTTTAATAGTCCCGATATTTCTGCCATTGCCGTTTGGCAACCTGTTGCGGGTCAGGCCTTAAAAGCAGTAGCGGGTTCTAAAATCATCTATAGCTCTAAAGACAAACCGGGTTTAATTTATGACACCCTGACTGTCAACATGAGTCATTTAACTACCCATCAAGATGAATGGAAAAAAGTCATTCAGGTGTGGGACAAAACAGTTAAATATATTAATGACCCTGCAACCCATGCCGATGCAGTTAAAATCATGGCAAACCGATCAGGGGTCGACCCAAAACAATATGAGTTGATGGTTAGCGGTACACATCTATTAGATATCAATGCCAATCAAAAAGTATTTGCTAAATCTCAAGGCTTTGATTCGATTTATGGCTCTACTTATCACGTCAATAAATTTAACGTCGAAAATGGGATTTATAAAACCGAACAAAATGTAGATGGGCTAATTTATCCAACACTCATAGAACAATTCAAATAAGCCAAATAAATAAAAAGCCCAAGTTCAACTTGGGCTTTTTTATGTGTTTCTTATTTTTCTGTACTGACCTGAGTCATACGTGGAATTTTTGGTA
>Ga0308156_1003034_pt1 | contig 13497 bp, 9 predicted proteins | sample PhyAR2_FD_201041 | JGI IMG/M metagenome (GOLD analysis project Ga0308156, IMG submission 201041) | Phyllosphere microbial communities from UC Gill Tract Community Farm, Albany, California, United States - DLSL A.R2 | ecosystem: Host-associated > Plants > Phyllosphere > Unclassified | place: USA... | reverse complement strand
CGCACGAAGCGGCCCGGCTTCAAGACGGCGAACTCGCCGTCGCCATAGTGAAGAAGGGCCTGATCTGCGGCGATTTTGTCCATCAGCGGACGATAGCGGGCGGCGCGCGGTGCGGAAAGGGGCTCATGGCGCCGCGACCGCATCCGTGATCGGGCCGTCCGCGGCTGCGGGTCGGATCGCGCCGGCGGCGGGCGGCTTCGGCTTGCCGCCCATCCGGTCGGTGAACAGGAAGACGAAGGGATTCAGCGAGATCGACAACAGGGCGGCGGCCAGGATCAGGTCATGGGTCTCGCGGCTCATGGCGCCCAGCGACACGCCCAGCGCGGCTAGGATGAAGGAGAACTCGCCGATCTGGGCCAGGGACGCCGCGACGGTGAAGCCGGTCGGGCGATCCAGCTTGAAGGTCTTGGCGATGACCAGGGCCGCGACCGACTTGCCGACGATGACGATGCCCAGAACGCCCAGGACCGCCCACGGCTGGCGCACCACGATCATCGGATCAAACAGCATGCCGACCGAAACGAAGAACAGCACCGCGAAGGCGTCGCGCAGCGGCAGGGACCGCTCGGCCGCATTGTGACCCAGGGGCGAGGCGTTCATCACCAGGCCGGCCAGGAAGGCGCCCAGCGCGAAGGAATGGAACAGGAAATAGGCCAGCCAGGCGATGCCCAGGGCGATGGCGAGGACGCCCAGTGTGAAGAGCTCGCGCGACTTGGTGTGGGCGATGCGGATCAGCAGCCAGGGAATGACCTTGCCGCCGACGACCAGCATGCCGACGACGAACAGCACGACCTTGAGCAGGGTCAGGCCGACGTCTGCACCCAGGGCCGCAAAGTCCGTCTGTGTTCCGGCCGGGACAAGCACCATGGGCAGCATGACCAGGGCGATGACGATGACCAGATCCTCGACGATCAGCCAGCCCACGGCGATGCGGCCGATCTCGCCCTTGACCTGTTTGCGCTCCTCCAGCGCCCGCAGCAGGACGACCGTCGAGGCGACGGACAGGGCGAAGCCCATCAGCAAGGCCTCGACATCGCCCAGGCCCAGCACGAACCGGCCGAGCCCCCAGCCCAGCACGGTGGCGACGCCGATCTGAACGATGGCGCCGGGAATGGCGACCTTTCGGACCTGCATCAGATCCTTGGGCGAGAAGTGCAGGCCGACGCCGAACATCAGCAGGATGACGCCGATCTCGGCCAGTTGCGGCGCCAGTTCGGTGTCGGCGACGAAGCCGCCCGTATAGGGGCCGACGATCACGCCCGCGACCAGATAGCCCACCAGGGGCGACAGTTTCAGCCGATGCGCCAGCATGCCGAACACGAAGGCGAGGACGAAGCCCCCGACCAGGGTGAGAATCAGGCTGTCGGCATGCGGCATCAGGGCTCCTGTCGCGAGCGAAGGTGTGATTTGGGTAGGCTTTGCAGTTGGGGCGCGAGGGGCGGTTTGACAAGATGACGCAGTGTCGCGCGGGACGGAAAACGGCTTCGTCTTCGCGGCGTTCGGCCTGCGAAGTCTGGAGGACTGGGCGGAGCGCCGGGCCTTCGCCCGGAGTTCTGTGTGTGTTGTTACCGTTTCGACGAAGGGTACGACGCTCCGCGCGGAAGGTTGGCCTGCAAGCTCGGGGCGCCGAGCGGTGGCGGTCTTATCGCCTAACCCCATAAGCCTGCGACGGGCGGGTCGGAGCAGCGATCCCCGATCCCCGGTGCGGCCGAGTATCCCCCTCGACCCTGCGACGCGACTGCGGACGCCGGGGCGATTCCCCGACCGATCAGCCCCGGCGCCGCGATGGGATCTCACCATCGCCCCCGTTCCCTCCGCTCTCGCCGCCGCAAGGTCGCAGGCCAGGCGAGCCCTCCATGCGACGAGACGAATGTATTATGGGGCCGTTTGACCCCTTGGATGGGAGACGGGGCAGATATTTCGCCAAGCGATTGAAATCGCAGCAAACGGACCAGCGGCATTGCGATGGCTGAGCATCGTCTCCTCCCCATGTCATGGGGAGGTGGCTCGAAGCGCAGCGGAGAGACGGAGGGGCTCTTCAGCGCAGTCCGGCGCTTAGGCGGCGTCTAGAACCCCTCCACCGCTTCGCGGTCCCCCTCCTCGCCAGGCGGGGAGGAGACGGTGTTGTGGTCAGGCGTGCGTCTGGTCCCAATACCGAACCGCATCGGCGTCGCGGGCCGAGAGGTCGGGGTAGGCGGGGTCGGAGCCGACGTCGGGGACGCGGCGCCAGGAGCGGGCGCATTTCGGGTAGTCGGCGACAGCGACCGTGACCGAGATGGTTTCGCCTTCGACAAGATCGGCGCCCGAGGTGCGGAAGATCTCGGCAGCGTCGAGGCCTTCGAACGGGGCGAAGGCGGAGGCCGGGGCGGTGACGGTCGGCCACGCGTCAAGGGCGCCGCCGATCAGCTTCTCGCGGCGGGCGGCTTCAAGCGATTCATTGACCACTTCGAGAACCGTGTTGATCGCCGCCCAACGCTCGGCCTCGGCCGGATTACGCCATTCGGCCGGAGTGTCGGGGATGACCCGCGCGCAGTTGGAGCCGGCGTCGGGGAAGCGCGTGGTCCAGGCCTCTTCCATCGTGAAGGGCGTCAGCGGGGCCAGCCAGGCGGTCAGGCGCATGAAGACCTCGTCCATCACCGTGCGGGCGGCGCGACGGCGCAAGGCATCGGGGCGGTCGCAGTACAGGGCGTCCTTGCGGATGTCGAAATACAGGGCCGACAGGTCGCCGGCGCAGAACTCCAGCACCGGACGGACGACGTCCTGGAAGCGGTATTCAGCGTAAGCCGCACGGACCTGAGCATCCAACTCGTGCAGTCGGTGCAAGACGAACCGCTCCAGCGGCGGCATCTGGTCCAGCGGCAGGCGTTCGGCCTCGTCGAAATCGGCCAGGGCGCCCAGCAGATAGCGGACGGTATTCCGAAGCTTGCGATAGGCGTCGACCGTCGTCTGCAGGATCTGTTTGCCGATCCGCTGGTCGTCCGAATAGTCGACCAAGGCCACCCACAGACGCAGGATATCGGCGCCGGATTCCTTGATGATGGTCAGGGGGTCGGTCGTATTGCCCTTGGACTTGGACATCTTCTCCCCCTTCTCGTCGAGGGTGAAACCGTGGGTCAGGACCGCCTTGAACGGGGCGCGGCCGCGCGTGCCGCAGCCTTCCAGCAGGGACGACTGGAACCAGCCGCGGTGCTGGTCGGAGCCTTCCAGGTAGAGGTCGGCGGGCCAGTGGGCGGGACGGTCGCCGGTGTAGCCGTTTTCCGGCAGGCGCGGGTCCAGCGTGAAGGCGTGGGTGGAACCGGAGTCGAACCAGACGTCCAGGATGTCCTCGACCTTTTCGTAGCGGGCCGGGTCGTGGGCGCCCAGGAAATCGCTGTCGGGCGCGGTGAACCAGATATCGGCGCCGTGTTCGGCGACGGCCGCGACGATGCGGGCGTCGACCTCGGGGTCATGCAGGGGCTGGCCCGTCTGTTTGTCGATGAACATGGCAAGCGGCGTGCCCCAGGCGCGCTGGCGGCTGACCAGCCAGTCGGGGCGGCCCTCGACCATCGAGCGGATGCGGTTCTTGCCGGCGACGGGGTGGAAGGCGGTGGCGTCGATGGCGTTCAGCGCCGTCTCGCGCAGGGTGTCGCCGCTCTTCAAGGGTTGATCCATGCGGATGAACCACTGCGGTGTGTTGCGGAAGATGATCGGCGCCTTGGAGCGCCAGCTGTGCGGATAGGAGTGCTCCAGCCGCCCGCGCGCCAACAGATTGCCGGCCTCGATCAGCTTCTCCATCACCGCGCCGTTGGCGGGACCGAACTTGCCGGTCTTCTTGCCCTCGGTCTCCAGCACCTTGAGGCCCGCGAACAGCGGGACGCCGGGGTAGTAGGCGCCGTCGGGATCGACGGTGTCGGGCACCTCGTGATGGCCGTGGGCCTTCCAGACCTCGAAGTCGTCGGCGCCGTGGCCGGGCGCGGTGTGGACGAAGCCGGTGCCGGCGTCGTCGGTGACGTGATCGCCGGCCAGCAGGGGCACGGAGAAGCCGTAGCCGCTGTCGAGCGCGGCCAGCGGGTGGGCGGTCTCAAGTCCCGACGGATTGATGTCGTAGACGCGGGTCCAGGCGGTGATCTTGGCGGCCTTGAACACGTCCTCGGCCAGCTTGTCGGCCAGGATCAGGCGGTCGCCGGGCTTGGCCCAGGGCGCGAACTCCAGGCCTTCTTCCATGGCCGTGACCTCATACAGGCCATAGGCGATCTCGGGGCCGTAGCTGATGGCGCGGTTGGCCGGGATGGTCCAGGGCGTGGTGGTCCAGATGACGATAGAGGGCGTGCTGGAGCGGAAGGCCAGCAGGTCGTCGGGATGGTCGTCGGACATGGCCGTGACCGGGAACTTGACCCAGATGGTCGGGCTGACGTGGTCGTGGTACTCGATCTCGGCGTCGGCCAAGGCTGTGCGCTCGACCGGCGACCACATGACGGGCTTGGAGCCGCGATACAGCTGGCCCGAGTTCTTGAACTTGTGGAACTCGGCGACGATGGCCGCCTCGGAGGTGAAGTCCATGGTGGCGTAGCGGTTGGCGAAGTCGCCGACGATGCCCAGCCGGTGGAACTGGTCCTTTTGCAGGTCGATGTATTTGCCGGCGTATTCACGGCAGGCGCGGCGGAACTCGTCCTTGGACACCTCGTCCTTGCGGCGGCCCTTGGCGCGGAACTGCTCCTCGATCTTCCACTCGATCGGCAGGCCGTGGCAGTCCCAGCCGGGGACGTAATCGACATCGTAGCCCAAGAGGAACCGGCTGCGGACCACGAAGTCCTTCAGCGTCTTGTTCAGGGCGTGGCCGATGTGGATGTCGCCGTTGGCGTAGGGCGGGCCGTCGTGAAGGACGTAGAGGGGGGCGTTCTGCTTCTGACGCTCGGCGCGCAGGGTGCCGTAAAGGTCGCCCCACTGTTCCAGGATGACCGGCTCCTTCTGAGGCAGGCCGCCGCGCATGGGGAATGGCGTCTCGGGCAGGAAGACAGTGTCGCGATAGTCGCGGGCGGTGGATTCAGAGGTGTTTTCGGGGGCGTCGGCCATGGGTCGTCTCGGCGTCTTGAAAATTAGGTCGCTGTCTTCGTTCGCCCGATCATCAGGGCGGTCTTCCCGGCGTGCACGAGGCCATCAGGCCCAGGAGCGCTACGCCGGGCGGCTAATCGAAATCAGGCGAATGGAGACGCGGACGGTCATTGTGCGGGCGGTCTAGCAGACGGATGCGGCATTGCGCCATCCCGAAGCGCAGGCCTCATCAACGGAAACGAAAGGCTTTTGCGGTTTTGTGACGGGAGGATCGGCCGGAATCTTGTTCGGCCGACACGATATTCGCTTGGGAGTTCCCGCCGATGCGGCTGCGGATCACGAAATGGATGCTGGGCCTGGCGGCCGGTCTCGCCATCTCGGCGGGCGCCGGAGCCGCGCTGGCGCAATGCACGTCCGGCTGTCAGCCGCCGCCCTGCACCTCGTGCCAGCCGCCGCCGCCGCCCGAGCCGCCGCCCTGCAACGGCGGTGGAAACTGCGGTCCAGGCGGTGGAAACTGGAACGGCAACATCAACACCAACGTCAACGTGAACGTGAACCTTGGCGCGAGCGCCAATGCGAACGCGGGCGCCGGGGCCAACGCCAACGCGGGCGCGCGGTCCTACGTCAATGCGCGCGCCGGCGGGTTCTCGGGCAGCTTCGGCGGAGGCGGCGGCGCGGCCTATGTCAGCGTCGATCAGCCCTATCCGACCACCATTCAGGGCCTGGCCGTCGAGGGCGTGATCGCCCAGACTGTGCGCACCCCCTACAGCGCCTTCCGCAGCATGATGACGCGGGTCGTCATCCAGGCCGTCTGCATCGACGACCGCCAGGTGCCGCACCCTGCCTCACAAGTGCGGCCGGACCGCGAGATCGCCGAAGGGTTCGAAGGCGAGCTGTATCGCTGCCTGTCGGGCACCTGGCTGCAGGCGACCATCGCCGACTACAACGGCGACATCAGCTTCGATCACGGCACGACCCTGACCTGCCGCAAGCATGAGGCGCTGTGGTACGGGACGGGCGGCAAACTGGAATGCCGGCCCGAGAAGCCCGAGCGGGATTGCAACGAGCGTTCGCTGCTGCGGCGCTACGGCGCCGGGATCAAGATCCTGACGATGTATCGCGAAGAGGAATACACGGAATACCGCGAAGAGCAGGTCGAGAGCGCGACCGTGCTGACCGGGGTGATCACCCTGGACGGCGGCGTCGGCGGCCGGGTCTTCTGAACCGGACCTAAACACGCCCGTTCAGCCGCCGATCAGGCGGGACATGAGATAGGGCGACCGTCGGCTCTCCGTCGACGATCCTGACGACTGGCCCCGGTTCGCGAGAACCGGGGCCTTTTTCGTGGGCGTTACTGGGCCGCCGGTTGAGCGGTGACGGTGGCGCGCCAGGCGCTGTCGGACTTCAGATACTGGCGAGCCAGGGCCTGAAGGTCGGCGGCGGTGACGGCTTCCAGGGTGGCGATCTGGTTGCGGGTCTGGTCCAGCGTCGCCGGATCGCTTTGGGCCTGCGACAGCTGCGTCAGCCAATAGCCGTTGTCGGCCATGCTGCGACGGATGCGCTCGACGGCCGGGCGACGGGCGCGGTTCAGTTCGTCCTCGCTGATCGGATTGTCGCGCAGGTCGGCGGCGATGGCGTCCACCGTCTCGAACAGCTTGGGCAGGGCGGCCGGCGGAGTTTCCGCAGTCACCGAGATGAAGCCGTAGCCAGGATAGGTGTCCGAGGCTGTCGAGCCGGCGCTGGGTGAATAGGCCAGGCCCTGCTTCTCGCGGATTTCGTCGTTCAGGCGCAGTTGCAGGACGTCCGACAGGATCGACAGCTGACGCGCGGTCTTGCGATCGTCGACCTGGTCGGTGGTCGGCCAGGCGACGAAGCCCAGCGCCTGTTCGGCGGGGCCGGTGTGATACAGCTGGACCGGCGTAGCGGTCGGGGCGGGGAACTTGCGCACCGTCGAGCCGGCGGGCGGTGTGGGCGCCTCGCCGCGCGAGGGCAGGGCGCCGAAGGTCGAGCCGACGGCGGCGATGACCGCGTCGACGTCGACGTCGCCGACGACGGTGATCTCGACCGGGCCTTGGGCCAGGGCTGAGCGAACGCCCGAGCGGATGTCGTCGATCTGGATCGCAGCGATCTGTTCGGCGGTCGGGGTCGTCTCACGCGCATCGCCGCTGGCCAGCAGGCCCGAGGCGTCGCGTTGGAAGACGCCGCGCGGTGTGGCGCCCAGCTGGGCCAGGATCTGCGGGAACATGGCCTTGGTCTGTTCGAACGAGGCGCCGCGCAGACCCGGATCGGTGAGGTAGGCGGCCAGGACCTGAAGCTCCAGCTGGAGATCGGCCGGCTTGGTGGCGCCGGCGAAGATGTAGGCGTCGCCGGCCTGATTGACCGCGGCGCTATAGGTGCGACCGCTGAGGACGCGGTTCATTTCGTCCAGGCTGAGCTTGCCCAGACCCCCGGGGGCCAGGACGGTGCTGGCCATCGACAAGGGCGACAGGGTGTCGGCAGGCAGGCCCAGCTCGCCAAGGCCGGTGCGGGCGCTGACCAGAATCTGATCGGCGCGGAAGTCGGTCTTCTTGATGTTCAGCAAGGTGCCGTTGGGGAAGCGAACCAGGGTCGCGCCCAGATCTGCGACTTCCGAACGGGCGGCGGGGACCGCCGGGGCGCCGAAGTTGTCATAGGGCCATTTCAGTTCGGCCTCGGCGGCGCGGGCCTGCACCGGAGTGTTGCGCGAGGCTTCCAGCGCAGCGGTGACGGCGGCCTCGCCGCCCTCGACCGGCACGGGCGAGCTGAACAGAAGCAGCGGGCCCTGGCCTTCGAAGACCGCTCTGGTCGCCTGATTGACCTGATCGACGGTCAGGCCTTCGACGGCCTTGTTGAACAGATCGAGATTGGTCTGGGGCGAGCTGAACACTTGGTCGTCGTTGACGGCGCCCAGAAGGCCGGTCGCCAAGGCCGGAGTCGAACGGGTCGCGGCCGAGGCGACAGCGTTCTGAAGCGCGGTGCGGGTGTTGACGATTTCGCGCTGAAGCTCGGCGTCGCTGACGCCGTATTCAGCCAGACGACGGCTTTCCTGCTCGACGCTTTCCAGCGCACGCTGCCAGCCGCCGGGATTGAAGGCGACCGACAGGGTGCCGGCGTCCAAGCTGTCGAACAGCGACTGGTAGCCGGCGCCGGCGCCTATGAAGGGCGGGTTGTCGGCGCGGGCGATCTCGCCCAGGCGACGGTTCAGCACGGCCAGACCCAGGCCGCGACGGACGTCGGCGGCGCGTTCGGCGGCCGTGTCGGGGCTGAGGTCCGGGGCCTTGATCCAGTTGATCTGGATCGAGGACTGGATGCCCGGCTCGACAAGGATGCTGGTCTGCGGTTGACGCGGGGCGACGGTGCCCAGATCGGGCTCCGGACCATCGACGGCGGTCGGCTTCCAGTCGCCGAAGGCCGCGCGGACCTTGGCCTCCATCGCATCCACGTCGAAGTCGCCCACGGCGATGAAGGTGGCGCGCGAGGGGCGATAGTAGGCGTCGTAGAAGTCGACGAAGCGCTGGCGCGGCGCGGTGCGGATGATGTCGAGGTCGCCGATCGGCAGGCGTTCCGACAGACGCTGGCCGGGCGCCAGCAGGCCGAGCTGGGTCTTTAAGACGCGATACTGCGGCGTGTCGCGCGTGCGCTCCTCGCCGACGATAACGCCGCGTTCGGAATCGATCGAGTCCGAGGCCATGAGCGCCGCCGACATCATCTCGCGCAGGATGTGCAGGCTGGGATCGACCGTCTCATCCTTGGTATTGGGCAGCTCCAGCATATAGGCGGTCTGATCGAAGCTGGTGAAGGCGTTGGTGTCGGCGCCGAAGGCGAGGCCCAGGCGTTCGAGGATGCGAAGCATCTCGTTTTCCGGCACGTCCTTGGTGCCGTTGAAGGCCATGTGCTCCATGAAGTGAGCCAGACCCTTCTGATCGTCGCGCTCCATCAGCGAGCCGGCGTCGATGCGCAGACGGAACGAGGCCTGACCCGGAGGCGTCGCATTGTGCAGCAGGGCGTAGCGCATGCCGTTGGGCAGCAGGCCATAACGGACGGCCGGATCGGCGGGAATGTCGCTGGCGGCCTGGGCCCAGGGGGCTGACGGCGCGACCTGACCGGCGGCGGCCGCAGCGGGCGGCGCGGTCTGGGCGAGAGCAGGGGCGGCGAAAGCCCCGGTGGTCAGGGCCAGTCCCGAGACGGCGACAAGCAGCAGATGACGCGCAGAACGCATAATATCACTCCGAAACCGCAACCCCCGATGGCGCGATGCCGGATGTGTAAAGGGTGCTTGCCTTCGCCACAAGCGCGGCCGGCAAACCTTACCGACTTGTCATGTTCAGATCAGCCGCCGGGGCGGCTGATGTAAAAGCTGGCGCTGTTGCCGACGGCGTTGGCGCCGACCACGGCGGTGCGTCCGGACGAAACCGTGGCGTTGGTGGTCGCGGTGACATTGCCGCTGTTGGTCTGGGTGTTGTTGACGTTGACGTCGCCGCCGCACTGGGAACAGGCATAGCCCGTCACCGCATTGCCGACCGCGTCGGAGCCGACATAGGCGTCATAGCCGTTGACGCCGACATAGGTCGCGTTGGCCTCGACCCCGCCGGTGTTCAGCTGGGTGTTGTCCAGCTTCAGATAGATGTCGTTATTGCCGGCGACGGTCTCGTTGGCGACACTGCGGGCCGCCAGAACCGTCTGGCCCTGGAGATTGGTCTGGACGCGGGCGTCGGCGCGGACGCGGCCTGCGTTGGCCTGGTCCGTCTGGATCAGCATGGAGCCGCCGGCGTTGGCGGTGATCGCCTGGTTGGCCCCGGCGTTGGCGCCGACCGTCAGGTCCCAGCCGTTGTCCACATAGACGTCGGTGCGCGCCTCAGTGGTCGAGGCGGCGTTCGATTGGCGAATGGCCAGATCCTGGTGCGAGGCGCCGGTGGTGTTGGTCTGAACCGCATTGGCGACGGCCTGGGACGAGAAGGTCGCGGGCGCCGGAATGTATTGAACGTCGGCGACGGTCTCGGCGAAGACGGTGGTCTGGGCCCGCTGGTCGATGACGCCGGTCAGGGACGACGAGGGGCCGCCCAGGGCGACGGTGTTGGCGACGGCGGTGCTGGTGGCGAAACCGCCTTGCAGCACGCGGCCGTTCGGCGCCTGGACATAGGTGCCCGCCTCGACCCGATCGCCGGTCGCGGACTGGCTGGAGTCCACGGCGAAGGTCGCGCGATCGGTGGTGACGCCCAGGTAGTTGCCGCGCGCGGTCGTATCGACGCTGAGCTGGCCGTCGGCCTCGCCGCTCACGACCACATTGCTGCGGGCCAGCGTGGCGCCGGTCATCGACTGGCGCGAGACCAAGCCGGCGGAGGCGGCCGTGACCCCGCCCGCGAGCGCATTGCCCTGGGCGCTGTTGCTGACGGTCACCTGATCGACGGACAGGTCGATGTTCACCAGGCCGGTGACGTCGCCGGTCTGGGTCTGGGTGCTGGAGCAGGTTTCGCCGGCTTGCGGATCGCAGGCCGGCGTCTGCTGGGCGCTCGCGTCAGTGGCGAGTGCGGCGAACGTCGCCGTCGCGGCCATCATGCCAACGAGACGGATCGGCGCGGGTCTGGCCATTGTTGGTGTCCTGAGTGGGATAGGCCGGATAATAGCCGCCGGTCGGGCCGACCGTGGAATCGCCGAGCGGGTCGTTGGCGGGGTTCAGGCAGATTTCGGGGCCTGGCGCGCCATAGAGGTTGGCCATGAACTCGACCGTGGCCCGTTCGACCAGGGCACGGACGGCCAGTTGCGTCGGCTCCATCCCGCCCGTGCCGGCCGAGATGTCGAAGACGTTGCCGTTCAGGAAGTCGAACACGCCGGCCGAGATTTCGCGGCCGATGATCTGCTTCTGATAGGAGACGACATCGACGACCTCCAGCGTGGTCGTCTGGACCAGGCGCAGATCCATGGCGATGTTCATCACATAGACGCGGTGATTGACGATGCCCGAGCCGGGGCGGTTGCTGTCGACCTCGCCGCCGGCGATGTCGAAGCCGCCGGAGCGGATGTTGTAATTCACCTCGGTGATGCCGCCGACGACATAGAAGTCAGAGCCCGGCACCTGGCCTGCCAGGATGCGGCGGTACTGGGTGTCCTCTGGCCCCTTGGCGTCGGGAGCTTGGTCGCCGATCAGCTTGTTGTTGGCGTAGCGCAGCTCAAGCTCGGACACCGAGGTGTCGTAGCGTTCGACGATGCGGGCGCCGGCCTTGGCCAGCGCCGAGTTGGCCATCAGGGAGGCGCCGCCGGTGATCTGGCGGCCGCCGTCGGACGACACCGTGCCGGTGTAGTCGCTGATCCGGCCCACGGCCATGCGCGGCGAGGGCAGGTTGTAGCGACGGGCGTAGTCGGCCAGGCAATACAGGGCGGCGGAATAGGGCGTGGGGTTTGCGGTCACCGGCGCATTGCCGATCGGCGTCGCATATTGACCCGACGGACCCGCGACCGGGCTGACGCAGCCGGCGAGCAGAAGGGCGACGGCCGAGACGGCGGCGGACCCCTTGATAAGATGACGTCGGCTCATGGCAGGTTGATGTTCCCGTTCAGGGCCGTACCGGCGTTGATGGCGCCGGTATTGGTCTGGGTCGAGTTGACGATGACGGTGTTGCGGCTGCCCTGGACCACCACGTTCAGCTGATTGCCGATGGCGGTGGAGCCGCCGATGGTCGTGCCGCCGTTGCTGGACGCGCCTGCGCCGGCATAGGCCGAGGCCGCGCCGCCGGACTGGCTGGAATACGATGACGCGCCGGACTGGATGATGCCATTGACGATCAGCCGATTGCCGTTGGCGTCGCGGGTATAGCCGGTCGCGGCCGTATTGGCGGCCGTTCGCGCGCCGCCATAGCCCTGCTGGAAGCGCGCAGCGCCGCCCGAACCCGTCGACTGCGCGATCGCCGGCACGCTTGCAGCAGCGGCGAAGGCCATGACGGCGGTGGATACAAACAGCCTCTTGGCGGGCATTCCGGGGTTCCTCGCGCACAAACGAACGCCGGACCACGAGCGTGATCCGCACCCCAACCTGCATTAAGGTTATTAAGAAGCGCTTGATGTGACGCAGGTCACTGAGCATTTGTGGCGTCATGTCAGACGCATCCGGTCGATTCGATCCGCCGAACAGCCGCCCGGCGCGAGAGCCGATGTTCAACGTGCCGCTGGTCGTGCTGTTGATCGCGGCATCGATGCCGACGCTCTTTTTCTTCCAGCGCGACCTGCCCGACATGGGCATGAGCATGGCGTTCGCGCCCGTCGATCTGGAGCAGGGACGGTGGGGCGGGCTGCTGACGGCCATGCTGCTGCACGGCGGCTGGACACACGTGATCATGAATGCGGTGGCGGCGCTGGCCTTCGGGACTCCGGTGGCGCGGCTGTTCGGGACCAAGGTTGGTCCGACGGTCTTTCTGCTCTTCTATCTGGTGTGCGGCGTGTTGGCGTCGTTGGGCTATGGGCTGATCCATTGGGGATCCAGCGAGCCGATGGTCGGCGCGTCAGGCGCCGTCTTCGGCCTGATCGGCGCCGCAACGCGACTGCTGGGCGGACAGGGCAGGGTCCTGCCGATGGGCGATCGCCGCGTGATCGGCGCAGCCATCACCTGGATGGCGGTCAACGCCGTGACCGGAATGATCGGCGGCCTGCCCGGCGCCGAGGGCGCGCGGATCGCCTGGGAGGCCCACGCGGTCGGCTTCGTCGTCGGCTTTCTGGCCATCGGTCCCTTGGGGCGGATGTTCGGAAACGGGGCCGCGCCTCATCCGTGAGGCGCGTTGATTCCGGACGGGGGGTGAGCGATCATCGCGCCCTGAGCGGCCCTGTCGCCATTCCGGCCCTGCGGTCGTCTCTTATTAGAGAGAAGGGACCGCGATGTTCGTCGCCGAAATCCTCAAGACCAAGGGAAACGCCGTCTTCTCGATCGCGCCGGATCTGACGGTGACGCAGGCGTGCGCAGAACTGGAGCAGAAGCGGGTAGGGGCGTTGGTCGTCTGTGACGACGACAAGGTGGTCGGGGTGTTTTCCGAACGCGATGTGGTCAAGGCCTTGGCGGCCGATGGCGCCGATGCGCTGGCCCGCCCGGTCGCCGACTATATGACGGCCAAGGTAATTTATGCCGAACCGGCCGAGGAGATGTCGGCCTTGATGACCCGTATGACCGATCGGCGCATCCGGCATCTGCCGGTCATGCAGGCGGATCGTCTGGTCGGCGTCATCTCCATCGGCGACGTAGTGAAGTGCCAGATCGCGGAACACGCCCATGAGGCAGAAAGCTTGCGGACCTATATTGCAGGCTGAGAGGCGCGCGCGCCGTTGGCCGATTCCGGTTTTGCGAGAAACTTCCGCTCTCCTGTCAGAATCCGCTTGCTGACAAATCCGCCTCTCCGTATAGAGCCGCCTCGCTCGGAAACGGGCCGGCCGGCGGGGCGGCGGGGATGAAAATCTCCAAGGTCCCAC